>Ga0209541_10001002_pt1 | contig 56233 bp, 60 predicted proteins | sample RifCSPlowO2_01_FD_184027 | JGI IMG/M metagenome (GOLD analysis project Ga0209541, IMG submission 184027) | Groundwater microbial communities from Rifle, Colorado - Rifle CSP2_plank lowO2_0.1 (SPAdes) (version 2) | ecosystem: Environmental > Aquatic > Deep subsurface > Groundwater | place... | reverse complement strand
GATGATATCCGTTTTTACTTCAGGGGCTATTTTATATCTTTTTCCCATAAGCACTTGGTTATTTAATTTATTCATTTTTACATTATATCAACTTCGACCAAGTGTCTGAAATTTGGGGTCCAGGTCAAAATCTTGTTTTCCTTCAAGTAGCTCGCTACTCCCACAAAGAATTCCCGATAGGGAGTTTTTTGTTTTAAAACTGGCATTTTCTCTTGATTTTTGTTAACTTTATTATCGTAGATCATGGAAGGCCTAAGAGAAAAACCAAAAATCACCCCCATAGAATCATCGGGACAAGAACTCTCTCCAGAGATGAGAGAGCATTTTGATTCCCTAATTAAAGAAGCCTCTAGTCATTATTGGACTTTTGATAAACTCGGAAATTGGTCAAAATTTTACCATGATTGGGAAGAAAATAACCTCGCCTTTAAAAAAACATTCCTAGAGGTAAGGAAAATTTGGGTAAAAATGAAAGAAGGAGACACTAATTTTAAAGAGTTTTTCAAGGACAAAATACGTGATGATTTAAATGCCAAAGCCTATGAGGCGTATAGATATTTTACTCTTTACCAGGATCTTTATGGTGTAGGAGATTATAAATTCTTAAGCGAAATACTTGATCATGAAGCTGTCTGGACCAATTCAGACGGAAGTCTTATGCATAATCTTTTACAGGCCATGGGAGAGTCAAAAAGCCAGGATTGTGTTGCTACAATAATAAAATACATAGACCATGTTTTGTCTCCAGAGTATAAACGAAAAAGTCATATAGATTCAGACCTTGATAACGCTATCAGTGCGATGATAAATATTATAGGAGCAGATAAAACCTGTGATATTCTCGATAGTCTTGCTGAAGCGGATAATACCTTAAAAGGTTGGCTAGAAAAGAATAAAATTAAGGCAAAAATTAAAAATGGTTCCATAAAATTTTATTTATTTGGCAGTCATAGAGTAGAAGAGTTTGATTTGGTAACAGAAAATGAACGCCTTGCGACCCTGGAAACCGAGTTAGAAGAATTTGAGAAGAATCCACCTCCGCCAAAAAAACATAAAATGAGTCCTGACATGTTTGGCTCTCCGTTCAAAGATCTAGATAAGAATGAAAATGATGATTGGATTATTCCAGGGCCCTACATATCTGAAACTAATAAAACTAAAGAAGCCATATCTAAACCTAAAGAAAAAGTCAGTCATACAGAATCATTGCTAGATGATAATGCAATCAGGTGGGAACGAGGCAGACTTTTAAATCTATATGGACGATTCAAGCCGAAGGCCGAAAAGCCAATAGGCATGACAACTGGTAATTATTTGGATGGTATGACAGCCACTTTAGGTATTGGAGTTTCTAGCCCAGACCACTATCTTGGCATTTTAAATGGAGTTATTGACGAAAAAAATATAAGAAAAGAAGGCGAAGAATTGCCAACCTTGAAAGAAGTTGAGGAGGCATATCAAGTAGTCGCAGTGGCTTTTGCCAGAGGTCTATCACTGGGAATTCTTGAAAGAAGAGTTGATGATGCCATATCAGAAATCGATAGGGCCAAAGATTTTATAGGTAGTTGCGCAGAAAAATTTGATGATCCGACTCAAATCAGTTTTCTATTGTCTTTAACGGATCAATTAGGTCAACTTCAGGTTTTTCTTTCGGAACAAGTGGCTGTAACCCCGCCACCAGAAATTCCAGAAAGTGCTCAATCTTTTCTTATTACCCATCCTTCTACCAAGAGAGTCCGTGAGGTTGCTGATTTTCGAGACTTACTTGCTGAAAAAATCAAATGGTATATCGCCAACGATCTCCATCACAACCTTCAGTCTATTCAATTAAAAATTGAGAATGTGGGTACTGAAGACGAAAAGATAGTGCCTGTTAGCGGGCCGTCTTTTGGTAGATTAAAAAGTATAATCGAGGAATATAAAAGAGGAATTGAACTTTACAAAAAGGTTGAACAATCAGATGTGCCTGTATATTGGGAGGCCAGAGAATCACTCGTTAAAGATTTTGATTCTAAACGAAATGTTGTTTTTGGCAGGGATGGCAGGTATTTTTTTACTGCTCTAAAAGCCTCTGAATTTGGGCAGAGAAGATCGGTTCAAAAATATGTTGTGATTACATCATCAATGGTGGGCCATCACGATCAACGAAGAAAAGATATGGCAACGAAATATTTGCATCAGAATGGTGTTACTTTGGATTTTAACTTTATAGATACTGGTTTTAGTGGAACTATTCCCGAATTTGCGATTAGGGCCTTGGCTGATGCTGATAATACTCATTTATCCCATGATGAGGTTAATAGTAAAATCAAACTTCTATCTTCCTCGCATCCAGGTAGAGCGCAGATTGCTAGGAGGCATGGCTCAAATGCTGCACAGACCATAGAGGATAGACCAAAGAGTATAGATAGGCCAGATCATTTAGTTCTAGATGAGAATGGAAAAGTATATCCAGCAATTAATCCTAATCCCGTTAAGGAACAACTTCGGGCCTGGGTGGTTGAACATGTATCTTTTCGTAATTTTGTTCCCAAGTTAGATTATGACCATCTTCCAGCCGAACTAAAAATATCGCCAGAAACGTTAAAAAGATTAAAAGAAAAGGGACTTATATCCGACCAATTACCAGAAAAAACAGTGGATGATATTCTGCTTGATGTTGAGAAAGAATCCGAAGAAAATTCAGAAGATAACGAATGGATGACTAGGACAGCATTAGATACTCGTGTAGAAGGAAAACTCACATCATTTATGGAGAAGCACCTTGACGATATAAGCAAAGAAAAGCAGGGTGAAATTCTTAAAGACGCCATGCGTTTATATGAGGTATCACGAGATAAGGTTGCTCCAGTAGTTTTAGATTTTGCCCGATGGTGTTTGGAAAGAGCCAAACCAGGACAGAAAGTTTTGTTTCTTGCCCGTGACGGACTTGCTCCTTGGATTGCTGCCAGGATGTTGGTTAGACAAGGAAAATTCCCAGGAATAACAGAAGATCAATTGAAATATGCTCATCTCTCTCGCAATATAACCTGGCAGGAAGATGAAACAACTCTTAAACAATATCTCTCGCAATTAGGCGTGGAGGATGATGGCGAAGATTTGTTAACTGTTGATGTTGGAATGTTTGGTGCCATACACCAATCTTTGCAGGAATTATATCCTCAGAAAAAGGTGAATAGCTTATATTTAATATCTGCTTCTCGTGACGAGGGTATAGAAGGATATTTATCAGATGTTAAAAAGGGTACCGGTTCTATTGATCCCATCTGGAAAAGCATACCTGGAAATCCAGCCGTTCATTTCATAGAGGATACTTTCTCTGGTTTTTATGGTTCAACTCAGGGGCTTGAGAAGTCTGAAGATGGGACGATTAAGCCAAAACTTGGTGTTCCATATTCCAGAGAAGTTTATTTAAAGAGATTAGCTGCCATCGATGGAATCGTAGATCATATATTATCTTTGGAACCAGGAGATCCTCAAAAGAATTCAGCCGAACTTAACGTTTATTTAGCCTCACAATTCAAAGAAGATAAAAAATACATAATGGTTCCCCATGAATAAAGCAGCATTTGAACATCCAATTCAAGGGCAAGAAAAGTCGACAAATGTATGGGAGGACATAGACGAAGAATTACCCGCAACTTTAGAAGGTACTAATTTTAAGATTCCTTACGAACAGATTCCCGTTCGACAATTAATAACCAGAGCAGAATTTGCAAGAGAGGTGGGACAGGAAACCACGGTCCAGTCTCATATCGGGAGAAAGGTCAGCAGAAAATCTTTTAGGCACCCGCTATCGCAAGAAGATTATGTTGTAATAAAAAGCAATCGTGGCAACTCGCCTCAACTTGTTTTCTCATACAATAATCCCAAAGAATCAGAATTTGATCTCGATTCACCCCCTAGCCCAAAAGATGTAGCCGTTTTTCAGGTCTGAACACACCAGAATGGCCGCCTCGCCAAGCAGGACAGCTTTAAACCCATATATCAGAGCATTTAAACAATATGATTGGCCAAAAGCATTTCCTGTCCCTGAATTAGTCCTGACTCACATAAAACAACTATTTGCTTGCTTGTAATTTACCCTACCGTACGACTCACTATATATTTGACAGGGGTATGATGCCCCCCACCCGTTTTTTATATTAACTTCCATATTGGGAGCCTAGACGCGCAAACGGGGAGCCTACAAGTTTCTAGAATGGAACACCATAGAAGAAATGATTCTTCGATGGAAATACACATTCCAGACTTTTAATTTCAGTATAGCAGGTTAATAAAAACAGAAAACCACCTTTCCGGGTGGTTTCTGCTTCAGTATCCTTAACCATTTTGGTTAAAGTTTAATTATTTGATTATCCAGGTCGGGGATGCAACATCCCAACCTACTAAGTCGTTACCGAATTGTCGTTTCAATATATTCATTACTGGGTCCATAAATCTCTTGTTTTGTCCTTCGTTAGGCTCTTCATGTGAGAAATCGTACATGAAGCCTATGGTATACTGCTGGTCTTTTGAACATTTTCTGACGTACAGTTGAAGATATTTTGGGTCTTCAGCCCATTGTTTTGCGACCTCTACCAGTTGCTCTTGCGGAACTTTGTCGCTGAATTTACACATGCATGTTATGTAGTTTATCGAACCGTCATTTCTGACATTCTTTGAAGTTTGATAACTCTTAGGAAGAACGCCAAGAATACCCGATGGTTGTGTACTCACGAAAATGAAAGGAATGAAAAGGAACGGAATACTACAATGTTACACCATGTTACACCAAAAACATGATAAAGTCAAAATTGAAAATGTAGGTTTTATGGTCTTTTTGGGGTGTCCTCGTTTCAGTTCTGATAGTCAGATTTTGTTTCATGGCGCCCTTGCACAAAAATTTGGTTTTGGCTGTCAATAAGCTATGTGATGCAACTAGTCATGCAGAAATTTCAGCAATTCGTGGGGCTTCAAAGAAACTTAATAAACGTGATTTAACTGACGCAATTCTTTACGCATCATTAGAACCTTGTGTTATGTGTTTTGCCGCATCATTTTGGGCACATATTCCCAAGATTGTATTTGCCTGTGGTAGGAAAAGTGTTTCACCAAAATACTATGAAGGCGAACATGATATATTTGAATTAAATAAATCCAGCATAAGACAAATTGAGTTAATCCCTTTTAAAGAGTTCGAGGATGAAGCCCTAAAGGTTATTACTGATTGGGAACAAACTCAATTTAAATAGTGAATAGCCCCGTAGGGTAAAATATGCTATCAAAAGAGACCATTGAAGAATTCAGGCAATCTACAAAAAAGAATACAACGAGGATATTTAAGATGAAAAGGCACTTGAAATTGGCGTGAACCTTTTGAATATGATGAATGTCGTCTATCGGCCAATCAAGAAAAAATGGCTTGAGGAATTAGAAGAAAAAAGATGTTTAGTATTGAACAATGCCGGGAACTCATTGATGGCAACGAAGAATACTCTGACGAACAAATCCCCGATATTAGAGATAGATTATATGCCCTAGTGGAGAGTTAATATTTGATGACTGGCTTGATAAAAAGCGTAAAAACATAAAAGAAAGCAAAGAATAAAACTCCTTTATATAAAGTTCAGGCATTTGACACATAATATGGGTATGATAGAATATAGCTTGTAAGGTGAGGTTGATAACTACACCTGTTGCATAAAGCTAAGCAATGCCTTACAATTGAATTACTAATCCCACCGCCCTCTAGCATTGCTGGATGGCGGTTTTAGTTTTACAATAGTTCTAATGAAAAGAGTTTTTGTTTTTATTGATGGAAATAACCTATATTACCGGGTTAAAAGTGTAGCAGACCACTATACTAGAGAGAATGGTAAAAGGTATAGCACTATTAATTTTAGGTTCCGATATTTTTGCAATTCTTTCAAGGCAGAAGAAGCTGAAATAGTGGAGATACATTACTATGTCGGACAGGTAAAAAGATTTAGGAATCAGAACCACAAAGATTCGGCTAAATCAGAAAAAATGTATGCTGACCAGCAAAGGTTGGTTGGATACCTACAGAAAGAAAATATTTCGGTTAAGTTTGGTAAGTTACTCAAAGACCCAGATTCAAAGGGAGCCTATCACGAAAAAGGCGTAGATGTGCAAATAGCGGTTGAGATGATTAGGTTTGCGAGAGAAAACAAATACGATATAGCTTACTTAATAAGCTCCGACTCCGACCTTTTATCTGCCGTTCAAGAAGTGAAAAGTTTTAAGAAGGAAATAAGTTATATAGGGGTAAAACTAATACCATCTCCGGAGCAACTAGAAGAACTTAGGAGACAGAATAAAGACCTATATGCAATATCTTATGCCTTAACTAAAAACGCCTCTGACTATAAACTCATTGAGAAGGAGCAGGTTATACCATTTTTGCCTATCATAAAGTCACTTAAATTCAAAAATGACCTAGTTGGCAAGATACTCGGTGGTTCCAAAACTTCTACTTGGCGTCTATTTGACGATAAAGACCTTACGGTTGGAGATAGATTAGTATTCATAAACTCTGATAACAACAAAATATTCGCTAATACTGAAATAACTTCTATAAATATCAAAAAGCTTGGAGAATTAAAGGATGCTGATTCTGAAGGACACGAAAAATACAAAGACCAAGATGATATGCTGAAACATTATAGAGGCTGTTACGGTGATAAAGTTACTTTGGATACCGAAGTTAAGATGATTAAGTTCAAATTGATACGATAGGAATCTTCTACCAGCTCCTAACAAAACTAAACGGCGAAGGGCCAGTTATAGCCATTAAAGCGTTTCTAACTTATCCCAACGCTCGGGAGCAGGCAAAAAAATCTTGATTTTATGTAGGTTATTTTTAATTGACATCGGATTAGATTTTGGATAGAATAGGATTATGAAAAAAGAAACACCACCATTAGTAGTAGCCCCGTCTCCAGCAGAAACTGTTCCTCCTCAAGAAAGAGATTTTCTTATTCTTGCGATAAAAAGGAAACTTGAGGAAGCAACAAAGGATTTGTGGGAATTAAGCACTGTCACAGAAGACGGTAGAGACGAACTCGTTGCAGATATCAAGATCCTTGAATCCTCAGTGTCTCAACTCAAAGAGAAATGGCTTAAAAGAAGGCTGGGTTAGGATTTTTCTTTAGGTCTCTCCAACTTCGGTACATAATATGTCCGATAATTCTCCCGAATCCATGTTCAAACGGAGTCAACAGTTCGGAGCCAAGTATGACGAGAAGACGCTAAAGCGTCTTTTTGTCTTTTAGTTCCTACGTTTTTAGAGGTTTAAAGTAGATTTAGGCGATTCGAACAGATTTGAGAGTTTAGGAGAATTAATCTATGCTATCTATCAGCAGATACATCACTACAATAACCAAAGAATCCATACTGCGTTAAAAACATCACCGCGTAATTATTTAAAATCATTAAAAACAGTTGTCTAATTCTTTAGACAAGGTGTCTTAAAAAACCGTACCCTACACTTGTGTTGATATAAATTATATCATATAATTGACTGGAAAGGGACTTAAACACCCTTTGCAGTCACTATATGGATAAAATACCGACAAAAGGCGAATATTTAGAGGTTTTATTGAGATCCTCCAAAACCATCTTTTCAACCAAAGATGCTGCTTTGTTGTGGAATGAAAATGACAAGACTGTGGTTACTGATCGATTGAAGAAGTATGTTAAATCCGGAAAGTTGGTTCGTCCTTACCGTGGCTTATATGCCAAGGATAAAAATTATAACCGTTTCGAATTGGCAACGCGCATTTATACTCCTTCTTACATCAGCTTCGAGACTATTTTAACAAGGGCCGGAATTAACTTTCAGTTTTACAGCAACGTCTTCGTTGCCTCATATGTGACTCGTGATATTGAAGCCGATGATCAGAAAATTTCTTTTATTCGAATGAAAGATTATGTGTTAAGCAACACGGCCGGAATTGAACACGCGGACGGAATTGCTACAGCTACGAAAGAGCGCGCGTTCTTGGACAGAATTTACGTGAGCAAAGATTATCATTTTGATAATTTGAATGCTTTGGATTGGGACAAGGTATTCGAGATTTTGCCGATCTACAACAATAAGCGGATGGAAAAGAAAGTTAAGCAATATTTTGATCACTATAAAAGCGACCAGCCTACTAAACCAGAAAAAATATGAAATTAGATTACTCAAAGCATAAAAATATCTTATTGCAGATTTTAAAGGATATTTATTCCGATACTTCCATTGCTCCTCATTTAGGATTCAAGGGGAGTACGGCTGCTTTATTGTTCTATGGTTTGACTCGTGATTCTGTTGATTTGGATTTTGATTTATTGAACGAGGAAAAAGAAACGGAAGTATTCGAGAAGATTCAAAAAATAATTGCTAGCTATGGAACGGTGGTAGAATCCAGGATTAAGAAATTCAACTTATTGAATGTTCTTTCGTATACCCCCGGCGCACAGAAAATTAAAGTCGAAGTCAATCGCAGGCAGTTCGGTTCGAAATATGATTTAAAGACTTTGTTGGGCATTTCTATGTTGGTTATGGTTCAAGAAGATATGTTCGCGCATAAATTGATGGCCATGCATGAGCGGATCGGCAAGACGAGTCGGGATATTTACGATGTTTGGTACTTTTTGGAAAACCACTGGCCAATCAACAAAGAAATCGTTGAGCAACGTTCAGGTAAGACATTTAAAGAGGTTTTGCGATTGACGGCCGAGTAATTAGAAAAGTTGGACAACAGGTATATTTTGGATGGTTTGTCCAAATTTCCCGTACCCATCAATTCTGCTTACCTCGTGAGATTTTTCTTCTTTGATTGATGGATTAGATTCGGTAGGATTTTATCAGGATTTTTTCTCGGACGGCAAATGGACTTTGGAACCAAGGATTACTTTTTTAGTGCGTCCACTTAGATAAAAGAGTGCTCAAATCCTTTACATCAACTCGGCCGTCTCCATTCAAATCAGCCCTCTGATTTTTCGGAGTCCCCCAGTTAGTTAAAAGAATACTAACATCCACCAAATCAATTCTGCCATTATCATTAATATCGGCAATTTTATCTTTTGGTTTTGACAGGGATATATTAGTTGGAATTATTTCGGATAAGATATTTGTGGCAAATCCGTCATTGGCAAGCACTTGTGCATCCTCTATGCCAATTACCGCGTTACCGTCGCTTTTTACCATGAATGATATGGTTATAATTTTACCCCCTGTTCCAATAAAACCAGGGGAAGGCAATCCTCCTGAAAAAGCGATAGGGTTTGAAGAAGGAACTGGCTCCTCAGCCCAAAGACTGATCACAGAGTCTTCCTTGGATATACTGGTAACTTCTAATTTGTCTGATGGAAAAGTGATTTTTCCTTCCACGGCATTAATGGATTGGTTGAGAGTATTAACAAGCAAGGAAATACTGATAGTATCGCCAATATAAAACTTGCCCGTTGCAGGCGCAAGAAGCAAGATGGCGGCAGTCAATTTCCTTGAACTTGGGGCATTGATAACTTTGAAAGACAACGAATCCCGAGGAGGAGTCAATTTATTATATCTAAAAAGTAGGATCATTGTAGAAATAATTAAAATTAGGATTATAAGAAAAACATATTTATATTTTTTAAATAATGGAAACATTGTAGTGTTGGTTGGTAGTTTACTTTAGATCTTTCATAAAATAACCCAGATTTGTATCCTCCTTTTAATCGTGGCAATGGTTTTTGGTTTTTATATTATGTTTGAGTATCTATTGATAATTTTATACAATAGACCTAAATCTAAAGTAAAAGATAGATAAAGTTTTTCTAAAGTCATATTGAACTTAATTTCTATTTCTTTTAGAATACACCTATAAACAACCTCCCATGCGCATTCTTGTTGTAGAAGACGAAAAAGAAATAAGATATTTTCTGAAAGCCAGTCTGGGGGCTGAACTTTTTAGTGTTGATGCGGTTGAGGATGGAGAACGTGGTCTCTATCTGGCTTCTGTTAATGATTATGATGTGATTGTTTTAGATAATATCTTGCCGAAGAAATCAGGCCTAGAAATTTGTAGTGAACTAAGAAAAAAGGGTAAAAATACCCCAATCATTATTGTCTCTGTTAAGACAGATACGACAACAAAAATAGAACTATTAAATGCGGGAGCAGATGATTATTTAATTAAACCGTTTTCTTTTGAAGAATTAATGGCTAGAATTCGAGCCCTAATACGTCGGCCACAACAAGTTAAAGGAGAGGTTCTAACTTCCAACGACTTAATCTTGGAAACTAAAAAACATACGGTCAAGCGTGGCAAAAAAGAAATTCATTTAACAAGAAAAGAGTTTATGTTACTTGAATACCTTTTAAGCAACAAGGGGTCGGTTCTATCGAGAGGCATGATACTTGAGCATGTTTGGGATATGGATACCGACCCCTTTTCCAATACCATAGAAACTCACATCCTAAGCCTGCGCCGGAAGATCGATACCCCACATTCTAAAAAATTGATATCCACAGTTTCCGGTTGTGGTTACAAAATAGCAGACTAAGCTTTATATAAAAACTCGATTTATCTGATTAATGGCCCTAAATAGGGTTATTTATTTTATAAATAATTTATCTTTTATTTATCTATTCATTAACAATTCTTAATAAAAATATTCTAATGAACTTATAAAATTAATATAGGGGTTATTAAACTAAACTGAGAAATTGGAATGGATGAAGCAAAAAGATTTAATGATATACGGCAGGTTACTTACAGAAACAGATTAAACATCGGGTTCTTTAGAGACAAGACAAATTGGGAAAATGCCCCAGCTTTCTTAGATAAAAACCGGTTGATAATTAACAATCATCCCGTCATGGAAGATTGGGAGGATAATTATATGAAAGCTTTAGCAGAAGTAGCTTGTTCAAAAAGGGGCGTAGTTATGGAAGTTGGTTTTGGAATGGGTATTTCTGCTGAATATATCCAATCTCATAAGATTAGAGAGCACATCGTTATAGAAGCCAATAAATCGGTTTTTGAAAAATTGCAAGATTTTAAAATGAATTCAATAAAGCCAGTTAGGCCCATTTTTGGTTTTTGGCAGGACGTGACAAAAAACATTCCCGATAACAGTCTTTCTGGAATTCTATTTGATACTTATCCTATGAGTAAAAAGGAAATTCACAGTAATCATTACGAGTTCTTTCCAGAAGCTTTTCGGCTATTAAAGCCCAGTGGAGTGTTTACTTACTACTCTGACGAGATCAGAAATTTTTCTCATGAACACCGTAATAAACTTGAGTTGGCCGGATTTAAGAAAATAGACAAAAGAATATGCCAGGTAAATCCTCCCAAAGAATGTCGGTACTGGAAAAGTAATACAATCGTAATTCCAATAATAATTAAATGAAAATAGACGTAAAAACCTACGGCCTTCATCTGACAATCGATGGTTATGGCGCTAACAAGAAAAGATTAGATGATATAACTTTTTTGTTTGAAACTTTGAATAAACTTCCAGAAATGATCGGTATGAACAAAATAGGCTTTCCCCATATTATTCAATTTACCGAGGGAGATATAAGGGGCATCTCCGGTTTCATATTTATTATAGAATCGCACATAAGCATACACACCTATTCCAAGAAGAGGTTTTTTAGTATGGACGTTTATTCATGCAAAAAATTCGATCATAAAAAGGTTGTCAATATAATAAAAAAACTGTACAAGATTAAAGAGATAGAAGTCAATGTCATTGAGCGGGGGAAAAGCTTTCCCGCCTGATAGAACCTTAACAAGGAGGATGCGTGTCCAAGATTGTCATAAGAAATGTTTGTTCTGCTGATTGCGAAGCTATCATAAATCTTGAAAAAAAGGTTTGGGAAAAGATAGGCGCCCCGGTTGTTACTGAAGAGTTATTCCATAAATGGGTCAGCACTAATCCGGAAGGTTTTTTGGTTGCCGTATTTGAAGGACATATACACGGTTATGCTTATTTGGAATATATAGAATTTACTCCCGATTCTTTTAATAATATGCAGCTAAGAAAATTTCTACAAAGTGGTTATGAAGGAACGGGTCATTGTCCGAGCGGCAATACTATGAATGGTTTGTCTTTGGCAGTTGATATGCCCAATAGAGGAATCGGAAAACTTATATTGCAAAGGATTATCCAGTTGGGCATAGAAAAGAAACAAGACTATCTTATTGCATTAGCTAGACTTCCTGGATTATCTAAATTTCTGGAGACAGTTAAAGAAGAAATTAAAGCGACAACACCAATTCAGAAACTCGCCCTTTATTATGCCATAAGTTGTGTCAATTTAATCAGAGGAAATATGAGCTCAAGATTACTTGATATCACAATTCCTACACATATTAAAGTTACAGAAAAAGATCCAGTTCTGTGTCGATTCGCAGAAATAATGAAAATGTCTCTTCATGATGTTTTTCCTAGTGCTTTTAATGATCCTGAAAGCTGTAATATGACAGCGTTAATGGTTTATAACTTCAAAGACTCAAGGGGCGGATAAAAGTATATCCGCCTTTTTAAATTTTTAAATATATGCAACAATACCTCTTGCTTTTACTGACATGTTTATTTTTAGTTATATAACTGGTTTGTTTGCCATCTTATGCTTTACTTTTGGAGCTTTTCTTCTATATGAAAAAAGCGGTAAACCCTTAGCCATATTTATTGCTATTATCACCGGCAGTGCCGGTTTGTGGGCTCTATCTAACGCTTTTGCAGACGTTTCTATTACTAATGGGAGTGTCATTTTTTGGAGTGGAATGGCAGTAATAAGTTTTTTGTTCTTTCTTTCTTTTTTTCTAGTCTTCGTCGATTGTTATTTAACTAAAAGTATAAAGTTCTCCAGAATAGTTTTGTACAATATACCGACCTTAGCGATATCTCTTTTTGCTTTTTCAAAGTTTAGCACCGTAGATGTTATTATTTTATATGATCAGCCGGCACAAATAGTTATAGGGCCTATATATACTATCTCTCTAGTTTTAATTTATATAATTTACTCCATAGCCTATTTTCGTTTAATACGGAGTTACAAAAGATTATCTAGATTGGAAAAATCACAAGTTATATACATAATACTCGGCACTTTTTTTACTTTGGCTGGAGTTACTACTTTTGATATCATCCTTCCTTTATTAGGAGAATATCGTTTTTATAGTGCAGGTCCCTTGTCGACGATATTCATGATATCCTTTCTTGCTTATGCCATTTTACGTCACAGATTACTGGATATTAGAATAGCCATTCAACGAGGTTTAATTTACTCGATATTATTAGTTATTATAACCGGTTTTTACCTTGTGACCCTTTTCATATTGGGATTGGCAGTGCCTCAATCTACATCCAATTTTTATTTTATTGGCGGCCTAATTACGGCTATTTTGGGAATTTTTGGAGTTCCAAAAATAGAAATCTATTTTCGGCAAAAAACTGATAAATTCTTTTTTAAAGATAAATATGATTATTCGGAAGCAATCCATGAATTAAGCGAGATATTAAACACAAATGTTAAAAAAGTAGAGATTATTGGCAAAACCTCAGATCGACTTAAAAGTATTTTTAAAACAACTCAAGTAGATATAATTGTCAAAAATGCTGAGGGGAAAACACTGGATACTCAAAATCTAAAAGTTTTCGATGATAGAACGGAAATTCAAACATTAATAATGATAGAAGATAGAACCGTCGGCACCATAGCTATTGGCAAAAAATTGTCAGGTGATCTATATACTGATGAAGACATCCACCTGTTAAAAACGTTCGCGTATCAGGCAGCCGTCGCTTTAGAAAAAGCGTTGCTTTACGAAAAAGTTAAAGGACATGCCCAAGAACTTGAGGTAAAAGTAGAGGAGAGAACGGCTCAAATTAGAAAACTTCAGGAAGAACAAAAACAAACGATGACTGACATTTCTCACGGTCTTCAAACCCCTTTGACTATAGTAAAGAGCAAGTTGGATTTTTTGAAAAAAAAGTTTCCCGAAGACAAAAATGTCCTTGTTTTCGAGAAATCAATAGACGACATATCTAAGTTCATTTACGACATTATGAGCTTAGTTAAACTCGAAACAGACCCCAATGATTTTAAACAAGAAGTCATCAATGTCAGTCAATTACTGAATGAGCTTACCGAATATTTTTTGCTGTTGGCCAAGGAGAGAAAAATTATTATTCGAACCAAAATCGAATCCGACATAACCATTTATGGCAATAAACATAAATTGAATGAAGCTATAACTAATCTCGTCAGTAACGCATTTAAATATGCATCTTTCAAAAGAAGAGGAGAAATAGGCATAATGCTCCGTAAGGAAGATGGGCGGGCAGAATTAATTGTTGAGGATAACGGTATCGGTATCAGCACGGATCACCTAGCCAATATTTTTAATCGATTTTATCAAGTCAAAGATAATAATAACTTAGAGACAAGAGGAACTGGCCTAGGCTTAGCCATTGTTAAAAAAATTATAGAAAAACACGGCGGAACTATTTCTGTCGAGAGCCAACTTGATAAAGGAACTAAATTTATCATAAACATGCCAATATCTTATAAGTTTTAATTAGAGGTGGACCGCATTGATTTTATTGCTCTGTTTTCAAGGTGGTTTAAAAAGGGAAAGTAATTGTCCATATTTGTTGCATTTTTGAGCCAGTTTGTTATAGATATTAATATAATGGCAATCTCAAAGAAAGATAAAATATATTTTTCAATGCTGTCAGTGGGGGTTGTTTTGATTGTTGTCGGGCTTGTCTCCAAGAGCGACAACAATTCAGATACGACAATAATGGAAAACAAAGATCTTCCAGGACAGATTAATTCAGTGGGCAATGAGATAATGGCCAATGTTCTTGAGGGAGTGCTTCGCAACTCTGATGACCTTTCAAGGGGCAACTTTAAGCTTGTTTCTCAATACAGTGATATTTATATCAGAACGGCCAGAGATTTTTCAATGCTGATTGGTTTGGAAGTTTTGGTTAAAATAAACGGAGGTTTGGATAAATTTGAACTTTTAGATATTCAACCAAGAGTGGCTAAAGACGGCTATATTCTCCAACAATAAGAAGTATGAAAAAATATCATTTCTCAGCTTTCTTGTTATTTTATTTTTTAAGTTTTATTTTTGGTTTTAATAGTCTGGCTCATGGCTTGGGTCAATCGTTAGAAAAAGAAGTTAACGGTTATTTTATTGATGTTGGTTATGACGCGGTCGATTCTATAGAGGCAGGCGTTCCTATTCGTTTTGATTTTAACCTTTTAACCAAAGATAGACTTAGCACCGAAGATTTTACCAGTGTTTGGGTCAAAATAGCCCCAAGGGATAAAGGTCTTTCTTTTGCCGGTTTTTTGCATCGGCCTGAATTTCTTCTAACCGGCATGAGCTATACTTTCCAAAATGCGGGGCAATATGAAATAACGGTTCGTTTTCTGGATAAAGAAGACAAAAATTTAGCCGAAGCATCTTTTCCTTTGGAAGTTCAAGGCGGTGACTTAGAACAGCAAGCTTTACTGCAAGCTATCGGAGCTGGAATCGGAGGACTTGTTTTGGGAGCAATTACAGCTTGGCTTCTTAAGAATAAAAAAACCTCGTAATTCACAACTCTAGAGGGTCTTTTTTATTAGCAACTATAGGTTAGAATGGGATATATGGATAAGGGCGTAATTAAACAGCCGTTTTGGTCAATGAGCGTGGAAGAAACTCTTCAGATTCTTGAAGTTACCAAAGATGGCTTATCTGGTGAAGAAGCTGAAAAAAGATTAAAAACCTTTGGTACCAATGAAATCCAAGACGGAGAGAGGTTTTCCAGGTTCAGGCTTCTATTAAAGCAGTTTAAAAATCCACTGATCTTAATTTTGATAATTGCCGGAGTGGTTACAGCTTTCTTAAAAGATTGGCTTGACATGGGAGTAATATTTGCGGCTGTGGTGGTGAATACTGCCCTTGGATTTTATCAGGAAAACAAAGCTGAAAATGTATTAGAGCTTTTAAAGACATATGTTAGAACCAGGACCAGAGTTAAGCGCGACGGTCAGGAAACAATTCTTGATGCTTCCAAACTTATACCGGGAGATATTATCAGAGTTACTCAAGGTGATAAAATTCCGGCTGACGGCAGAATAATTTTTTCTAATAATTTTGAGGTTGACGAATCTATCTTGACCGGAGAGTCAACTCCGGTTGATAAAAAAATTGATTCGGTTTCTGCCGGCGCTTCGGTTGGCGACAGGTTTTCTATGGTTTTTGGCAGTACTTTAGCCGTGAGTGGTTTTGCCGATGTCGTGGTTACTGCCACGGCCATGAATACTGAGTTCGGACGGATTACCGCTCTTCTTGAGAAAAGGGAAGAACCCAAAACACCCATTCAAACGGCTATATTAAATTTCTCTTTTTGGGTCGGGTTAATTTTACTCGTTTTAACGGTTACGTTGTTTATTTTTGGATTATATTTAAATTACGATCCGTTAGTTATGTTTCTCATAGCTGTTGCGATTGCCGTTTCAGTTGTCCCTGAGAGTCTGCCCATTGCCCTCACAGTTATTATGGCCATTGGCGTTGAACAACTGGCCAAGAGAAAAGGGGTGGTCAGAAAGCTTCTTGCCGCTGAAACTCTGGGTTCTACAAATTTAATTCTGACAGACAAAACAGGCACACTTACTGAAGGAAAAATGGAACTGACCGCAGTAATTCCATACAAGAATTCTTCACCTGAAAAAATGGTTGAATTGCTTTCAGAAGCTTTAACAACAGTTGATGTTGTGATTGAAAACCCAAATGAAAATCCTGATAAATGGCAAATGTTCGGCAATTTAATGGAGGTTGCTTTGGTTCGCGGTTCGGCAAAAAGAAAAGTTTTTCTCAATGATGTTTTTGAAAAAAATCAGGTTTATGATCGTTTGACTTTTAGCTCTGACCGCAAATATGCCGCCTCTGTCCATGCTCATAACGGAAGCCGAAGGATGATGCTTTTAGGTGCTCCCGAGATTCTGCTAAATTTTACAAATCTTTCTGAAGAAGATAAGACAGAAGTCGTGGAAGAAATAAATGAAAGGGCTTTTAGTGGTGAAAGAATACTGGGAGTTATTTCTCTTGAACCAGCTCCTGATTATGAAAAGTTGAATAATCATAATTTTAAAAATTTTAATTTTGACGGATTGGTAACCTTTCGCGATCCTTTGCGTAAAGGCGTTTTTGAATCAATGCAGGGGATTAAAGAGGCCGGAGTAAGAACAATCATTGTTACTGGTGATCACCAAGGAACAGCCGAAGCAGTTGCTCGTGAACTTGGGTTGGTTGATGGCAAGGGGGCGGTATTGACTGGTAATGATATTAATAGTTTGAACAAAGAAGAATTGTTGGCTAGGGCCGATGAGGTGTCGGTGTATGCAAGAGTAACTCCAGAACAAAAGGTGGTTTTGACTAAGCTTTACCAGGAAAAAGGCTATATTGTAGCTGTGACCGGGGATGGTATAAATGATGCTCCCGCTCTCCAGACCGCTAATATCGGCGTTGCTATCGGTTCAGGAACAGATGTAACCAAAAGTGCGGCTGATTTGGTTATTCTAGATAATAACTACGAGACAATCGTGGTGGCGATAGCTCAAGGCAGGCGGATTCTTGATAATATTAAGAAAGTTATTGTTTATTTGTTGTCTAATTCTTTTGATGAGATATTTTTAGTTGGCGGGGCGATGTTTGCCGGCTTAGCTTTGCCAATTAGCGCCATTCAAATATTATTTGTTAATTTATTTTCGGACAGCTTTCCGGCGATTGCCTTTGCTTTTGAAAAAGGCGTGGATCGTCTTGGCAAAAATCCTCGTAAGTTTTCAGGTAATTTGTTTGAATCCAGAATTAGATTTTTGATTTTAGTTATTGGAGGAGCAACGAGTGCCTTGTTGTTTATAATGTATAAGACATTGCTTGGCTCAGGTTTTCAGCCAGAAATAGTCCGAACATTTATTTTTGCCTCTTTCGCTTCTTACACTCTTTTAGTTTCTTTTTCCTTAAGAAGTCTTCGCAGAAGCATTTTTTCGTTTAACCCTTTTTCAAATTTATATTTAGTTGGCGGCGTGGCTGTGGGTGTCGGACTGACTATGCTGTCTGTTTATTCTTCTTGGTTTAACCAAATACTTGGCACTACACCCCTGCCCATTAATTGGTTGATAGGTGTATTTGCTTTCGGGTTGTTTAATATTTTAGCTGTAGAATTTGGCAAGTGGGTTTATAATAAATTTATTGGCGACTAGCTTATGGAAGTTCTTGATTTCATTTTTTTTGTTTTATTACTAGGGATACTTTTCTATTCAGGCGGGCTTTTAGTCAGGTCTTTAACGGTGCTAGGCCGTTATATGCAGCTTTCCGAATACGTTGTCTCTTTTATTCTTGTGGCTTTTGCCACTTCTTTGCCGGAATTTTTTGTTGGCATAAATTCGGCCTTGAGCGGGGCTTCTCTGTTGTCTCTGGGTAATATAGTCGGAGCAAACATGCTGAATATCAGCCTGGTTCTGGGATTAGCCATAATTTTTGCTAAGGGTTTGGATACCTCTAAGACCATTGAAAAAGAGGATATGGTCTTTGGTTTTGTTATTATGGTTGCACCTGTTTTAATGGCCTTTGACGGGATAATTAGCCGTATTGATGGCCTGGTTCTTCTTACGGGTTTTATTTTTTATATTATTTATTTATTAAAAACAGAACACAAGAAATCAGTTTTCAATGAGATTAGACCAAGTGACGCGATGCGGATTAATCCCCTAAAACACTTTTTCTTATTTTTAATTGGAGCAGCTCTTTTGCTTGCCAGCTCTTCTTTTGTTGTTTCTTACGCCGTTGAGTTGGCTAGTTACTGGGCACTGCCCTTGTTTGTGGTAGGAATTTTAGTTTCATTTGGAACGACTTTGCCTGAAGTCGTATTTAGTTTTAAATCCGTCTCTCTAGAGCATGGTTCTATGAGTTTGGGCAATGTTTTTGGCAGTATCGTTGTTAATATATCTTTAATTTTGGGATTAGCCGCTTTAATTAATCCGATAATTATAGAAAATTTACCCAGAACTATTATAGGTCTTTCTTTGACGGCTATGATGGCTGTTATCATACAAATCTATAGCTTTAAAAACAGTCGCCTTAAACCATGGCTGGGTTTTGCTCTTGTTTTTATGGCTTTAGCTTTTGTTGTGGTAGAGGCACTTATAAAATAAAGCAATGCCAGAGTTTAATGTAGCCATTACAATTTCTGCTTTTATTGCCGGTGTATTGACCTTTTTTGCACCGTGTACCTTGCCTTTGGTGCCGGCCTTTTTGGGCATTATTTCCGGTGCTCAAGTCCAGGATTTAAATGATCTGTCTAAAACACAAGAAATACGCGGCCGAATTTTTAAGAATGCTGTTTTTTATGTTCTAGGTTTTTCCATCATCTTTATTTTGTTTGGAGTTGTTTTTTCTTTTCTGGGTTCAATCTTTTTGATTCGTCAAGTTCTTGAAAAGCTGGGAAGTCTTTTTATCATTGCTTTCGGACTAGTACTCCTTGGTTGGCTCCAAATTCCTTGGCTTAGTTTTGACAGACAGGTGCGTGTTCCACAGTTGTTTTATCGCGTTTCGCTGTTTAATTCTTTTGTATTGGGGGCGTTATTTGCTCTTGGCTGGTCACCTTGCGTTGGTCCGCTTTTGGGTTCAATTCTTTTTTTGGCCTCAACTTCAAGCACAGTTCTTGAGGGCGTATTTCTATTAATAGTTTTTTCTATCGGTCTCGGAATTCCTTTTCTTGTAACCGCTCTTTTAATAGGCAAGGCTTTTGGCGCATTCAGTGGGTGGAGTAGTTTTCTTTCTATAATAAACAAAATTGCCGGAGTGCTGCTGATTTTTATAGGTTTTCTGTTAATTTTTGGAAAATTTACTTTAGTTCATACTTACTTTAAGCTTTATTTTTATAATTTCCAGGCGTTTGAAATTTTTATTAATAAATTTTTATAAATTAAAAACCCTCGGCAGAGGGTTTAGAGTTGATCAATTTGTTGTTGGAACTTTTGGATTATTTTACTCCTTTTGACTTTTAGAGTTGAAGTTAGTTCCAGTTGGGACGGATTAAGCAGAATAAATTTTTTAACCTTATAGATCCCTTCGCTGATTAAAGTCAGGGCTTTTTGGATGTCCTCTTTTAGATATCCTGATTGGTGGTCGGGACTGAATATCAGGGCTACCATATAGGGCTTGCTTTCACCGCAGACAATAACTTCTTGAACTCCATCAATTTTTCTAATTTCATTTTCTAGTAATTCAATTTTGGCTTCAGACACAAATTCTCCTTGGGAAAGTTTGAACCCATCCTTAATTCTTCCTTGGAATAGAACACGACCAGATTGCCATGAACCCCTGTCTCCAGTGCCATACCCATTCACAAATGTTTTGTCAATTTTGTAGTAACCCATCATTACGCAGTTTCCGGCAACAGTTATCTCGCTGTCTTCACCGGCAAACACATTAGCGTCGCCGATTATCTGGCCGTCCATAATAATCGGTCCAGCTGTTTCAGTCTGGCCATAAATATCGTTTATATTAATACCCAGTCCAGCGAAAAATTTTTTATCTTCAGGAAAAAGTCGGGCACTGGCACTTATAAAAAATCTGGTGTTATCAAGACCGAGTTTGGATTTAATTCGGTTAGCAACAAAGTTTTTAATAAAACTGATTTGAAAGAGGAAGTTTGGGATTGGTTTAATCTGTTTCTCTACTCCAATTCTTAAATTGGACCAGATTTTAGGGACAGCAAGGAATATTGTCGGTTTCACATCAGCTAAGATTTTAGGGAACGCTTTTCTGAAGTTTTCCCTGTTTTCTGTTATTTCTTTAATATGTTCAGTGAAATAAACAGTGTAACCATTGTCTAATTGTCCAAAAAAGGTAGCTACTAGTTCAGAGATGTGGCCTAGGGGAAGATATGACAATAGCCGTTCCTTCTGCGTAATTCCGAATACTCTTGATACTGCTTTTACCCGGTTAGAGATGTTCTTATAATTGAGCATGACTCCCTTCGGGTTTCCAGTAGTTCCTGAAGTATAAGGCATAACCATGAGCTTATCTTCCTGAATGTCATTAACAAAAGAAGTAACTTGTTCAGTTTCTCCTTCGCCTAGATTTATAATGTCCTCAAAACTCATACATCCTATTCCCGAACCAAGCAGGTATTTAATCAGACACTCGTTGGTTGCTACTAATTTAGGTTGGCAATCCTTTAAAATTGATTTTAGTTCATTGTAACCCGGTTCTTTTACGACCGGAAAATTTATAGGAACAATTATCGCACCGGCCATAATTATTGCTGACATTACGAAGAAAGATTCAGGCAGGTTGGTTGCAATAACTGCTATAAAATCTCCCGGCATGACCCCTTCAGTTTTAAGAGTATGAAGGGACTGAAGAGATTTGGTGTTATACTGTTCCCAAGAATATTCAATTCTGGTGCCGTCAGCTTTTAATAAGACCAAGGCTGGAGATTCAGTTTTACAGAGACGAATACCTAACGGCTTTGGCCAAGTCATGGAAAGACTACCTCGGTCATTTAGTTAAGGTTCTGATATTAGACTTTATACTTTTTTTATGAATTGTCAAATTTTTAAAATTCGGCTATATTAAAGAATACTATGAGTAAAAATTGGTTTAAGATCGTTGTTTTTGTTGTTGTTTTTCTGGGGATAGGGGCGTTTTTTGTTTTTTATAAAAACAAGCCGGAGGTTATTAAAGAACCGATACCGACAGCTCAGGTTTATAAATCACCCAAATCTACTGTGACATCAAAAACTATTCCAGCCGAACCAGAGTTAATTACTGATATTGGTTCAATGCCGGTAGAAATTAACTTGGCCGTCCCATTTACAGTTCAGGCACCCTATGCTAATTGGGAAGATCCTTATGGTGATTTTTGCGAAGAAGCATCGGTTTTGATGGCGGCGAGTTATGTTTTTGGCACAACTATTGCTGGTCCTGATTTTGCCGATCAAAAAATGCTTGAAATAAAATTATTTGAAGAACAAAGATTCGGTTATCACAAAGATACTTCTGCCGAAGAAACAGCAACAATACTTAGAGAATTTTACAAAATAGATAAAATCAGGCTGGTTTATAATCCGACCGAAAATGATATTAAAAAAGCATTGGCCGAAAAGAAAGCTGTTATTATTCCCGCTGCCGGTCAGCAGTTAGGTAATCCATATTTCCGCCAGCCGGGGCCTTTATACCACATGTTAGTCATTAAGGGTTACACCAAAGAGGGTAACTTTATTACTAATGACCCTGGTACTAAAAGGGGCTCTGACTTTATCTACTCTTCATCAGTTATAATGAATGCTATCCATGACTGGAATAACGGGGATATAGATAATGGGAGAAAAGTTGTAATAATTGTTGGTTAGTTTTGATGCGGATCTAGTTCCAAATCAATTTGTGGAGAGGAGGGGAGTTTTTTGAGCTGGTAGGGAAGGAGAGTTATTAGAAAGATTAACTCAATAAAACTAGCTAAGGAAAAAGAGATGGGAATAGATAAAATTCCGAATCTTGGAGAAAGTAGATATCCTCCGCCAATAGCAATGGCAAGACCTAAGATGCTTAACACGACAGGGATAATCGTGTTTTTTGTTGCGTAAAAAGCTCTGGCGAAAAGATGGCGGAGAGATTCTGTGGGCATAGCCAAAGTAAACATTCCCAGCATTGCGGCTGTTTTTAAAATAGCTTCTTCACTAAAAGCACCGCCGCCAAGAACAATTCTTATTAGAGGTTCACGAATTAAAAAGGTAATAATTGCTGCCAAGGTGCTTCCGCCAAGAATGAGCCAGAACGAGTTTTTTAAAGTTTTCTTGAAATCTTTGAGAGAATGGTCGGCGATAGCTTTGGCCATGATCGGGAAAGAGGTGGTTGAAAAAGTTATGCCGATCAGACTTACCGGAACACTTTGGAAGTTGCGGGCAAAACTAAGAATAGCTATTGAACCGGTTCCGAGACTTGAGGCAATAACGGTAAATCCCCAGAACATTGCCAATTCTACCGGATGGCCGAACATTTTAGGAATCATTAACTTAATTGTTTTTTTAAATTCACCAGTTTTGAATTTAAAGTTTGGTTTAAAACTAAAACCCGACAAGAAAGCATCAATGGCCCGGCTTAAAAGATGGAATAAAGCTCCAATGACTGTTCCGATGGCTACGCCCATAATTCCAAATGTCGGCGATAGAAACAAAGCGCCGCCTATAATGCCAAGATTGTAAAGAATAGGAGAAAGGCCATAAAAAAGAAATCTTCTTTTGGCTACAAGTAGCGCTCCTAAAGCATTTGATATACCAAATAAAATAGGAGATAGAGCAAGGATTCTTAATATTTTGGCGACCATCAATCTTTCTTCCAGATTAAAACCCGGGGCAACCAGAACACTTACTGATTCGGCAAAAAAAGCAAGCAGTAAGGCCGCTATGGCCATTGTAGTGATAGCGGCGGAGATAACCGAATTGACATAATCGTAAGAGCGTTTGTGACTGAAATAGTTACCCTCCTTCGCTAAAGCTTCGGAAGGGTTACCATTCTTCTGCGAAGAATGGTAAAAAAGTTCAGTAAAAATTGGCACAAAAGCCGCGGCAATGCCGCTGGCTATCAGAATATTAAACAAAAGATCCGGGATTAAAAAAGCGGCGTTATAGGCATCAAGGGCGCGGGATGCGCCAAATGTTTGGGCAAAAACTCTATCACGTAAAAGGCCAAATATGTATGATACCAAAGTAGTTAGGCCAAGAGTTACACTGCCGGCGGGGATAAGTTGAATTAACTTTCTCATCTTATATGTTAAAATAATAACATGTTTCAACCTAATAAAAAATCTCTAAAAATTCTTTTTGTTGCTTCTGAAGCGGCTCCTTTTGTGAAAGTTGGTGGTTTGGGAGAGGTAATGAACTCTTTACCTAGGGCTTTGCGTAATCTTGGCCATGATGCTCGGGTTTTAATTCCCAAATATGCCACCATAGATATTGATAAATATCCTCTTAAAACAGAAATCCACGAGTTAAAAGTTGAAAGCGGCGATCGAGACCCCTTTGGAATACTGGTCTCTAACATTCTTCGTTATGATGGAAGTGATGGCTGGGTTAATTATTTTTTAGAAAATATGGAATATTACGAGAAGCGAGCCAATGTTTATGGTTATTCTGATGATACGGTTCGCTGGATTTTGCTTTCTAAGGCTGCTTTAGAATTTGTTAAAAAATCAGACTGGAAACCCGATTTGGTTATTGCCTCTGACTGGCAGTCAGGTTTTATTCCAAATCTTGTTCATACCGACTATAAAGAAGACCCCATTCTTTCAAAGATTCCGATAATTTTTTCAATTCACAATTTAAGATATCAGGGTTTGTTTGATCCTAAATTTGTTTCTGAGATGGATTTTGATGCTGGTCAAGCTCCAATTACAGATTTTTTTGATGAACGAACAAAAAAACTTAACGGTATGCGTCGTGGCATATTTTATGCCGATGTAATTAATACTGTTTCCCCGACATATGCCCGTGAAATACTTACAGAAGAATTTGGTGAAGGATTGGATAAACTTTTGAATGAACGCAAATCTCGTCTGTTCGGTATTTTAAACGGTATTGACACGGAATCTTTGGATCCGGAGACAGACAAAGACCTCATTGCTAATTACTCCGTTAAATCATTGGATAAGCGGTTAGAAAATCAGGTAGCTCTACAGAAACAATTCGGTTTACCCGCGACCAAGGGAGACGTTTTTGTTGTTGGCATGGTTAGCCGAATGGATGAACAAAAGGGCTTTGATCTTGTTATTCAAGCCCTTGGTCCATTGATGGAAAATATCAATTTCCAGTTTATTGTTGTTGGTGAAGGCAATCCAGGATATCGCAGTTACTTTGAAGAATTAAAAGCCAAGTATCCTGATAGAGTTGGAACGCATTTTTCTTTTGATGCTCGTTTGCCTAGGATGATTTTTGGTGGAGCCGATGCGGTTTTGATTCCATCCCGCTTTGAACCATCCGGGCTTGTTCAGATGGAGGCCATGAGATATGGCTGTATCCCGATTGTAAGAAAGGTTGGCGGGTTAGCCGATTCGGTCACAGATTTCAGCCCCGAAACAGAAGAAGGTACTGGTTTTGTTTTTGAAAAATATGATCCCTTTTCTTTGACTATTGCAATTGTTCGGGCTAGCGAATTGTATCGTCAGAAAAAGGGGTGGGAAAAACTTATGAAAAGAGCTATGGCCGAAGATTTTTCTTGGGAACACTCGGCAAAAGAATATGTCAAACTTTTTGAACTGGCTCTTAGGTTTCATAAAGACAACCAATAATGTATTGGGCCAATTTTATTCATATTTACCAGCCACCGATTCAAAAGGAGGTCTGGATTAAGAGAATTGCAGAAGAATGCTATCGGAAAATTTTTTCCGGCCTTTTAGATATTCCCAGATCTCGCTTGTCGCTGAATATTAACGGCGTATTGTGTGAGTTATTAGAAAAATACGGCGCTAAAGACGTTCTGGAAAATATTAAAAAACTTGTTGATCGGGGCAATATAGAACTTACCGGAAGCGCTAAATACCATGCCTTTTTACCCTTGATGCCGGAAGCCGAAATTGAAAGACAGATCTCTTTAAATGAAGAAACCCTCAATCATTATTTTGGTTCTTCATGGAAAAGGGGCGGTTTTTTCAGTCCCGAGATGGCTTATTCAAAGAAAGTTGCCCAAGTTGCAAAAAAGATGGGATATAAATGGATTATTGTAGATGAGCTTGGTTTTCCTTCACAGCGTGGGCCGGCTGATAATGCAATTTATAGAATAAAAGATTTGGATGAATTCAAAGTTTTTTTCAGGGATCGTCGTTTGTCTTTTACTATTTTGTCTGCTCAGATTGGAGCGGGAATTTTACCTACAATTTTACGTTATATAGGAGAACAAAGATTAAAATCAGACGTTTATAGCGTTACGGCTATGGACGGTGAAACGTTTGGCCATCATCGTCCAGGTCTGGAGATGCTTTTGTTTGATATTTTTAAATCAAGCGACATAGAGCCGGTATTAGTCAGCGATTTAATAAACAAATTTCCAAACTCTGTTGTTGTTGATCCCAAAGACTCTACTTGGGCTACTACCAGAAAAAATTTAAAAGAAAACAAACCTTTTGCCCGCTGGAAAGATGAAGATAATAGTGTTCAGAAAAAACAATGGGAGTTGACAGATTTAGCTATTAAACTGGTTCAACAAAATCTTTCTGACACAGAGAGTCGGTCTATGCTTGATAGAGCTCTTCACTCCGATCAATACTGGTGGTCATCGGCTAAACCGTGGTGGAGTTTGGAAATGATTGAACGAGGCGCTTTTGAGCTTAAGCAAATTATTACCAGGTCAGCCATTGCTTCAGAAGAAGACAAAAAAAGAGCCGAAGAATTATACAAAGATGTTCTTTTTACTGGTTTTGAATGGCAAAGAACCGGTTTAGTTGACGAGATAGCTCGCCATGAGAACGAAGAGATCCAGGAAAAAATGGAAGTAAAAGAACGGCTCTTTGTTACTAAAGAAGAATATCGTCAAATGATAAATAATCTTAAGAAACAAGTCAGTCTCTCGGCTAAAGCCGAGGATTATTACCGGGCAGCAATGATAAAAGACCGGATAAGAGAACTGACCGAAGAAATGGAGAAGTCAGGTCCTCAATAAAAAATCCCAGTTGCGGGATTTTTAATTTTTTTTGAAAAGTTGCATTGCCTCATAGGGACTGTCGGTCATTATTCCACCTACCCCCAATTCAGAAAAATAATTCATATCGTCCGGACTATTTACAACTCCGCCTAATACCTTAACTCCTGTTTCAGATACTTCCACGATTTGAGTTCTAAGATCGGTTGTTAGGGTGACCAACTCAAATAACGACCTACTTATTACCTTGATAATAAATGGTTCTTTGAGCCAGCCAATAGATATCATGTTTGGTCGGTATATTTTAACCAATTGAGGCAAATTGACTGGCCAGGTGGCAATAATATGCGTCTGTATATCTGGATTTATTTCTTTGGCATATTCTAAAAGCATTTTGTCTGATTCAATTTGAAGGAAAGATATTCTTTTCTGAAAAGCAGTTAAATAAATTTGGTCTTCAAGATCGTAAAAAGTTACCAATTCCATCACTTTTTTGACCAATTCTTTTGAGTTTTGTTTGATATCAAGGCAACATTTCATTCCTGGTTTAGAAATCATAAATTCAAGCAAATCAGTTAAGTTTATGATTGGTAACTTGGTTGCAATTATTTCTTGCCAGGTACGGGTTACCAAATCTGGCTTTATGCTTCCCGGGTGGTAAATTATTATTTCTTTGTCTTTTGAAAACGATACATCCGCTTCTACCCCGTCCACTCTCATTTGCCTTAACATTCTTAAGCCAGCCAAACTATTGCCAAAGTCAATCAAATTAACCCTAGAACGATGGCTCCAAATCTCCATATAGACTCGCTTTCAAATAACTGGGCTTTATTTATGTTATAATTCTTTTAATGGATAAATCAAATCTAACCGAAGAAGAGTGGAAGACGTGTCTGACACCGGAGCAGTATAAGGTCTTAAGGAAAGCTGGGACCGAGGCGGCTTTTACGGGTAAATATTACAAGCATCACGAAACTGGCATGTATGTTTGTGCCGCTTGCGGACAGGAACTTTTCTCATCAGATACAAAATTTGATTCAGGTACCGGCTGGCCGAGTTTTACAGAACCGGTAAACAGAGAACTTGTGGAATTAAAAGAAGACAAAAGTCACGGCATGATTCGGACAGAAGTTTTATGCAAAAATTGCGGTTCGCACTTAGGCCATGTTTTTCCTGACGGGCCAAAAGAAAAAGGCGGTCAAAGATATTGTATCAACTCCCTTTCCTTAGATTTTAAAAAAAGTTAAAATAAGTTAAATAAAACTTAATCATAACATGGCACACAAAGACATTGAATTAGTTTATCAAAATACCGCCAGAGTCGGAGATGATGAGTTGGGTGCAGGCAAAGAAAAGTTAAGAGATTATATTGACTACCTTGGCAAAATTTATAAGTCAATGGACTATGAGACTCCGGAGTCGTCCATTAACTTGTCTTTGGATGAAAAATCCAAGAATGTTTTGTTTGATAAAGTAAAAGAAAGAAGAAACAAAGAACTTAAATATGTTGTTGTTGTTGGGATTGGCGGTTCTAATCTTGGTACGATGGCTTTGTATCGAGCTTTGAGGGGGCGTCTGGATGTTTTTATCCATGAAGACGACCCTAAAATGATATTTGCTGATACCGTTTCACCACCTCTTTTAGCTCAAATTGTTGATTTTTTAAATAATCAAGTCAAAAATCCGGAAGAGATTTTGGTTAACATGGTTAGCAAATCTGGCCAAACTACGGAAACAGTTGCTAACTTTGAGGTGATTTACGATGTTTTAAAGAAACGCTTTGGCGACAGTGCAAAAGACCGACTCATGTTTACTACTGCCAAAGGCACAAAATTATGGCAGTTGGCCGAGGATAAAAAAATAGATGTTCTTGAGATTCCTCAAAAAGTCAGCGGTCGTTATTCTGTTTTGTCTCCAGTCGGACTTTTTCCGCTTGGCTTAGCTAATTTTAATATTGAGAGGTTTTTAGAAGGAGCTTCAGAGGTGGTCCAGAAATGTCTTAACCACGATAGTTATCAGAATCCGGCTTTAGCTTCGGCTATTTTAACTTATTCCCACTATAAGCAGGGAATCAAAATTTATAACAATTTTTATTTCAATCCGGAGTTGAAATCTCTTGGTAAATGGTATACCCAGTTGATGGCTGAAAGCATCGGCAAGGAGTATGATCTTAATAATCAGAAAGTTAATACTGGAATTACTCCGATTGTTTCAATCGGTTCTACTGATTTGCATCCGATGGCCCAGTTGTTTTTTGCTGGGCCCCGGGATAAATTTACACAGTTTGTTTATGCTTCACAGAAAGATAATTCACTGGTGGTTCCGTCAGAGCTTTTTTTGCCGGAACTGGCGCCTGATATTAGTGGTAAAAAAATAGTTGACATAACGAATGCTATCTTTGAAGGGGTAAAAATCGCTTTTTATAAAAACGGCCTGCCGTATTCCGAAATTGTCATGCACGAAATTACCGAGGATACTCTGGGACAGTATTTACAATTAAAAATGATTGAAACCATGTTTTTAGCCAAATTATTAGGGGTTAACGCTTTTGATCAGCCGAAGGTTGAGGATTACAAAAGGGAAACCAGAGAAATATTAAAAAAACTATGATTGTGAAAATTTATACAACACCAATCTGTGCTTATTGCAAGATGGCCAAAGAATATTTTACCTCCAAAAACGTTAAATACGAGGAAATAGGTTTGGTTGGTAATCCGGCGGCTCAACAATTGGTCATGTCCAAGACGGGCATGGTCGTTGCCCCCATACTTGAAATTAATGGCAAGTTTATAGTAGGATTTGATAGGATTAAAATAAATGAAGCCTTGGGATTAAAATGAACGAATACTTTTTAAAAAAAGAAGAGAAAGACAGAGCAGTTCAAGAAGAGCGTAAAAAGAAAACTATTCAGAAGGTTATCCGGTGGCTGGTGATTTTAGTTGCTTTAACTTTAATTGGCTGGCCGATTTACAGCTATTTTAAGACGGCTTCAAATAAAGCTAGTAAACCTGCCCCAGGAACTTACTTCCAAGCTCAATCTAGAGACCACATTGATATCGGAGCCGAACACCCAGCCTATAACTCAAATCCTCCAACCGGTGGCTGGCACTATGATGCTCCAGCTCAAACCGGAATTTACGATAAAGAGTTTCCGGATGAACAGCTGATTCATAATTTGGAACATAGCCATGTCTGGATAGCTCATAAACCTGATTTATCATCTGAACAAATAGAAATGTTGGCTAATATCGCCAAGGGTTATGGGTCAAGGATAATTATGACTCCGCGTTCGGCTAATGATTCGCCAATTGTTTTGGTGGCTTGGGAACACCTTTTAAAGATGGATTCAGTTGACGAGGCCTTAGTTCATGAATTTATTGAAGCTTATCGTGGTATAGCCGGTCCGGAAAAAATTCCAGATTCTGGATTTAAAGATTTTAGGGGTTTAGATGACTCAAAACTTGAGTCCGGACCGGCTATGAAAAAATAACCCCACACTCATTCATTAGTGTGGGTTTAGGCGCCGTCATCTTCATCCTTATCTTCTTCATTTTCTTCCCATCTTATTCTTAGAGACCGAAGGTATTTTCTATCGTAGGCGTTTAACGATAATTTTGGTCTGATAGCCAAAGCGGCAACTTCTTTTGTTACGCTTTCCTTTATCTCAATAAACTCAAATTTTTGGTCATAGTTTTTACTATTCCAGTGTTCAGCTAACTGGTTCCACCAGAAGCAGGCTTTTTCAAGTAATTTTTTTTCAGCCCGCTCTTTAGCGTAAAATTCACATACCAATATTACCCCCCTTATCATATAAAGATCTTTCCAAGTAAACTTATCGGCCGGTAGTTTTGACATCTGATTGCTATAATAAAAAAGCATCTGAAACGGGAATTCTTCATTGGACTCATTAGTTTCCATGGCTTCGCCCCTTGATAAGAACTTTTATTCATTTAACCAGATTTTTAATAAAAATTCAATTCAAGAAAACAGAATCCTTGACGATGGTCAAGGATTCTGTTAAACCTATTAAATTCAAAGAAGTTCGGAGTCGGATGCTTGATATTTTCCCTCCCCATTTTTTCTTTGAAAAAATGGGGAGGGACATTTCCCAGTTAAGCATCCGACTCCGGGTTTTTTAACTTTAGGTTAAAAATACAGTATAATTTAGGCCTTGAGTAATATTATGGTTCAGAGCTACAAAATAGCAAGGTTTTGGGTCTGGTTTTTTCTAGTTTTATTCTCGTCCAGTAACATTGACTTGCCTCATATTTTTTACTGGTTTATACCAATTGCTAATGCGGAACCAATCGCCATTTTTTCTGATACTTTTGACCAGGATTCAAGCGGTTTGAAAAACGGCTGGGTAACCTTTAGCGGTTCATCGGCTCCCAGTAGAAAAACAACTGACTCACCAGATAGTTTTATTGTCGGCCTTGATGGAACAAAAGGAATGCTTCTTGAAGGCGCGAGTGGGTCTAATCCTGATGATGGGGCCGAAAGGCACATAGCAACTTTTGGCTATACCGAACTTAAGGTCATGTATTCCAGGACCATAGAAGGTTTTAGCGACGGCGATGAATTTAAGTCAGAATATTCTCTGGACGGAGGAACTTTTACAGTCCTGGAAACACTAACGGCGAGCCAGCCTCATTCAAATATTGAATTTACGATAGAAAATACAGATAGAAACACAAAACTCACCTTGAGATTTTATGTTAACGGCAATCATGCCAATGACAGGGTGGGAGTTGATAATCTAACGGTAACAGGAGAGAATCCGGCACTATTTTATCATGGTTTTGAAAGTAACCTGGCCTCCACTAGCTGGGTTTTTGGAGAAAATGTAAGTATTGTTGAAGACGATGCTGGCTATAGTGAGGACGATTTGGATGTAACTAAAATTTGGACAGATGATAACGGTGAAGATTTGGGTGAGGAAAAAGGGCAGGGGATCAGTCTTAAAAATGATGGCATATTGACAAAATCTCTGGACACCTATGACTATAAGAATATTAAAATCAGATATGCCCGAAGAGTTGATAGTCTTGAGGCCGATGAATCATTTCAGTCGTATTATTCTGCCAACAATGGTGAAAACTGGACTTCTCTGGAAACAATAAATGGCGAAACAGGGAACTCAGACGATACTCTCTATGAGCCAATTGTTTTTGGACCCCTAGACGGAGCAAACAATGTCTCAAGCTTAAGTTTTAAGTTCCAAATTAATGGTAATTCTGATAACGACGAAATTTTTATAGATGATGTGGTTGTTTGGGGTGATTTGGAACCGTTACCGCTGGCTCCCATAGCAAGTCCACTAGCTGGAAGTTATTTTTCAATCCAAAAGATTGAGCTCTCGTCCACCAACTCTAACTATATTAATTTTACCACCGACGATACCACACCCAACTGTTCCTCTGGCGATCTCTATGATTCACCGATATCAATATTTTCAACTAAAACTATAATCGCTATTGGTTGCACAGATGAGGAATCAGTTTCGACGGTAGCTTCATTTTCTTACACAATAGAAAAAATTGAGGCCGTCCCTCTTGATTTTCAAAGTCTGCTTGATGAGAATGTGTTTGTTCTGTATGAAGGAACAACAGCTTCTTCAACAAGTCAAATTACTCTGGCTCAGAACGTTGAGATAAAAGCTTCCAGCACTTCATATGGTAAAATTATTTTAGAAAAAGACCTTGTTATTTCTCGTGTTGACGATAGCTCGTTTGATTTCGGTCAAATTACTTCTTTTGATGTTGATCTTAGTTCTTTGGCTGGTCTTGCTTCAGGCATTGTGATTAATGGCGCTCTCCAATGGGGGATTCCAAATGTTGGATTGAAGTTCAGTATCCCAATAACAGTTAATATTTTTGTCGGTACTGAATTTAATGACCAGTCTCTGGAAGTGGTGCGTTCAATAACCGGTACTGGTGACTGGACTAGTGATGGCATTGTATCGCCGGCAACTTGTACTGTTACCGAAGGTATTTGTACCTTCCAGGCGACTAAGGCTTCCTATTATGCTACCACAAGCAACTCAGGTAATGACTCAAGCGATAATGGGGGAGATAATGAAGAAGGCAGTTCTTCTGGCGGTGGAGGTGGATGGGGAGGAGGCTGGATCGGAGAATTTATTAATGGCCCTCTTGCTTCTCCGTCACCATCTCCAGTTTTGACACCGATTCTGATACCGACCCCAATCCTAACCCCAATACAGATAGCAAGACCCGTTGATGATAATATAACAATTGTAAAAGCAATTGCTGGGTCAGGTGTAGACCAGGACTCTGGTTCTGAACAAAATTCTGTCAAGCAATCTGATTCATTAGAACTTTCACCCGAAGTTTCACCGGAGATTAAGTCTTTGGCCTCTATCGGTGTATTATTAAGTTGGTTTAGCTGGCGATGGCTTATTGCGTTGTTAGCTGTTATACTTATTGCGGTCTTTCTAAATCGCAACAAAAATAAGTTGGTATAGTATCGTATAGGATAGAATATAACTTTTACATGGATCAATTATTGGGTATTGATTTAATTGCTTTAATAAAAGCGGCCGGATATATTGGTTTGTTTTTGATTGTTTTTGCTGAATCAGGTTTATTTATCGGATTTTTCTTACCAGGGGACTCACTCTTATTTACGGCTGGATTCTTGGCAGCTCAGGACTATTTGCATGTTTTGCCTTTGATTATTATTACATTTAGCGCCGCTGTTTTGGGAGATAACTTCGGCTATGCTTTTGGCAGGAAAGTCGGGCCGGCTATTTTTAAAAGAGAAGACTCGCTATTATTTCACAAAGATCATCTCGTTAGGGCCAGTGAATATTATAAAAAATACGGAGGCAAAACCCTAATTCTGGCCCGTTTTATGCCCATTGTCAGAACTTTTGCTCCGATTGTGGCCGGAGTTGGTACTATGAAATATTCAGATTTTTTCTTTTATAATTTTATCGGCGGCCTTGCTTGGGGAATAGGAGTACCATTAGCTGGTTATTTTCTTGGTAGCGCTATACCGAATATTGACCAGTATCTTATACCAATTATTTTGGCCATTGTTTTTACTTCAGTTATTCCTCCGGCTTGGCACTTTTTGAAAGAAAAACATCACCGTCAACAAGTAAAGAAAGCGGTAAAGCAATTAAGCAGGATAGTTTTGGGAAAAAATAGTTACAAAAGTTTTAGAAATTAGGGACTTCTTTCCAAGAGTTGATGTCTATATAACTACTGGCCGGAGATAATATTGGGTTAGAAATTTCCGGGCATATATTATTGGCGATAGTCACAAATAAATCTTGAAGATCGGCCGAGGTGGGGGAAACAAAGAAATGATTTTCATCTGTTGCCATAGATAATAACAACTCTTGTCCGGCGAGACCAGAAGGATCATCTCCGAAATGAATAGTAAATATTTCAGTACCAGCTGCCTTTGCTGAATTTGCCGCATTAGAGGCCGCTGTTAAAGGATCGGTCGTAGGTTCGCTTGGGTCGCCATCGGAAATGATTATAATTACGTTTGGAAGACTGGTGCCTCTAGAACTTTCTAATTCAGCTTGAGCAACATCAATAGCGTCTTTTAAATTTGTACCAACAGAACTGTTTGTGTTGGTGGCAGTTTCAACGGCATGAAAAAGGTCATTATCGCTATCATTTCCCGGGTCATCGTCTCCATAGACGTCAGTTAATTGACCTGAGGTTAAAATCTCAGCTTCAATTCCACCATTGGCGCTATCACCAAATCGTCCAACTCCAATTTTGGCTGTTGGAAAAACGCCAGAGAATAAATTTATCAAATTTTTAGCTGCTACCTGTTCATCGGCCCTAGCTGTTGCGTTCATGCTTCCGGTTCGGTCGAGCATCATTATTGTATCGGCACAAAGACTAGGAATGGGTGACGGTGTTGGTCCAGATTCAGGTTCTGTGGATGACTGAGAAGGGCTGATAATAACTCCCACCTCTATGTTGGTATAAGCAGATCCAACAACAGAGCTTGTTCTAATGGTTCGGGTGTCATCTATTGGGTCAATATCCAATATAGAACATTCCTCCGAACCTATGCTTATAGTCTCATTTCCAAAATAGTTAACATCTTCTAATAATCTTTGAACAGCAATATTGGCGCAACCTTCGGCTAGTTGCAAACTTTTTTCTTTATTGTTCCGGTCAAGAAGATTGAAACGGGCAGTAAAGCCATCATAACTCAAAGAAAAAGTGGCTACCATTAAAACCCCAGCAATAATAATAGCTGAGATTAAGGTTATATAACCACTCTCCCTTTTGTTTGCATGAATCTTGTCCATAATATTAAATCCCCAATATTCCTATGGGCTTATTAACTTCAAAATATCCCCCATTTAAATAAAAAGAAGCAGTAATATAATCCGCAGGTTTAAAATTATCAATGTGATTAAACTTAAAGCTCAAACTTGAAACATTGACGAATGAATTATTGATTAAAATTGGTTCGCCTGTTCCTTTTTTGATTCTTATTTTTCCATCAACTTGATCAAGTATAATTGGATTTTTAGCATAATTTTGTTTATTTATTGAAAGATAATTACCCGATAGACCAGGACCGGGATAATTAATATCGGAGATTTCGCTTAAAACCCATCCGATTTTTTTTACCAAAAAGTCACCTTCATTACTAACTACAACCTTTTCTTCTAATTTAGATTCATTTCCTAATATTTCGTAGGCAGCCATTAAGGCGCCGCCGATAACCAGCGACATTAAACCAAGATAGATTACTATCTCTAGCAAACTGAACCCTTTTTGGCTTAAAATCGTCATTTAATTATCAGCTATTATTCCCAAACCTCTTTCGTTGTAATTTGCTGTATAAATATATTTATTATCTAAGTCAAAATCAGTTATATTTTGATTATGATAACAAGATGAAGTCGGGGCTACACTGGTTTTATCGGTTGTATCAATAATAATTACTTCTCCTGAGTTACCTGGTATTGAGGCGAAAGCAAGATTACCGGAAGCCATTATTTTTTGGATTCCCAACTCTTGACTGTCTAAGGTGGTTGCATCGGAAAGGTTTATCTGGTTTAAGTTAGAAATATTCAAAACATATAAATTATCACCAACACCACTTCCCATGCCAATATAGGCATACTTTCCAAGGATATATAATGTCTTTGCGCTTTTGTTTCCCGGCATATCAAAGAATCCTCTAAAAACAATCAAACCAGGATCAGAAACGTCAAGAACAATAAATTCGGGATAGGCACTATTAATAGCAGACAAAGTCATGTAAGCTAAAGTTTTTAGGGAGCCGTCAACAATCTCCTCTCTTATGAATAAGTCCTCCACACTTCCGTCTATTTGGTAGCCACCCAAAAATGTTGGATTAGCTGGATTTAAAACACTGTAAATATAAAATTCGTTATCGTAAGTATTATCAGTGCCCACATAAACGAGGTTGTTATGGTAAAATATCTTTCTACCTTCTGATCCGTATGTTCCAGGCAATGACCTAGAAGTAATTAAAATCGGATTTGATAAATCCGTCAGGTCAACTATTCTAAGCTGGCTATCAGATGAATTTCCTATGGAAAAAGCGTATTTACCAGCCACATCAACATCATTTAAAGAAGAGCCTGTATCAAGCGAAGAAACCGCGAAAGGAGAGTTAACGTCATTGATGTCAATAACCCAGAGATTATTACTGCCAGCTGATCCTTCGGCCGCTAAGACTGCATAATTATTTTGTCCACGTTTTATTAAATCTACTCCGGTGGATACAATATCTGGAGATGGATAATCAAAATAACCTTCTTGGCAGTTTATGTTTTCCCAGTTGGTTTTTGAAAGACTTGTTGGACCGCAATCACCCGACAAAGAAGTTGTGCTGAAGACATTGATTAGTATTGTTTCTAATTCAACTTTACCTGGCCTGTTCGGATCAGTTTGCCATTCAACGCTTGATTTAGCGTTTTTTAAACAAGGGCTGATATCGTGTACCAGCAGGTTTTTTTGAAAAAATCCATCAAACAAGGAAGAACTGTCTGTTTTAAAATAATCTAAACGGCTTTGGATTTTGGCATCTTCAATAATTTTCTCAGCTTTACCCAGTGCCTCACTGTTGAGTTTAGTATCCAAAGCCACTGTTTGATTACTAAAAACAACCAAAATAACAGTTGTTAAAACCGTTACAATGATGACCATAGATATTACTATGTCTAAAATAATAAAACCGTTTTGTGATTTATTTTTAGTCATATTACCAATCAATCCTGCCCTCGTAGTTAATATGAATAGTTGCCATTTTTGTTCCTCTGGTGATTGTAAAACTATCGCTTGCAGTTGAATCGCCTGACAGTTGGCTAAAGACGATTTCGTCAATTCCAGAAAAAACCAGATCATTGCTACCCTGGGGTATTACTTTATCTTTGGATAAATTTCTGGAAACATAATCTTGCCCTTCAAATATTATGTAACTGCCCGGTATAATTTTAAAGCCGTGAGGAGAGTTGCCTATGTTGTTGATAGATTCAGACCGGGCTCTAATGATTGAAGTTACGGCACTGCTTATATTTGACTCAAAATTCCTTGATATAAGTTCATCAATGTTTAAAAAAGGATACAACCCGACAAGAATTACAACTATCGCCAGAGCAATTACTGTTTCAAGCAATGTAAAACCAGCATTCAATTTTATTTTGGATTTAGGCATGAATACTTTTAGTAATTTCGTATATTGGAGCAATTACTGATATGGCCACCAGCCCGACTATGAGACCCATAAATATTAAAAGAACTGGTTCAAGAGAATTAGAAAGGTTTTTAGTTAGATCATCAACTTCGTTTTCGTAATATTTGCTCAAGTCCATAAAAGCCTCATAAAGATTTCCAGTTCTCTCGCCAACAGAAATTACATGATTGGCCATGTATGGAAAAAGGGAAGGAGACATTGTGAGGCATTGAGATATTTTTTTACCGCTGGTAATGTCTTCTGCTAATTCATACATCACTTTTTTGTAAACCGGGTTTGTGGTTGACTCGGCCGCAATATTTGCGGCCGATACAATGTTTATGTTGCAATTAATCAAAAGGCCCATATTTCTTGAAAAATTTGCCAGCTGATAATTTTTTAAAAGAGTACCTATAATAGGAACAAAGAAAGATGCTTTATTAGCGTAAAAATTAAAGACTTTAACCCTCTTATATAAAAAAGTTAAAACTAAACCAAGTAATAAAATCACACCCCCGGCATATGGCCAGTAGTTAACGGCAAAATTGCTTGAGGCTATTAGTATTTTGGTGGCGAGTGGTAAATTGGGCCCAAAGCTACTAAAGATAGGAATGACTTTTGGAAAAACATAAAGCGCAATTACCCCAATGAGACCAATTGTAACAGCCATTATAAATAGGGGGTATATCAGAGCGCCTACGACTTTTTTCTTTAGTTCATACTTTTTTCTAAATTCTTCAGACAGATACTCAAGGTTTTGATGAAGAATTCCAGTTTCTTCGCCGATCTTGATTAGGTTAATAGTAAAATCACCGAAGATTTGGCGGTGTTTTAGAAGACCGGTTGATAAGTATTGTCCGTTAGATACATCTACAATAATCTGATCCCACATCTTTATTCTTGATTTAGAATTACACTGATCTCTTAATATGTGCAAACTTTCAACTATCGGAATATTAGCTTTAATTAAAAAAGCTAAGCGTTTTGCAAATTCAGCTTTTTCATGAAAAGATAATTTTCCAGAAAAATTAAACATTTTATTCACTAATTACTCTCAATACTTCCTCAATCGTGGTGATACCTTTGGCTGCTTTTTTTAATCCGTCTTCAAACATGGTTTCCATGCCATTTATCATGGCGGTTTTTTTAATTTTCTCCGCTGACTCTTTTCTTAATATGCATTGCCTAATATCATCGTTCATAACCATAACTTCATAAATACCGACCCTGTCTTTATAACCGGTATTATCACAGGCTGGACACCCTGTTCCTTTGTAAAATTTGGCATCGTCAAAAATTAAGAGCTTAAGATTTGTTACACTTGTTATCTCCTCAGGTTTAAGAGTATAGGCGACTTTACACTCGGGGCATATTTTTCTAACCAACCGCTGACTGATTACGAGATTGACGGTTGAAGAAATTAAATAAGGTTCAATTTTCATATCTAATAATCTTGGCAACGTGGTAGCGGCATCGCTTGTATGAAGAGTAGATAGGAGCAGGTGTCCAGTAAGAGAACTGTTAACAGCTAAATTTGCGGTTTCCTCATCTCTGATTTCCCCAACCATTATAATGTCAGGATCTTGTCTCAATATAGATCTAAGGCCGGTATTAAAATTTAAGCCAGTTCTATTGTTGACGGGAATCTGTCTAATATTATCTAAAGAATATTCAATTGGATCCTCCAGTGTAATTATTGATGTACTTTCCGTGTTTAATATTTTTAAAATTGAATATAGGGTTGATGTTTTACCTGAGCCGGTTGGTCCAGTAGCTAAAATCATACCGCTAGTTTTTTTAATAGCATCTAGAATCTTGCCTCGTTTTTCTTTACAGAAACCCAATGCATCCAAATCAAGACCCCGGTTGTTATTGGATAAAATACGCAGAATAACACTCTCTCCGTGATATGTTGGGGTGGTTGCTACCCTGATGTCAATTATTCCCAAGTTGGGCATAGTAACCTTAAAACGTCCATCTTGAGTGGCTTGGTGTTCATCAGTTCTTAAGTGTGACAAAATCTTGATTCGGCTTATAATTTCTGACTGAAGATATGACGGAAGGGTAAGCATTTGTTTTAAAATGCCGTCAATTCTAAACCTAATTCTAATGTTGTTTTCCGCCGTATCTATATGAATATCCGAAGCTTTAACGTCGCAAGCATAAGCCAAAAGCCAACTAACCAAATTAATTATGGATATTTCACTTTTTGCCAACTCGGCGTCTATTTCTTTTTTATAGGGATTATCAACTATATCTATAGCCATATCCTTATATTATATAATAGTATATACGATAAGTCAAGTGTTGTGGTTTTTGGCTAGAAAGTGTTGTATAATGAAAATATATGTATCCCCACACTCAGTTAGGATCTGTGATTTGTATTTATTAGTGACTGTGCGGGAAACCAAAATTTATCTTTAATTATCGGTTTAGATATTTTTCTTGAATCACAGGAGGGAGATATCTTAACTGAGTGTGGGGATGTATATATTCGGAGTATTTGTTGTTATTTTTGGTCTAGCTTTTTTATTAAGAAATTTAGGGATACTTTATTTCCCAGGTAGTTTTTGGTCGTTGTTTTATCCGATAGTTATTATCGGTCTTGGTGTCGCCGTGGTTTGTATTACTCATGAAGGCAGGAAACTTCTTAAAAAAATCAGAGAGTGGCTGAATTGGTCTAGTGGAGTAAAATAGCCGCGGGTTGTATAAATACAAAACCCAACCAATATATAAATTGGGGGTTTTTATTTTCTTGACGCAACTAAACTTATTTGTTAATATCTTTTTATAAACTAGTTCCTTGTGGTGAAAGAATGAGAAATTATGTACTTGTTAGCGTCAGTAATTACAGAGGTGCAGAAGTAATTATTGCGGCGTCAACCAACAAGAAACTTATTTTTAGGAAAGCGGCAAAGCTGGCTAGGCAAGAAGTGAAAAGTAAAAGCTGGGAACATCATGATTATTACGTGAATCTTACCGATAACAGGACCGGTGAAGAGGTGGATACTTTAGAATTTGTTTGTGATCGCAGAGAAAAAACTTTTGGTAAAATAGTGCGTGATAGAGGGTGTAGAGAAGAGAGAATAGTTGGTTCTTGGATTTAAATAGCCACCTTGGCTATTTTTAATTTACCGCGTAGCTCTTCCCATTTTGAATCCTTTGAGCGACTTTACTACAAATACAAGATATTTCTGACATTTTCTGTGGAATACAAAATTGGGATGTAGTCCCTCGAAGGGACCCAATTTTTATTCAAGAAAATGAGGAAATATTGACGTATTTGTTAACGAGCGAACCGGATGAGAAATGGGGAGAGCGAGAGCGGGAAATTAAAATGATATCGTATCCCCGACTTTGATGTTGTGGCGGTCTGACCAGCCGGCATTGATTTCTAAGACGTATTTTACTGGAGATGAAGGAGAAAATGTTGCCGGAAATATTTCTGGAGATAAATTTTTTGCCATATCAACCATTGTCTTTTTTTCGTCTATCCATATTATGTCTAATGGAAATTTCATATCTTTCATCCAGAAGCTGTGCTTGTCCGATTGGGAAAAAACAAACAGCATTCCTTCGTTTGCTTTCAAGAATTCTCTGCCAGATAACCCGCGTGATTGTTCATGTGGTTCGTCAGCTATCTCAACTTTCAATGGCCGGCCATTTATATAAATTATTTTTTGTTCAAGTCTGGTTATTGGGTATTCTGACGTTGGTTTTTCATTTTTAAAGAAATAAAAAGAAGCAATGACTAAAAGAAAGATAGCAATGATGACTGTGACAAGTATTTTTCTAAACATAAAATAATTATAGCCTGATTTGCATTTTGAAGCGATACATGCTATCATATAGCCAGTGTAGGTTTTCTCGTGGGTGTTTCTCTAAGTATCTCTAAGGAGTAATTAGTAGGAACGAGCCCCCCCACACTCATAAAATGAGTGTGGGGGCGAGGCGAGAGGTCGTTCCTGCAAAATTTTAAGCACATATTCTTATTAAATGAAACGCTGAATAAGAGGTTCATTTAGTGGAATGTTTGTGCCTTTATTAAGTGGCAAAGAAATTATATGTAGGTAATTTGTCCTATAATGCTACTGACGACAGCTTGAAGCAATTATTTGCTGATGCTGGCGAAGTCACATCAGCTAATGTGATCATAGACAAAATGTCTGGACGATCACGAGGCTTCGGTTTTGTCGAAATGGCAAACGATGCAGAAGCTGATGCAGCTGTTGAGAAATTCAATGGCCAAGAGCATGACGGCAGAAAGCTTGTAGTCAATGAAGCCAGACCGTTGGCCGACAGACCTCCGAGAAGGAGCTTTGGCAGTAGTGGTGGCAGCGGTGGAAGCCGTGGTGGATTCGGTGGAAGCCGTGGTGGATTCGGCGGAGGCCGAAGAGAGGAATACTAAACCTCTAAACCAAAAACCCCGAAAAGGGGTTTTTGGTTTGAAGACTTAGTGCTATAATTTAAAAATGCCGTACGTAGCTGATTTTGTTATTATTATACTTCTTGCTTTTGTCGGTTTTCTCATAGCTTCCTACATTCGCCATCACAAAAAAAATATTAAAGAAGCGCTGATCTGTCCGCTAAGGGCCAATTGTGATACGGTCATTCATAGTGACTATTCTAAATTTTTTGGTTTTTCAGTTGAGAACCTGGGGATGTTTTACTATGGATTTATAGCTTTGACCTACGGTCTTGCCATTATATTTCCAAGTCTATATTCTAGTTTTGTTGCTTACGGACTTCTTGTTGCGACGATCCTTGCTTTTATGTTTTCAATTTATCTTACTCTAGTCCAGGCTTTTATTTTGAAGAATTGGTGTACTTGGTGCATTATATCGGCCCTAATTTGTTTAACCATTTTTAGTATAGCGATTTCAGATTCTTCTGTTTTGGGGTTACTTGGATTTTAATAACGAACAAGTTATATGTTTAAAGTTAAAAATGATTCTAAGTATCATTGGACTAATCACGCCATCCAAAAGATGGTTTTTTACGGCCTTTCGCCGGATAGAGTAAAAAGAGCTATTAGAAATCCAAAAAGGGTTGAAGAAGGAGTCGCAGAAAACACAATTGCGGTAATGACTCCCGGTCCTAATATAAAAAAACCATCAGAAATTTGGACTATGTATCAAACAAGAGGAAGTAAAAAAATAATCATTTCCGCTTGGAGATATCCGGGCGTTAGCCCGGTTGGAAAACAAATCCCTATTCCGGCGGATATTTTAGAAGAACTTAAAAACGAAGGAGTGATCTCATGAAAATAGGTTGTCATGTTTCTATTGCTGGGGGTATTATAAATGCGCCGGAGCGGGCGGCTGATTTGGGGTGCGAGGTTTTTCAGATGTTTACTCGGTCGCCACAGGGTGGTCCGGCTCCGAAGATAGATAATGAAATTATTAAAAAATTTAAAGAAGAAATGAAGAAACGGAAACAAGCCGATTGTTATATCCATGCGCCATATTACATTAATTTTGCTTCAGCTAATCCAAAGACCAGAGAAGCTTCAGTGCGAGTAGTCAGAGAAGAACTTGAGCGGGGGAGTTTGATTGGGGCCAAATACGTTATGACTCACTTAGGAAGTTCAAAGGACATGTCTCGGGAGGAGGCAATTAAAGTTACTGCTTCTGGAATCCGGGCGGTGATGATGGGCTACAAAGGCACTACAGAATTTTTATTAGAAATATCAGCTGGGGCAGGGAATGTAATGGGTGATACTTTTGAGGAACTTGAACAGGTAATTGGCAATGATGAGAGGATTTATGTTTGCATTGATTCAGCTCATATGTTTGCTTCCGGATATGACATTAAAAGCAAAGATGGATTTAATAAAACAATTGATATTATTAAAAATACTATCGGACTTGAAAAAATTAAACTTATCCACGCTAATGATTCAAAAGTCGGCCTTGGGGATAGAAAAGATAGACACAATCACATTGGAGATGGTAAAATAGGAATTGAAGGGTTTAAAAATTTAATTAAAGTTTTTAGCCAGGTGGACTTTATCTGTGAAACTAAACCGGATAAAGTAAAAAAAGACATCACCAAGTTAAAACTATTAAGATAAATGGCAAATTTTATGGGTGGTTGGGACAGTATGTCTAACTGGGGAGGATTGGGGACTTCTTTTGGCATGGGCTTTGGCGGCGGACTTGTTTTTGGTCCGATTATGCTTCTGCTTATACTTTGGACGCTTTATTGGAAATACAGGTCTCTTTGGCATGCTGCCAAAAATGACGAGAAGGGCTGGTTTATCGCCTTGTTAATAATCAATACACTAGGAATATTAGAGATACTCTATTTGTATTTCTTCTCAAAAAAAGCATTGAAACATAATGAGCAGACTGTGCCCATGGTTCCTCCTCAGTCAGGAATGTAGTGGGCAGTATTTAGAATGTAGTATGCAATTTTAAATAAAAATACCCCGACATTCGTCGGGGTTTTTCGTATAAAACTAGCGGTTAGTTTTGGCGCAGCCATTGGCGACTCCCCATAATCCGCTTTGGTATCCGGTAGAATAAAGTAGCGTCCCGGTGGCCGTGTCACAGACGGCAGTTAACTTATAGTTATAAAACCTATCGCCTGGAACAATATATTCGGATTTCTGGACTTCAAATCTAATTGGTGATTGGGCTTCGACTGTGGCAAAGAATGGATTTTGAACTTTTTGGTTGAGAGCGTCATCAATGGTAAGAAAATGTTCTGCACAAATTGCAAACATCCCACCCAACAGAACTGCTACAAGGTACTTACGCATTTTGCCTCCTTTTTGTTTGGCTTCTTACGCGCGAGTATATAATAGTCTAAGATTTAAATTTTGTCAAGGAAGTTAGGTAAATTCATCATATGATGAATTTACCTAATATTGTGAGAGAAAATTGGTTAAAGTTTTTTTCTTAAATTCAATGAATCTATTTTTAGCTATTGATTTTCTTATCTTTTCAAGCAGATTATTAAAAAACCACATGTTGTGCATTAGACACAGACGCTGACCTTTGGTATTTTGCTTACGAATTGGATTTTTGAGTAATGCGCTTATTTGGGATCTGGATATTTTTTTGGAACAGGTAGGACAACCACAGCTCGGTTCTATTACCTTTTTGTCTTTTGAAAAATATCCTCGGCGGATATCTATTGTTCCCTTTTTAGTATACAAGCGGCCATGGCGAGCTTCGCGGGTGGGGATAACACAGTCAAAAGTATCTATTCCGTTTTCAACCGCTTCAAAGATATCTTCAATTTTACCGACACCAAGAAGATGGCGTGGCTTTTCTTCTGGCAAGTGGGGGATAATCCATTTCAAAACTTTGGCAATCTGTTTTTTGGTGTAGGAACCGCCAATCCCAAATCCGTCAAAAGTCATAGTGCCGATTGATTTGGCGCTTTTTATTCTTAAATCTTTGAAAAGTCCTCCCTGAACGATGCCAAACAAGGCCTGGTTTTTACCTTTATGTTTTAAACAAATTTTTGCCCACTTATCCGTGAGTTCTAGTGCTTTTTTATTGTAAGCATAGGTGTCTAGGGGGGAGGTAATGTGGTCAAAAGCGAAAACAATGTCAGCCCCGATTTTTTCTTGAATTTTCATTGATAATTCTGGACCGAGAAATAGTCGTTTGCCGTTAAAAGCAAAATATACGCCATTAGAAGTTATTTTAATCTTGTCTCTTTTGAGTTTGGTATTAGCGTCTGGGGTCCCAGTCATAAACTTTCCAGCTTTGTTCTTATCGCTGAAAGCCAATGATAAAACCTGAAAACCGCCACTATCAGTCATGGTTGAAATTTTGCCGAATTTAAGAGGTTTTTTGTTGGCAACTTTCCAAAGATGAAAAGTATTGGCAATAATTAATTGGGTCTTTGTTTTTTTAATATCTGAAGGCGAGAGATATCTTATTTGGCCGTAAGTCCCAACTATTACATAAGATGGGGTTTTGACAATTCCGTGAGCCGTCTTTAAAACACCCAAACGGGCTTTTGAATTTCTATCCTTTTTTATGATAGTGAACATATGCATATCAGCTGATTTATAAAAATTAGATTATTTATAATCTTATCCTAGGATATAGTTATAAATTTTTTAAAAAATCCGTCTTGTGGACGGATTTATCTTATTCTGTAATTACTAAGCGTATAAATGTGCCTATCAATACCCCTATTCCTTATCTCATAATCAGCCATGCCTTCCAGATTCTTCTCTATAACTACATTATTGAATATGGTATAGTCTATCGAAAAACTGAATTCATATACGTCAACATCAAAGGCAATTGGTGACCACCAAGCTCTCCAAGTGGTTACAAAATGATTGTTGATGCCGCCTTCAATTCTGATGATCTCAAAGTTGTCCAGGTTTATATATACTTTGCCGGCAGTGTGATTGATAAAAGCATCAGTAACTGTTTTGCTGGTCAAATTGGGCTTAGGAGTGAATTTTATTAATGCACATTGGACGTCATTGATTACCCCAGTACTATCATTGTTCTCAATTAAGAAATCAAACCTGGTTGCAAATGCTTGGTACAATTCATCCACGTTTAGATAGCCAAGTTTTGGCCTTCCAGTAATTGTTTTCCTGCTTGTTTTTATTGATTTGGATCTCTTGTTGTCGTAGGCCTCTTTATTAGCATATTCTTCGGTTACGGAAACTACATCTGTTGTTATCGTTTTTCTAGGCTCAACATTAATTTTAGCCAGGCCTTTGTCTACCAGCAATTTGGCGATTGTTTCTTGGGCTAAAATCGGCGGGCTGGGATAAGCCGATAGAATCACACACAGCAATAACAACCTCCATTTGAAAGACATCAAGATACACTTTTTAAGTTTAAAAATACTCCCGATATTATATTACATAATTTGATTTTTTGCAAATTTAATCATTTAGTAATTCACCTTCTTGTTTTTACTTATCTATGATATAATCAGATCAGATAATATGGCTAACATAAAAATATATTCAACTCCAACTTGTCCTTGGTGCAAAAAAGCCAAGCAGTATTTAGATGAAAAAGAAATTAAATATGAGAGTATTGATGTTTCATTAAACCAAGAAGCTCAGAAAGAAATGATAGACAAAAGCGGTCAGATGGGCGTGCCGGTTATTGATATAGATGGGAAAATTATCGTCGGGTTTGATAAGGAAGAAATTAATCAAATACTAAATATAAAATAAATGTGAGCCATCCGCCTTCGCCAAGGCTTCGGCGGGATGCTCATAATTGCAGTTATTCACTGCGTTCATAAGCAATTATGGCAAAAAAGGAATTTAAACAATTAAACTATGCCCCAGATTCGTTAAAGGGAATTTCTCAAAAGACGATTGAGATTCATCATGGTAAACTTTATAAAGGATATGTTGATAAATCCAATGAAATCAAGGAAAAGTTAAGGCCGATAGTTCAGAGCGGTAAAGCCGAAGGCAATCAGACATATAGTGAATTGAGAGGACTTAAGAATGGAGAATCATTTGCTAATAACGGAGTTTATTTGCACGAGAATTATTTCGCCGTTCTTGGCGGTGACGGTGTGCCACGAGGAGAAATTGTTTCCAAATTAGCCGATAGGTATGGTTCCTTTGACGGTTTCAAGACATATTTTTCAGCTTGTGGGATGGCAGCTCGGGGTTGGGCTGTGTTGGCTTGGGATATGCACGAAAAAGAACTGCGTATTTTTACTTGTGATGCTCAGAATCATGGCGGTATTTGGGGCACAGTTCCAGTTTTGTGCATGGATGTCTACGAGCATTCCTATTTCATTGATACCGGTTCCGACCGAGCAACTTATATAAAATCATTTTTTGACAATCTCAATTGGGACAAGATAGAAGAACTCTACCAAAAGGCCAAAAAATATGAACTCGATTAATTTTAAAAAATATAAAGGCAAAACTGGCCAAGAGATACAAGATGAGATTTTTAGGGAAATGCCAGCGGGTAAGAAGTTGAAATTAGCTTCAAAACTAACCGTGCTTTGCCTTAAACTTCACAATCTTAATGAAAATAGTAAATCCGGAAAAGTTACTCATTCAAGTAGTATCTATACTCGATCAACTCAAGATTGAATATTTTATTACTGGTGGTCTTGCCAGGGCTGTTTGGGGTACGCCCCGTTCCACATCTGACATAGATGTTGTTATTAAAATTCTTGAATCTCAAGTCAGTCTGTTGGCCAAAGCCTTAAGGAAAATATCAAGATTGGGCTATATTGATGAAGATACGGCTAAAGAAGCTATACGAAATAAAGGCGAATTTAATTTCATTGATCCGGACAGTGGCTTAAAAGTTGATTTTTGGGTTGCCAAAAATAACGAAAAATCACTTTCCGAATTTCGTAGACGGGTATTAAAAAATATTGAGGGGGTGAAGATATATTTCATATCTCCGGAGGACCTTATATTAAATAAATTAGAGTGGCACAATCAAGGCGGGTCGGCTGTTCAGTTAGAAGATGTGAGATCGATTTTGAAGTCTTCAGGAAAAAAACTGAATTTTAACTACCTCAAAAAGCAAGCCATAAAACTTGAAGTCGACGACTTGCTAGAGGAACTACTACAGCCTTTGACGGGCTGATTTTATTTGGTAAGATGTGGGGGATGTTCGTTGAATGGTTCTCGGTTTGTTTTTAAGTACTTGTTGTTTAGCCTTTGGAGAATACGGCAAAACAAAAATCTAACGCCAACTAGAAAACCAGACGCGGTATTCGTAAGCGTTGGGTGAAAGATCTAAACCGTAAGAAAGTGGAGCAAAGAAAATAAAAGAAATTACCGAAGCGATTATTAGGGCTCTGAATAGTTTTTCAGAGTTTTTTTGTTGAGAAACAAACCAGACAAGAATCATGAGGGCAAAAATATAGGCAGTTAAATAATGATACAGAAACATGACCCGTTTTACGCCTATGAAGGGAAGCACATTAACAACATAACCGGCGGTCAGAAAAACAATAACAGAATCTTGCCACTCAACTTTGTTGAGCGAGCCTCGCTCCAAAGGAGCGGGAATTTTAAATCTTAAATTTTGAATCAAAGAAATAAGGGCAAAAATAACCGTCACAGTAGATAGCCACCATATAACAGGATTTCCAATAAAATAAATTCTGGCATTTTCGTTAACCCAATAATATATCGGCCGGGCCATAAATGGCCAAGAGTACCAACTACTTGAGTAAGGATGTTGGGCGGTTAAACGCTGGTTGGATTTATACATTTCAGCATTCAGTTCTGTGAATTTTTGGAAAAGATTGGATTTTTTTACTTGGGAATCTTTTTCAAAACGATTTTCTGAAAGAGTTTTTTGAAATCCCGGACTCATGAAATTATTTCCCGGACCAGATTTATCCAAAATAACTAAGTGAGTTAGGAAAATAACAGAATAAACAAATACAGCAACAATTAAGGGGAATATGATTTTTTCTATAATTTGTTTGGGATTTTTGTTTTTTATAATCTGAATAAATTCAACAAAAAGAGGTAAAGCCAAGAATCCTAACCCTGTCCATTTAATTGAAATAGCAAGGCCAGAGAAGAGGCCAAAAAGTAGAAAGTAGTTTTTGGATTTAAAGTAAAACAATAAAGATAAGAAGCCGAAGAGTAAAAGAAGCGAGTCAAGAAGGATGTAGTGAGACTGCGTTAGGATAGCGTTTTCAAAAACTATAAGTAAGCCACCCCAAAAGGCCGCTGAACGGCTTATCCCCAGTTCAACTAAAAGTAAGAATATTACTAAAGGCAGCAAAGCCCCGGCTAAACTTGGCAAAAAACGCAATATCAAATATTGTTTATCGGGATACTCGTTGCCTATTTCAGAAAAAGCAAATCCTGGTTTGAAATCAAATAATTTAGCAAAACCGGCAATTGCCAGTTTTCCACCTGGCGGGTGGATGTCAAAAAAATATTCTCTGGTATAATAGCCAGAGATGAATTTGCCAAAATGCACTTCGTCAAAAACAGTTTCACTGGGATAACCGAAAAACATAAAACGAGTTATAAGACTAAGGGCTAACAATATTAACACGAGATACTTTTTGTTCATGATTATTATGATATAATATATTTAGCTAAATTTAAAATTCAAAATGAAAAAATCAAAATGACAGTGTAAAGTTATAAAATTTTAATATTTTGAATTGTCATTTTACATTTTGATATTTACATTTTTCATTATGTTTGACCTTCTTATTATTGGCGGTTCAGCCGCCGCAACAACTGCTGGTATATATGGTATTCGTAGGGGTTTGAATCTAAAAATAATAACCAAAGATTTTGGCGGGGAAGTTGCCACTTCCGGGGAAATAGGCAACTGGCCCGGTGATGGCAATACCGACGGCATCACATTATCTGATAAATTCAAGAAACACCTTGAATATTATAAAGTTGACATTGAAGAAGGTGTTTGGGTTAATAAAATTACCAAGCAGGAAGACGGCACTTTTTGCGTTTCTACTAAAAAAGGAAACGAAACAGAGAAAGCGGCCGACAAGGTGCCGAATGGAAACGAAAGCGCTTTGAAATGTGACTATATTGCTAAAGCAGTTATTGTTGCTACCGGCGTCCATCCACGAGAGTTAGGAATTACCGGAGAAAAGGAGTTTCGCAACAAGGGTGTCAGCTATTGTTCAACTTGCGATATGCCTTTATTTACGAGCAAGACCGTAACGGTTATTGGCGGCGGCAATTCGGCTTTGGAATCAGCTCTTATGGGCGTTGATATTGCCAAGAAGGTTTATGTGATAAATAAAAACCCAGCTTTTAAAGGTGATGACGTTTTAATTAAAAAATTAAGTTTTCAACCCAAGGATAAAGTAGAAATAATTTATGAAGCTGGAACAAAAGAATTTGTTGGTGACAAATTCCTGGCCGGTATTAAATACATAGACAAAGAAGGTAAGGAATATGAAATCCAAACAGACGGAGCCTTTGTTCATATCGGCATGGTTCCAAATTCTGGTATTGCTCCCGATAATGTTGAGAAAAATCCTTTTGGGGAGATAAAAGTTAATACCAGATGTGAAACCAATATTCCTGGACTATACGCCGCTGGAGATGTTTCCGATGTTCCCTTTAAGCAGATAGTAATTGCCGCCGGCCAAGGCTGTTTAGCAACTCTTTCAGCGGTTCAATATTTAAATCAACTTTCAAAGTAGAATCTAGAATCTAGAATTTAGAATCTAGAAAATTCCAAATTCAAAATTCCAAATTCCAAATTCATTTGATATATCTCGGAAGCGATCATAAGGGATTTGCCCTTAAAGAAAAAATAAAAGAAAAATTGACTGAATGGGACTATGAGTATGAAGATGTTGGGCCTTTTGAGTATGATAAAGATGACGACTATCCTAAATTTGGCGAAGCGGTGGCTAGAAAAGTCGTATCGGGAAAAGGTAATCGGGGTATATTAATTTGCGGTTCAGGTATAGGTATTGATGTGACCGCCAACAAAATAGACGGTATTAGAGCGGGAACTATATCTGAGCCAGATCAAGCCAAGGCCTCGGTTCACGATGAAGATTTAAATGTTTTGGCGTTATCAGCCGATTTTTTAAGTGAGGACAAGGCGATAGAGATAGCTAGAGCTTTTCTTGCGGCAGAATATGATACAAAAGAAAGATATGAACGCCGTCTGGAAGAAATAAAAAAAATAGAATCTAATAATTAAAGTTATATATGAAAATATTTGTAACAAGACCGATACCAGAAGTAGGAATCAAAATGCTTCAAGCCAAGGGCTACGAGGTTTTGATTAACGAGAAAGCCGAAAACAGGTCGGCTACCAAGGATGAGATGATGGTCGGAATTAAAGGCGCTGATGCAATTTTGTCGGTATTAACCGATAAGATTGACGCCGAAATTATGGAAGTTGGACTTCCGACGGTAAAAATAATTGCTAATTACGCCGTTGGTTTTGATAATATTGATTTGGAAGCGGCCAAGCAAAGTAATTTGATGGTTACTAACACACCCGGGGTTCTTACTAACACTGTGGCCGAGCACACCTTTGCTTTGATGCTTTCAATAGCTCATCGGATAAGCGAAGCTGATCGGTTTTCCAGAGCCGATAAATATAAAGCTTGGGGACCGAGTTTGCTTTTGGGGACTGACTTATCCGGCAAGACGCTCGGAGTAGTTGGTTTGGGCCGTATTGGTACGCGAGTTGCCCTTCATGCGGTTAGAGGTTTTGAAATGAAAATTTTATATACTGATCCCAAAGCTAATCCAGAATTTGAGAAAGAGTTTGGAGCTCAATATTTTGAAAGAATAGACGACATGTTGCCTCATTGTGACTTTGTATCTATTCATGTCCCTCTTTTAGATTCTACCCATCATTTGATAAACGAAGAAAAACTCAAGATGATGAAAAAAACGGCTTACCTCATCAACACTTCCCGTGGTCAGATTGTTGACGAAAAATATCTGGCCGAAGCTTTGAAAAATGGGGTTATTCGCGGAGCGGCGATTGATGTCTTTGAATTTGAACCAGAGATTACACCCGAATTAAAAAATTTAGACAACGTAATACTCACTCCTCATATTGCCTCGGCTACCGAAGAAACTCGAAATAAAATGGCCGAAATGGCCGCTCAAAATATCATTGAAGCGCTTGAAGGAAGGACACCCCCCAATTTAATAAGCTAATAAGCTGGTAAGCCAGTAAGCTGATTAGCTAGCTTATGCGCTTACAAGCTTATGTGCTTACAAGCTTGACCGAAATCATTCCTGCTATTCTCACTGACTCGTCAGATAAATTCAGAGAGTTGGTTCATAAACTAGAGTTTCATACTGGCCGAATTCATATTGATATTGCCGATGGTGATTTTGTGCCTAACAAAACCATTAAGGGTTACAATGATTTAAGAGAAATAAAATCATCTGCTCAATTTGACGTCCATTTGATGGTAAAAAGACCCCAAGAAGTTATAAAAGAATGGTTTAACACTCAAGCTGAAAGATTTATTATTCATGCGGAATCGGATGTAAATTTGAACGAAATCATAAAAGATATCAAAGAACGCAACAGAAAAGTAGGTTTGTCATTAAATCCTGAAACTTATGTTGATAAAATTGAACAATATCTTAACGAAATTGATTTTGTCCAGTTTATGACCGTTCACCCAGGATTTCAGGGCAGTAATTTTGTTAACGAAGTTGTTGATAAAATATCAGCATTTCACAAGAAATATCCTGATATAATGATTATGTGTGATGGTGGGATAACATCTGAAACTGCTCCTAAATTGGTCAAAGCCGGAGCCTCGGTGTTGGTATCGGGGAGTTATATTGTTAAGAGTCAGAATTTTAAGAAAGCCATCGAAGAGCTTAATGGGGCAATTTTAAAATAAAACCATGAAAAAGAGTTTTTTATTGTCATTTTTAATTTTAATTTTATTAATAATTATTATCTTATTTTTTGCTCCGGAATATACGGCAAGGGTTATATGTTATTTTTCTGATTGTTGGATTGGCCCATTACCATTTTTGTAACTAATCTTTATTCTATGTACGACATTATTTCAATCGGTTCGGCAACAAGAGATGTTTTATTCAGTGCTGATGAACTGAAGAGATTTAATAAGATGGATGACTTTCCGACCGGAGAGGCCATTTGTCTTGGTTATGGTTCAAAGATTGAAATGAAAAAAATTGTTCTGACTTCAGGCGGCGGGGGTACTAATGCCGGAGTTACCTTTTCCAGACAAGGTCTCAAAACTGCTTGTATCGGGGTAGTTGGACAGGATTTCAACGGAGCAGAGATACTAAAAGAGCTTGAAGGCGAGAATATTGATGTTAAACATTTCCAGAAACACGACGACAACTACACGGCTTATTCAGTTATTTTGGTCCATCCTGGAGGTGAGAGAACTATTTTGTCATATAAAGGAGAAGGTCAACATTTTGATCCTAAAAAGCTAGATTTAGAAAATTTAAAATCAAAATGGCTTTTTTTGGATAGTCTCGGCGGTGTTTATGAGGTTTTGGAGAAATCAGTTAATTGGGCAGTTGAAAACGGGGTTAAATTAGCGACTAACCCCGGAGGTAAAGAACTGGCTCACGGTCTGGAGAAACTGAAACCATTGCTTAAACACTTTTCCGTTGTAATTATGAACCAAGAAGAAGCGGCCGGACTGACCGGTATTGATTTTAAACAAGAAGACGAGATTTTTAAATTTATGGATAAAGTCATTGATGGCGTATTCGTTATGACCAAGGGGCCGGAAGGGGTAGTTGTTTCTGACGGCAAAAATATTTATTCAGCCGGAGTACCGGATTCACCAGTTGTGGAGAGAACCGGGGCTGGGGATGCTTTCAGTTCAGGTTTTGTGGTAGAATATATACAAGGGACGACAAGGGACAAGGTACAAGCAACAAGTGAAGAGAAAAAAGAGACAATTATCAAAGCGATACAGTTTGCTACCGCCAATGCTTCTTCTGTTGTGACTCAATATGGAGCAAAAGCCGGAATTTTAAATAAAGACGAATGGGGTCCGTGGCCGTTAGTAGAAGTTAAAGTTAGAGAAATTTAAATATGAATAATTCTTTTGTTAAAGTAGCTAAAATTTTGCGAATCTCCCAGGGAGATCTTATGAATTTGGATCAACAGATGACATCTATTACCGGTCAGGCAAGTGTAATAGATGCTATTGTGGCCGAAAATAATGCTCTGGTAGAGAAAACCTTGGTTGAATTAGGATTACCCAAAGATTCTTTGGCCGAAGAAATATATGGGGCCTTGATTAATAAACTAAGCCACATTGATAAGCACTTATTTGAGCTTTTAGATAAGCCGGATTTGGGAAACATGTCATCAACTTGCGGTAAAATGTGCGAAGTGGCCTTTCAAGTCTTTGCTCCTCCAAAGGGCCTTTTTATAAAAAACGAAAAAGTTACAGAGCTTTTAAATAAATACAAACCAGATAATCTTCTAAAACATTTTGGCTATTCTTCCGTCGGTGAGTTAGTTGAAAAAGAAGGTTTTGCTTCGGTTGTCAGCGCTCTTCGTTTTGCTCAAGACCAGGAGTGGATGCATAAGTTTTTTGATGAAGCCTATAGTGACTTGAAGCCAACCGATTTTGAGGAAAGGGACGTTGAATTGATTGTTTTAGACAAAAAGTGGGTTGAAGTGGCAGAAAAGTATCTTGAGAAGAAATATCACAATGTTAGCCACCTCAAGGAGTTTGGAGTTATATTTATAACCCCGATTAAGATAGACATTCCAGGAGAAACATCAAGAATGTTCACTCTCATTCTTCACTATTTGCATGAAGTGCCGTTTTATTCGGCTCTGTTTAGGCGTTACATAGGTGATTCTGATTTTAACATTAAGTTTAAATCACTATTGCGGGGTGATGTTCCATCAGGACAAATCATGGAAGGCGGTCAAGTTATCTGGAGAATAGTCCAGAGGTATTTAGCTAAAGACAACGAAAACGACCCTCGTTTATTTCAACCCCATGTTAATCCGGAAGCCGAACATTGGTTTAGAGCCGAAGGTGATTTCCAGCGATTATCCAGGATGCTAAAGAAAGACGACGGAGGAGTAAGTTTAAGTTGTTGGACAGGATTAGATTTTGTCGGAGATTTTTTTAAAGACAGAAACGGGGAAGAAGTTTTAGTCAGCTTTAACTTTATTGATCTTACAATGTCCCTAGTTAAAAAGGGACACATTAAATACCTTTATCATCATCAAGAGGCCCTCTGGAACAAGATTTTTTCTGAGTACATGGGACGGGAAACCATGAATCGGTTGATTGACGAGAATATCATTCGTGGCTTTATTGAGCTCTAGAGGATATAGACCCGCTTTAAATATATGAACACCCTTAGTGAATATTTAAAAAACGCTCGTGAGGGTGGTTATGCTCTTGGGCATTTTAATTTTTCCACTGAAGATGTTTTGAGGGGGATTGTTGAAGCGGCGCGGGATGCTGGAGCGCCAGCAGTGATGGTTGGAACATCAGAGGGTGAGGTAGAATTTTTTGGAATGTATGAGGCGGTAGCCTTAGTTGGTGCAGTTAGGAAGCATTTTAATTTCCCAGTTTTTCTCAACGCCGACCATTTTAAGAGTTTTGATAAGTGCCGGGAAGCGATCGATGCCGGTTATGACTCCGTAATTATAGATGAGTCAAAGATGTCATTTGCCGATAACATTTCTGCTACTAAAAAAGTTGTGGAATACGCCAAGTCTGTCGGAGGCAAGACTTTGGTTGAGGGGGAAATAGGATATCTTCGCGGTTCGTCCGAGGTTCAAACTAAAGTTGAAATAACGTCAGCTGATTTTACCAAACCGGAAGAGGCGAAAGAATTTTACGACAAAACGCGGGTTAATCAACTAGCGGTTGTTTTTGGCAATATTCATGGTATTGTTACCGAACAAGAAGAAAAATTAGACATAGATCATTTTAAAAAAATAGTGGCAACAGTGCCAAATGTTTATTATGTATTACATGGCGCTTCCGGACTTGAAGATTCTAATGTTCAGGCGGCTATTAAAGCCGGTGTGACTAATGTCCATTTCAATACTGAACTTCGGGTGGCTTATACCAAAGGTCTCCACAAAGCTCTTCACGACAAACCAGGTGAAACTACGCCCTACAAGTATCTCAAACCGGGGGTAGAAGAAATGAAGAAGGTGGTTTCTGCCAAAATCAAACTTTTTATGGGGAAATAATCCCTCTCGCCTCTTTAATTTATCATCCGGTTCGTTGAGCTTAGCTCGGTCTTTTTTTGTTTGGTCCTTGTTAGACAATAATTAAGTGTTACCGAAATCAGTATCTCTATTGTAGCTCATTTCTTGTAAATTTAGCACCAGCAAACAGCTTTTTTCTAAGTCTAAGAATCTCATCGTGTAGTATCTTGGGAT
>Ga0209541_10001001_pt1 | contig 56236 bp, 72 predicted proteins | sample RifCSPlowO2_01_FD_184027 | JGI IMG/M metagenome (GOLD analysis project Ga0209541, IMG submission 184027) | Groundwater microbial communities from Rifle, Colorado - Rifle CSP2_plank lowO2_0.1 (SPAdes) (version 2) | ecosystem: Environmental > Aquatic > Deep subsurface > Groundwater | place... | reverse complement strand
TGATAAGCCTTGAGCAGAAATCAGAAGGAATTCATGGCAAAGTTACAATTGTTAAGCTCAGAGAAGAAAAAAGTTTAGACAGTTTTTAAAATAAAAGAGAAATATATAAAAACAAGTACTTCTTTTGGTTAAATATGGTTGGATCATGTTTAGACTTGAGAGGGCAAAGAGGAGATTCAGAAACAATGAATGCATTTGGCAAGATTCTTTCTGGAAAAAGTAATTATAAAACTGTTGAGTCTATCCCTAAGAAATTATGTTCTGGATGCAAAAAAGAATTAAAAGCGCAAGATAAATTCTGCCCTGAATGTGGCGCTAAAGCCCAATAACCTCTTAAATTGTATTCTACAAAATATATATTCAACTCACTAGTCCATCGGACAACCTCTCGCGCGAGCTATATAAATGAAATTTTAAATTAATTCTATTAGCACTGGAGGTGGTTAGATATGATAAAACTAGAACAAATAAAGTCCAAAGAAGATTTCACAACTAAAGTACTAAAAATAAAAAAGATTGAAGAGCTATTCAGTATGCAGTTAAGATCGTTACCAACTAGCGAGTTTAAAAAAAGAATATTTTCTTTAAAGGAGGTGATTTAAAATGAATTTCTACTCGAAAAGACAGCTAATGGAATTAGTAGACTCAGATGAAATAACAGATGGAGAAGAAGGATTCATGATAGGATTCCTATCTGATTAATTTTTTTATTTTTATTATCAAAAAGGATTTAAACTCTAATTTTAAATTAATTTAAATGAAAATTCTAGCAGCAGCGGACTTGCATGGAAATAAAAAATATATAAAAAATTTAGTTAAAAAATCTAAAAATGCAGACTTAATAATCATAGCAGGAGATATATCAAGCTATGAAGTAACAACAGAAGAAGCAATAAGAGAACTGAAGAAATCAAAAAAACCAATTTTAGCTGTCAATGGAAACCATGAAACCTCAAAAGAAATAAAAACAGACAAGCAGGTGACAAACTTGCATAAAAAAATTAAAACAATAGACAATTTTAATTTCATTGGTTACGGAGGTGGTGGTTTTTCTCAAAGAGATAAAGAATTAGAAGAATTCTCTAAAAAAATAAAGAAAGAAAATGTAATCTTCATAACTCATGCTCCACCATACAAAACAAAGTTAGACAAACTACCTATGGGAAATGTAGGATCAGTTTCAATCAGGAAGTTCATAGAAAAAATCAAGCCTATTCTTTTTATTTGTGGTCATCTCCATGAAAACGAAAACAAAAGACAGAAGCTAAAACAAACCTTAATGATAAACCCCGGATATAAGGGAGAAATAATTGAAATCTAGGGAAGGAGTTATCTCCTTCTCCTAGTTGTTTTTCTTGCAGCGGATTTTCTTCTAGTTGTTTTCCTTGCTGCTTTTCTTCTTGCCACCATTTTTTATTCACCTCTTTCCCATAAGATATTAGGAACATAATAAGAACTCAATATAATTTTACCAATATCTTTAAACAAATTCATATGTTAATTTAACATTAACTTGCTTATAAATGTTTTTATTAATCAAAACTTCTTTCATAATTCTCAGACAAAATGTTTTCAACTGCTTCCAGTTTCATTTTCTTAATCTTAGCAATAACTTTCAGACTATCCTCGACAAACCTTGGTTCATTCCTATCTCCAGCTTTAGCGCATAAGAAAGGAGCATCACTTTCCAATAGAAGATGTCTAATATCAACATCCTTAACAATCTTCTGAAAGTGCTCAGACCGGTTAACAGTACATAGTATAGAAAGCATCCAGTTGTTCTTCTCAATTCTTTTAACTAACTTAAAATTTCCATCAAAACAATGAAATAAAACCTTCTTAATTTTCAGTTTCTCAAAAAGTTCAACGCATTCCTTCTCAGCTTTTCTGGAATGAACAACAAATATCTTGTCCAAGCTCCTTAACTCATTAACAATCTTTGTTAAAATCCTTACTTGTCTTTTATTTTCTCCTTCTTTAAAATCCAGACCAATTTCCCCAATGCCTACTATCCTATTTTTATTTTGTTTGATAAAAGAAATCTCTTTGTCAATCTCCAAATCGCTTAGTTTCAAAACCTCTAAGGGATACAATCCCAGGCAGCATTTAACATTATTAAATTTTTTACTTAACTCTAAAGATTTCAGATTAGTTTCATGATCAACACCAGCAGTGACAGCTATTATATCTTTGGTAACCTTCTCAACATCATCAAACAAATCCAGATGGCAATGTGTATCAACGATCATATTCAAAATATAAAGTTAAACAGTTTTATGAACCATGGTAATAGATTAATTATCAATAATAAAAGTAAAAAGAAACTTACAGTCTTCCACGCCCTCATTGCATTCTCCTTGCTCACAAACTTAGTCAAACCAACAAACAGCATTTTCCCTCCATCAATTGGACCTAAAGGCAATAAATTAAACAAACCAACACCAATATTGATTACCCATAGCCAAAATAGTAATTGGCTAAACCAGAAAATAAAATCTAAACTAGTTTTTCCATACTTATCCAAAGCTCTCTCACTATAAACAACCTCATCAACGGATAAACTTGTTCCCAAATAAGCTTTGCCTTCATTATCACTTAAAATAATATCATAACTCCCTTTATCAGTCATTAGACTAATCTTATCTCCAGGATTTTTTTCTGATAGCACAGCAGAGAGCTCATTGATATTATTAATTTCTTTCCCATCTACATTAATTATATTCTCCCCAATACTAACCCCTGCTAAACTCAAAGGTCCATTGTCAACTAAGTCAGCAACATTAACGCCATTGTAATCTAAAAGATTTGTAGTAAACGGAGATATAACTACCATTATCCCTATAACAATTAATCCTAACAGAATATTTGAAAAACTTCCTGCAGCTAATACTCCTAATTGAGCCTTTCTGCTTTTCTTCTCCATTTGTTTTTCATCAGGTTCAACAAAAGCAGCAGGGATTGGTCCCAAAAATGCAAAGCCAGAGCTTTTAATTTTAATATTGTTTAATCTCGCAATAACCCCATGAGAAAATTCATGAATAACTGCAATTATTACTATGCTTATAATCCAGTGTAGGAAGCTTAATGTTGGTAAGCCTGGAGCAATCTTTACACCAGGAAGAACAGGAGCCAATGCAGGAGGAGCACCAGGAACAAAGATTAAATCAAATGTAGCCTTAATCAATATAAAAGTCATAGCTATCATTCCAATAAACCCGATAATAATGCCTAATGAGCTTAAAAAACTTAAAAATCTAGGATGCTTTTTAGCTAATCTCTCCATCCATGTTAATCCCCATGTAGTTTTATACAAAGCAAATACTTTATCTTGTATCTCAAACCTCTCTTTATGTCTCAGATAAAATAGAAATATCAGGAAAACAAATACTAAAAATAAAATTAAATCCAGATTCATTATAAAGGAAAAGATTTTTTAGAATATATAAAGATTACTTCTTTCTTAAAGCTCTCAGAGCTTTATGTCCACACTTTCTGCATTTGACATTTTGCAATAAAACACTCAAAGGCTTAGTTCTTATCTTAGATTTACACTTTCTGCAAACATAAATATTAGTCTGGATTCTGTTTAAAGCTTCCTGAAATTTTGCCATTTTACTTTATCTGCCTCATAAGCATGTTTCCCTGTACATTCCAATAAATTACCTGCACACCCTCAGTTACTGTTCCCTTAACATCTTCTGGAATCTTTAGATCAAATGTTTCAAATGTATCCATATCCATTACATTTGCTGTTTCCCCATGTATGGATAATACCTGAGCAGTCTTCTTCTCAATTATTGGAATAAATATTTTATCATGAGCTGGAACAACTATAACTTTTTTCTGTCCTTCCACAATGCTGATTGCTTCTATCCTGCATTTAGCATGGCCATGTTTCCCTGTTTTTGAAGTCTGAATACTCTTAACAGTACAGGCAATTCCATCTATTATGCAAAAATTACCCACCTTCAAACTTCCTGCATTAGTTGATTTCTGCTCCATTAAAAAGAAAATTAAAGAGTGAAGTTTATAAAAGTTGCGTTAAGATTAAAATTTCTTTAAGGCTCTGGAAATACCTTTTCTTACTGGTTTTTTCTTAGCAGGTGCTTTCTTCTTTACAACTTTTTTAGCAACTTTCTTAACTATTTTCTTTGGTGTATCTCTGACAGCCTTTTCGCTTACTTCTTTAACCTCAGCAACTTTAGTCTGAACTTCTTCTATTTTGCCTATGCTTTCTCTGACATTGCTCCCAACATCCTTTATAGCATCCTCTACAACCCTTAATTTCTGGTTAAGGTTAAACACTTGTTTAGAAAGAACTGCAATTGCAACCCATAGCTGTGCATTTCCTTGATTACTTGCCTTTTCATAAGCCTCTTTATACATATTACTCTCTTTTATTTGTGCTTCCAAATGCTCTCTAAGAGCAAGATCAACTTTATCTCTCCAATCTGCCATTTTGAATTCCTCCTATAAGATTATAATAAAGAAACTTTAAATATTTTTCTATTAAGAAGTGATTACATAAAAAGCATTAAAAAGCATTAAAAACCAAGTTCTAAAATGATAAAAACCAATGATTTTATTGAATTAAACTTCACAGCTAAGGTAAAAGATAACAATAGGGTTTTCGATACAACAGTGAAGAAAGTAGCAGAAGAGAACCACTTTCATGATCATGATTACAAACCAATAATAGTATGTGTTGGTAAAAATGATGTAATAAATGGTTTAGATGAGCAACTAGTAGGAAAAGAAACAAAAAAATATACATTAGAAATAAAAGCAGAAGACGCATTTGGCAAAAAAAGACATGACTTAATAAAATTAATACCTACTTCTCTGTTTATTAAACAAAATATAAAACCAGCTCCAGGATTGCAGGTTAATCTAAACAATATAATAGGAACTATAAAATCAGTAAGCGGTGGAAGGACAATTGTAGACTTCAACCATCCATTAGCAGGAAAAGACTTGATATATGATATAGAAATTCTAAGAATTGTAACAGATACAGAAGAAAAAGCAAATAGTATTCTTTCCCAGGTAACAGATAAATGTGAAATATTAATCAAAGAGAATAAACTGGAAATAACATCAAATATCAAAGAAAAAACACAAAAAAAACTTGGAGAAGAGATAAAATCCAGGATTCCCGAGATAAAAGAAGTGGAGTTTGTAAAATTAGGGAATACAACATAATTTCTTAAATATAATCACTGAAGAATAAATAAATTTAAATAGATAAATCAAATAAGCCATTAATATGGATTCAATAATAAGGTCTGCTTCTGAAATGCACCAGCTGCAACATACTTCAAAACAGTCTAAAGCTAAAAAAAGTCTTCCTATAGATGAAGAACTAGAGCAAATACTTGCAACCCAAAGAGCTAAGATAAAAGTCATTGGCACAGGTGGCGGTGGTGGAAACACAGTTTCAAGGATTTCTGAAGTTGGAATATCTGGTGTAGAAACATTAGCAATGAACACAGACGCTCAAGACTTGCTTTATGCAAATTCTGATGTTAAAATATTGCTTGGAAAAGAAACAACAAAAGGCATGGGTGCAGGATCTCTCCCCCAGGTTGGAGAAGAAGCAGCTCGTGAATCGGAATCAGAGATAAAGCAAGCTCTAGCCGGTTCAGATATGGTTTTCATTACTTGTGGTTTAGGAGGAGGAACTGGAACTGGATCCTCTCCTGTAATTGCAGATATAGCAAAAAAAGCAGGAGCATTAACTGTTGCAGTTGTCACAATACCTTTCTCAATGGAAGGGCAAAGAAGATTTGATAATGCCTTACTGGGTTTAGATAAATTAGAGCAGGTAGTTGACACATTAATAGTTATTCCAAATGATAAGTTACTAGAGTTAGCTCCTGATTTACCTCTGCAGACTGCATTTAAAGTAGCAGATGAAATCTTAACTAATGCGGTAAAAGGTATTGCAGAACTTGTCACAAAAGCAGGTCTTGTTAACTTAGACTTTGCAGATATACGATCAGTTATGGGAAAAGGAGGAGTAGCCATGATTGGAGTTGGCGAATCTGATACAGAGAACAGAGCAGTAGAAGCAGTAGAAAAAGCAATTTCCAATCCCTTACTTGATGTTGATATCACAGGAGCAAACGGAGCATTAATCAATGTTTCTGGAGGCACAGACATGACCTTAAGTGAAGCCCGCGAAATAGTCCAAAGAGTTTCAGAAAAATTAGATGAAGATGCAAAAATAATCTGGGGAGCTCAGATTTCAGAAGATTTGGAAAATACAGTAAGAGCAATGCTAATAGTAACTGGGGTTCATTCTCCTCAAATTTTTGGCTCTAAAAAGACAAAGAGAAAAACGAGTGAGTCAAAAAAGAAAGAAAAAGAAGAAGAACTGGGCATAGAATTCATGGATTAAAGTTATAAATATTCTTAATCTCCTTATCTTATGAAAGTTGTGCCTAAAATTATAAAGGAAGTTGGTTTTGATTTTCATTGGAATGTTGAAAAAGTTTGGGCATTAAATTATCCTGCAGAAGAAATAGATATAAGGGAATTAGAATGGCATTTTGAGATCCCTTTCTGGAGCAAAAAAGGCGGGTTTTATGATTTGAGTCCAAATGACGTAATCAGCAAGCCAGAACTGTTCAAAGAAGAGTATGAAAGAACTATGAATGCAAATCTGGCTCACCCTATAGACATAATGAAGAACAAAGGAAAGTGGTTAATCCTAGATGGATTGCACAGGCTAGTCAAGGCAAAGATTATTGGGGCCAAAAAAGTGAAAGTTAGAAAAATACCTCGTTCAGAAATCCCGAATATTGAGAAAAAAGCGCTTAACTCTTAACATCACCTCCCTCAGTAATATTTATAAACCCTATTTTCTCAAATTCAATATGTCTATCTGGGAAAAATTAAAAACATTTATAATTGAATCAAAAAGGGTTTTAAGGGTAACTAAAAAACCCTCCAAAGAGGAGTTTATAGCAGTGGTTAAGGTATCTGGAATAGGTATCTTGGCAATAGGATTAATCGGATTTTTAATCCACTTTGCATCTGCTTTAATCAAATAAAATGACAATCTTCGCAATAAGAACAACAGCGAACAGAGAAGATCAAGTTCTTGATTTTGTTAGCTCTAACGCTAAAAAGAAGTCCCTTAAAGTGTACTCTATAGTCCATCCTCATGGAATGAGAGGCTACATCTTTATAGAAGCAGAATCCAAACAAGATGCTGAAAATGCTTCTCAGGGAGTGCCATATGCTAAAGGAATTCTTCCAGCTCCTGTAAAATATACTGAAATAGAGCATATGCTGGAACAGGCGCAAATTCAGGTTAATATAAAAAAGAATGATATTGTAGAAATAATATCAGGGCCATTTAAGAGAGAAAAAGCTAAAGTTGTTAGAATAGACAAGCAGAAAGAAGAAGTTATTATTGAATTATTAGAATCTGCTGTTCCTATTCCAATGACATTAAAGTTAGATTCCATAAAAGTTATAAGAAGAGAGGAAGAAGAAAAATAAAATGGCAACTGAAAAATTAGATTTACTGGTAGAAGGAGGAAAAGCAACTGCTGATCAGAACACAGCACAAAAGCTCGGTCCTTTAGGAGTATTACAGAAAGTATTATCATCAGTTAATGAAAAGACTGCATCATTTGCAGGAATAAAAGTTCCAGTAAAGGTTTCAGTTGATACAGACACAAGAGAATTCACAATAACAATAGGTACCCCTCCTGTTTCTGAATTAATCAAAAAAGAGTTCAATATCAAAAAAGGATCTGGAACTCCGGATAAACAAAAAATAGCTAATATGTCCATAGAAGATGCAATAAAAGTGGCAAAGATGAAAAGAGACTCAATGCATGTTAACTCCCTAAAATCTGCTGTTAAATCTATAGTAGGCTCAGCAAATTCAATGGGTGTTCTAGTAGAGGGAAAACAAGCAATAGACACTTGTAAAGATATTGATGAAGGGAAATACGATGTACAAATAAAATCAGAAAAAATAGAAACTCCAAAAGATAAAAGAGAAATATTAAAATCTCAATTAGATACATATAATGAAGGATTAAAGAAAGAATTAGAAAAATTAAAAGCTGAGGCAGCAGCTGAGGCAGCTAAGACAGAAGTTAAGGCTGAAAAGGCTGAAGTTAAAGAAGAAAAAGCTACAGGTAAGGAAGAGGCTGTCAAGGAAGAAAAAGCTGCAGATAAAAAAGAAGAAAAGAAATAATTTTTTCTTTTATTTTAATTTCAATAAATTTATAAACAATTATCTAGGATTTATTATAGGGGGGTCATCGGCTAGCTTGGCTAGGCTTCGAGGTTTGGGACCTTGCGACCCAGGTTCAAATCCTGGTGACCCCACATTCTAAAAATAGTAAGGAAAATCATTGAAACAAAAGCTTTAAAAAACAATTAGTTAATAAATTTAAATATTCTCGAAGAAAATGGCATCTCATAAAAAAGGAACTGCAGGACGTTTTGGCTCACGTTACGGAAGAAAGATAAGACATATAGTTTCTGAAGTAGAAAAAAAATTAAGAGCGTGGCATAAATGCCCCTATTGTAAAAAATTAAAAGTAAAGAGAGAATCCTCAGGCATATGGGTATGCAGATCATGTAATTCAAAATTTACAGGGAAGGCTTATACAGTTTAAGATGGTAAATCATAAATGTTTTGTTTGCGGAAAAATTGTAAAACAGGACTACACAAAGAAAAAAATAAGATGTCCTTATTGTGGCTCTAAAATACTTTACAAGCCAAGAACAGTTTCAAGAAAAGTAGAGGCTGTATAAAATGGAAGAAGAAAAAATCCGGAAACTGCAGCAGCTAGAGCATAATATGCAGACTTTGATGATGCAGCGTCAATCATTTCAGTCTCAGCTTCTTGATATAGAAAGTGCAGAAAGGGAATTAGAAAAACCACAGAAAGAAATTTACAAGATTATGGGAACAATAATGGTGAGCATTTCCCAAAAAGATATTCAATCTGAATTAACAGAAAAGAGAGAGATTCTAAACCTAAGAGTGAAAAGTATTGAGAAGCAGGAATCTTCCTTGAAGCAGGAATCTGAAAAAATAAAAAAAGAGGTTTTGGAGAAGTTAAAAAAGTAAAATGATAGAAGAACAAGTGAGAGAAGTGATAAGTGTTCTGGAAATGATAAAAGAGGATGGAAGCGTTCCAAAAAATGTTAAGGGAAAAATTGATCTGACTATAACCTCTTTAAGCTCTGATAATGAAACTTCAATAAAAGTGGACAAGGCATTGCAGGAGCTGGGAGATATGTCAAATGACCCTAATATCCCTATCTATACCAGAGTGGAAATATTAAACATAATCAGTATGTTGAGCACAGACTAATAGAAATCTTTATATATTTATTGCACTTGAATCACCATAAAATGGATACATTCTCAAAACTAAAAAACATCTTTAAGAAGGAAGATAATGATATCTCAGTTGATGATGAATTAGGGGAAGAATACGTTGAATTGGCACATCCTGATGATAGAAGGCCTAAAGCAAAAGTAACAGTAAGACCATTTGTTGTTGAAGATTTCACAGACATAAAACCAATCTTAGATTCCTTAAGAGAAGGCGTCACAATAGCTTTAGTAAACATAAGACCGTTAAAAGAGAAGGATATTGTAGAATTAAAAAGAGCGGTAAGTAAGCTAAAGAAAACATGTGACGCAATAAATGGAGATATTGCAGGATTCGGAGAGGATTGGGTTGTGGTAACACCATCATTTGCACAGATATACAGAACTAACCAGATGGAAGAGATAAAAGAAGCATCTAGTGCAAGTGAAAGAATGCGCCCACAAGAATAATTTTATAAATTAATCTCTTATTCTTTTATTATGGAAATAATAGACAAGCAGCCATGTCCAGTATGTAAGGAAAAAACCTTAATACTAACAGAAGAAAATAGAGAAGTGCCTCATTTTGGCATGTGCTATCTAATGTCTATGAACTGCCCATCCTGCCACTATCACTCGTCTGATATCCAAGTTGAAAAAAAAGATAATCCAAAAAAGTATACGTTCATCCTCGAAAATGAAGAAGACTTAAAGGTAAGAGTAATAAAATCAGGAGAAGCCACTATAAAAATTCCGCAACTTAGAATGTCTGTTACTCCAGCGCCTTCATCTATTGGATATATCTCAAATATCGAAGGCGTTCTAAGAAGATTCAAAAAAATAGTAGAAGATCAAAGAGACATAGCAGAAGATCCAAGTGTTAAAAAAACTGCAAAGAACTTACTAAAGAAATTTTGGAAAGCTGAATCTGGTGAATTAAAGTTAAAAATAATAATAGAAGATCCATCTGGAAATTCTGCAATTATTTCTAAAAAGGTTGTTATAAAATGAAAGTTTCTTTTATAGATGCAAGAGCAGAATTCGATATCACAAAATTAAAGTCATTAATAGTTTCTAAGTTCCAAAAAGAAAAAGTAGGGTTAGTCAGTGCTGTTCAATTTCTGCCCCAGTTAGAAGAAATAAAAAAATCATTGCCTAAGTCAGTAATGGCAGGTCAGGTAGTTGGATGCAACATCCTTAACACTGTGAAATTAAAAGAAAAAGTAGATAGTTTTCTTTATATCGGATCAGCATATTTTTATCCTGTCGAAATAGCTTCAAAAACTAAACTATCTGTTTACATAGCAAATCCATTAACAAACAAAATAACTAAAGTTTCAAAAGAGCAGATAGACATTCATGAAAAAAAGAAAAAAGGCAAATTATTAAAATTCCTGTCTTCAAATAAGATAGGAATTCTTGTCTCAACAAAACCAGGACAGGAAAATATAAGATTAGCTCAGTTAATAAAAGAAAAGCTTAATAAAGAAACTTTCATCTTTATCTCAAATACTTTAAATCCCGCAACTTTAGAAGATTTTTCAGATATAGAATACTGGATTAACACAGCATGCTCAAGAATAGAGCATCCAAAAATAATTAATTACGAAGACATTCCCTCTGAATGTTTAGACGTCAAGCCAAAAACTGAAGGGTTTAGACCAAACCTGATCAAAGCCAAATGACAAAAACAGAGAAGATAATAAATATTGCAGCAAAAAGAGGTTTCTTTTTTCCATCCGGAGAAATATACAATCCTATTGCTGGGTTCTGGACATATGGTCATTTGGGAACATTAATGAAGCATAACTGGGAAGATTTATGGAGAACTTATTTCTTAGGTCTTGATACAAATTATTACGAAATAGAAGATGTAAATATAATGAATAAAAAAGTATTCGAAAGCTCAGGTCATTTAGAAAATTTCAAAGATCCATTAGTTGAATGTAAAAAATGCCATAACCGCTGCAGAGCAGACCAGCTAATAGAGGATGAAGTAGACATCAGCACAGACGGCCTTAAAGAAAAAGAAATGGATGAACTAATAAAAAAGCATAAAATAAAATGTCCTAACTGCGGAGCTTCAGAATTTGGAGATGTTAAATGGTTCAACATGATGTTTGACTTAAAGGTTGGTGCAACAGGAAATGATATTGTCTATCTAAGACCGGAAACAGCACAATCTCCTTTTGTAGCATTCAAAAAAGAATTCTTAGCATTAAGAGAAAAAATACCAATGGGTCTAGCAGTCATAGGAAAAGCATTCAGAAATGAAATCTCACCAAGGCAGGGTTTTTTTAGACTAAGAGAGTTTACTCAAGCTGAATTGCAAATATTTTTTGATTCGGATAAAATAGATGAATGTTTAGAGTGGAATAAAGTAAAAAATTATAAATTAAGATTATATTTAGTAAATAACAGGAAAACAAAAGTTATAACAGAGATAAAATGTGATGAGGCAAACAAAAAATTAAAACTTCCGAAATTTTATGTTTATCATTTAGCAAAAATCCAGCAGTTTTACTTTGAAATATTGAAAATTCCAAAAGACAAATTCAGGTTTCGTGAATTATCTGGAGAAGAAAGAGCCTTTTACAATAAAATACATTTTGATATTGAACTAGACTTAGAAACATTAACAGGTTTTAAAGAAGTAGCTGGATTGCATTTTAGAGGAGACCATGACTTATCAGGTCATCAAAAAGGCTCAAAAGAAAAACATGAAGTAACAATAGATGGAAAAAGATTCATTCCAAATGTTTTAGAACTAAGTTTCGGAGTTGACAGAAATATCTGGGCCCTAATGGACTTATCATTTAAAGAAGAAAAAGAAAGAACTTTATTTAAGTTCTCCCCAGTTATCTCACCAATCCAAGTTGCGGTATTTCCATTATTAAGAAAAGATAAACTGCCTGAAAAAGCAAAGGAAATTTTCAATTTATTAAAAGAAGAATTCAGTACATCCTATGATGAAACTGGTTCAATTGGAAAAATGTATAGAAGAATGGAAGAAATTGGATGTAACGCGATGATAACTGTAGACCATCAAACTCTAAAAGACAATACTGTTACTTTAAGAGACAGAGATTCAATGAAACAAATAAGGGTAAAAATTAAAGATTTAAGTTCTGTTTTAAAAAAATTCTTTGATAATGAGAAGATAGAAAAACTGGGAAAATCAGTGAAATAACACGGACCGATAGTTTAGTGGTAAAAATAGAAAGTTTTATTAGTATAAAAGTCTTAAAAGCACAATGAGAAGAAGAGTACTGATAAAAAATCCAAATTTATTCTTTAAGGAAATAACTAAAAAAGAAAGCTTAAGAAAATTTTGTAGTGATAATAATTTTATATATTCTACAACAAAACAATGGGCAAGAGGAGAACTTTTGATCCCTGAGGATAAGTTTAGAATGTTCTTGAAAAATTCTAGTAGAAAAAGTTATTGGTTAAATAAAGTAGATTACAAGGAAGAGAATTGGGGGGCTAAAAAGGGGTCTAGAGCGAGTATCAACAAAAGCAAAGAAGAATTAAACTTCCGAATGAAAAGAGCAAGAAGAGCAATAAAAAACAAACCCAAAAAAATTAAACTGAAAATAAATGAAGGGACTTGTGAATTTTTTGGAGCCCTAATGGGGGATGGATGTATAACAAAGCACAAATTAAAAGATAAGAAATATTACAAGTATATAATTATTTTTAGTGGACATAAATCCTTAGATAAAGAATACCATGAGAAATACTTAAAAGATCTGATAAAAAAAGAATTCAAGTTAAATTCCTCAGTCCAACTAGGGAAAGTAAAAAACGTCAGAACTTTAAAAATATTTAATAAATCTTTATTAAATGAATTGATAGATTATGGATTTCCATTGGGTAAAAAAGGTCAAAAATTAAAGATTCCTCGAAGATTTCTAAAAATGCCCTGGGAGTATAAAAAATTTATTATAAGGGGTCTTTTTGATACAGATGGATCCATATATGCTAGGAGAGATGAAGATTATAAATATCCTCATATTTCTATTACCTCAAGGAGTAGAAAATTAATAGAACAATTATATAAAATCTTAAGAGAAAGAGATTATTCTGTTTGGATTACCAAGCCAAACAATTCAAAATTAGCAGAGTCTTTGGTTTTAAAAGGTATAAAAAATACAAAAAGATGGATGAAAGATATTGGAAGCTCAAATCCTAAACATGTATTTAAATACAAATACTGGTTAAAAAACAAAAAATTGCCTGCATACTTGACGGGCCCTTAGCTCATCGGTAGAGTACTTCCTCGGCATGGAAGGGGTAGCGGGTTCAATTCCCGCAGGGTCCATATCAAAAAAGGCACTAAAGCTACCATTATCTAAAAGGTTTGAAAAAAAGTTAATTTCTCTGCCTTAGAGATTGTAAAACTAGTAGAAAGAGAAGGTAAGACCTAGTATGAAAAAATTATAATCCAAAACCTTAAAAAACAACTCTTCTTTTAACATTTATTGCAGACTAGATTGGCGGGTTAGCCCCTCGTTGTTGCCACAAACGGGCTTTATGGTGGAATCGAATCCCAGAGAGAGGTAGATGTAATGTCATAAGCCTCAGTCGTACCATTGACCCTCTGTCCTGTTTGGTTGGTATGATAAGAAATCAGGTCAGGGCAGGAATGCAGCAGCCTTAACTTATTATATCGGCGCTTGCAGGTTAACAGAGGATAGGAAAAACTGAGACAAACTTATGATATATCATTTATCCATCTCTGGGTGTCTGCATCTTATTAAATAAAAAAAGAAAAAATTAGAAGCTTTTTTCTGTTAGTATCTTGACATTGCTTTCTCCAGGTCTTACTCTAGAGTCCATTGCAACTAGATATTTCAGGTTACTTTTCTCAGCCCCTAGTACTAAATTCCTATCAACATATCCATCAAATACTACAGCATAAGCATTCTTTAAATTTCTTATAGTTCCTCCTAATTCACTAGTTGGAACTTTTCCAAGAATCGCTAATTTCTCATCAAGAATAAAAGCTCCTCTTGTTCCAACTAAGTCATCAAGTAGCTGCTTAAATTTTTTTGTCTCTTCTGGTTGAGCAGCAGAAGGTCTGCTTACCTCAGGCTTTCTTGGAACACTTAAACTGCTGGTTGAACTCCTTTTGTCTTGAACCATTATGGGTTGAAGTCTTGGGGCTATCCTATCTCCAAGAACCCCCATCTCCATTTTAAACTGCTCAATTGTAATTCTGCTTCTCAATGCCTTATGAATCTCCTTCTTTGTAATTTCTTCAACTTCTTTTCCATCAGGAGCCTTTACAACATAGTCCAGCTCAACGCCTGAGTCTATAAGCCCTTTAATAATAAGGTCCCCCCCTCTATCTCCATCAACGAAAGCAACCAGTACTTTCTTAGATCCTAGAACCTTTATACTTGCTGGAGCGCTTGTTCCATTAACTGCTATAATATTCTTGATTCCATGTTTTAACAGATTCAGAACATCCGCTCTTCCCTCTACAAGTATAACTTCCTCGCTTTCCTCCACTGCAGGCCCAGCAGCTAATCTGTCTGGCCCATATTCCACAACTTCCATCATTCTCACAGAATGCTCTACTAAATCAGTTAATTCTTGAGAATCCGGCAATACACTAGAGGTTAGTTCTCTTAAAAGCTCTTTAGCTCTTTCTATGACGAAATTTCTCTTAGAAATCCTAACATCTTCTATTTTCTCAACTCTTACTTTAGAATTACATGGTCCAATTCTTTGTATCGTTTCCAAAGCAGCTGCAATAACAGCTGTCTCTGCTTTATCTAAGTTACTTGGTATTATAATAGCACCATTTGTTCTTCCATTTCTGGTCTCTAAATTAACTTCAATTCTTCCAATTCTTCCACTTCTTTGTAGTTCTCTTAATTCTAGCTCATTTCCTAACAAACCCTCTGTTTGCCCAAATATGGCTCCAACCACATCAGGTTTTTCCACAACGCCCTCTGCGTTTATGACAGTATGAACTATATATTTTGCTCCTACAGGGCTTATCTTTGCCATTTGAATTCCTCCTATAAAGCCCTATAAACTTAGAAACAAAGCCCGTTTTAACCCCAAATTCCCCTAATAATCAATTTTTCTGCATAATTTGAATTTCAAATTCATTTTTAATTAATTGTGATGAATAAAGCTTAAATTTGGCTCCGTTTTAGTTTAAAGGTGATTTTTTAATTATAAATTGTTGCCTGGTACACTAACTCTCAAATTCATTGTGCAGCCGTTGGCTTACTCCATTGAGTATTCTCATGCCAGGCTATATTTATTATAACTACCATCTATATAAAGATTTCTATGACCACTTAAAAAAAGTGAAATTATTGTAATGCTTTGAAATATCTCTTAATCTCATCATATAAAGCATATGTCTCAGATCTAAGTTCTTTATGAACATGGTCAAAATGCTGGCTTACAACAATCTTATCAAAGATTTCTCTTATAAATTTAGAAACAGGATTCTTTTCCCAGTTCTCTTCATAGTCCTTTTCCACATAGCTCTCAAGATATACAGAAACATCACCATGGACTAGCTTCTTTTTTTTGATAGTTACTTCCTTAAGATTATTCCCCCTTATAACCACATCAATAATAACCCTAGTATAGTCATCTACCTTTTTCTTTAAATCCCACCTAATAAGAACAGATTTCCCATCAGCTGCCTCACTATCCTTATATTCTTTTTCAATAAAGTGATATTTCCTCTGAGAAGCCCATTCTTTCATAAGTCTGTAAGCTTCTCTCAAATTCACAGCTCCAGTTCTGCTTATTGAAATTTCTTTAATAACATAGTATGTTTCTGACATATTCTGAATAACATCCTTTAGTTCTTAAATTTAACCTCTCAGCCCAAATCTTTCTTTTATAAAATCTACAAACTTATAAAGAACAGTATAAAAATCATATTTATAATCATCAAGTCTTTTTCTCATAATCAAGTTATAATAAATTTTATCAATAAAGCTGTATTGCTCCCAATCCTTAGTTCCATATTGTATATGCCCTATTATCTTAAGTTCAAAATCTCCTTTGTCCAGTTTTCTTTTAATGTCCCCTATCTGAACCTCAGTCTCGCTAATCCCCAGAAGTAAAAAAGTAACCTCAATATGATAACTTACATAATTGCTGATTTTATGAACTCCTTTCCAGTGTATCTCTAAATTTTTTCTTTCTCCAAATCTTCTTTCAGTATATTTGGTTTCAAGACTTTTTTCATCAGCAAATCCTCTATCTTCCAACCATAACTTCATAAATTTATACACATTCCCAAAATCAGCAGCGCCCTGAAATCTTATTTTTAGTCCGCCCTTTGGAGTAATATAAAATTTTTCCATTTTAATCATGCAGTCCTATAGTCTTCTTTATTTTGCCCATAAGTTCTTTTGCATCTTCTTCCAAATCATCTTCATAACCATCTTTAATTCTCTTTTTGATTATGAAATTATTATAAACATGAAACAAGAATCTCGTAAATGGCGTTTTCTGCCAATTGCCCATGTAGTCTAAATCTATATAAACCTCAATCTTTATCTTCATTCTTCCAGTATACTTGCTTCCTTTTTTCCTTAACTCTATAATAATAATAAAGACTTCTATATGGTACTCAGCATAATCATCTATTTTTCTGTCTCCATAAAGCTTTAGATTAACATCATTCCCCTGTGGCTTAACTTTCTCTGTATTTTCAACTTCGCTAAAAGTATATTGCCTCTTCCCAAACCAGTCTACTATTACTTTGTATAAGAGGTCTATATCAAATTCGCCATCTTTTAAAATTAAAAATCCCTTCCCAGGACTAACAGAATCCCTCTTTTCAATAGCCATAAAATAAAAACCATTCCTAAATTAATAAAGGTTTCCTTTCAAGGTTAATATGAAACCCTTAGCTAACATTGATAATCCTTAAATATTATTTAATAAAACTAGGTATATGGAAAAATGCATCTTTTGTAAAATCTCAAAAAATGAAATACCTTTTAATAAAATCGGTGAATCAAAAAATTTTATCTCATTCCTTGACCTTAGCCCAAAAAATAAAGGGCATGCTTTAATAGTCCCAAAAAAGCATTATATAAATTTAAAAGATTTCCCCGAAAGTCTAGGGAATGAATTAATAAAATTCTCAAAAGAGATTATGAATAAAATTTCTAAAGCTACAAAAGCAACAGACTTTAAGTTCTTAATTAATAATGGAGAAAAAGCAGACCAGTTTGTATTTCATGCTCATTTCCATATAGTTCCATATTATAACAAGGATGAAGAAACAAAACCTAAAGTTTCAAATGAAGAAAGAAAGAAACTAGCAGAAAAGATAAGCAAAGTAAAAGTTTATTAATTATAAATCTTAAGCTAATTTATGGACTTGTATGAAAAAGAGGTATCAGAGCTTTTAAATCTTTTTAGACGAGCTTCAACTGAGAAAGAAGAAGGATTAGGTAAAAGTTTTTGTATACAAGCAGTGCATTTGCCAAGTTACAAAGAAGAAGAATTCAATGCAGACAAAAGCAGGTTAATAGGTATTCTTGGACGCCAGATTTCAATATTAGATATACTAATGAAGAGAAACAATGTAAGAGTCAACCAATTAGGACGCATTCTAGGTCTAAACGCTAGGCAGATGGAATTATTTTTAACCAGTTTTTTGAGAGAAATGAATGAACCAAATTTTAGAAATAATCAATTCAGATTATGTAGTAATAAAAACTATGAGCGCTTACGTAGTGATGCAGAAAGGTTTTTTAGAACATTGACTAGGATGAAAAGAATGGGAACTGTAGAAAACTCAAAGGTTCCGGAAGAATTAAAAGAAAGTTTAAGGGTTTTCTTAACAGAAGAATATGGAAGAGATAGAGTGGATAGAGTATGCGCACCCATGAAAGTATTAATTCTCGACCAATCTCGCGAGATTGACGCCATACGCCCCTTGGGAGATCTGGTAAGATACATGATAAATAACGAAATTGAGCAGTTAAGAGATGTGCCTGAAAGTGAAAGATTATTTGTAGAAGAAAATGTGAGAATATGTAGAAGTCTTTTGAAAAGCATCCGCCGTGAAGAGTCTGTTGGAACCCAGTTTAAAAACTTAATAAGGAGCTGTTTTGATAGAACAATGATAGTAGAAAGAATAGCAGAAATAAACAGCGCAGCCAATCCAAATAAAGGACAAAAATTAACTCCGGACGAAATAGATGCAATGTTTTCTTAGCAAAAACCTTTTTAAAACATAATAATGTCTAATTCTTAGGCCTCTGTAGCTTAGCCTGGTAGAGCGTCAGTTTCATGAGCTGAAAGTCGGGTGTTCAAATCACCTCAGAGGCATTTTTAAAAAATAAAGAAAAGATTACCTTCTTGTTAAAGTAATCTCAATTGTGCTAACTCTTATCTGTTTCCCTTCTTTGTTTTCAAACTCCTCACTGTCTATTTTTATGTCCTTTACATCCACGGTATTCTCTAAAAACCTTTTTGTAGCAACTTCTGCAATATCAACACATCTGGCAATAAACTTGCCTCTGCCTTTAATTATAACTTCTTTAGCTCCTTGTGTTGTAAACTGCATTACCACACCTGTTACGTAAATTATGTCGGGTAAGAAAACCTACTCCGATTTCACTCTTCCAGAAATAGATTTTTCTATTCTCTGTTAAAAGGTTTGTTACCTACGAACACAGTGTAGTCGTCAGCGGTTCCTTGTCTTCCTCCATTTGTACTAGATTCCTCAAGTACATTATCTATGTTTTCTTCATTCATTTTATGTTACCTCCGTAATCCCATTTCATTAATGAGCATGCTGTAATAATCTAATCTGTTTCCTTTGAATATTAAATCCTATAAGATTTTTAAATCTTTTCTTTGATTTTGATATGACAACAAGAGAGTGCTGTTTAAATTTTTTAGATTTATCTGGGGTATAGCCATAATAAGAATGAAAATTAGTTTGTATTTCTAAAGAGTTAAGTAAACGTTGCACAAACTTAATCAAATTAAAGTCTTTGTTATAAACAGAGAGAGCACCTTTACAGTCAACACATCCTTCACTATCAAAAAAGCCCCTCAAGAATGAAGATTTAATATTGGTCTCTGAATCCATCAGTTTGTTTAGGCTAAATTTTGATAAGAGTTTCGCAGCATCTATAGAATCAATGTAAGCTACCCACTGTAGTTTTCTACTTTTTATATAACTTGGTTTTCTTATATTCCTGCTATAGAATCTAACTTTAAAATTAGACCATTTAGAAAGGGTTTGCCTAAAAGTTTCTACAAAATCAAGGTCAGTTGCGGATAAAATAACTCTTCTTTGTTTAAGGCTGACATGACCATCCCCGTACACGACACCAAGAATATAGGCTAAATCAGTATCTAGTACATTGGCTGAGCTTGGCAATTTTTTAGTTCTAAGCATAGCAGATATTTTCACTGCTTTTGGTTGAGTGATCTTATTCATTTTTCTCATTCTCTCAATATTCTCGTTAGAATTGCACGCCTTAATCCTTGATTCAGAAAAATAATAAGGCTTTCTTCCTTTATTTATCCATCCTTCAACAGCATTTCTGCTTTTTATATTTAAAATCTTAGAAATCCTCAAACTCCCAAGACCATTCTTTTTTAGTTCCATAGATTTGTTATAATGTTCCAAAGTATATGCTGTAAAACCCATACAGAAAATAACTAACTTACATTTATAAACTTCACGCGCAAGTTTGTCCCGTTGACTAGTGAGTTGAAAATATACTTTTTAGAACTACTTTTCTTTCTTGTGTTGCTCTACCATTCTGGTAATATAGCCAGCAATAACATTTCTTAGTTTTTTAGAAGGAAAATCGACAAATTCTGAAGCAATTTTCTTGTTGCCTTCAAAATCTTCTCCAAATCTGTCTCCATGATCTTTATAAGTCTTAATAGCTACTCTCTTAATCAATGCTGTTTTAATTCTTCCCATGCCTTATAAAGCCAAAAATACATTATTTAAACCTTTCTAATACCCATATCCTTCTCTTTATCTTTGAACCTTTTAAATCATAAATAATAGGGTTTTCAACCTCTTCAAATTTAACAGACCTAAACCCAGATCTCTCAACTAAACTCTGAAAATCCATGCTTACCTCTCCCTCATAGATTTTTATTATTGGTTCTATAAACACTAATTTTCCTTTAACAACATCTCTAGCCGCTTCAAAAAAGTTAGAATATAAAACTCTTAATTCTGCTATAATTTTCTTTGCTTCCTTCTCTTGTAATAATTTTTTCAGATAAGGCCCCATATAAGGCTCAGTTGCTATAGCTTCAACTTTTTTTAAGTAAAAATTTAACCTTCCGGCATCCCCTTTTATAACTTTAAAATTATTTTTAGTATGAAATTTTTCTCTCAACCAGTTAAGATTAGCTCTTACATCTGAAATATCTTTATCAATCCCGATAACATCCAATTTTTTTAACAAACCTTCCTGCAATATTGTGCCGCATCCACAAAAAGGGTCTAAAACTTCATATCTAGCCTGGCTTAAATTAATCAGTATTTTTGCCAATCTTATAGAAACCACTTTTTTCTCATCAAATTTAGGCCTATTCTCATCCCTGTTTTTATAATCTTTAGGATTAGATATAGAATACATTTCGAATATGCTATCTTCAATATTAATTAATTCTAAATCATTTTTATTTGGTTCATCAGAATACTTTCTAAACATCGCCTTTACTTTTTCTTCTTTAAATTTCTTTTTTAATTCATTTAATACTTTATCTCCATAAACAGAATAAGTTATCTTATTTTTATCAATTACAATCTTATCTAAACTTGTCTCTCTTCCTATTTTAATTATTCCGCCAAATTCCTCAACAGAAAAGTTAAATTTATCCAGCTCAAGAATTAAAAATTTTTTTTCTGAATAAACAATTTTATAAGTTAATCTTCTTGCTTTAAGAAAACTAATGACTTCTAAAATTCCTAAACTTTTATCTCTTCCAAGAACGAATAAATATTTCATTTAATTAATTTCCTCAGGACAGTAACCCTTATGTCTAGATTGGCAGTTTTTACAGCAGATGAAAAGCTTATCACACTCTACATTCTTGCAGTTTACATAAATATCACTGAATTCATTGCATATATCACACCTTGAAATTGGATGAACTTCTTTAGTTGAATCTAAAGGAATTGAAACTCTTCTGTCAAAAACAAAGCATTTCCCTTCCCAGTGAGCATCAGAGCATTCCTTCCCATAATTTAAAATTCCGCCATCCAATTGATAAACATCTTTAAACCCTTGATTCAATAAAGCAGCAGAAGCTTTTTCACACCTAACACCGCCAGTGCAGTACATAACAATCTTCTTATTCTTTAGTCCATTAATTTTATTAATCTTTTCTGGAAATTCATTGAAAACATCTATGTCTAACTCAATGGCATTTTTAAATTTGCCAATTCTTGTTTCATATCTGTTTCTGACATCTAATAAAACCACATCTTCTTTTTTATCAAGCATTTCTTTTAACTTTTTAGGAGATAGCTTACATGAAGCTTTCTTGCCGTCTACTTTAGGATCAAACCTTATTATCTCCTTTCTAACCCTGACGAACATCTTTCTATAAGCATACTCATCAGAATAAGTATCTTTAAACTCTATACCTTTAAACTCAGAATAAGATAGTAATTTCTTTTTATATTCCTCAACTTTTTTATCTTCTCCAGATATACCTCCATTTATACCTTCGTTAGAAACAAGGATTTTCCCTTTAATTCCTAATTTTTTACAATAGGTCAAATGTTCCTCAACAAACTTCTCAGAGTTCTTAATTTCAGTATATTTGTAAAATGTGACAACTTTCATTATAAGAAGTACTAAAACAGTGTTTTTAAATTTTTTCAAAGACTAAAAAGTTCTTGGAGGCATATTCTTCCCCCTTTTTATTAACCTCACCATTAGATAAAAAAAGAAGAGGCAATTTCTTTAACTGAGCATCATTATGAGCTAAGACCAGATCAGCATCATTAATCACTTTCTTATTTTTCACTTTAACAAAGAATTTTATCTTCCCGACATTGCTGGGAATTTCAATTATATACTCCATATCAGAATTCTTCCTTATAATCTTCTCTTCAAGCACAGTAGCCATTTTACTTGAAAAATAGTTAGTTATATTTAACCCAATATCCTTCTTTATTCTGGGCTTTTTTTGGGGTTTTTGCTCAGCCTGCTTCTCTATAATTTGGGGTTGCTCTGGTAATCTTACTGGTTCTTGAACTATATTTTCCTGTATCTTTTCTATTTTATTCTCTTCAATCTTAATTTCATCTTCAGCAGGTTGTGTAATACTAAACCTTTCATCTATCATTCTCATTGCTTCTTCTTCATTAATAAGATACCATCTCCAGAATATTCCATCTTCTCTCTGGATAGGGTAAGCAAAATCCTTTAGCTCTCTCAAGGCAACTCTTTGCCACGCATCTAGCTCACTATCTTTTAGGATTTTATTTTCCTTTAATAAATCAAAAACATTCTTATGTACGTCTCTAAGATGGGAATAAAGAACATCTAATTTCCTCTCTTGCCCCTCAACATAATAAACTGGGCTTCCCCCTACTTTTGCAGTGCTTATCTTAACAGATCTTCTGCTCACCAATTCGCTTAAGATAGCACCAGAGAAAATTAAATTGCCTCCAAATTGTTTAGAAATCTGTACAGGCAATACCGGTCCATTTGCTCTGATAAAGGAAAGTATCTTTTCTCTCATCGTAGGGTCATAATTCATAGAAATGAAGAATAATAGTGAATATAAAAAGATTTATGAGATTTTTATTATATTTACAGGGCAATCATTGGCAGTCTTTTTAACTGCATCAATATCCTCAAACTGTATTTCTCTCATAAAAAAGTTCTTTATTTTCTTAGCTTCTTTTAAGCAGGCCTTTCCATCTTCATTAGATAAACTCCACAATTCAGGAAAATGCTCAACGCAAGCTCCACATCCTATACATTTATCTCTATAATAAACAATTTTCATTTTTTGTCTACAATAACATATAATTTATCATTAGTCCTTATCCTATCAGGAACAAGCATAGTAATCTTCATACCTTTAGAAACTGCCTTTACTTTCTTATCATCTAAATAGATACAAGAAGCCTTTGTTTCCATTACCCCAGTAGTAGGCCCCATAATCATTAATTCATCCCCTTCATGTAATTGCCCGCCATTTAGAAAGAACTCACCAATATTTGATTTCCTAAAATAGTTCTTTACAACTCCAACAAATACTTTTTCTTTTGTAGAATTTGACCCATAAATCCCGCTCCACTCTCCTAGTTTTTTTCCCAAGTAATATCCACCATGCCAAAATCCCCTGTTATAAACAGTTCCAAGCTCAGAAACCCATTTCTTTATTTTTTCTTTATTATAACTCCCTTCATAATACGAATCAACTGCTTCTCTGTAAGCTTTTATTACAACATGAACATAATCTGCTTTCCTTCCTCTGCCCTCAATTTTTAAAACAGAAACTCCTGCTTCAAGAATTTTATCAATAAATCCAATTGTGCAAAGATCTTTTGGAGACATAACATATTTATTATCTATTACAAGCTCATCCCCTGTTTCTTCATCTATTACTCTGTAATTCCTTCTGCAGTTTTGCAAGCAAGCACCTCTGTTTGCTGAAGAGTTGTATGTAGCAAGGCTCATATAGCACTTTCCTGAAATCGCAACGCATAGAGCTCCATGTGCAAAAATTTCAATTTTAACTAGCTCTCCATCTGGGCCCCTTATATTATCTTTTTTAATGCCATCACAAATCTCCTTAATCTGTTTTAATGTTAATTCCCTAGCCAATACTATAACATCCACAAATTGAGAATAAAACTTAACAGTTTCAAGATTGCTTACATTTGCTTGTGTAGACAAATGAACTTCTATTCCTATTGATCTTGCATAAAACATAGCAGCAACATCACTGGCAATTATAGCAGTTATTCCAAATTTTTTAGCAGCATCACATATCTTTTTCATTAAATTTATATCATGGTCATACAAAATAGTATTAACAGTCAAATAAGTTTTAACATTATTTTTCTTGCATATCTCAATTATTTTCCTTAAATCATCTATATTGAAATTATTAGCAGAGCACGCCCTCATATTTAATTGCTCTACTCCAAAATATACAGAATCCGCTCCTGAATCAATTGCAGCCATGAGTGATTCATAAGAGCCTACAGGTGCCATTAATTCTACTTTAACCATACTAAAAAAGACATACTAAGGATTATAAAATTTTCTGAAATGAAAATAGCTAAAAAATAAACCTATAATGTACCATTTCCAGCTTCTTTTAATCAACAGAAAGGTTTATATATTCTAAGTTAGTTATATTTAACATAAAATAGATTATATGTTAATTGAAAATGGCACAAATTAAAGATGTTTTACCTGACATGAATTCATGGTGGAAGGAAAAATTTGAAGTAGAATTTAATGAGAGGGAACTGCATAAAAAAGTGCAGAAATACCTTCCATTAAGGCAGATAATAGCTTTTACAGGTTTGAGAAGAGTTGGAAAAACAACATTAATGCTAAAAATAATAGAAGACGAGATTAAAAAAGGGGTTAATCCGGAAGATATCTTATTCTTTTCATTTGATGAATTTAAAAACATAGAGTTAGATGAAGTAATAAAGGCATATGAGGAAATTTTTGAAAAGGATATAAGAAAGGGAAAACACCTAATATTATTTGATGAGATACAGAAATTAGACAACTGGGAAAACAAAATTAAAAGAATCTATGATACCTTTAGAAATATTAAAATAATAATTTCAGGCTCAGAATCTTTATTTATAAAAAACAAATCAAGAGCAATTTTAGCGGGAAGGATTTTTGAATTTAAAGTTGAAACTTTAACATTTAAAGAATTTCTTAATTTCAAAAAAGTTAGTTATAAACCTATAAATTTATACAAAAAAGAATTAATTAAATTATTTAATGAATTTACTTTAACTTTGGGTTTTCCAGAATTGGTTGATGTTAAAGAAAAGGAAATAATAAGGAAATATGTTAAAGAAAGTATTTTGGAAAAAGTAATTTACAGTGACATTCCCAGATTATTTAAGATTAAGGATGTTTCAATTTTGGAATCTTTATATAATATACTTTTGGAAGATCCTGGAGAGATAGTTGAAATATCTAAATTAGCAAAAGAGCTTAATGTTTCCAGACAATCATTATCTAATTATTTAAAATATTTAGAAGATTCGTTTTTAATAAGAAAACTATATAATTATTCCAAAAATAAAAGAAAAGTTGAGAGAAAATTAAAAAAATATCATCCGACCGTTATATCCCCAGAATTATTGTTTAAAGAAGACCCATTATCCAAATCAAAAGTTTTTGAATGGCTTATTGTTAATCAGTTAAAAGCGGAATTTTTTTGGAGAGATTCTTATAAAAATGAAGTGGATATTGTAAAAGATGATATGCCCATAGAGATTAAATACGGAAAAATTAATGAAAAAGGCATTTTTGTATTTATGGAAAAGTTTAATGTTAAGAAAGGTTATATAATTTCATTTGATAAGGAAGAAAATGGAAAAATAGATATCATTCCCGCATTTAAGTTTTTATTGGAAAATAGCTAAGAAATAGTATTAAGGTCTAGTCCAGTGAACTTCATAATAAGTTACATCTTCCTCTACATCAACTATGCCCAATAATAACCTCTTTCTTGTGCTATGTGCAACTCTATTCTTAGCGCTGAATTCATGCCATGTCAAAGTGCTTCCTTCATGCACCGGATATAATATCCATTTAGCATGATCCTCTCCAGGCTTAACTCCTCTATCATAAACTCTGAAATCAGCACCAAATTTTAAAGCTGTCTTGACAACATAGCCTCTGCTTCTCATGTCTCTAAAAACAATATATTTCAGCCATACATTAGGTTCAACTTTTCTCGCTTTATTTAATAAATCCTTGAACTTCAAAGACTTTTTTCCATCCTTTACAGCTATCTTAGCTTTTTCTAATAAATACAAAGTTTCAACAAAAGAATAAACAATCTTACCTTCTCTTGGCTCGCCAAATCTGCTGGAGTCATATAACTGTCTTGCACTCCCTTTATCATCTGCAATAACATTCTCAGTATGCAGCTCAGTATTGAATTTCCTGACTTCTATTTTCTCTTCTTCTTTATCTTTCAATTTAACTTTTGCCATATATACTTTTTACCATAAGGTATTTAAAAGGCTTTTCTTTAAATCACATTATGAAAATAACATTCCTTGGAACATCAGCAATGCTTCCTACAAAAGAAAGAAACCCCAGTTCTATATTCATAGAATATGGAAAAGAAGGCATATTGATAGATTGTGGAGAAGGTACTCAAAGACAGATGAGGATTAAAGGCATAAAACCCACAAAGATTTCAAAATTATTAATAACTCACTTCCATGGAGATCATGTTCTTGGAATTCCTGGATTAATGCAAAGTCTTGGAGCCAGTGAATATCAAAAAACATTAGAGATTTATGGGCCTGAAAAATCATCAACTTACATAAAGAGTATGCTCAAAGGATTCGCATTTAAAGGAAAAATAAAATATAAAGTGCAGGAATTAAAAAACAGCAGCAAGTTCTTCAGTAATGATGATTTTATATTATACTGTAAAGGTCTTAAGCATGATATTCCTTGTCTCGCATATTCATTAATAGAGAAAGATAAACTAAAAATAAACATAGATTACACAAAAAAGTTTGGCCTGACAAAACATCCCTTGCTTGGAAAGCTCCAGAAAGGAAAATCAATTACATACCAAGGGAAAAAAATAGATGTAAAGAAAGCAACTATAAAAAAACCAGGGAAAAAAATATCAATAATCCTGGATACTTCACCAGATAAATCCATAGAAAAATTTGTTCTTAATTCAGATTTATTAATCTGTGATTCCACATGGAGCTCAGATACAATAAATAGAAGGGGCTCCCATATGACTAACTTAGATGCAGCAAATATCGCAAAGAAATCAAAATCAAAGAAATTAATCCTTACCCATTTCTCTCAAAGATATAAAACAGTTAATGAACTATTAAAAGAATCAAAAAAAGTATTTAAAGAAACATTAGCTGCAGAAGATTTAATGGAAATTAACGTTTAATTTTCTCAACCTTTGAGTATATCATGAATTTGTATAATTCTCCCCATACTCCTAAAACCAATGAAACTATAACATTTAGTATAATTAAAAGGATAAAGTAATCTCCAATAGCGTATTCAAAAAGCTTCAAAACAATTGAGCCTAAAATGCCAACTGCAAGGATTATAACAACTGTTGACAAAACTACTGAAAACCTATTCTTTAAAAAATTAAAAGCATCAAAAAAAATGTCAGTCAATTTTTTATTTGATAAGAACAGCATAGGGGCTAAAAAGTAAAGCCATAATCCTAGGAAAATTCCAAACAATACCGCCAATATCATCAGAACTATTACCTCAGTATCCTTATTATTTATAGGCATAGCAATCAACAGGATTACAATACCTCCGATAAGAGCAACAATAAAAGACATAATCTTCATTCCTATATATCTCCAGAAAAAGTGTCTTGCTCCGCCTGTTAAAGACTCTTTTAAGCTTATTTTCTTCTTAGTTAATAAATTCCTAATCATGTGATACTTCACAACATTAGTCCCACTACCAACAAAAAAGGTTATAACTATAAACAGTGCAAGATAAAATGCTGCCTTCACAATAAAAGCAGGATCTAAAGTTTCTAAAAATCGTACAAGAGACTCTCCTGATTGTAGAAGAGGGTCTGCTGATTGTAGTAAAGAATAGCCTAAAGAATTTAACAGATTAGTTAAGCCAAGTAAATTAATAAAAAAATAACCTACAATAAAACTAACAATAATAAATATAGCATCTGGTATAAACAATTGTAAGTTATTAAATAAATCCTTCCAACTTTTATTAAAAGTTTCTTTATACATCAAAAAATAAAAAGTAAAAGAGGTATTTAAATTAATCTGTTTGAGTAACCGCTACTTCTACTGAAGAGACTTGTCTCCTTAACCTATAGATATTAAATTCCCTAGCTGATGTTAATAATGCACAAGTTCCACAAACAAGAAAAGAACCTAGCAATAAAGCATCCATACCTTGAAGAAAACTTAATCCTTCAGAATTATCAAGAGAAGTTATGTAACTTGGATCTACCAAAAGTAACCTTGAAGTTAAGTAAATTGCTTGGCATACTCCCAATGCATCAAAAGGAGCATAAGAATTCCCAAGATTGATAAGACCGCTTAACTCAGATCTAGCATCTTCTAAACTTTCTACTCTCTCGGTCTTTGGATACCAGGACATTTAATCCTCTAAATCTTTCTTCTTAATCTCGCCTTTAAGATCTAATTCCCTAAGTAACTCCTTATACCTGTTTCTTATAGTAACCTCAGTTACTCCAGCAATGTCTGCAACTTCTCTCTGAGTTCTTTTCTCATTATTAATCAAAGCTGCGACATATAATGAAGCAGCTGCAATTCCTGTAGGTCCTCTTCCAGAAGTTAACTCAATTTTCTGAGCTTTCTCTAAAATCTCAACAGCTTTTGTCTGCGTATCAGCATTTAATTTCAAAGCTGAAGCAAACCTAGGTATGTAGTCAATAGGATTACTTGGTAAGATTCTTATTCCTAGCTCTCTTGTAATAAATCTGTAAGTTCTTCCTATCTCTTTCTTATCAATCCCAGATGCTTCTGATAGCTCATCTAAAGTTCTTGGAATCTCATGTCTTCTGCAGGCAGCATATAATGCTCCAGCAACAACTGACTCCATTGACCTTCCTCTGACTAAACCTCTTTGTACAGCCATAGTATAGACTCTTGCAGCCTCTTCCTCAACACTTCCTGGTAATTTCAAATAAGAAGCAACTCTTTTCAGCTCAGCTAAAGCTAATTTCAAATTCCTTTCAATAGCTGTAGAAATCCTATGTTGCCACTTTCTTAGTCTAAAATACTTGTTTCTTTCTTTGCTCTGTAATTGATAAACATCTCCTCTTTGCCCAACATCAGTCCCTAAACCTCTATCAAACTTTGTATAAGTCATAGGACTTCCGGTTCTTCTCTTTTTATCCCCCTCATCATGATCAAATTCTCTCCATTCCTGGCTAAAATCAATCATCTTTTCTTCAATTACTAATCCGCAATCTCTGCAAATGACCTCTCCCTTATCTTTATTCATAATAAGGTTTATCCCCCCACATTCAGAACATTTTTTGATATATGGCGCCATTTTTACCCCCACACGATGAACGCATAATAAGTTTTAAAAAACATTATAATCCTCGATTTATAAAGGTTTCTAATTTATTGTAACCACTAAAAAATAATGAAAAGCGTAAAATTTATATACTAGAACATAATCTTTGTAATCACATGTAACACCCTTCAATAAAAGAGGTGATTTCTATTTTTTTATCAAAACAGCGTTAATAGCGCCTTCTTGACCAGGTCTAGAAGTAATCTTGGCATCTCCTGCCTCAGTTCTTACTATAGCCCCTTTAGTAATGATATTCCTTCTAACAAAATGCCTGTTAGCTTCACTGCTAACCACAGTCAAAATCTTGCTTTTTGTATATTTTTTTGAGCCTGGATCATAAACATTTGCTATATTATTCGATAATTGAACTATTTTTCTCTTCCCGCCCCTGATTCTAGGGCTAATAGTGTTTCTTTCATCCATTTTTGTATGTGAAGGAAGTCTGCCAGTTACCCTAAGCTTTTTCTTCCTATAATCTCTATATCTTCCGCCAGATATTTTCCTTTTTGATCTTTCTTGTAGTATTGCCATGCTAGTATGATTAAACTCCTTCTTTTAAATATTACGATTAGGCTATACAAAACTTTAAATACATTATGATTTTCAAAATAGCCATGAGTAATAGTGAGAGACCATTGGATATTCTTAATGAATCAAGAAATAAGAGAATAATGGCTGAATTAAAGAATGGAAGGCAGTTCATAGGAACTCTAAAATCGTTCGACATTCATATCAACATCGTTCTGGAAGATTCTGAAGAGCATGTAGATGGAGAATTAAAGAGGAAAATAGGAAAAGTATTTCTAAGGGGAGATACAATAATCTTAATATCCCCACAATAAGAAAATGACAAAAGGAACTTCTTCTATGGGTAAGAAATCTGGGAAGCGAACCCAGGTTATAAGATGTAGAAGGTGCGGTAAGAAGACTTATCATAAATCCCATAAAATATGCTCAAGCTGCGGTTATGGGAAATCAAAAAAGATGAGAAGTTATGCATGGCAGAATAAGACTGGAGCAGTAAAAAAACAAAAAACCATCAGAAGATCTAAGAAAGGAAACAGAAGATTCCCAAAATAATTAACTTTATTAAACCTTAACTGATTCTAATCTTGTAAAGAGGGAGTGCCGGAGCGGTCAAACGGGCTGGATTTTGAAATCTTTCATAAAAAAGATTCAGAAGGCTTAGCTTAGGAGTTTGACTGAGACACCCAGTAGCTTAGTGCTTACTCAGGTTCGAATCCTGACTCCCTCAAATTTTTTAAGAAAATCTTTTCATTATCAAGACCCTATACCAGCTAACTCCAAATAAGAACAACAATCCAAGAATTAAAGAAAAAATATAATTTTCATTTACAGAATAATTCAATAAACTCATAAAAAACATAGACAAAGAAATTAGCCATAAACCCAAATAACCTAAAAAGACAGGTATCATAATGTAAGATTTCTTAAGTAAATTAATATACTCCTTTTCATTTATTTTGAAATAAGAAAGGAAAGTAAGATAAGCAATTACAAGAAATATTAAAGACAATACAAGATCAAATCCCTTAAAGATAAGAAGTATAAATAATATGTAGGATATTAAACTGAAAACAGAAAAATAAACTAAATATAATTTTTTCTTATTGAGATAATAAAAGTTCAGACCCTGAAATATAACGTAAACTAAAAAAATTATAACAGGAATAATAATTAAAAGAGTATAAGCAGTGCCTGCAGCATTACCAATATTATTTATTAAATTCTGGGCGCCTGCAGCATCTACATTTGGATCTATAGCATTAATCTGCGGAGCGTAGGCATAAATAACAGTCAATAAACTTTTTAATTTAAGTTTTGCATAAACTAAAAATAATCCCAAAAATAAGACAAACCCTATATCTAACAAATAAGTTCTAAAAATATTTTCTTTGATTGTTTTTTTCATATTTTAAGCGAAAAATTGATTTGCTCCATCAACTATAGATAAAGCAATCTTTTCCTGAGTTCCTACATCTAAAAGTTTTACTCTGTCTCCAGGGCTGCATAAATATCCAAGCTCTACTAAAATTGCAGGAGCTTCAACACTAACGCCAAGGCTATCCTGTAAAACACTAAAATCCGCTCCGCTAATACCTCTGTTCTTAGTTCCAATATAATTCACAATAAGGGGCTGGATTTCTTGAGCTGCTCTAAGGCTTTCATCATAATATTCATTCTTAATTTTGCACTGGTTTAAAGAAACAAAATTAGTAACTCCATCCTGTAAAGAGTCTTCATCTTCAGCACAAAAAACATAAGCTTCAGTCCCATCAACGCATTCAGTCTGTAAATTATTTATATGAACGCTTAAGAAAAGATCAGGATTATATGAGTTAGCAATTTGTTTCCTTCGGTAAAGACTGATATAAGAATCATCATTCCTGGTCATAAAAACAGTCGCTCCATTTTTTTCAAATTCTCCTTTAAGTTTCTTAGATATATCAAGCACAAGATCAGATTCCTTGATAACTCTGCCATTTTCATTATGGGTAGTCCCGCCATCAGTTCCACCATGTCCTGAATCAATAACTATAGTCTTTCCGTTTAACCCTATAGAAAAAATAGGTTGTAATTGATTAGAATTTTCAGATAATTGGGCAAAATTTAAAGAGTTAATAATATCAATCTGTTCTTGTGTAAGCATGTTTCCATCAGCAGTGTCAGAAGTTGAAGCAACAGGATTCCAATTTACTTTATCAAAACTCCACTCCCAAGTTTTACTAATATCCTCTTTATAATAAGTAGTATCTACTGAACTTTCAGAAACAGGAGTATATGAATAGGTGCTATCAGGAGCAGGTCCATCAAATTTATTAACAGTAGCAACTAAAACTGCATCCTTAACAGCATCTATAGTAGGATTATAATTTTCAAGATAACCAATAAACTCCCTATGACTTTGAGGCAATGCTTGTTGGGCATTATTTTCTCCTTCAGCTGATTGTACAAGATTCCAGTTGGTTTTTTCTGAACTCCACAACCATCCATTATCATATTTATAGTAAAGAGCATCTGCTACTGCAGAAGCAGGATCATATACCAGTATTCCATCTTTGTCAGGAACAAACGTAGATAAAATAACTTCCCCTTGTTCCTTGCTTAATATGACAGACCTAGTTGGAACAGTAAGAGTAGTTTGTCCACCTGTTGCTTCATTACCTGATACTTTATTAACAAACTTATTCTCATTATCTAATTGATAAGTGCCATCTTTTTCTTCTGAAAATAATAATGAAATAAGTTTAGGATCAACATCCATCCTTTCTAGCAAAGCCTCATTCTTTTCTCCCTGAGCAATATTAAACTTGCCATCCTGATCTACATAACCAACATAATAATCAAATGAATTACTTCCCTTAAGTATAGGATAATCAGCATCAATAATCCCCATATTTTTTATATCTAGCAACTTGCCATTGTTTATATAATATTTATCTAGTCCTGGATATTCTATGTATAATCTTGCACTAGAAAAGAATTTATCAGAATATTTTAAAATAAAATCTTGTCCATCTGGAACAGTAGGTACATCAGGAGCAGGTGCAGAATTTGTTGCCTCATTAAGTATCTGTGCTTCCCTGTAAGCCTTTACAGAAACACACTTATCCTCGGACCATGCACAATCAAATACACAAGGATCCCATTTCTCACACTCCACCTCATCTTTATAAGCAGAACATTTTTCTCTTTGAACGGTATTACATGAAAAACATTCATTAAGTGTTAGAAGGTTGGGAGATGTTTTTGAATTATATAAACAGGACCCCATATCTTTAGTCCTTTGATGACATACATCTTTGTTATGAGAAGAAGGAGAAAAAATAGTTCCAGCATTAATGTCAGAACAGGCATTACTATCAACTAATTTAGACCCTCTCTCTATTCTACATTGTTCTTGTGTCAGTTCTCTTTTGCTAACAGATCCGCCATAACAAGGAAAATAACCTATTTCCTCATAATAACCCATTTCCTCATCATTGACACAATAGTAAACATCATCAGATACACAAAGAGTGAAAGTTGCTGTAGCCTCTCCAGTTATCTGAGATGTTTCAGTTGTACTAACCTCCCCAACTTTACTTCTTATGAGCTCATTGAAACTCTCATCCTTAGCCAAAGCAAGATATATCTGTCCAATTCTTAATTGAGCCAAAGCCCCAAAGTCAATAGACTTAGCAGCAATAAATCTTAAACTGCTTTCATCATCTTCATTGGAAATAAATTTAATAAACTCTTTTTTAATTTCATCTCCAAAAATACCTTCTTCATTAAGTAAAATATTAAACATATCTTTCTCAATCAGTGCATTATAAATTACATTAAACTTATTCTCAAATTCTTCTCTTGTAAGGCCGAGACCTAAATCATCTCCAGTCTCCTTTTGTACTATATTCTTAATATTCTCATCTACAATCTCCTTATTGTTAAGTCTTATAGTTCTTGTATCAATCCAGCATTGTCCTAATTCAAGACCTTCTTCATCCTCTCCACATTTTCCAACAGCCTGCCAGTTACCTTCAACACCACCAGTGCCAGGATTGCTTATGCTGCAGACTCTGATTAAACCTCCAGTAACATCTCCAAAGCTAGTGGGCCCACCAATTGCAGGACCAGTTTCATCTTCAGGGACACACTCTTCTTTTGTTTTTATTTCTTTATTCAGTTCATTAACAACAGTCTTATCTGTGATGTATTGAGCGCCAAATTCAGTTGTTGCTCTTCCAAATCCGCAGTTTAATTTTCCATTAATCTCGACGCAAATTTCAGCATATCCACTCCTTCCTATAAAATCAAGATTCTTGCTTACAAATTCTCCCTTAGGAACAAACCCTCTCGCACTTCCTCCAGCTCTATCAGTAACATAAGCAACATTCCCTAAATTATCTTTTAAGTAAACACTATACCTGATATCAGTAGCTCTTCCAGCATAAATATGATAAAATACATTATATCTTGATTGCTCTTCAACATTGCTGAATATTCCTTCTGCTCTGTTTAACCTTGTATCACCTGCGCTGCTTGCCCAAGGATACTCATCAAAGAAAGCTGTAAACTGTGGAGGACTATCTGGTGTAGTTATCTGATCTATAAAGTTTCCAACACCTGGAACTGTGCCTGCATAAACATTCCTACATACTTCAGTCCCAACTTGTCCTAAAGATCTTGACTTATAAGATGCCAAAGCAGATGTTGAATAATCATCAACAAAGAACTTTGCTGAATCTCCTGTTTGTTCCAGTCTCTTTGAAAATTCACCAGGAGAATATTCTCCTCCCCCCTCAGTATTACTTAATAATCTATCTCCTATAGAAGAAACAATTCCCCCAAAACTTGAAATCACTGAGGTACTTTCTCTCCACAAGGTTTCACAAATAAATACACTTTTTATCTTATCACATATTCCTACATTTTGCCCTGTTGCTTTTGAAGTTTGTAAACATTGTTCATATCCCTGAAACAAACTTCTTATTCCTTCTAAACCAGATTGTACACCAGGTAAACAGACTGGAACTAGGTCAGTTCCTCCAGCCCCAACAAAGTTTGGATAGCCAAGAACTAAGGAGCCAATTATTCCAGTCTCAGGAACACTATCAACATTCCATCTGCCTCCTAAGTTAAACCTGGAAGTAGGGCACATAACAGGATCACAGACATTAAATATAATCTGACAGTCTCCCGCACTCATAACATCAGTACAATGTATCTTGCTGCTTATCTCTTGATTTGCTGAACTTGAAAAACTACAGATAAGATTTCCTACTCTTGTTGTTCCCGGCTTACATAATCCAGCTCTTGCAACTGCTTGTTTCAATTCCTGCTCTTTTCTCAAATTTAATTTAACTAAACTGTCAGAAGTTATTATTACATCATCATTATCACACATCACTCCATTAGGTCCGACATTTCTTTCATCAACTGTCTTTGGAGTTCCATCTCCATAATATTCTAATACTCTTACATAATTCCCATTTGAAGTAGGAACACAGAACGGCCTGCCATTCTGATAAAATTCTACAACTCCTGGCCTAACATAACTCTGCCTTATTCTCTCTCCAAAATAGTTTTCTGTTTCAGAATAATAGTATTTGCCTGCTTTATCTCTATATAATGTACTCCCACTTTCTGTAATAACTACATTATTAAGACTTCTTTCCAGCTTTGTCTTTAAATCCAATAATCTCCTATTTTTAGGATCATTTTTTATTCTTTCATTTAATGTAACAAGATACTCACTGCCTTTAACTTCCTCAATAATAACTATGTTCCCATTAGGATCAAGTGCCTTGCCATCCACGTAAAATACAGGTTGAATATCGCCAAATTCTTCAATGACAGTTTGACTCTGTACAGCTTGCGATAATTGATTTAATCTTGTATCAAATACCTCCTTTGCAAAATTATCTCTCTCACTTCCGCTTAATCCACTCTTACTTGTAGCAGTATTAGAGTAATCTCTTGCAGCAGTTATATCACTCTTAGTCTTTTCTAAGCTTGCTTGTTTTGCTTTTAATTGCTCATCTAAGGAATTCAAGTTTTGGCTTTCAATCGCATATTCAACACTTTCAGGATTTAAAGTCTTAAGCTTATCCTCTGAACTTCTTACCTGTAATTGAAGTAAATTTAAATCTCTTGCATCACTTTGAGGTATTAATATATCTGCCCGACTACTAAGTTTATACTGAGAATATTCAGCAGCATAACCAGTTTCTAAAAATTCATTAGCAGATTTAATATTTCCTGCTTCTTCATTTATTCTTGCATTGATATAATCTTTATTTTTTATCACACATTCATCATAGTTTGAATAATCCTTGCCAACTCCGCTATTCTTGCTACAGTATTGACCAAAACCACTCTTCCCATCAGCCCCCCTCATCACAAGATCTCTTGCTTCAGAAACCTCACTACTTACAGTTAATAAATTCTTTAAGGATATAAATGCAAAAACACCTATACATATTGCCTTCCATGTTTTTACAGTTTTATCTAATCCATCAATAATTCTATCAAGTTTTTTAATAACAGCTCGCGTAGCATTTATCTGTGAATCTATCTGTTCCGTATTAAACTGAATAGATCTTCTTTCTATTGGAATATTAACATCCACAACGCTAATGCTTTTACCAACCCCTGTTCCTGGAAGTACTGTAACATAGGCCTGCTTTTTAGTATCTAAACTAATTATCTGTAATACTACAGACTTATCGCCATTGGTTTGTAAAGTTTTTACCTCATCTAAGTTAACAGTTTCAGTTCTTCCTTTTATTGTAGAATCTTCTGAAAATATTTGTCTTAAAATAATTCTGTTTGAAGCAATGGAATCAACAATCCAGTTGAAATTTCTGTTCTTGTCATCCACTCCATTAATAACAACATCAGTAACCTTAAGTGTTTTCTGCTCGTTATTAATACTTAGTGTTACCGTTGGCTCTTCTTGTGCACTCACTCCATCTAACCTGGTAAATTTAACCTTAATATTTTCATCTTCCAAAAATACTTCAGCATTGCTTAAATCCAGATTTTCAGATATTTGTCTGTTTATTTCTTCTTTTTCCTCATTAGCTTTTGTAAATAACTCCCCCCCACTCACTAAACTATACGCAGATAACGCTTGTCTTTTATAAAATAAATTATTCTCGCTTAATCCCTCATAAGCTTGTCCTAAATAATAATATGCTGAGTTCAGTTCATTTTCCTCTAATCCTCTGGATATAGACTCTTTTATCTCTGCTATAGACTTACAATACAATCTTATACTGGTCTGTGTTAAAGCATCTGCATCCTCAAATTCTACATTCTGGCAGACATCTTCATCTTCTGCTACAGCAGTTGGAGAAGACTCTTCCTTTAATTCAAGGGAGTAGGTTGCTCTAACTTTGTTTGTAGCTTCAGTAATAGTTATCCTTCCATCTTTATTAGCATCTAATCTAGAATTTTGATTATAGGCTATTGTTCCAGAATTAAATATTACAAAATTAGAGTCTCTGCCAATACCATTAGGATATAACACAGCCATATACACATCTTCGAGATTACCTAACCTAATCTTATCTTTATAGCTATTTAAATAATTCTTAACTAAATCAAGTTGGTTTATAGAGGACATTGTTCTCAAACTATTTGTACTCGTTCCTAAACTGTCTGCTGTACTTGGTAAAAATTGTATCAAACCCAATGCATTGGAATCAGAATTTTCTGCCCTAGGATTAAACCCAGATTCAAAAGCCATAACAGCCATTAAATGATTAGGATTTATTCCCAGATCATTAGATATAACCTCAACTTTATTAACAAACCCAGATTCAAATTTGTTTGCATATTTTTTATAACCAGCAGAATTCACATCAACCTTATTAATACTAGCTGAAAAAGATGAAACAACAGGCTCTGTTTTCTTGCTAAGGTAAACAATCTTCAAGCTCTTCCTTTGCCCCTGGTTATTAACAATAATAACTTCATCATATTGTGTATCTTCTTTAATTGAATTTTTTATTCTCTCAACTTTCCAGTTGCTTCCAGGATATAATCTCTGTCCCTCTACTAAGTTATATACATCTCCATTTATTTCAAATGTAGCAGTATCTTTTGGTAAAATGATATCATTTAATCTAACTCTAAAGAAGCTATTCTGAACCGGTCCAAAATCCTGCAACCTAATCGGAGAGCTAATCTCACCTCTGTTGAGAGTAAAAGTTCTTATTCTCCTTAATCTCCCATCATAAACGCTTAAAGTAACACCCTCATCACTTATTTTATCAGCCCTGATATAACCGCTGTTTGACCAGAAAGATGCCTTGCCATTTTCATTGATCCAGTTTTCCTCATCAGTTCTTTCAATTAATCTTAAATCCTTTGAGCCAAAACCAGAGAGAGTATTCTCAAGATCAAATCTAATATCTAAGGTTATTTCAGCATTTATAGTAGCTCCGCCACCTGCACTCAAACTAGCCCCGCCAGAGCTAATAGAAGCTAATGTATCATTAAATTCAGGCAATTCATTTTCATTTGTCTTTCTCAGTTCAACTATCAAATAGCCCATATCAAAAAATCTTCCATTATTATCTACAACATATCTCTTGTCTCTAGGTTTGATGTACTGGACATTAGAAACAATATTATTAGTGCTCTTTCTTCCAGAAATTGCAACTCTCTCTATTTGAGGAATTCCAAACAAAGGTGAACTGCTTGGTGAATTATCTGCAAAAGCTAAACTACCTAATGTAGCGCCTTTCAAGTACACATAAACAGGCACATTCTGCTCTTCTAAAACATTAGTTGGAACTATTGTAGGCTCAATCTTGTCAACATTTACAATTATCGATTCTCCAGTGTCTTCAATCGTATTAGAAAATATAGGAATATTACTTTGCGCACTTGCAAAGCTACTTGAAACTATTAAAACCATGCAAAGTATTGAAAATATTTTATTTATCATACAAACTCCGGCAATCTGAAATTATTATTCAGATTATTTCTTTCAATAGTATCATAATTATTAATTAAATCATTTTGTGTTAATGAAGTTTCTTGTACAATTGTATATAATACCAATTCATTATTCCCTGCTAAATCTTCTCTATTTATCCTATAATCAAATGAGTTTCCTCCTATTAATACATGGTCTAATTTGGCTTCTTCTAATGTCTGTTTAACACATTTCTCTCCAACAAATAAATTTCCAAATATGCCCAGTCCTAAAGGCTTTGAGCACGTATTTATTTCTTGTTTAGGAATAATCACTTCTCCATTTTGCAGAACATTAATGTTTAGTTTATAATTCCCTTCTCTTAGTTGAACTGAAGTTAAACTTGGATAAGTAGCAAAATAGCTATATCCATTATCAGCGGTAAACTCAATATTTACAATCTCATTACTGACATCCCTTACAGTTCCTGTTTCTTTGTCTATTAAAATTACCTTAATAGTTTTAGTATAAACTGATTCTAAAGTTAATGAAACACTTGAAACTGCATTTGTGTCTAATGCTAATTCTGATTTATCATAACCTTCTTTCTCAACAATTATCTTTCCGTTCAGACATTGTGGGAATCTCTCATTTAGTCTTCCATTAACAGTCTTTCCTATATCGCATACGGAGCTGAAGCATTGGAAAGTAATATCCACATCGTCTATAGGCAGAAGAAAGTTATCTTCATTAAAACCAAGAACACTCACATCCAGATTATGATTCCTTACCTCGCAGACATTAAATTCATCATTTTCATTAACAGTATTAAGTTCAACCTGATTTTCTCTTGCCTGGTTATTATCAACTACTACCATGAATGCATATTGGAAAATATAGCCCTCTTCCTCTAAGGTAACCAACACCGGATAAGACACATCATAAACAAAATGGTAGCTGTTTAAGCATAAAAATCTTGATAAATACTTAAAAGGGCCCTTATTCTCTATAATACTTTCTCCTTTCATAATATCTCCATTATCAGGCATAACTTGCATATTAAACGGCCAATTAGTTGAGTACCTGAAATTTACATTAGCAGTGCTTCCTATTCCTAAACTGTAATATTTTTCATTGCCAGAATTCTTTACATTTTGCACATTTGTTTCTACAATTTTCTTAAAGTCATCTTCCACTTTGCTTTTTTGCCATGTCTTTTTATCACAGCTAAACCCAACATTAGTTCCAGGTATCTCATCATAAAGCACAATCATATCTATAGTCATTTCTTCAAAGAACAAATTCTGGTTTTCTTTCTCCATTATTTGCCTGCCTAAAGAATAAAGTTTGCCTAATTTGACATCCAGAATAACAGAAAAACTGTTCAGGTTTGTTTTTATCCCATTAAATGTAACTTCCAATGGGCTTTCAACATTAATTAATATTTGATTATTTTTTATGCTGACATCCACATTAGTATCTGAATTATAATCAACATTATATACATCTAATTGCTTCAGGTTTTCATAGCAGGAATTAATATTACCCTTTATATAATCCTCTAATTCTGTTTCTAAATCTTGTTGAGAAGGTATATTTACTGTGTTAATGCCATTAGGTGTTTTATAAAACCAGTAATTTACATTTAAGGCACCATTTCCAAACAAGTCTAAACTATCCCCAAACTTAACTAAAGGATTTTTATTAAAACTCTGCTCTAAATTAGCCTTCCCGCCTTGCAATCCAATTAAATCAGCGCCATCTCTTGCTATATCTAATATGCATGACTCCATGAGGCTTTTTGCAGGAACTAATTCTGGCCTTACTTCTAAATCTATTTTAGATTGCTGTAACAGATTATTGCCAACTAAATAAAATGATAAAACAATTACTGCAACTATAATAATCCCTATAAGAATGTAAATGCTGGTCTGACCTCTTTTTTTTAGCATAATCAATCCCCTTTTACCCTCTTTTTTATAAGATCCATAATTTCTGTATTTATATCTTTCTTTAAACTAGATTTAAATTTCTCCCATAATTTTTCATCCTCAATTAGAAGAAGGTACTTTTTCATCAAAATTAACAACTCTTATCACTATTTAAATATTTCTTAGTTACTTACTTAGTTACTTACTTAGTAAGTAAAACTTTAATAGTTTTTATATGAGAATAAAGCATAACTGCCGAGCTTATCATGTTCATGTTCATCTTATAAGCAGTATCTAACCCATCTTTAATTATTAATACATTATTTAAAATCCTGTCAGAATAAGCCAAGCTCTGAGAAGATATTCTCTGCCTGATAACAAAGAAAGGAGTTTTATTAAGCTCTTCTTCTATCTTAAAATGAAAAAGAAATCCACTTTGCAGACTAGTTTTTAAATTATTAATTCTCTCAACACGGGCCTCATTTACTAAATCATCGCCTCTGAAAGCCATTTCTTTATTTCTTAATAATTTAAAGAATAGCATATTTAACCTATTGTTAAAATCAATTTTCTCTTCCTGAGACCTAAGCCCAGGCAGCTTATTAAGTATATTTCCTGTTTGATCAAGAAAGCTATCCTGCCATTCAACAATTTCTTTGGCAAACTGGATGTTGTTGTTTAATGGGGTGCCAATTTCATCCAGCATTTTCCATGCTCTTGAAAGGTTAATAGCCTCGAACTCTGAATCCTTTCTGCCCATTGCATTCCTTATTTCAGTAGTAGTAGGCTGAATTAAAGAAAAAGTTCTTTCCATAATGTCAATATCAGATTTAAAGACAAAAAAGGGATAGAATCTCTCTTTTATTTTCTCATTAGAAAGAGGAAATGAAATATTTCTTTTAATATCTCTGACAATTGGAACGCTTTCTATATCTAAGGTCTTTGGACTCAACTGATTTAATCCATGTATGTATATCATCAGCCCAGTCTACAGGTAGAATATCCTTAAATACGTTTCTAAAATTCAAGGTACGCTCAAATAAAGTTTAAATAATTAATTAGAATGATAGAACGTAATATTTAAAAGGAATAAAACATTATAAGCAACATGAAAAAACTGGAGAACTATTTAGAGCGTATAGACGAAAATATATTTATTCACGGTTTAGATTTGAAAAGTTTTCATTGCAAACATAGTAAAAAAGTAATGCCTATAATAGAGAATAAATTTCATTTTTCTACATATTACTACTGGATCCAGGGAAAGAGTCCAATTCCAATAAGTGTCCTAAAGATTTTTTCTAGAGTAGATAAAAATGTACTAGACAAAGCATATAAAGAAATGAAGGCAGCATCCGTTGGAAATAAAAAAATATTTCTTCCAAAAAAGTTCGATAAAAAACTAGCATACCTTATAGGCTCAATACATGGAGATGGAGGGATGCATAAAAACCAAAAATATGTCACAATAGCAAATGATTCAAAAGAATACCTAGAAGATATGATAAGCATATTATTCCAAGATATATTTAAAGTAAGAACTAGAGTATCTAAATTTAAAAATATTTACAGAGCAGAAGTAGGAAGCCGAGCTGTATGTTCCTTCTTATCATTATTCTGCCCATTCGGGAAAAAAACAGGACTACTCCATATACCAAAAGAGGTTAAGTCAGATGAAAAGTTAAAAATAAGCTATCTTTCTGGTTTGTTTGATACAGACGGATGCATAGGCTATGGAAAAAATAACACATATTTCACATTTGTACAAAGAGACAAAATATTCGTTTTCGAGGTTTACGAATGCCTAAAATCACTTGGAATACATGTAAATGAACCAAAAATATTTTATTCCCCTGTAAAACCATATAGCGAGGGAAGAGATTTAGAAGAGTGGAGAATCTACATAGGATCAAAAAAAGATTTATACAACTTATTGTCCAAAATAAGTTTTTATCACCCAAGTAAAAAAACTAAAGCAGAAAAAGTAAAAGTTATAGTGGGCTTGGTAGGATTTGAACCTACGACCTTCTCCATTTTAAGCTCTGCTCGTCAAGGAAATGTCATAGCCTCTAGACCACAAGCCCACAAAACCTAAAATTAGCTGTATACTAAGTCTTTTAAGTTTTTTCAATTTATAAAAATCATGGAACAAGCAAAACCATTGATAAAAAAGATGATTTATGAAAGAAATGAGATAGAATCAGCTGTGGAGTGGCTTAAAAAAGAGATTAAAGACGAGAATATTAAAAAACTGATAAACAAGGCATTTTCTATATAAAATAAAAGCCTCAGGGGCGATTTGAACACCCGACCTATTGCTTACAAGGCAATTGCTCTACCATTGCTCTTGAAGGAATAAACCGTCAATCTGAGCTACTGAGGCCTAATAAAAAAATCTAAGAAACAAAGTTTAAATAGGTTTTTATTTCTCAATTTTCTTCATAACTCTTATCTCGACCCCACCAAGAGGATAAGTTTTATTCAAAAATTCTTTCATAGAACCATGAATCCTATTTGATATCAGTTCTGAAATAAATAGATTATAATCTGTTTCGCTAAATAATTTATCAAAAAATTCCTCACATTTTTTCTTAAGCTCGCTTCTTACAGAATTATGAGTATTAAACCTAGTTAATAATAAAGGTTTTACCACAACCTTAACGCCATCTTTTGTCTTTTTTATAAAAGAAGCATCAACTCTATCTCTTCCAGGTCTTACAATTCTTTTTATATGAGCAGAAGAAACTTCATAACCAACTAACTCAGTTAATGCATTATTATCCTTAACTTCTTTAATCTTGAAGCTTATCTTCACATTCTGCATTCTTATATTTCCAGTTAAATTAGACATACTTGTACTTACTATTCTCCCAATTAATCTTTCAGGCTCATAAGCTGGGGTCTCACCTAATGATTTCTCCTTAAAGTGAGATGTAGAAGAAATAGTATACCATTTCTTTTTTCCTTTTTTTGTTAAAGATTGAACTGCCATTTTTAACCTATCAATAATTTAGCCTGCTCCCTGTCATACTTCCAGTTTTGAGGTAATTTGCCATTTGCTTTGTAATACTTGACAAGTCTCTTAATCTTGCTTTCTGTAAGCTGCAATCCTCTTAAAGCAGACATATCTCCTTTATTCAATTCTAAATGTTTATGAACATTATTTTCCTTTCTTATCAAGTCAAGTAAATCCTCAGGTATCTTAGAAGCAAGTTTATTTTCTTCTAATATCATGCTTATTTTTTTATTTGTAATTGTTCTTAAATCAGGTATTCCGTAAATATCCCTAAGAGCAACACCTATCTTACTTTGACTATACCCTTGTTTTGATAATTTAATGACCAGCTGCTCAGCTTCTTTAGCATCATACCTAACCCAATTAGGTTTAATCTTCTTTAAAGGTTTTTTACTGCCACTCTTCCCTTTCTTTCTGCTATGTAATCTTGCCATTTTTATAAAAACGCCTAGAAAAAACATTCTAGGCATAGACCAGCTAAAACCGGTATATCCTTATTTAATAATGAAAAGTAAGGATTTATAAAACTATTCTTTGTAGACCACATCATTAGGTCTTACTTTATCTTCAACTTTTATCCCTACACTATCTCCTTTTTTTGCCTTTTCTAACTCTTCATGCTCTGTCTGCATAGATTCTACTGTCTGTTTTAAGTCAGTAGTAGCTCCCTTAATATGGATCTCATCCCCTACGCTAAGGCTTCCTGATAGTTTTATTGCTGCCACTCCAATTTTTGGATAGTATGCAAATACCTTACCTACTTCTTTTACCATAAAATATAGAAAACTTAAAAGTATTTAAAATTAGCCCCGCGAGGATTCGAACCTCGGTCAATGGCTTTCCTCAGCTTAATCTACCAAAGGCCACTATCCTTGGCCACTAGACGACGGGGCTATAAGAATAGAAATAAAGAAGATTTCTTTTAAAGCTTTTTATTCCCAAAAATACTTTCCTTGCCAAATAAAACATAATAAAGAACAAATAACCCTATTATTGATAATATAATTAAAAGAGCAGGATGAGGCTCATTCATTTATATCTTCCTCTCCCGCTTACTTTACTTAATCTATCTATAACCTCTTTATCATTATATCCCTTCAAAACAAAACTAAATGCTTCTTCAGCATGTTTATGATGTTTGCTCTCAAAAGCTTTCCTTAGTAAATGTAAATCAACTGCTTTATCCTCTATTCTTATTGATTCAAAACCTAAACCAAAATCAAAGAAAAATAGTTTATCATTATTTAAGATCATATTGCTCGTAGTTAGATCTCCATGAATCAAACTATTCTTATGTAACTCAGATATCTGCTTCCCCATATCCAAGCATAAATCATTTCTCACTCTTCTCTGCAGGTCATCAAAAACATCTTTTACAACATCGCCATGCAAGAATTCCATATTAATCTTCATCTTATCTTCATCAACGCTTATAACACCAGGAACATTAATCATGTTTGCTTTTTGCAAAAGTTTAGCTTCTTTTTTTGTTCTTGATTTCCTTAATTTAATATCTATCTCATCAATCCTATAATTCTTCTTTATTCTTTCTTTTATTAAAATATCACCATCTTTCCATAATTTAGCTTCTGCTCCTTGTTTAATAAGTTCCATAGACAATAAGAGATAGTAGGTATTTATTAAATTAACTATCTAAAATTAATAATATCAATCCATTTTATCTTATCAAAATGTTTGTCCATTGAAGCCAACTTTTTTATATTATTATTTTTCATACATGCTAAAACAAGAGCATCATCAAAATCAAAAATTGATTTTTTCATAATCTGTGCTGCATCATAAATATCACCAAGTGAAGGTCTTAAAATTTTGACAGGGTAGCTATTAAAGAAAACCGCAACTTTACTAACAATCCCAGATTCATCAAGTTTATTCTGCACAAGCAAGATACAACTATAAACAATAAAATCAGAAGTCACAACCTCAATCTTATTTTCTTTTAAAGAATTTAGATAATCCTCGCATAATTTGCATTTCTCATCACCGAGAAATATTTCCAAAAATATATTTGCGTCTATAAAGACTTTTTCATCCATAATCTAGAAGCCTCATGTTGTAAATTAACTGAATTTTTTTTACCTTTCATTTCCTTCATAACACCTTCTATCAAAGCAAAGGGATTTTCAACTTTAGGGACTTTATTGGAATTTTTCATAATCCATTCTCTGAAAGCCTCCTCAGACGCCTTCTGCAAAGAACCCTTAAAGTATCCATATTTTTTCATAGCTACTTCTCTAAATTTATGCTCCAAGTCTGATTTAAATTCAAATTTTAATACCATAAGTACTTAAGTACCTAAATAATATATAAACTTTTCCTTTTAAAAATTACATTCCTTTTCCAATCTTGCCCTGAAGTTTCTTCATTAGTTTCTCAGGGTCTTGTCCTTTCATCATCTTCATCATCTTTTTAGACATTCTATACTGTTTAATTAGCTCTCTTATATCAGAACCTGAAACTCCGCTGCCTTTTGCAATTCTCTGAATTCTATTTCCCTCTATAATATCAGGATTCTCCAATTCTGATTTAGTCATGCTGTTCATAGCTTCTCTCCATTTTCCTAGCTTCCCTTCCTGAACTTTTAAAGTTTCCTTAGGTAATTTTATCTGTCCCATCCCGGGAACCATTTCCATTATTTTACTTAACGATCCCATCTTATTCATAGCTTCCATCTGTTCATATAAATCAACTAAATTAAAGTCTCCTTCTAATAGCCTTTTGCTAATATCCTCAGCCTTTTCTTCATCAATGGCTTCTTTTGCCTTTTCTAATAAAGATTCTATATCCCCCATACCTAGAACTCTTCCAACAAAGCCTTTAGGATTAAACTGCTCTAAATCATCAACTTTTTCTCCAACACCTATGAATTTAACATTTGCACCACTAGCAGCAGCACCAGATAACGCTCCTCCCCCTCTTGCAGTTCCATCTAATTTTGTTATTATAATACTCGTAACACCGCATGCCTCATGAAATCCTTTTGCAAGTTTATATGCAGCCTGGCCAATATCAGCAGCCATAACTAAAATCTTCTCATCCGGTTTTATTTTTCTGTCCAAATTTTTTATTTCTTCTATTAAATCTTCATCCAAATCATGCCTTCCAGCAGTATCAACAATTAATATATCATATTTTGTAAATTCTTTTTCATATTTCTCATAAATTTTCAAAGCATTTTTCTCATTTTTATCAATATAAACAGGGATTTTTATAGAATCACAAACTTGTTTTAGCTGATCTGGCGCAGCAGGCCTATGCACATCTAAACCCACAGCTGCAACTTTATATCCTCTTTTATGATAAAATTTAGCTAATTTCCCTATAGTGGTAGTTTTCCCTGCACCATAAACTCCAACCATCATTATTTTGAAAGGTTTATTTTTGTTAATTTTTATTTCAGATTTCTCATTCCCTAAAAATTTAACAAGTTCCTCATAAACAATATTAACAATTCTTCCTCTAAGATCAAGACCTTTAATGTCCTTCTCCTTCATCGCTCTTTCTTTGATTCTCTTTGTTATATCTAGAACTAAAGAAACATCTACATCTGCCTGTAGTAAAGCTCTTTGAATATCTTTAACTAAACTATTTATTGCATTCTCATCTATAGTCATTCCCCTAGCTATCTTTCTAAGCCCTTCCTTTAACTTCTCACCTAAGTTGTCTAAAACCATAATAAGAAAAAGAAAAAGGGATTTTTAAAACTATCCTCTGAGCAGTACAAATATCAAATAAAAAATATAAAGTAGAACGAAGCATATACCCTGCCATCTCTCAAACTCATCTCTTCTGCCAAAGAATAAAAACATGAATAAAAGCATAGTCACAACAATGAGGAATATCATATCATAGATAACAAAAGAAGGAATAGTAATAGGTGTAATAATAGCACTAATACCTAATGCCCAAAAAATATTGAATATATTTGCTCCAACAACATTTCCCACAGCTATATCTACATTGCCTTTCAAGGCAGCAGTAATGGCTGTAAATAACTCGGGAAGAGAAGTGCCAATCGCAATAGTAGTGACAGAGATAACAAAAGCACTTACCCCTATATTGACTGCTATCTTCTCAACACTTGAAACAACCCATGTACTCCCAAGGTATAAACATACAGCTCCTGCAAATATAACTAAATAATTTACATAATTAACATTATAAGATTTTAAATTTATCTTACCTCCTCGAAATTTAGCTTTAAACAATTCCTCATTCTCTATAATTAGCTCATATAAATAATAAATAAAAATTGCCAAAAATAATACCATCAACACGCCATCCGCTCTTGTAATCTGGAATGATTTTGATCCATCAACTAAAGATTCATTAGTTATAATAAACAAAACAAAAGTAGCAAGCAAAGCAAATGGAACTTCTTTTAAAGTGATTGAAGGATGTACTTTTATTTTTATTCTCGTAATAATTGCTGCAAGACCAAAGATTAAAAGAATATTAGTAAGATTGCTGCCAATGATATTCCCCATAACAATATCCCCCCCTCCTTTTATTGCAGCAGATATACTGACAAAAAATTCAGGCATAGTCGTTCCCAATGTCACAACTGTAAGACCGATAATGAAAGTAGGAACCCCTAACTGTTTTGCCAGAGAAGAAGAGCCATCAACAAGCCAGTCTGCTCCCTTAACAAGAAGGAATAGACCAAGGATGAACATTAAGTATTCAGTCATATAGACTATATGCTTGTCTTATTTATTAAATTTGCTATTAAAATCCTAAATTCTTCATAACATACTCTTTATCAAATTCTTTTATATCGTCATAATTCTGCCCTACTCCAAAATAAAGAATAGGTTTTCCAGAAACAAAGCTTATACTCAAAGCAGTTCCTCCTTTTTCATCAACATCAGATTTGCTTAAAACTATTGCATCTATTTTTACAGCACTATTGAATTTTTTTACCTGCTCTATGCAGTCATTTCCTGTAATGCTCTCACCAACAAAAATTTTCATATTTGGTTTTACAACCTTAACAATCTTTTTCATTTCTTCTATCAGGTTCTCATTGCTATGCTGTCTTCCTGCAGTATCAATTAACACAACATCATATCCTCTTGCCTTGGCGCTTTTAACCCCATCAAATGCCACAGCTGCAGGATCAGCGCCATAATCATGCTTTATTACTTTCAATCCAAGATTCTTTCCATGCTCTTCTAATTGCTGAATTGCTGCTGCTCTAAAAGTATCAGCCGCAACCAATAAGCATTTTATGCCACTTTTGGAAAGCTTATTAGCAACCTTGGCAATAGTAGTAGTCTTGCCGCTTCCGTTTATTCCAAAAAAAACCATTACAAAAGGCTTTTCAGATCCTTTTATTTTCTGCACTAAATCAATCTTATCAAAATCAAGAACATCTTCTATGCTTTTTTTCAAAGAGTCTTTAATCGTATTTAGTATATCTCCTCTCTTTATTGGCTGGTCCACTAAATCCATTTTCAAATCCTGCTTGATTTTTTCAATGACCTCAGAAGCGACATTGTTTTCCATTAAAACTAATTCCAGTTCCCAGAATAATTCATCAAATTGCTCTTCATTTATTTTCTTTGTTATTACTTTTTCAGTTATAGATTCAAAAAAGCTTTTTTTCTTAGGCATTAATTCTTTTACTTCTTTCTTCTCAATAACATCTTCAACTTTAGGTTTTTTAATTTCTTTAACTGGTTCAGGTTTTTTAGCTTCTTTAGGTTCTTCAACAACTTCTTCAATTTCCTCTACAACCTGCTCTTCAGAATCTTCCTCAGCTTTCTTAGAGAACTTGCTTACAGCATCCTTTAATTTATCTTTAAAAAATTTAAACATATTTCAAATAGTTTAAATCAATTTATTAAGTTTTGTTTTTAATAATGTTAAATCAAAAATCTTATTAATGATTAGCATTTACCATATTTATGGAGAATACAAGAAAAAAATTAAGCATTTACTGGGATGAGCTTATATCAAAAAAAATTCCTTCTTATGTAAATTTTCAAAAAATAGAAGAAGAAATTAAAGAACATTTTGGGTTCTTAAAATGGGCATTTAAAAGAATAGTTTTACCAATAGTTGTAGCGTACATTTTAGCCGGAATATTTTTGTTTAAAACGAACGTACTTGGATCGTTAGTGATAGCTCTTATAGTATTCCTATACAGTAACTTTCTACCAGATACTGACTTCTTAATGAAAGAAAAAAATAGCAATATTGAATCGAAATGGTACGAAAAATATGCTTTATTATTTTTTGCTCCAGTAATTATCTATTACATCTTAGATGGCAGAAAAAAACCGTTTTATACGAAAAAAGGAAAGTTTTTTCATAATTACAAAACAGTCCTAATTTGGGGCATATTTTTATTTATCTTAGGATCAATATTATGGCAGGAGCCTATTAAGATAGCAATTCTTCCGATTTTTGGAATGCTCGGATTTAGCTTTCATTTAATTATAGATGGAAGAATTAACAACTTTCTCAGTAAAAAGCTAGTTAAACATTTTCTTCACAACAATAGTCCCATAACTTCCAGAAGGCAGGCTAAAGTTTAATATTGCCTTCTTCATGCCTTTATTCCTTTCATCATTCAAGTATTCAACCTTTAAATTTTTTACATCTACAATTAAGTTCCTTTCAGTCCCCTCGCTTACAAGCTCAGGTATCTCTCTAAAAATAAAATCTTCCAGTTTTATTCCCTCTTTCATGAGAATTTCTTCATATATTTCCTTTATCTCTTTATTATTAAAATTAGTTCCAAATCCTAAAACAGGAATTTTAAAATTTTTTACATTATCACTAGAAAAAGCAAATCTTCCGACTGTATAATCAGAAAAAAAACAGTTTAAACAATTCTTAGAAAGATAATTCTCAACTGCTTTATTCCATAAATAACTCTGGTAAGCATTAATATAAAAAATTAATAGGCTTTTCTTTAGTTTTCTTATAGCCCCGACATAATCTCCTTCTTCCCATTTTAATCTTAGCATGTAGCAAAATTTCCTAAATTCTTTTTTCGTTAAAGCCTCACCTAAAAGATGATTCCTCCCTCCAAATCTCTGGTCATCAAAATAGTTTTCAATAAACTTAATCCTTCTACCTTCATTATCTAAATTTCTGACAACTATTTTAAACTTATTTTCTTCAATCTGGCCCAATCTTATTCTCTCATCACCTAATCCAATAAATTTAATTTTTACTCCCTCTATCTTGATTCTTAAAACATTATTCGGGTTTACATTAAAAACAGAAATATACTGTTTAGTTACAGCATTTTTGTCCTTTATGCCTGCAATATTAATTCTCCTCTCCCTTATATTCAGCCTTTTAGCAATTATCTTTACAATGTCCTTTGTATTCCAGTTCCTTTTTTCAATTAAAAAATAGCTATACACCCCCTTTTTAGTCAATTCTAACTCCATAACCTCTTCTACAGTAAAATCTTCAGGGCATTGTTTTATTTTGTACATAAAAATCTTAATAAAAAACAGCTTAAAACATTATCTCTTCTGTCAAAATTCATTTAATAGACCTATCTACAGGAGTTCACATAAACTTTTAAAATTATCAATATTCTGCCTAATAACATGGCAAATATGGTTACCTATGAAGGCATTTATGATATCCTAAGAAAGGAAAAAATATACCCTGAATTGCAAAAAATACCTGAAAATTTCTTACTTGATGTAACGACTTACTTAGTAGAGAAATCCTCAATCTTAGAATCCCAAAAGCAAAAAGACTCTATCTTTGCAGAAAGAGAAACAGAAAAAACAGCTAGGCAGCTTGAAAATATCAAAAAAATGCTAAAAGAGCTCTATGAAAGAAGGGAAAATAAGATAGTGAAGTTAGCGCTAATAGCCTCAAAATCCGGTCCTATAAACACAGCCAGCATGATTAAGGAAGAAAAAGAAATGTATGGAGCATTAGTTGAAAACCTAAATTTCTACAGAGAAAACATATTAAAAAAAATGCTTAAAAGAGAGCCTATTTTATTAAAAACTAGAGAAGAAGGGGAAGATTTAAAAAGCGTCCGATTTATAAATCCAGTACCTGAGTTTATAGGTACAGATAAGAAAAAATACGGTCCTTTTGAAGAAAAAAACACTGCCTCATTGCCTTATGATGTGGCAGAATTATTAATAAAAAACAAAAGAGCAGAAGAAATATGAAGATCCCAAAAAGTACTAATCGCTATTGTAAATACTGTAGAAAGTATACTACTCAAAGAATCGCAGAAGTGAAAGGAAAAGAAAGAGGTAGTTTAAAGCACGGTTCAATTCAGAGAGCTAGAAAAAGAGGAAGAGGCCAGGGATTTGGAAATAAAGGAAAGTGGGGATCTAAACCTCCAATATCAAAATTCAAAAGAACAGGCGCAAAGATTTCAAAAAAGACTAATCTCAAGTATATATGTCAGACATGTAAAAAAACAACTGTGCAACCAAAAGGCACAAGGACAAAAAAGCTTGTCATAGAGCAGGAAAAATGATTCAAATAAAAGAACCCTTAAGTAAATTTGTAAAACTAAGATGTACTAAATGTAAAAATGAACAGATAGTATTTGGTAAATCCGCTTCAAAGGTAAAATGCCTTGTATGCAGTTCTACTTTAGCAACTCCTACTGGAGGAAAAGCAAGAATAAAAGCTCAGATTCTTGAGGTACTCGAATAATGCATTATAAGAAAGAAGGCTTCCCAGAAATTAGCGAATTAGTTGTTTGTAATGTAAAAAAGATTCTTCCTCATTCTATATTTGTAGAGATAGAAGAATATGGAAAAGAAGGCATGATCCATATCTCTGAAATCGCTCCTGGTAGAATTAGGAATTTAAGAGACTATGTAAAAGAAGGTAAAAAAATAGTCTGTAAAGTTCTAAACATTCATAAAGAAAAAGGACATATTGATTTATCTTTAAGAAGAGTTAACCAATCTCAGAGAATAAGAAAAAATACAGAATACAAACAGGAAATAAGAGCAGAAAAGATTTTGGAAAATGTAGCCAAGGAATTAAATACAACTCTTGATGATATTTATAAAAAAGCAGGAAATAGCCTCATAAAAGAATATGGAGCGCTGACTCCCTGCTTCTATGATATAGTAAAAGACAAAGCAAATTTAAAAGAATTAAAAATAGATCCAAAAATAGAAAAAGTTCTAATAACAAAAGTAAAGGAAAAAATTCAGCCACCTTCTGTAATAGTAACATCAAAATTAAGATTGCAGAGTTTTTCATCTAATGGAATTGAAGATATAAAAAAAGTTCTTAAGTCTATAAAGAAAGAAGGCGTTTCTTTATCATACTTAGGGGCTCCGAATTACAGATTAGTGATTAATGCGCCAGATTATAAAGAAGCTGAAGGTAAATTAAAGGAGATAAACGATTCTACAGTCAAACTTGCAAAAAAGATGAATGTAGACGCTGAATTCAAGAGAAAATGAGTAAAATAGAATTGCTTAGATGTAACAAATGTTTTAAATATACATTAAAACATGAATGTGATATCTGTTCTTCAAAAACAGAATCTCCAAAGCCTGCAAAATATTCTCCGCATGATCCTTATGGTAAATGGAGGTTAAAGTACAAAACAAGTTTTAAAGGAAATGAAATTTAATATAAAAGAATTTAAAAAACCGAAGTTAAACTCTCCTATCCTTGTTGAAGGCTTGCCAGGAATAGGGAATGTTGGAAAGATAGCAGTAGACTTTGTTATAGATTCCTTAAATGCAGAAAAAATTTTAGAAATAACATCTCCTAATTTTCCGCATTCTGTATTCGTTAATGAAGAAAATCTGATAGACCTGCCAAAAATAGAATTATATTATAAAAAAGGCAAAAAAAATGATCTTCTTTTTTTATCAGGAGATATCCAGCCATTAGATGAGGAATCATGTTACATGTTTTGTGAAACCATCCTCGATATATTTCAGAAATTTAAAGGAAAAGAAATTGTGGCCCTTGGTGGAATTGGTCTGCCAAGAGTTCCAGAGAAGCCAAAAGTTTATTGCACAGCAAATGAAAAATCAATAATAAAAAAATATAAAACAAAGGGATTAAACAACCAGATTTTCGGAGTAGTCGGCCCTATAATAGGAGTTTCAGGTCTTCTGGTAGGCTTAGCATCCAATAGGAAAATTCCTGGAATAATAATTCTGGCTCAAACATTCGGGCATCCTACATATATTGGAGTCAGAGGGGCAAAAGAAATACTCAGCGTATTAAATAAAAACTTAGATATTCATCTGGATACAAAAAGCCTGGATAAAGAGATAGAAAGTTTGGAAAAGGAAATGGAAATCTCTTCCAAAACATTAAGCAAGCTTACAAAAGTTATGTCTACTCAGGATAAAGTAAGTTATATCGGTTAATTCTTTCTCTTACTTTTTAGTTTCACCATAGCTAAAACACAGTTAATTTCATCATAACTAATTTTATCATCATTAAGCCTTTCTTTTATTTCTTTTAATTTATCATCTTTGTTTTTAATATTATGGATAATTTTGAAAACTTTATTTTTTGGAAGAGTTTGAAAGACATTTAGCTGGTTATACTCAATAAGTTTAGCGAAATGCTCCCACACAGTTCCTTCTTTAATTTCTCTTTTTTCTGCTATTTCTTTTATAGACAGACCTTTCTTAAATAAATAAAGAGTTTTATGAATGCTAAACTGGATATTGCTAGATTTAACCTTCTTATTATAATTGGTTTCTTTAGTAGATTTCTCCAAATGGGGGGGGCGAAGCACTGATTAAAAATTCTGATAATATTTTTCCTGTATTTGAAAGTATCCCCCTTGGAAACATAAGCTAACCAGCCTTCTAATTTTTCAATGACCTTTTCTCTATCAACTATTCCATCTTCGTATAATTTTCTCAATTTGTTAAATTTCCTTTCAAAATAATTTAAATTTTTCTTCTTTATCAGTTTATGATAGAAAAATATTCTAAATCCTAAAAACCCTATGCCTTTATCCAAAATTAAGATATTAGATTTATCAGGATGCAGTTCTAATTTCAACTTTTCTAGTAAAAATTTATTAATTCTTTTTTTATAGCCTATTAGAATATTTTTGTCATAATGTAAAATTACAAAATCATCAACATATCTGATATAATATTTGACCTTTAATTCATGCTTGACAAATTGGTCTAGTTCATTTAAATAAACATTAGCAAAAAACTGGGAAGTTAAATTACCTAAAGGCATACCAACTCCTTTCTTACTAGTTTTATGATTGCTTATTATTAATTTAATGAGCCATAAAACTCTTTCATCTTTAATTTTATTCTTAATAATTTTTAACAAAATATCATGATTTACCGTCTCAAAATAATGCTTAACATCCGCCTTTAATGAAAAGCATTTTCTTGAATTATTTTTAGAAACTTTTCTTTTAAAATAATCAAACCTTTTTATGGCATTAAAAGTTCCCTTTCCGAGTCTATTAGCAAAATTATCATAAATAAAAGTTTTATCAAAAATAGGTTCTATAACCCTTATTAAAGCATGATGAATAACTCTATCTCTAAAATCCGACTTGCTGATTTTCCTTGTTTTAGGATCTCTTACTATGAAAGTTTCTAATAGTTTTGGCTTATAAATCCTGAATATTAATTCATATTTTAACGCAAATAAATTTCTCTCCAATTCTTTCTCAAATTTGAGGACATACAATTTAGAGGTTTTTCCATTTCTTGCTTTCATGAAAGCCTTCTCAAGATTTTCATAACTGCACAATTCAACAAACAAATCTTCCATAGAAGAAAGGAAAATTTCCCAAGTTTTATTAGCTTGACTATTCCAACAAGACGGCCATTGTCATTGCCAAGGTGGTTGTTGCCATTAGCATTGGACCTGTTGTCAAGCCTGTTGAGATACCAAGACCGCCCAGTAGTAGCTCTTCCACTTTTTATATATCACCACTATTTCATTTCTGTCATAGTTGTATTTAATAGCAACAAGTTGCCATAGTGAAAGAGCATGTAGTCCAAGCCAATTTTTAACTCATCTCGTAATTAAATTCATTAATGAGTCGCTTGGGACAAGAGTAAGAAAGAAGAAATAATATAAAAAGATTTGGGAAAAATTTAACTCCACAACAAGAGTCTATTGCTTTACAATTTGGTCTAAAGTAGACCTAGCCACAGTTTGCGTTGCACTCTGCGCCTCCGGCGCTACCCCAACAAGACG
>Ga0209541_10000999_pt1 | contig 56334 bp, 44 predicted proteins | sample RifCSPlowO2_01_FD_184027 | JGI IMG/M metagenome (GOLD analysis project Ga0209541, IMG submission 184027) | Groundwater microbial communities from Rifle, Colorado - Rifle CSP2_plank lowO2_0.1 (SPAdes) (version 2) | ecosystem: Environmental > Aquatic > Deep subsurface > Groundwater | place... | reverse complement strand
CACTTCAGTTGGTGCCTTGTTAATTCAAGTTGTGGCCGGAACGGTCGGAACATCTATCATTGGCGTCAACAAGAGACAACTGCTACTACCTTTTATCATCGTTTTCCTAGTCCTGCCCTACAACTGGATCATGTACAACAAAGTTATCTGGAAAAAGAAATAGTTGAAAAAAACTCAAAAAATCAAGGAATCTAAAACTCAAAGCGAATATTATTTGGAATCGTTCTTGGAGATAATACTGGTGAGAATATAGGAAAGTTCTTTTGCTTCTTGCTTTAAAAAGGCAAAATCTTCATTTGGCATACCGCTGGCTTCTTCCAAACCATCAATCCAAATAAGATACTCTCGTGATTCTTTTCTGGCAATTTTCAGACATTTAACAAAATCTTTTTTGCTCATGGCCGCAGAAGCTTCCAGGTAATTGGCTCCTATTGATCCAGAGCACGCTATTAGCTGCGGGATAATTCTCTTGGTAAGAACAGTTTCACCAACTGATTTACATAGTTTAATGGTTCTCAATAACAGAACTCTTGATCTATCTTCTAAGCTTTGAATTTTCGAATCTTTCACTTACTTTGAGTTTTAGATTTTTCGAGTTTTTGAGTTTTTATAAGTATGGTGCCCAGTCGGGAATGGGGGCCTGGTTGTTCAGAATAAAGTTCCAGGTATAGAGGAATATCGGCAAAATCAATAGAATCAAAACCCACCTGAATTCTTTTTTCGAAACAACCTCCCGCCAAGCGATCAAGGCCATTGGCGCCAAGGGGAGAGAATAACGGGCGATATCTCGGTGGGCCACAAAAAGAGTTGATGCGAAATATATCCCCGCAAAAAATGACTCCGGATACAATTTTTTCTTCCACAATTTCGCCACGGTTAGGCCATATATCAACCACAGCCAAATCACCTCTTCCAGCCAGAAGTCTCCTGTCCAGAACTTGCCTTTGGGAGTAAAGACCGAGAACGGCGGCCAGAACAAATGAAAATTATCCCCGGAGTGGAAATATGCCAGAAAGTCTCCGGCCTGCATTTTGTAAAAAGAAAAAAGCAGCAACACGGTCGCCGGCATCAACAAGAGGGGCCAACGAATCAATAATTTTTTCCACTCGATTTTCCTCCGGAAAAAACAAAACAAGAAATCGATTCCATAAGCACCAAAAAGCAGAACTGCCGGGCTTTTGGTAAGTTGTGCCAAGGCACCAAAGGCCGCCGCACCCCAGTATTTACCCTTTTTGTAACAATACAGCGAGGCCAGAATGAAAAAAAGAAACCAAGTCTCCGGCGCCCCGATACTTCTGGCGATGAGCAGTCGTGCCGGCAGGAACATCAATACCAAGGTCAGCCCAAAAGGATTCCTGGAAAGCCTAAACTCCGAAAGATACTTGAAAAACATACAAAAAGCTAAAATCGACCCAATCAGGGTCGAAAGTAACATCGCGTGAGGTCCGTTAAAAAGTAGTTCAAGAACCGAAATTGTCGCGGGATAGAAAGGCAAGTGAGCCGGATAATATTCGAGTGGCAAAGGCACCGAGAAAGTCTGTCGGACCGCTTCTTTTACATACCACGTTTTGGATACAATGATGTAAAACGGTCCATCAAAATTCCTCCAGACCGCCTGCATTCCCGTCTCAAAAGATAGCCCCCAACCGGAGAACTCCGGCACCGCGAGATAAAAAGGCAGCCAGACAATCAATGTCGTCAACAGCGTCAAAATGGCTATTTTTAAATAAACCCTCACAAAACTAGTATAGCTCATGGAAATAGAACGTATAGCCGGCGCAATTTGCGCGGTCTCGCCATCGGCGATGATATACTCAAAATCGATGCCGAAACTTATCAAAGAACTCTCTATTTTTCTGCCTTGCTACAACGAGGCGGAGAATCTCCCAAAAACCGTCAAAAATGTCACCGAAAATGCCGACCGTGTCGCCGAAAAGTGGGAGTTGCTTCTGGTAAACGACGGCTCGAAAGACGACACCCTCGCCCTTTCCGAGAGGCTCGCGGGAAAAAATAAACATATCAAAATTATCAATCATCTGATCAACCGAGGCTATGGTGCTTCCCTAAAAAGCGGCCTTTATCATGCCAAGTACGCTTGGATCACCTTCATTGATGCCGACGGCCAATTCAACTTCGCCGAAATCGACACTTTTATCAAGACTCAGCAATCGACAGGAGCCGACCTAGTCATCGGCTATTACCGCAAGAGACAGGTTGCCTTCACTAGAAAACTTAATACCCTCGCTTGGCAGACCGTCGTTTTTCTTCTCTTCGGGCTTCGTGCCAGGGACATCGATTGTGGTTTCAAACTAATTAGCAAAAATGTCATTGACAAAATTCCCAGACTAGAGAGCGAAAGAGGCGCCTTTATCAGCAGTGAATTTCTAATCAAAGCCGGAAAACATCATTTCAAAATCGTAGAAATTCCCGTTCATCACTTTCCCAGACGTCAAGGAGTAGGGACCGGCGCCAATATAGATGTCATCATCAAGAGTTTTATCGATCTGTTCCGGCTATGGAAAAAACTAAGATAACTCGACTGGAAATAATTTTCATATCGTTGATTGCTCTGCTTTGTCTCGGTCTGCGTCTATACAAAATCGACCAGTACATGACCTTTCTGGGAGACGAAGGTCGCGACGTCAGAGTCGTTAGCAACCTGCTTTCCGGGAATCTGGTTTTCATCGGCCCCCAGACTAGTATCGGCAACATGTACCTTGGGCCACTCTACTACTACCTCATCGCCCCCGCTCTCGCCCTTAGTGGGGGAAATCCGGTCGGACCGGCTATTGAAGTCGCCTTCCTGGGGACTCTGACTGTGTTTTTGACCTGGTGGTTTGGTCGGGCGTGGTTTGGCCGGAGAATCGGTTTGATCGCCGCCCTTCTTTTTGCCCTCTCGCCTGTCGCCATCATTTATTCTCGTTCATCTTGGAATCCCAACCCCATGCCACTTTTTTCTCTGCTCTCGATCTGGGGTATCTGGCAGGTCTATCATCATCAGAAATTTGGTTATCTTTCTCTGGTGGGTATTTCCATGGCCTTTGCCCTGCAGATGCACTACCTGGGTCTTTTGCTCCTTCCTGTTCTTGGCATCTACTGGCTCCTCACCCTAAAATCCGCCCGGAAAATCCAAAAAGATCTTTCAATATTTTTTTTACATTCGATTCTTGGAGTTTTTGAGTTTTTTGTCCTCATGTCTCCTTTAGCTCTCTTCGACCTCAAGCATGACTTTATGAATCTAAAAGCTTTTCAGGCTTTCTTTTCCGACCGCCAGACTACGATCAATCTAAACCCCGGTCGGTCCGACCGTTTCTTGCCCGTTCTTTCCCAAATTACGACCGATATGGTTCTAGCCCGCCAAACACAATATGCTCTGATTGTTGGAATCACTATAATTCTGTTCACACTTTTTTTCCTTATCAAAACCAAGAAAAAATCCGCTCTAATTCTGATACTCACATGGCTCTTCTTTGGTGTTCTCGGACTTTCAGTCTACAAACAGCACGTTTACGCTCATTATTATGGCTTCATTTATCCGGCTATCTATTTACTCGTTGCCTTTATTATTGTCAAACTTTGGCAAATGAGTCTGGTTACTAAGTTTATTTCTCTGGCATCTTTGGCCATTTTAATTTATCTGTCGGTTATTTTTTCTCCGGTTAAAGATACGCCCAACAATCAGCTGGCTAGAACTCGTGAAATTTCCTCCCTCATCATCAAGGAGTCGGAAGGCGAACCTTTTAACTTTGGTCTGATCGCCAAACAAAACTACGACGAGTCCTATCGTTATTTCTTCGAAGTAAATAACGCCAAAATGTTTCGAGGAGAGGACAAGATCACCAATCAGCTTTTTGTGGTCTGTGAAGACGCCGATTGCCAGCCCGAAGGGAGCCCAGTCTACCAAGTTGCCATCTTTGGCCCTTCAACAACCCAAAAGCAGTGGCAGGTAGGAGGGATAAATATTTATCGCTTGACTCACACTATAATCAAATAGATGACACCAAAATTAAGCATCATTATTCCCAGTTACAACGAGAAAGAGAATATCGAGGCAGGCGCCTTGGGCCAGATCAGTAGCTATCTAAAAAAAGCCCCCTTTACCTGGGAAGTTATAGTTTCTGATGACGGTAGTACTGATGACAGTTGTGAACTGGCCGATAATTTTTCCAAAAAACATGGGGGTTTCTGCCTACTAAGAAACCGCCATGCTGGCAAGGCCGCGGCGATCAATACCGGGGTCAAAGCAGCCAAGGGCGAGATTATCCTCTTTACGGACATGGATCAAAGTACCCCCATCGGCGAAGTTGAGAAACTATTACCTTTCTACGATCAGGGCTACGACGTTGTCTTCGGTTCCCGGGGCAAAGCGAGGAAAAATTTTTCTCCCATCCGCCAGATTACCTCCTGGGGCTTTCGTACTTTTAGGCAATTATTTCTCCTGGGCCACGTCGTCGACACCCAGTGCGGCTTCAAATCATTCAAGAGCAAAGTTGCCAAGGAGCTTTTTCCAAAGTTATCAGTTCTTCGCGAAAAAGCAACAGGCTGGTCGGTTTCCGCATTTGACGTCGAGCTTCTGTTTCTAGCCGAGAAGAAAAGCTGCCGGTTAAAGGAGGTTGACGTTGTCTGGTCACAACAGGATATCAGTACCGGCAAAGGCAACAAGCTAGTCAAGGAATCGATCGATATGCTCAAACAAATCATTACCATCAAAATCAATGATCTCAAAGGCCTTTATCGTTTTTAGTCTATCCTTGATTCTTTTCTTTGGTCTTCGGTTGCCGTCCCTTACCAGAATTCCTGTCTTTGTCGACGAAGCCATCTACATTCGCTGGTCTCAGATCATGCGCAACGAACCCTCATTACGGTTTTTGCCCTTGTCCGACGGCAAACAGCCCCTATTTATGTGGGCTACTATGCCTTCGCTCAAGATTTTCTCTGATCCCTTAGTTGCCGGTAGAATGGTCTCGGTCTTTGCCGGCTTATTGTCCCTGATTGGAATTGCCCTCTTAACCCTTGTTCTTACCGAGAACCTTTTTCTTGCTTCTATCGCCTCCCTGATTTACGCCGTTCTTCCGTTTTCAGTTTTTTTCGATCGCACGGCTTTGGTCGACAGTCTCCTTTCCGCTTTTGGTTTGTGGTCCCTTGGTTTCGGCGCCTGGCTAGTGAAGAGACCCAGGCTGGATTTGGCCATGCTTTTGGGTTTTACCATCGGCTTGGGGTTAATTACAAAATCTCCGGCTATATTTTTCTATCTCTGGCAACCAATTTTATTTCTAGCCCTTTTTGACTTCCACGCGCCGCGCCTTCGCTCCCGTCTGGCAAAATTACTCATATTCTGGCTCATTACCTTTATTCTTTCTCAGGCGATCTACAATATTCTCCGCCTTGGGACCAACTTCCATCTCGTCGGCAGTCGGAATCAGGATTATCTTTTTTCAATCAGGGAGGTCCTCACTCACCCCGCCAAACCCTTGATCGGAAACTCGAAGACAACCGTGCTCTGGCTCTGGTATTTATTCACCCCGCCGCTTTTTCTTTGTCTTTTCGCCTCTTTTTTTAGCCGTTCCCGCAAGATATCTTTCTGGATCCTCTTTCTTAGTCTATCTGCCCTATCAGCCCAAGCCTTCGTCGCCAAGGTCTACACCAGTCGCTACATATTATTTGCGGCCACGCCCTTAATCCTCCCGATCACCCTTGGTCTTCACGAATTCGGTCATTGCCTCAAAAGACACTGGTTGGCCATTCCCATTATTCTTCTTTGGCCGCTAATTTTGTCGGGAGTTCTAATCGCTTCACCGGAAAAAGCCAATCTTCCCTTTGATATGCGCAGCGGCTATCTCGAGGACTGGACCGCCGGTTGGGGTCAAAAAGAAGTCGCTGATTACTTGATTTCTAAATCTACTGAAGGTAGAAAACTTGTCGTTGGTACCGACGGTTTTTTCGGCACTCTTCCCGACGGTCTTCAAATTTACACCGCCAAGTACCCCAATATCACCGTCATCGGTGGCTCTCCCTCAATTACCACGCTTCCGACCTCCCTCACCGATTCGTTAAAAGATAAGGCCAACACCGTTTATCTTGTCGCCAATGCTTCGAGGGTTAATCTTTCAGCCGAAGACTCGAGCCGTCTGACGCTAATTAGCCGCTTCGAAAAACCGTTCCGTCTCGACGGCACCCACGAATCATTGTTATTCTTCCAGCTCACCCACTAATCCAGCTATAATTGACTTGTGCTTTCACGCCTTAGCCAATTCATCCTCCGATTCAAGTGGTATTTGTTGGTCATAGCCCTCACCATTCCGACATTTACTTCGCTTCTTCGACCCGGTTTTTTTCCGATGCATGACGACATTTCTGTTTTGCGAGTATATCAGATGGAATTGTGTTTCAAATCATTCCAAATTCCCTGTCGCTGGGTTCCGGACATGGGCTATCAATACGGCTATCCGCAGTTCGAGTACTACGGCCCGTTACCTTACTACGTCATGACTGCCGCTCGCCTCTTTCAGCTTCCCTTGTTTGATTCAATCAAACTCGGTTTTATCCTGCCATTGATTTTGGGGAACCTGACCATGTTCCTTCTTGCCTCTTCTCTTTTTGGAAATTTTGGCGGCCTACTTTCGGCCCTTGCCTACGCCTATGCCCCTTTCCGGGCCTCCGATTTATATTCTCGTGGAGCCATGGGGGAAAGCTGGGCCTTCATTTTTCTGCCTCTGATTCTATTTGCTCTGCTTTCTCTATTCAAAAGACCAACACTAAGAAAATCAGCTCTCCTCGGAATTAGTTTTGCCCTTCTTTTTGTCACCCATAACATCAGCACTCTCATTTTTACTCCGATGATCGCCGCAATCGCTCTGGTTCTTCTTTTTCTTTCCAGAGAGAAAATCAAATTTGTTAAATATGGTTTTATTGGCATGATTTGGGCCGTCTTGATTTCAGCCTCATTTTTTCTGCCGGTCATTCTCGAGAAGGGCTTTGCCCACACCGAATCTCTTCTATCCGGTTATTTCAATTATTTAGCTCATTTTGTTAGCCTTAAGCAACTCTTTTTAACTACTTTTTGGGGCTATGGTAGTAGCGAGATCGGTCCAATCGACGATCTTTCCTTTTTCTTGGGACCAATTCAGTTGTTTCTTTTTATCGTCTCAATTTCAGTTGCCTTCTTTAGTCTCGCATTCAAAAAATCAAAGTTACCCTCGCTGATTGTTTTTTTGAGTGCCTTTTTCGTCCTAGTTTCGGTCTTTATGTCTCACGAAAAATCGACCTTTATTTGGAAAATCATCCCCGTTTTAGCCTATCTCCAATTTCCCTGGCGCTTCCTCATCACCGCCAATTTTTTCTTGTGTCTTTCCGCCGGCTATTTTCTATTGACAATCAACAAAGCCGCTGCCCGATGGCTGTTGATCATTTTCGCCTGCCTAGTTATTTTCTTTAATCTTTCCTATTTTCGCCCCCGGGAGTGGTTTCGTTTGACCATCTGGGAAAAATTTTCCGGTCTTAGTTGGGATCGCCAACTGACCACCAGCATTTTTGATTATCTACCAATTTATGCTAAATTTCCTCCAGCGACTGGAGCCTCGACTCTTCCTTATAGCGAGAATGGCGCGGTCAGCATTCTCGACTATCGCCACCAGTCATCTGCCATTTCATTTTCCACCAAAAGTATGGCCGACGCCAAACTCACTCTTCCTCAATTCGATTTTCCCGGTTGGCGGGTCAAACTGGATGGTAAGATTATCGTTCATAATCACAACAACGATCTCGGTCTGATCAATTTTGAAATTCCCCAAGGAACTCACAAAGTTGCCGCCGTCCTCACTGGGACGCCGGTCCGAAATATTGCTGATTTTCTCTCATTGATATTTATCCCTTTGGCCTTAACGGTATTGGTAAAGAAGGAAAACAAAAATGAAAAAATTTAATTACCTAATCATCCTCTTCATTTCACTTGTCCTAGGTTGGCAGCTCCTTCGACCGGGATACTACTCGATGCACGACGACCTTCAGGTAATGCGCCTTTTCGAAATGAATCGCTGTTTCGAAAATGGCCAAATTCCCTGCCGCTGGGTACCGGATCTAGGTCAAAACTATGGCCAGCCTCTATTCAATTACTATTCGGCTCTGCCTTACTATCTTGGTCAGATTTTCCACTTCGCAGGGTTTACTTACATTGACACTGTCAAACTCCTTTTCTTGATGTCTTTATTTCTATCCGGAGTTTTTGTTTACCGGCTCACCCGCGAGTTCATGAAGGAATCCGCTGCTCTTGTCGCCGCCATCGCTTACCTCACAGCGCCATACCACGCGGTCGATATTTTTGTCCGGGGGGCTCTCTCCGAGAGTTGGGGGCTGACTTTGGTTCCTTTGGTTTTATATTCTCTGATTCGGGTCTGTCGCCAACCCAGAGCGACAAACTCAGTCATCTTTGCTCTATCTCTTGCCGCCCTGCTTACGACTCACAACATCACCGTTCTTATCAGTTTTCCCATTCTTGTCATCTTCGGAGCTTACTTCTTTCTCACCAGCCCGAAGAAAAAAAGTCAAACCTTCTATCTTATCCCCGGAGTTATGTTCGGAATCGGACTTTCCGCCTTTTTTCTTTTCCCCGTCTTATTCGAACAATCATATATTCAAACCAAGTTCCTCACTTCCGATTATTTTGACTTTCGGGCCCACTTCGTCACCATCGGACAACTATTTACAAAACTCACCTGGGGCTATGGACCATCTCGTTTTAATTCATTTCAATATCCCCAAACCCTCTCTTTCTTTGTTGGGATTCTTCCCGTCGTCTCTATATTGATATCCCCAGTCTTACTTTGGATCAGACGACGAGACCGCCAATTATTTCCCCTCATCATTATTACTTTTACTTTAAGTCTCTTAACTTTATTTATGACCCACTCTCGTTCTTTGCCCATTTGGGAATCAGTCAAACCTCTCAATTTTGTCCAGTTTCCTTGGCGTTTTCTTGGGCCGGTCTCTCTCTTGACCTCAATTCTCATCGGCTTTGCCATCGATGTCATAAAGGTTGTGGGGAGACGACTTACTCAAATCACTTTCTTCTTTATTGCTTTCTTGATTGCGGCAAACTTTTCCAATTTTCAGTTTGAGAAATATTTTCCAAATGAAACTGATCAACAGAAATTAAGCGGTGAGGCCTATGACAGTCAGATCAGAGGAGCTTTGTTGGATTACTTGCCTAGCAGTGTAAAAGTAATTCCGATTTCCAAGGCCCCTGCCAACCCACAGGTTCTCTCGGGAATCGTCGAAACTAATTATTTTGACAAGCGAAGTAATTATTTTAGCAGTGAGTTTGATATCAGAAGTGACACCGCCGAAATTAGATTCCCAATCATGGACTTTCCGGGTTGGACTGTTTACCAAAATCGTAGCGGTATCCCGGTGAAATTCGACGTCAACAATGACTATGGCCAAATCACCGTCAAACTGACCAAGGGCCACCAGCTAATTCAGGCTTTCTTCGAAAATACCCCCTTACGGGGGGTCTCAAACGCCATCACCTTTATTTCTGGCTTCCTGTTAACATTGTGGTTAGTGCTTGACCAAAGGAGGCCCGATGAAAAATAAGATTATTTCCCTAATCCTTCTTGCCATTCTTATTTTTCCGACCTACAAATTTTTTCTAGGCAAAATGATGTTTACCTTCAACGACGAAACCCAAATCGCCAATTTTCATCAATATTTCAAAGCCATTGACCAGGGGCAATTCCCCCCCCGTTGGGCGACTGACATGCACTTTGAATATGGTTCTCCCTTGCTTTCATTCAACTATCAACTCCCTTATTACGTTGGTTATCTCGGCCATCTTCTGGGATTACCAATTACCGTTATCTACAAACTTCTCCTAACTCTTTCACTCTTGTTCGGAGCCCTAGGGATATATCTACTGGGCATGTCTATTACCGGCTCCAACCTGATATCAGTTTTCGTCGGCGTCCTCTATACCTATACTCCTTATCAATCGATTGATCACTACGTTCGTGGCGCGATTGGCGAGTCCTTCGCCCTCGCACTTCTTCCTTGGCTTTTTTACAGCTGTCTTTTGCTGGTCCGAAAAAACTCCAGCCTACGCCAATTGGTGACCGGACTCATCTTCGGTCTGATTATCATTTCCCACCAGCCCGCCGCCTTATTTACCATCCCAATATTTATCATCCTTTTTGGCAGCGCCGCTCTCCTGACAAAAAAACCAGCCGCTCTCCTCGGTCTTACCAAATCAATTGTTCTGGGATTGGCTCTATCGGCCTATTACTGGGTTCCGGTCATTTTGGAAAAATCATTCATTCAAGCATCGTCTCCTTTCAACTATATTGATCAATTTCCGTTTCTTTGGCAGCTGGTCTATTCTCGCTGGACCTATACCGGGGCCAACCCCTTTTCCAACGATACTTTCTCGTTTCAAATCGGAATTGTGAACCTCATCACCCTCGTTATTGCCCTTATCGTCTTACTCGTCTCGACCTTAAAAAAATTCAAAGCCTCGCTTGACCTTTGGCTCTTACGGTTGACAGTCATTGCCATTTTTGGTGTCATTTTTCTGATGAATATCCGCTCAGATTTTATCTGGCGGGGTTTTCCACTAATGCAGGTAATTCAATTTCCCTGGCGCCTGCTTATGTTCACTACTCTGTTTACCTCAGTCCTCTACCTATTCGTCATCAAATATATTCCAAAACCCTGGAATAATCGTCTCACTCTCTTTTTTCTAGCGGCGACCATCTTTATAAATGCCGGGTATTTCCGACCGGGACTAATTATCGACCACGACGACCGCTATTTCTTGCACCGCTTTCTTCCCCGGGCGGCTCTACAGCCGGGCGAGTCAATTTCGTCAAGTTACCTTCAGAATGCCGAGGACTATGTCCCCCTAGCAACCAAAGCGGTCCGCCCCAAAAATCTCCCCACCGCCAAACTCACCTCTCAATCAATTGCTACCGGTATAAAAGTTACCAAGACTAATCCGTTTTCCTATCACGCCAGAGTAGACAATCAGATTTCGGACGTCCTTACCTACCACACCTTTTACTATCCCGGCTGGGAAGTAAAAGTTGACGGCTTTCCCACAAAAATCAATCTAGATGTAATTGGAGCGATTACCTTCGAGCTCTCTCCGGGGCAACACGAGATCGATATCTTATTCACCGACACCCCGGTACGTCTGATGTCCAATATAATCTCACTGGGCGCTCTGGCTTTTACCAGCACCTACTTGGTTTATTATTTATCCAAACGACGTGTTGCCCCAACAGCCTGAAGCCCAAACCCCACTCGAATCGGCCATTGACGTCGAGCAGATCAAACACCGTTCGGTCAAAGGCGTGGCCGCTCTAATTTCCCGGACTTTTGTCATCCAGATAATTTCCTTTGCCGCCACTTTCGGTTTAACCGTCTTTCTTGACCCCAGTGTTTACGGTGTATTTTTCTTAGTTTCCGCCGTGGTGAACTTTTTAGCTTATTTCTCCGATATTGGTCTCGCCGCTGCTCTGGTCCAGAAGAAAGCCAAAATCACCGACCAAGATCTCGCTACCACCTTTACCGTTCAACAGTTCATTGTCGTTTTTCTCCTCGCCGTCTTATTTGTCACCACCCCGTTTATTCGGACCAGTTTTCACCTCAACTCTGCCGCCATCTATCTTATGTGGTCTCTGGGAATATCTCTATTTTTAAGTTCCCTCAAAACCATTCCCTCAATTCTACTCGAACGGGAACTTCAATTTAACAAACTAATAATTCCCCAAGTTGCCGAGACGATTGTCTTTAATCTGGTTGCTGTCTTTTTTGCTTGGCGAGGTTTGGGTATTACCGCTTTTACTCTCGCGGTTCTGGCTCGGGGCATTACCGGCTTGGTTCTCGTCTATATTATTTTCCCCTGGAAACCCCGATTTGGTTTCAGCCGCGAATCACTGCGAAATTTACTCAAATTTGGGTTGCCTTTTCAGGCCAACACCTTTCTGGCCGTCATCAAAGACGACGGCATGACTGTTGTCCTTGGAAAACTTGTCGGCGCTGATGGCTTGGGATATCTAGGTTGGGCCAGTCGTTGGGCCGGGCTTCCCCTACGTATCTTTATGGACAACGTCACCAAAGTTGCCTTTCCCGCCTTCTCTCGCCTTCAGCACGACAAGGAGAGGTTGGCCAAGGCTATCGAAATGAGTTTAAAATATCTCACCCTGTCGACCTTTCCGATCTTGATTGGTATGGCTGTTCTGGCCAATCCACTTGTCCACATCATTCCCCGTTATCTCAAATGGCTACCGGCCCTCATCCCCCTCTATTTTTATGTTTACAACTCCGCTTGGGCTTGTGTTTCAACCAGTTTAACCAATACTCTAAACGCCCTCGGCAAGATCAAAACTACCTTCAAACTTATGGTCATGTGGGTGGCCTTGACCTGGATCTTTGTGCCCATCCTTGCTTGGTACCGTGGCTATCTCGGGGTTAGTCTGGCAGTTGGCTTGATAGCTACCTCTTCTCTGGTTACGGTAATCGCGGTTCGAAAATACATCAAATTTTCCTTATCAGCCGCCTTCAAAACTTCGATCATTTCCTCCACGGCCATGTTGTTATATTTGCTTGCTCTTTCCCGCTTCGCCACCAATATCTACATGGTTGGGGTTTTGGCTGTTACCTCCGCCCTGATTTATTTTCTCTCGGTCTACCTTCTCGAGGGCAAACAATTTATCAAGGTGTCCCTTGGATACTTTAAGTCCGGCCATGTTTAAACGACTTCTCTTATTTTTATTCTTCATTCTTCATTCTTCATTCTTCATTCTGGCTTCTCCAGCACATGCCATCGACCGTCCTCATTTTGTTTCATTTACCAATCCGGTCCGGGGTATTGAAGAGGGCGAATCACCTGATCAAGGACCTTTAGATTTGCCCCAATACCAGTATCAATTGGCCCGCGAAAACAAGTTCCCGGTGGATTGGCTACTCCGCTATGATGCCGTCAACAACGCGACGATATCAGCCTATTTCAGGATCATTTCCGCCACTGATAGTAGCCAGACTGTTGGTGCCTTCCTCGAAATTACTCCAAAACTAGCCCTCGCCGCCCAAGTGAAATATCCCGACGGGGAATATATGTCCCAAGCCAATCGGATCTTCTTGTCGGGATATAACCAACCCGATCGCCTCAGACTCATCGACACTTATATGGCTCTCTTTATTGACTCCTTCGGCTACTATCCCAAGGTTGTCGGCGCTTGGCATCTTGACGCCTACTCTCTTGCTTATCTCTCCGATCATTATTCCGTTCTCTCGGCGGTGATTTGCGATGAGCAATATTCTACCGACCGCTATCGTCTCTGGGGGGGCTATCTGGGCAGTCCTTACTATCCCAGTAAGTCCAATTTTCTTATTCCGGCCACCGGGAGGGACGACCGCCTCAACATTGTCTTGACGAAATGGGCTCAGCGTGACCCCTTCAATTTTTATGGCCGGGGATCAGAGAGCAATTATTCCACCCAAGTAAATGACTACATCGCCCAAGGGCAAGACACCAATTTCTTTAGTTCCCTTCTCTCGATCTACTCCAACGGAGACTTCAATGAATTTACCCAAACAAACATCGGTCTCGAAAACGGCTACAGTCTTCCTCAATATCGTAATGAAATCAAAGCCTCCTACGCCGCCCTTCGGGCCAGCGAAGGCAAAAACAACCTCCGCTTTATCTCGTCGGTCGACTTTGCCAAATGGATGCAAACACGATACACCTTCACCAACCCGGCTTATTTTTTCAAAACCACCGATATCACCGGTAAACAAAAAGGTAACGTCTACTGGTATCAGAATCCTTTTTACCGCCTCGGTATCAGGAGCGATGACGGCAAGACAGAAATCCTCGACTTCCGCATCTACAATCACAACGAAGGCGAGGAATATTATCTCACCAAGAACATCAGCCGGAGCCTCTACTCAGAGGTCTTCCCCCTGATTGACTCCGTCAAGTACCCCGGGGCATCTATTTCTCTCGGTATTGACCTTTCCAAAGCCAATATTAGTTTTAACCATTGGCAGGTGATTTTCACCGAAGGTAATAAATCATTTCGACTTGAACCAACTCAGATTATTTTTGACAATTTTCTTCCCCCGAATTTAGTCAGTGACCAGTTCAAACAAACAAAGTCGGTCGCCCAAATTACCTGGCAGATGAAGCCTCACCTGCCGTTCTCCGGATCACGTCTCGGTTTGGGTTTTGGTATCTTGTTAGTCATCTCCATCGCCGCCCTTCTGGTGGTCCGTTCCCAGAAAAACAAATTTATTACCATTCTCGGTTTCTTGTTGGGTTCGATCTCTTTGGTCACGGTTTTTAGAAGCGGCCTAGTCTACATTTACGGTCTTGGACTCTGGGGACCAAATGGCCATGACGCCATCTTTCATCTCTCGTTGGGTGAACACTTCCATCAGACGTTATTTTCCCTGAATCATCCGCAACTCAATGGTCAATTGTTGAAAAACTATCACTTCGGCCTTGACTGGCTGACCGCTTTGGTTAGCAGGCTTAGCGGCTACTCACTACCCGATTTATATTTTCGTCTATTACCAATGCTCATCGTCGTCTTATTAGTTTATTTTCTGATCAAGCTATGTCAACTTTGGCGTTTCTCCGGTTTTGAAACCTCCTTATCCTTGGCCCTTGTCTTTCTCTCCGGTTCAGCAGGGTTTATCGCCAACCTAATTCTCAAAAGGGGACTCTTTGGCGGAGAGTCAATTTTTTGGGCGAACCAATCGGTCTCTCTTCTTCTCAACCCCCCCTTTGCTCTTTCCGTCCTTGGGATTGTTGTTTTCCTCGTTTATCTGGAGAGCCACCCCCACCGTTTACCGTTCAAAACCCTGATCTTTTTGTCTCTTTTGGGCGGGGCGCTGGTCCAGATAAAAATCTACGCCTTCCTCCTCCTAGTCGTTGCCCTTTTTATCCGTCGCAAGTTCAAATTATTTCTCGCCGTCTCTATCGTCGGATTAGTCTTTATTTTTCCCAGTCTCGGCGTCAAAAGCGCACCCTTCACTTTTAACCCGCTTTGGTTTCCCCGAAGTCTGTTCGCGTCCTACGATCGATTCTACTGGCAGGAGCTCGCTCAGGCCTGGCAGGTCTACGAAGACAACGGTGTTTTTTCCAAACTTATCCTAGTCAATCTATTGGCCGTCTTCGTCTTTTATGCTGGGAATCTTTACGTTCGTTTGATCGGTCTGGGGAAGGTTCTCTTCGGTCGGGACTTTTCTTTATCGCAGAATCTTGCCCGATTTATCATTTTACTTGGCCTAATTGTTCCGATTCTTTTTACCCAAAAAGTAAATCCTTGGAATACGATTCAGTTCATGTACTATTCTATTTTCTTTCTTTCAATATTTACCGCCAAACAAATCGGGGAGTGGTCTCACAAGGTCAAAAACAAATTCATATTGTTTATCATTTTCCTCTTGGTTACTCTACTCTCTTTTCCTACCACAATCGGAACTCTTTCTGATTATCTTACCAGCCAGTCTGCCAGCCGGATTAGCCTTACCGAGCTTCATGCGCTAGACTTCTTACGAAATTCAGAAGCAGGAGTTATTGTTTCCCCTCTGACTTACTCTCGTTTTGTCCCCAACGCCCCTGATCCCAAACCCCTCTACGCTTACGTTTCTACAGCCTACATCTCCGCCTTCTCCGGCCACCCCGAGTATCTTAGCGATACTATTAACTTGGATATTACCAGCTTCTCTTATCAGGACCGGGTCAAAGATGTTATCCGTCTATATCTGACCCGTGACCCTTATTGGGTCCGCGAGTTTCTGACGGAGAATAAAATCAAGTATGTTTATGAGACACCCTTCGACCACCTTATGATCCGCCCGGAAGATGCCTGTCTCACCAAAATCTTTGACTCGGGTGAAATAAATCTATATAAGTATTCTTGCATGTGACTAAACCAAAAATCTCCGCCGTCATCACCACCTGGAACGAAGCCGTTAATCTTGACGACTGTCTCGCCACCCTTGGCTTTGTCGACGAAATCATCATTGTCGATATGGAAAGTTCCGACGGCACCGTCAAAATAGCCAAAGCCTATACCGATAAGGTCTATCGCACTCCCTATACAGGCTACGTTGAGCCAGCCAGAAATTTTTCGATTAGCAAGGCCTCCGGGAGCTGGATCCTCATCATCGACGGTGACGAAAGGATACCGCCCAGCCTCGCCGAGAAACTGAAAGAAATTACCGAAAACGACGACGCTGACTTTGTCAGGGTCCCCCGGAAAAACTTGGTTTTTGGTCAGTGGTTAAAATACTCGCGCTGGTGGCCGGACTACAATATTCGTTTCTTCAAAAAAGGCTATGTTACTTGGCAGAATACCATTCACTCAGTTCCGATTACCGAAGGGATTGGAATGAATCTTGACCCCGAGCCGGAATACGCCATCATTCACCACCACTATCGAACCATCGACGAATACATCACCCGATTGATGCGCTATACCAACCAACAAAGCAAAGAACTTATCAGCGCCGGTTACAAATTCTCTTTGGCAGATTTAATAAACAAGCCGATTGGAGAATTTCTTTCTCGCTTTTTCGCTGGCGAAGGTTACAAGGATGGACTTCACGGCCTTTCTCTCTCCCTTCTCCAGTCATTTTCAATCTTTGTTGTCTATCTCAAGGTCTGGCAGGAGGAAGGCTTCACTCCTCAGACAGACGTTCTTTCAAATTCATCATTCAAAAAACTTATCAAGAGTAAATTTACTGAATTGAAGTACTGGCTTTATACGATCAAGATCCATCTTTCCAGAAAAAAAAGCGAAAAATTTATTCTTAAAATCAAGCGGAAGCTTAACCTTTAATATGCGTGCTGCTCTTGTCACCATCCACTACAAAAACCTAGATGATACCCTGACTCTGCTAATGTCTCTTTCAAAAGCCAAGGTACCAGAAAAACACGAGGTCAAGATTTACGTCGTCGACAACGAAAACTCCCAAGATCTCAAAGAAGAATTAAATAAGAACTTCCCCGATGCTATTCTGCTTGTCAGTCCCGGAAATTTAGGTTTCGCCGCGGGGAACAATCTTGGCTTGAAACGAGCCATGAACGATGGCGCCAAACTTCTAATTGCAATTAACAACGACACCTTTGTTGGTAAGGATTTTTTCAAAAACATATTTGAAAGCCCAATTTTGGAAAAGTCAGTTGGTGCCATCGGTGGCTTGCTCTATTTCGCCCCCGGCTTCGAGTTTAATCAAAATTATTCCAAAAGGGATCTCGGCAAAGTTGTCTGGTATGCCGGTGGAACAATAGACTGGGACAACGTCCTCTGCTCCAACGCCAACGTTGACGAAATCGATCAAGGCCAGTACAGAAAACCTGAAAATACTGATTTTGTTACCGGAGCACTTTTAATCACCAAAACCGAAGTCCTCAAAAAAGTCGGCCTTTTTGACGAGAAATATTTTATGTATCTCGAGGATGTCGATCTTTGTCACCGAATAAAACTGGCTGGCTACAAACTCCTGTTTGATCCGAAGATAAAGCTTTGGCACAAGGTTGGCCGCGCATCAGCCATCGGTTCTCCTCTAAACGATTATTTTATTACCAGGAATCGGCTTTACTTTGGTTCCAAATATGCGCGCCCTCGGACCCGGTTTGCCCTATTTCGGGAAGCCATTCGAAAAATTTTCACTGGCACCCCCGCCCAGAAAAAAGCCATAACGGATTATTTTACAGGGAAAATGGGATGGGGGACGTTCAAAATTGATCAGACAAAATCGACACACAATATAATATAGAGAGTACGATTGGAAAAACCATTAGTTCTGACACAAGTTTTTTGAAACTCAAAAGAGTTCAACGGTTCGAATAGTTGAAGTGGTGGTGTCGAGTCTTCCACAAAGGTACGATCGTACCTTTGTGGAAATAGATTCATGTTGTTGGGGTGGCAAGATAGTATAAAATCAAGTTAAACATGGCCAAACTTTCCGTTATCATCCTAGGTCAAAATGTGGCCGACGAGGTCATTCCTGCCTTTGTCACCAGTCAGTTCGCCGACGAAATCATTTTTGTTGACACCCATACCGGCTCTACGGACGAGACGCTCTCCCTTGCTCGCAAATACGCTCAAAAGATTGTCAAGAGTGAGGACTACAACTTTTCGACCTGGAGGAATGACGGCGCCAAAGCTTCCTCAGGGGAATGGCTACTATATCTCGATTCCGATGAACGAATTACCCCCAGTCTTTCCAAGGAAATTATTACGGCAATCAAGCACCCCGATTTTGAAGCCTATACCATCAGTCGTTATGAAGTCTTTCTGGGCCGGCATTTGAATCACTGGCCCGATCCTCGGGTACTCCGATTGATAAAGAAGTCCGCCCTCAAAGGTTGGCGGGGAAAGCTTCACGAGCAGCCGAATATCATCGGTCGAATCGGTCAACTAAAAGAGCAGATGGTCCATCTCTCTCACAAGAATATCGACGAAAAAGTCACCGGGACTCTAAAGTGGTCCCGTCTTGAGGCCGAAATGCTTTTCAAAGCCGGTCACCCCCAAATGAAGGGCTGGCGCTTCGCCAGAATAATTTTTTCTGAGTTCTGGGACCGGTTTGTCAAACAAAAATTATGGTTAGATGGTACCGAAGGGTGGATCGAAGTAATTTATCAAATGTTTTCCCGATTCCTAACTTACGAAAGACTTTGGGAATTGCAAAGGAAACCAAGTTTGAAGGATACTTATGTCACCATCGACAAACAAATCAAGGGAGATTGGGAAAAATCAAAATGAAAAAAGCTCTAATCTACGATCCGTATCTCGATACCTTGGGCGGGGGAGAAAGGTACGTTCTTACCTTTGCCCTGGCTCTCGAATCGTTCGGCTACTCCGTCGATCTTGCTTGGAAGGACGAGTCTATTCTTGCCTCAGCCCAGAGCCGCTTCAATCTCAAGCTAACGCATACTCGAGTTTGCCCGGAGTGTTTTGACGACCTATCTCTCTCTGCCGGCCTGCTTCGTCGGTACCAAATGACAAAAAATTATGATTTGGTCTTTTGGATTTGCGATGGCAGTCTGCCGTATCTGTTTGGCAAGAAAAACTATCTACATTTCCAGACACCTTTCAAGAAAATCGGAGGCAACTCAATTAACAATCTCCTAAAAACAGTCCAAATCAATCGATTCATTTTTAACTCAAACTTCACTGCCAAGGTAATCCGTCGACAACTTCCGCTTATTTCTTCCACCATACTTTTTCCGCCAATTGATACCGATGCTCTCGCCCCCGGAAAAAAGGAAAACGTCATCCTCTCAGTCGCTCGTTTTGATTCACCCTCCCACGCCAAGCGTCAAGACGTTCTCATTGAGGCCTTCAGGAAACTTTTTCGTCAAAGAAAAAACTATCGTTTAATCCTAGCCGGCGCTGTCAAAGGAGATGGTGGAAAAGACAACGTATCTTTGTTAGAAAAAGCCGCCGGGAGACTACCAATAGAATTTGTTCCCAACCCGGACTTTAACGAATTGAAGAAGTTGTATGCCAAGGCCAAAATATTTTGGCATGCTGCCGGTTATGATATAGATGAAGCGGTCGAACCGGAAAAAGTGGAACATTTTGGCATTACCACCGTCGAGGCGATGTCAGCTGGTGCCGTACCGGTCGTCATCAATAGGGGAGGGCAAGGGGAAATCATTACTCCGGACAACGGCTATCTGTGCGACTCCATCGAGGAGATAGTTTCCTCAACCGAGTCTTTGATCAACTCTCCCGAAAAAATGAAACTAATGGCCGAAAACAGCCTAGCCAGATCCATCAATTTTAGTAGTGCTCGCTTCGTCAAGGAGGTGGGTAGGATCATCTCCCTATGATCAAAACAGCTATTTTTGTAATTATTCTTTTTCTGACTTTCTTTGTTCGTTTGGAGGCAATCAAAAATCACAATCTGCCCTTCACCACCGATCAGGGCCGGGATATGATCGACATCAGGAGTATCGCCGTTGGTCACAAACCCCGCCTCATCGGTCCCACCACTAGTATCAATGGCGTCTATCTCGGGCCTTTTTGGTATTACTTCAACCTGCCCCCATTTATAGCAAGTGGCGGTGACCCCAGTTCGCTTCTCATCTGGCAAATCATCTGGTACCAACTCGCAGGTCTTTCGTTTTATCTATTTCTGAAAAAAGAAAATCCCACTCTTGCCTTCTTTACCTCAGTGTTTTTTTTGATTATGCCCCTCGGCTTCAACACCAGTCGTTACTCATGGAACGCTAACGCCATGCCCATTTTTACCGTCTTCTTTATTCTCGCCCTTTTTACCCTCATCAGAAACCAAACACCCCAAAAATCTTTTATTACCGGCCTTCTGGCTGGACTCTCCCTCCAAGTCGAAGCCGCTTTCGGGGTCATTTTTTTCCCCTTCGCTTTCTTTTATCTGCAGAGTTTTACCAGGAAGCTCAAAACGTATTTTTGGCTATTCCTCGGCTTCTTAATTACCCTCATCCCCCAAGGCGTTTTTGAATTGAGACATCAATTCACCTTGACGAAAGTTCTCCTAACGGAATTTTCCGGAAAAAGCACTATGCTGGGCCAACGCCTGAGTCTTAGCCAGAGGCTGGACGATCGAATCGGTGTTCTAATCGCCTTGGTCCGCGACTCCAGTCACCTTCCCGAGTCGTTTTTGTTTCCGGTCTTCATCGTCACCTGTTTCATGGCCCTCATTCTGATTTTCAAAAAGAATCAAACGAAATTTGATTGGCAATTTTTGCTCTTAAATATCTCCTTTATTCTATTTACACTCATATTTTTTCTTGCCTTTCCTCAACCTCTCAAGGGTTGGTATTTGCTGGGACTGTCTGTCCCCTTGGTACTTCTATACAGCTCCTCCCTTGCCTCAATTTATTCTCTGGGGGATCTCCGTCTCAATCTCGCTCTGGTCATCCTAGTGGCTTCCTCCTTCTACTTTACCTTTCTGGCTCAATCGGAATATCTATCCGTCTCCCAACAGATGGGATCAGCCAACCGGAGTTCCCTGAAGAACTCGCTAGCCGACCTCGATTGGGTCTATCGACACGCCGACGGGCAGGGATTTCGTGCCTATAGTTACCTACCATCGATATACGACTATCCCTACCAATATCTCTATTGGTGGTACGGTCCCAAGGAATATGGTTATCAGCCCAACGAGGTCGCTTATCTACCGAACCAGCCGGAATATATTGAGAATATGCAAACGTATCTCACCAAGACCAGACCACTTCCCGAAAACGAACCAACCTTTCTCATCATCGAAAAAGATGAGCAAAACCCCGCATTCGAAAAAGCCTGGAAAGGGAATTTTTCCACCTTCTGCGAAGTCGAAAAAGTCGCTTTTACCTACCCAGTCGAGATTCGCCACCTGGAAAATTGTGGTCGAACCAAATAAATCATGATCAAAAAATTCATTCTGATTTTCTTTATTTCGCTGGGATTATTTTTTAGCTTCTACCGCTTATCGGAGCAATATATTTTTGAATACGACCGGGAGAGAGATTACTATGACGTGAAATCAATTGTCGTTAATCACAAAGTTCCCCTCATAGGCATGACTGTGAATTCGTTTATCTATCTGGGTCCTTGGTTTAACTTTATTCAAGTTCCGTTTTTTGCGCTGCTAGGGGGAGATCCGATATACGGTGCTTACTTGATTGCCACCGTAAATTTCGCTGTTTTTCTTCTGATCTATTATTTGATAAAGCGACTCACCTTTTCTCAACTTACGGCTATCTGTGCGGCCCTTCTTTGGGTTAGCTCCGCCAACCAGATCAATTGGACCGTTCCGCTGGTGCCGTTATTTTTTCTTCTCTTTATTCTCCTATACGAAATAATTAAGCAGAAACCATCTCTGTTTTTTGTCTCCTCTATTACCCTGATCTGGTCGCTATCCTTACACTTTCATCCTCAAATGATTTTTCTCGCTCCGGTTTGGCTTTTTGTGGTCATCAGCTTTTTTCAAAAGGTCAAAAAACACCCACTAAGGTCAGTTCTGTATATTCTGATCGCTTTTGTCATCCCGCTCCTTCCTCTGATCGTATTTGATCTCCGCCACAGTTTTCTCGATACCAAGGCTGTCCTTAATTTTTTCACTCAGAATTCCAGCCAAACCAGCCCCGACCCCGGATTTCGCCCCCTCTACTCACTCAGGCAGTTTTCTCTCCCTCTGGTCTTACCTTTCCCATGGTTAAAACACAATATACTTTTTTCATCTTTTCTCTTTGCGATAGCAGTATATGCTGTCATCAAAAAACCACGTTTTTTTTACTTGCTATTTATCTCTCTCGTTTCTTTATTTCTGATGGGCTTTTATCGTCAAAATACCTGGCCCGAATATTATCATTTGGCCGGTGGCATGAGTCTGATGATTCTACTTTTTCTATTTTCCAGTGAAAAGACCTCCTCCAAATGTATTTTGTTATCGTTGACCATCTTGATTGTCTCGGTCAACCTCCGTTTCCTGCTTTCCTACGCTGAGCCGACCAGCTACTATTTCAAGCGTCAGGTCATCCAATACATGCTCGAACAAAACAAACCGTATGAAAGAATGAATATCGAGAACGACTTTCCTTTTGGCGAAGGACTCGGATTTAGGCCGATCAGAGAATTTTATGAGAAATCCACTGGCCAATATCCCCCCACCCTTCGTTTTTATGTTTCTTACGCTGGTAGCCCGAGACAAAACAGCACTGAAAAAATTTTCGGCGCCTATGGAGTGTCCATCATCAATACACGGCCATGAAGAAACTAATCATAATCGCCTTTATTATCATTGGCCTTTTCGCGCTTTATAGTTACAAATTGCTCGAAGTTCCCTCCGGTCTGACCGTCGATGAAGCCTCTTTCGGTTACAACGCCGCCCTACTGTCACAAACCGGCAAAGATGAACGCGGTCTACCTCACCCCATTTTTGTTCTCTCGGTCGTAGGCAAGGATTGGCGCCAACCAATCACTCAATATTATCTCACTGCCCTATTCAAAATATTCGGTGCCTCAGTCTACCTATTGAGGTTTAGTAGCGTTATTATCGCCGTTGCCTGTGTATTCGGGGTTTATTTCCTCTCTGCCCCAATTCTCGGGATCTTTGGAGGAATTATTGCCGCCGCGATCACCGCCTTGGCCCCGATCATCACGATTCAGGCGCACTTGGCTTTGGACAACATTATGCCCCTACCCTTTGTTATATTGTGGCTTTACTCTCTCTACCACTATCAAAAGTCACGCTCCCTGACCAATCTTGTGATTTGCGCTCTTGCTCTGGGGTTCTCTTTTTATAGTTACAAAGGTATGCGTGCCATCACTCCCATCTGGATTATTCTCACTGTAGGCTGGATCTTTTGGGATTGGCTCCACCAGAGAGCCAAAAAGACCGATCTTTTAATTTTTCTATTGGTTCTGTCACCATTTTTTTTAGTTATTCCACATCTGGAGAAAAATTATGCCGGGGCCATATTGGGGAACTCCTCTCCCGGTTTTGGCAATGTCTATGATTTTTTTCTGCCGTATCTCTCCTCCTTCGATCTTTCCTATTTGTTTATCAGGGGTGATAGCACTGATTTTCACTCCACCGGCAGACACGGTATGCTTCTGCTCGCAACCTTGCCCTTTATCATTGTCGGGATCCATGCCGCTCTAAAATCAAAGGATATATTTTCCAAATTCGTCCTGCTTGCTTTGATTACCGGCCCGCTGTTGTATGGCACCGTTGGCTCCGATCATCGTTTTAGTCGCCTCTTGGCGCTGGTTCCACTCTACGCTTTCTTGGGCGGTCTCGGCTTTACCCGGCTTTGGCAGAGTCGAGTCGTCTGGTCGAAGTTCATTTCGATCATCGTTATCATCTTAATGATCATCAATTACACCGACTTCGCCAATTATTACTTGCACGACTATCCTCCCATCATCAGAAATTTACTGGGTGATATGAGTTACTATCCCTCTCTCGCTACTTTCAAATCTGAAGTCAATCTGACCAAACTTGAGCCGGTAGTCCACCAAGGCGTTGCCGCTGGCGGAGGGGAGAGCTTAAAATTTTTTGAAGTCGCCTATTTTGGCAAGCTCCTTCGTACCATCCCGGACGACAGTTCTCCGGGTGACGGGGAATTACTCTTGACCATCAGAGAAGAAGTTCCCTGTACCCAAAAAGTTGGTCACACTACCGCCAATTATTTTATCTTCCGGCGGGCAAAAGACTGTATATAATACCCCTATGAAGGACGATCTCATCGATAAGTTTAACGAAGTCGAAAAATTCCATTGGTGGTGGGCTGGTAGGCAGGAATTAATCAAGAACCTACTTATCGATGAAAACCCCAAAAATGTCCTTGATGTGGGTTGTGGTACCGGAGAAACCCTTTCATTTCTAAAAACTATTTTCCCCCAGGCGAGGCTTGTCGGAGTCGACGTTTCCGGTCAGGCGGTCAAATATACCAAGCACCGCGGTCATGGAGCCAAAATTGCCGACGCCCTTCATCTCCCTTTTGCCGACGGCTCTTTTGATACCGTTCTCCTCCTCGATGTCATTGAGCACATCAAAGACGACGCCAAGGTCGTCAAGGAAGCCAAACGGGTTCTCAAACCGGGGGGAACTATTATTATTACTGTCCCTGCCCTCCAAATTATCTGGTCAGCGCATGACGTCAATCAGGGCCACTTTCGGCGCTACACCCGTCACCGCTTGTGCTCTCTAGCTCAGAAGAACAAACTCAAAATCCGTTTTCTCTCCTATTTTAATTTTTTCCTGTCCCCGGCCATCATTCCAATTCGCCTGATGAGTCGTCTCTCTCCCTTGAAACGACTAGGCGAGTATGATTCACGTCTCAACTACCGATTAGCATACAATAAAGTAGTGAACTCGGTCCTCAAATTTCTTTTTATCACCGAAATTCGCCTCCTGAAATATATTACCTATCCCTGGGGTGTTTCCGTCGCGATCAAAATGGAAAAACCATGAATCCCACCGACATCACCATTATCATTCCCACTTTCAACGGCCTACCTCTGCTGAAAAAACATCTGCCACAGGTTATTAAATGCTCGGGGAATGGAACAAAGATTATTGTTGTTGACAACGGCTCCTCTGACGGCACCGAGGATTATTTGATCTCGAAATATCCCAAAACGGTTCAATGCCTTCGAAACGAAAGAAATTTATTTTTTCCGATCGCTGTTAATCAAGGGTTCAAGGCCGCAAGCACCGACTTGGTTGTTCTCATAAACAACGACGTCCATCCACTGAAGGGATATCTCGAAACAGCTATTCGTCACTTCACTGACAAAAGTGTTTTCGCCGTTACCTTCGACGAAACTTCCAGTAGCTGGCCACAAGTCACTTGGCGGGGGAAACTTCAATATTTGAGAGGAGAAGACAAGAGTCTCCCTCATCTGTCGGCGTGGGCCTCCGGGGGTAGCGCCATTTTTCGAAAGTCAGTTTGGGACGAACTGGGTGGATTGGACGAAATCTACTCCCCGGGTTACTGGGAGGACATTGACATCGGTTGGAGAGCCTGGAAGGCCGGTTATCAAATCATTTGGGAACCAAAGGCCAAAGTCATTCACCAACACGAAAGCAGTTTCAGCCTAATCAACCGTGATTATCTAAATTTAATCAAACAAAGGAACGAGCTAATCTTCAATTGGAAAAACATCACCGATCCGGAAATGAGACATGAACACTTTTTCTATCTGGCTTACCAGACGTTGCTTCACCCCGGTTATCTAATAGTGATCCTCTCCGCCCTCAAGATCATCAAGAACGCCCGGCCCCTCACTAAAGCCACTCGCACCGATCGTGAAATTCTAAGCCTAATAAATAAACCAGTCTCATGATCGACCTCTCCATCATCATTGTCACCTACAACTCAGAAAAACAGATTACCCCCCTGCTCGACTCAATTTACCGCGAAAAAGGCTCGTTGTCGTTGGAGACAATCATCGTCGACAACCTGTCGGCGGACGACTCATTCACCATCGCCAAAACCCACCGTCTCAAACCAAAAATGATTCAGACGGGCTATAATGCTGGTTTTCCCGCTGCCGTCAACCGGGGAATCAAAATTTCCTCCGGATCTTACGTTCTGCTTCTCAATCCTGATACCGTGGTCATGAGGGGCACTCTTCAAAGATTACTCGAATTTGCCAAAAAGACTGACCCCTTGGGTGCCGTCGCCCCCCGGCTCCTAAATCCGGACGGCAAGCCGCAAGCCTCGGTCTTCAGATTTCCCAGTCTTATGAATGCCATCAGGCAGAACTTTGGCCACTGCAAAAATTGTTTCGGTAAATATCTACCTGACAACCACACTCAAAAGATCGAGGTCGCTGTCATGGCCGCCTTCCTGATCCCGAGAACAACCATTGGTCTGGTCGGCGGTTTGGACGAAAAATACTTTATGTACTACGAGGACTTCGAGTTCTGCCGCCAACTAGCCCGCCATGGACTACCGCTTTATTATCTTCCCTCCGCCAAAGTGAGACACATACACGGCGCCAGCGGTCACTTTGTTTTTCATCAAAAAAGCCCCTTACTCGCCTCGGCCAAGCTCTATCATGGTGAGTTCTATTCAAATATATTAAACTTAATTTTATGGGCTGGCCACAAATGGCAGGTATTATTAAGAGGAAAAAGATTCCATGACTAAATACCTAAAAAAGATCGGCGTTATCGTTTCACCATTAGTTTTCGTTTCTGCTTTTTTGATTCGGATTGTCTTGTCAGGCACGACCTTCCACGTTGATCTCTCCGCTCTGGTTCTTGCAGGTAACTACATCAACCGCGGCCATGTCCTAACTTTCTATGACCAGGTCAGGTTGCTACCGCAGAGCGACGGCATCAAACAAATTTACACCGACAAAATTTTTAATTATCAACCTCTGTCGTATTTGGTTCCCAGCCTATTTTACCTTCCCTTCAAATCTTTTCTTGAGCCCATCGGCCAATCACTGGTCAGGGATAGCCGGAACCTGTTATTGCCCAGTCGCCCCTTTGAACCGGTATTGCTCATATACAAGCTTCCTTTTCTTGTCTTTGATCTGCTCACCGCCATTTTCATCACCCGCCTCGTCAAGGAAGAATCAAAAAAGAAACTGCTTCAGCTTCTTTGGTTGTTCAATCCGGTGGCCATTTTTGTGACCTCGGTCATGGCCCAGACAGACATAATGGTGGTTTTCTTTTTGCTCCTTGCCCTCATCTCCCTCAAAGAAAACAATCTCTACCGGGCGGCAATTTTTACCGCCATTTCCATTCTTTTCAAACCCGTGGGGATTTTACTAATTCCGCTTCTGGCCGCCGCCGCTTTGCCGGAATCATTTTCTAAGGCCGTTAAGATCTTTTTCCTCGGTTTCGGAATTTATTTTTTGGGGATCCTTCCCTACCTATCGTCAGTCTCTTTCCGCACTTACGCTCTCTTTGCCGAGCAAACCGGAAAAAGCACCTTCGCGGGCATTACCATCGCCTCCGGCACCTCGATTCCCTGGTTTTTCATCGCCTACGCCACCATCATTGTTCTCTTGTTGCGCCGCCGCCTATCGGTACTTGACGGCTTTGGGATGGCGCTGGCCAGTAGTATTATCTTTTCTCACTTTCACCCTCAGTGGTTTATTTGGATCATTCCCTGGTTGATGTTAAAAACTACCTCGGCCAAATTATTACCCCTCTACTTTGGCGCTCTTTTCTCTTGGTTTCTGATTCTTTTTTCATTTGACTTCTCACTCCACCTTGCCTCGTTCTGGTGGTTGGGGTTTGTTCCTAACCGGTATCTTTTTCCCGGAAGTGAGGTATGGACCAACCTGATTTTGGCCGGCCGTGCCTTCTTGATCCCGGTCTTTTTCCTTCTACCCTAATGACAAAAAAACTTATTTATCTTATTCTGCTTGCCTTGTTAATTCGTCTGGGCCTTATTTACTTTCAGTTTTCCGGTGATATCCGTAACCATCTCGTCTGGGGAGAATCAGTCATCAATGCTGGCACTTTTGGTTTCTACGGACGCCATTTTTCCGGATTCAACGATGCCAACTATCCTCCCTTAACTATCTTTGTTTTCGCTATTTTTCGTTATCTCTATCAAATCTGTAATCAATTTATAATTTGGCAAAACTTCAATCTGAAGTTTCTTCCCTCTTTTCTAATTCCCCTCTTCGCTTCTTTAAATATGCAGGCGGCCTTTATGAAAATCCCCGCCATTTTGGCCGATCTTGGCATCGGCTATTTAATTTTTAAGCTCACCAAGAAGAAATTCTTCGTCTTTTTGTACCTATTTAATCCCGCCGTCATCTACGTCAGTACAGTTTGGGGTCAGATTGAGTCTTTACCTATTTTCTTTCTATTATTGTCATTTTTTTTTCTTCCCAAGCGTTACTACCTTTCTCATTTCGCCTTCGTTCTGGCGGTCTTGAGCAAACAAACGGCCTTATGGCTCTTGCCGGTTTATCTGGTTGTCTGGTACCAGCAAGGAGGGGCAAAAACTCTCCTACGGGGTCTGACCCTGCAGGCGATTGTTTTCGTTCTTTTTTACTTTCCTTTTACCTTATCACTCAATCCTTTCTCTTTATATCTGGCCACTCTTGCCGGCTCATCCACCCTCGTCAGTGACCAAGCTCTCAATTTTTGGTACTTCCTATTTTCCGGTCGCCGGATTGAGGACAGCACTTTATTACTGGGAATTTCCGTCCGTCTTTGGTCCCTAGTTCTTCTGGCTATCAGCGGCCTTTCAGTCTGTTTCTGGTTCTGGAAAAAGAAGATGAAGGCCGCTTCGGCTTTGTTCTGGATTTCGATAATTGCTTTTTTTTGGCAAACCCGGGTTCACGAACGTCATCTGGCTCCGGCCATCGCTTTTCTCCTAGTTACAGACTACCCCAAGAAATGGAAAATACTATTTTATTTCCTTCTTTCAGCCTATTATATGTATAACCTCTTCATTAGTCTGAGGCTACCCTTTATATGATCAACCTTCCCTTAATCATTGTTTTGCTTCTGGGAGGATTTCTTCGTCTCTACCACCTATCTTCTTTGCCGATTTCATTGTTTGGAGATGAGATCGACGTTGGTTATCACGCCTGGTCGCTCTTCACTACCGGCCGGGACTACTTGGGCAATTTCCTTCCGACCTACATACATAGCCTTTCCGAATGGCGCGCCCCCCTCATGATGTATCTTGCCGCCCCCATTGTTGGTTTACTCTCTCCCTCCGCTTTCAGCGTCCGCCTCCCGGCCGCCCTGATGGGTATTCTCAACCTCTACCTAATTTACCTTCTCGGGAAAAAACTCTTCGGCAACAAAATCGGTCTGATTTCAGCCGTCATCCTTGCTCTCACTCCTTGGCATATTCACTACTCCCGGGTTTCATTTGAAGTGACCTTGTTGACAACCTTGATTCTTTCGGGAACTATTTTGTACCTGTCCAAAAAATATTTTCTGGCCCTTACCCTTTTCATTTTAACTTTTTATACCTACTCGGTCGCCAATCTTTTTGTTCCCACCCTGTTGTTTTCACTTCTGCTTTTCTTCCGTCCGGGTAAAGTCCGTCCCTCACCCCAAGTTTTAGTAAAAGCCTTCATTCTCCTTTTCCTGCTCCTACCCATTGGCTACCACCTTACTTTTGGTGAAGCAGCCGGCCGGTACCGAACAATCAGTATTTTTAATGACCAGAAAATCATCGAGGACGTTATATTGCAACGCACGGATCCTTGGATAGCCGGCTTTCGTCTTGAACCCTTGTTTCACAACAAAGTCATTGCTTATGCGGCCACTTTTGGTAGGAACTATCTCACCGCCTTCTCACCTGATTTCCTTTTTATCAACGGCGATCCCAACTTCCGTCAATCAGTCGGCCGATTCGGGCAGCTTCTCTGGGTCTGTCTCCCCTTTCTAATTTTGGGCCTTCTCAAAATTGCTCTTTGGAAAAATCCATCATATCGACTTGTCCTAGCCTGGTTACTTCTCGCACCGGTGAGTAGCGCTCTCACCATCGGCGGCGGCAGTCACGCCACCCGGCTTTTTGTCACCCTTCCCCCTTTGATTCTGATTACCGCTCTGGGACTCGAGTCCTTCTTGAGTTGGCAGGGAAGATTCAGCTCCAAGATTCGGTTCTCAATTCTGGTCACGGTTAGTCTTGCCACCCTCCTCAATCTGACGGGATACTGGTATCGTTACGAATTTCATTATCGTTTCGAATCTGCTCGGGTCTGGAATTATGGTTTTGAACAGATCTTTGGAAGGCTGAAAGAGCTGGATCGTGGAGAGGGAAGAGTTTTCATCAACAATACCTATGATCCATCCCTATACCGTTTTGCTTTTTATACGAAACTCCCCCCCAAAGATTTTCAGACCTCTTTTCACACCGATGTCCCCAGTGATAATATTCTCCCTCACTTTAACGGCTTCCAATTCGGGGAACGTTATTATTTCGGTCAAATCGACCGCTACGAGAACCTTTTGGCTCTTCTCAAACCGGGCGATCTCTACCTCGCCGTCCAAGGGAAAGAGGTTCCGGGAGATTGGGACTGGAGCAAAACCCCCCCGGGGGGGATTCGATCTCTGGCCGTCGTCTATGACGTCCTCGGCCAGCCTTTAATGTATCTTCTGGAAAAGCCTGTCCAATAACTAGTTTACTTTGTACCAGTAATCGACATCGATCTTCGAAAGGTACAGGATATTGGTCAATATCGTCGTGGCCAACAATATCCAAATCAACGCCTTGACAGTGATCCTCAACCTTCGGTTTTCCGGTAATACCAATGACGTTAGTGTAACCAAGACCAGACCAAATATTCCCAATCTCATCCCGTTAACCAACAGAGGGGCTTTGTTTGTCTCAAACAATTTCGACAGATTGATTCCCATGGGAATCAATACCGCAACCAAGGCCATCAATCCTCCCGAACCAACCACTCCTTCGGTAAAAAAGTACCCCACCGCAATCATCAAGAAGGGAAGAAAGGGAATTCGATACCAGCCGTACGAAGCGCTTCCAAACAGGATATACACCGCCAAATAGCCGGTTGTGGCTATCAGCAGGGGAAAACTGCTCCTGTTCTTTCTCGCCGCTAGGAAGACCATCCCGAGCCAACCAACCAACGGCCAGCCGTCAGTCAAATATTTCGTACTGGTGATTTTCGTACTGGTGAACAAATCATAGACCGCGTCTAGTCCGATTCCGTACACCCGATTGGCGTTCGAAGAGAAGACGGCAACGAATTCCTTGGCGTCAATCGAGAGACCGTAAATGACAAACAGAAATGCGATTGAAAGCGAGATTATCAAAAACTCCGCCAAACTCTTTTTATTTTTTCCGATTAGGACCACACCCGAAATTATCGCCACCACCCCGGAAAGCTTAAATAGCACCGCCAGCCCGGCAAAAAATGCCGCCAGCCTGATCAAGTCCGGTCTGTTTTTCTTCTGTGCCAAAGCCAGCAGAATCAAGCTGGTCAACCAGACCGGAACCAAGGCGTTCTCCGCTTGCACCATCCGGCTGCCAACGACAACCAATGGGGAAGTGGCATAGAGCAGTCCCGCCACCAGCCCCACGCTTGGCGAGAACCACAAGCTGGCAAGGGTGAAGACCAACGCCACACTGATTGTCCCCAGCACCAGCATCGGTTTCCTGATACTGACTATCGCCACATCCTCAAAATTCCTCACTCCCCGAAGATAGGCAAAGGTTCCGGAAAATATTCCCATCATTGGTGGGTGATCGAACCAAGGATAGCTGATCGGCAAAGCCCCCCCCGGCACGGTACTTGATAGGATTCTGTCGGGGTTGATATAAGTGGGATAATCCCTGATTCCCACCAATCCGGAAATACCCACCGGCACACCCAAACGGATCAACGAAAGCCCTACCCAAGCATTGCTATACTCATCGGTCGATTGACCCGGTAGGGGGACTGAGGCGTAGTTATTGCGTCTTAGTATATATCCGAGCACGACGATCAACACCAGACACAATCCAATTAAGAATTTTTTTTTCATAAGTTACATTCAATATTATCTTGTGGCACAATCCCATCTTCCATCTTTACCGTCCGGCCCCCCTGATTGCATCTTAGGCTGGTCAAATCGCGGGCAATTCCATTTATTCTGAATAATTCCAGAATCACCCCGCCAACGGTTTTCTCATTAATGGCCGCATAATCCAAACTGAAACGAGCCTCTCTATCAGAACACTTAAAAGTTAACTTAACGTACCTTCCGGCAGTTTCCGGTTCACCGACGACGGAATACTGACAAGGGTCATCTGTCTGATTCTTAAACCTCGATTGAGTCAACAAAATTTTTTGGAGACCATCTTTTGAAAAACTAGTCTGTTTATGCCAACGCAGTGACAAAATCAGTGCCAAAACAAACAGCCAATAAATAATTAAGTATTTCTTTATAAAATTCACCGGTCAATCAATTATAATGCATCCAGATATTAATGAACCTCCTTATTAAGACCGTCATTGTCCTCACTCTTTGCCTCTGGCCTCTTAGCTTGTTCCTCAGTAATTCTTTTAAGGATATTGGAAACGACCTAAAGAATTATTATCATTTCTCGATTTTCGCTCCGGACGACCAAGCCCCCCTCATTATCAGCACGAAAAGATCTATTTATCAGTCGGATTTGTTAGGTCGCTTGTATAACAACAAAGCCACTTTTATTTGGGGACGATTCAAGTCCAATTTTTTTGCCATCGTCGATCCAAATAATTATTTCTTTGGTTTTCATCCGCGAGAGATTGTCCGAGAGAATCTAAACATCGAGAAATTCCCGTTTATATCAATATTCTTTTTCTTATACGCCATTTATCGCATCAAGGCCTTCAAGGGCGCCGGGCTTTTGGTTGCCGTCTTTCTTGTCTTGACAGTTCTATTATCACTGGCAAATTTCGACAAAGTTGATTTCATTCTTTATCCCGTCCTCGCCGGTTTTATGATTCGCGGAATTACCTCGATGAGCGAAGAAAAACCCAAGTTCTTTCTAACTGTCTCATTTCTGTTAATTTTATTTGCCATTCCCCAGTATCTTCGAGTTTTCGTAAATATTCCCCACCAATGAAAAAATATATCCCCCTTTTTCTTCTATCTTTAATTACCCTCCTTGGACTATTTGTTCGTTTTTATCGTTTGGGGGAGATCCCCGCCGGCCTATATCTGGACGAAGCCGCCCAAGGATACAACGCCTACTCTATCCTCAGGACGGGCAGGGATGAATTTGGGAAGTTTCTGCCAATTGTTTTTCGATCTTTTGCTGACTTTAAAACTCCAATTTATATATATCTGATAGTTCCTCTCATCCCCATTTTTGGCCTCACTTCATTTACGGTTCGGTTCCCCTCGTTCTTCTTTTCTGTCCTGACCCTCCCCCTAATCTTTCTTATCATTAGACAGTTGTCTCCCAAAAAGATACCAAATACTAGATACTGTCTACTTGCTACTCTAATGCTGGCCATATCCCCTTGGCATACCCTTTTCGGGCGGACGAATTTTGAATGCAACGTCGCCTTGTTTTTTCTTCTCATCGCCGTTTATTTCTTTTATCTGGCCCTTAAAAAACCCTACCTCCTAATTATTTCTGCATTCTTCTTTGCCATTACCATTCCCGCCTATCATTCCCAGCGGGTTATCGTCCCTCTAACTCTCATCCTCCTCTTTATTCGCCACCATCGCACTCTTTTGTCTCGCACTCATCGTTGGTACTCTGTCATCGGCTTCGTCATCGGGGTGGTCCTTTCACTGCCGACGTTGTCAATCATATCCACCCCGGGGTTTTTGGCCCGGGCCGCTACTCTAAACATCTTTACTCAGACCCCCTCTGGCTACTTGGCTTGGTATCACGGTCCGCTATCCTCTCTTATCAACGCTCACTGGTATCTGACCATCAAAGAATTTTTCTCCCTTTACTTTTCTTATTTTTCACCTCGAAACATTTTTCAGCTTGGTGACTATAATCCGCGGAGTTCGTTTCCGGATCTGGCGGTTCAATATAGTTGGCAGTTTCCGTTTTATATCTACGGTCTTTATCGGTTAACCATCGAAAAAAAATTTGGAGAGCTCCGTTTTTTAATGGTTTCGTTATTGCTAATTTCGCCCCTACCCGCCGCCATTACCCGGGATCCCTTTACTACTATTAGGTCCCTATCGATGGTCGTTCCGCTTTCTTTTATTATCTCTCTGGGAATCATTCGAATCTACGAATTCATTCCTTCCAGATTTCGAAAGATTTCGAAAATTGGCTTTGGAGGAGTCATTGTTTATTCACTAATTAATCTTTATAGTTCGGCCATCATTCTCAATGAATACTTCCGGGCTCCTTCTTGGGATTACGGCTGGCGCCGGGTCGTAGAAAGGCTGAGTACTCTGGATCAAAAATTACCGGTCGTGGTTGACAACGCCCGGGCCGAGCCTTACAGCCAGATATTATTTTTTACCAAATTTGATCCGGCCAGATATCAGCGGGAAAACTTCGAAGTTTTCCCGGCCGAGTATTATTCCAATCTGAATCGGAACCGAGTCAAAAATATTGGCCGGATTACCATCAGGGGAATCGAATGGAAACCGGATATGATCCTCGAACAGTATCTCGTCGGTGACCACTTGGCCATTTCCTACGACCAGATGAAGAGAAATCATCTGACTTTAATTGATGAAATCAAGTATCCTGACGGTACTCCGGCTTATCGAATCGTCAAAACCAACCCAAATGAAAATACAAACGATAATCCGCTAAAATAAGACCGTATGCAGAATATTACCCAGCGGTATCTCCCTTTGTTATTGATCGTTATTTTTGCCGCCTTCATCCGTTTCAACAAACTGGCGGTCAACCCTCCAGCCCTATTTGCTGATGAGGTTGACATTGGTTATCAAGTGAAGTCGTTTTTGTCGACAGGCCGGGATTACTACGGCAACTCTTTCCCCCTGCAGTTTCGTTCCTTTTCGGATGTTAGGACGGCCCTCCCGATTTACGCCACCGTTATCGTTTCGCGACTTCCGGGTATCTCAATCGACACGGCCATTAGACTTACCCCGGCAATTTTTTCTCTCCTCTCAATCTTGGGTATTTTTTTCCTCGCCAACCAATTATTGGTTGTTTTCGATCTTTGCAAAAACAAAAATTCATCCCCAGCCGGATTGTGGGCATCCCTCTTTCTGGCTCTAACCCCCTGGCATTTTACTTATTCGCGCATCGGCTTTGAGTTATCCATGCTGTTTGCCTTCTTCATTTGGGGGTTATTTTTTTATTTCCGCGGGTTAAATTCCAAAAAACTCGGCCTTCTTCTTGCTAGCGCTGTTTTATTGGGTCTGATGCCCCTGATCTATAGCACCGCCAAGCTCTCCATTTTATTTATTCCCTTTCTGATTCTTAGTCTTCCCTCCAGACTCCGTCCCAAATTGTTTTCAAGAGACAATCTATTGTTTCACTTGATTCTTACCATTCCTCTGGTTCTTATCGTGGTTAGCGGGGGAGCCGCCCAACGCTTCTCCGAACTGGCGATTCACACCGACCCCACCCTCTTTCCTGAGGTAAACTTTTCTAGGCAGGCTGACCTTGGTCCGAACTTAATCGTTGGCTCATCCCCCAATATCGAAAGCAAATTGGCCCACAACCGTCCCCTGATGATCCTGACCGCCTTTGCCAAGAACATTTTTGGCCCGGTTTCTTTTAATTATCTGTTTGTAGCCGGAGATAAGAATCTGCGTCACGCCGTTTCCGGGTGGGGGATGCTGCTAAAATTGGTGGCGATTCCGCTTTTATTTGGAATCTATCTGGCTTTCCGTCAAAAAGAGAGTCACCTAGCCCGTTTTCTTCTAGTTCTCGCCCTCTTGGCCATTCTTCCGTCGGCGCTGACTCGCGATGGCGCCGCCCACTCATCCCGGACCTTCCTCCTTTTATTGCCGTTGACAATTACCATCGCCATTGGATTCCAATCTATATTTTCCTCCCGCAAATCAGCGGCCTTATTACTTTTATTAGCAATTTGTTTCGAATTTTTCCTTTATCAGCACGACTACTGGTTTCACTACCGTTACCTGTCAGAGAGATTATGGGATTCTGGAATGAAAGAGATGATCTTGGAGAGTAACAAGTATCCGGAGAAGATCAAGGTAATCTCACGGACTTTTGAACCTCCTTTAATCTTTTTCCTTTATTACTCCGATTTCCCCGCCGACCAATTCCAACAACTAGTTAAAAAGGGTAATTATCTAACCCCGATCGACGGTGAATTGAATCTCGAAGGCGTCCGCTTCGCCGATCTTCCTATTTACTTCGCTTCAATCAGAGATTCACACGCGAAAAATCCTCTTGTGCTAAGAGACGCTGTCTACTTTCTTTCCCAAGGCGAGGTCAAAAATATTTTTTCCGGCCTACCCCCCAGCGATGTTAGTGTGATTCGGCTCCCATCCAACGAGCCGTTGTTCTATAGACTGATAACCAAAAACTAACTTGGCCTGTTGTTGTGGCAGTCCGGATCTTTGGCCCGCCTTTTTTCTACAATAAACCATCCAATCTCTTTTCTTTCGACCGGAGTCGAGAAGATATTTTCTGTTTTAATATCCTCGTCGATGATCTCTATCGGTAACCCCTTTAGCGGCTCCCGAATCAAGAACCGCAGACAGGTGGTTCCGGAATGCGGCGCAGGCAGAAAACCGGGGAAACCCAGGATATTTCCGGTCTCCCAGAATGGGTAATAACCCCACTTCGTTTCACCGTATTGGGAAAACAGATAGGCCCAGACGGTCTGAATTCGATATGGGATACCGGTCAGTCGGACAGTGAAGCCTTTGCCCTCAGCCGTCTGATAGAGCGAATTTATCACCATCAGTTCGTCTGTTAATTTCATAAATGGTTGCGGCTTAATTTGAAATATCAGACCATCCTTTGCCTCAGCCGCGATTAATTTCAGATTTGAAAAAACGATCACCGCCATCAAGCTGTAGGCCAACAGGGCCGTCTTCTTGGTTCTTAATTTATTAATCAGGTAGGAAACTCCCACAAGTAAACCTACTGAGAGGCCCGCGTGAGTGTAATAGGCCAAATGTCCTCCGAATGGGGCCAAGAAAACCCAGGCGAAGATCCACACCAGTATCAACCGCACCGGCTTTTCTTTAAATGCCAACTTGACCAAACAAACTACGATGATCAACGCCAAGAGTGAGATAGCAATTCCTTCACCCGGGAAGAGCAATAGATTGTCGTGAAACATCGCTCGAAATTTTTCCAGATACATCGCCGTTTTGGACTGCCCGGGACTCATTATTCCCCAGCCAGTCGAAACCATCTCTATAGCTTGTCGTACCGAAACAAATCCCCTCTTTATCTCAACCAATAGATATGTCGAAAGCAACCCCGTGGGAATTAGGATTGCCGCCGCGATCGATCCTTTGTCTCGGACAATGTTTTTTCGCAATCCAAACAGAAGCAAAAAAACCGGGAAAAAGAAATAAGCAAACATCAAATTGAGTTGCGCCCCGAATGCCGCTCCGGAGAGCATCAACGCTGGAGCCCATTTTGAATATCGGCTTTTCCGATAAAGCATTGTCACTCCGACAAAGATCATCAGCCAGCACCAGACCCCCAAGGTGGGGTTTCCCACGTACATCGCATATTGATACTGCTCAAAAGATACTGCGTAGAAAAGGGCGCTGATCAGACCGACCGCGGGTGTGAACAGCCGACTCCCGATATAAAACAGCGCAAACACACCGCTAGCATTGATCAGGCGGAAAACCGCGTTCACAAAAAATACATCACCTCCCCCCAACAAATAAAGCGGCCCCAGCAAGTACCAGAAGATCGGTCCGTGAAATAGGCCCAAGTTTCCTGTCGCCGGTGGTCCGATCAGCCTGAAGTCAAGTCTTTGGTAAATCTGGGTGCTGGTAAAGGCGTCACGGGCTTCATCAAAACCAAAATAAGTGCTTTCCCGAAACCACAGGAAACGGACCACCAGCGCCAAAATAAAAATCAACCAAAGCAACTTTTTTAATTTTCCTTTTTCCATTCTTCAATTCTAGCAAGTTTGTGAGGGTATAATGACCTCATGAAGCGGTCGAGCCTCTGGCTGTTGTTGATTATCGCCTTGGGATTCATTCTCAGAATTTCTTTTCTTGGCAGAATTCCGGCTGGATTTACTCCGGACGAGGCTTCACAGGGATACGGCGCCTACTCCTTACTCAAAACAGGCAAAGATGAATGGGGGCTGCGGCTGCCACTTACCAGTTTTCGCGCCTTTGCCGATTATCGCGCCCCGTTCCAGACGTACCTGATAATCCCCACGGTCGCCCTTTTTGGTCTCAACGAGTTTGCCGTTCGCCTCCCTTCAGCTATCTTCGGTACCCTCGCCATCTTCGCCATCTATCTTCTCACCAACAAACTATTCTCCAAATCTCAAACGGGCCACCTCGCCGCTCTCTTGTTGGCCATCTCTCCTTGGCACCTCCAGTTTTCTCGTACCGCCCTCGAAGCAAATTTTACTTCTTTCCTTTTTCCTTTCGGACTCTATCTTCTCTTGGTAGGTATGGAAAAACCCAAAATTCTTTTCTACTCTGCCTTGGTTTTCGGCCTGGATCTCTATTCTTATTTGGCCGCCAAACTCTTTATTCCCTTGTTCCTGATTGGTTTTATCTGGCTGAATCGCAAAGAACTAGTCAAAATTCCCAGAAATTTTCTCGTCATCTCCTTAACAACCTTTCTACTCTTCGCCGTCCCAATATATTTCGATGCCGCCTTTGGGTCGGGTAATACCCGAGGCAAAGACCTGATCATCACCAACCTTTCCCAAGAACAACTGGAAGAAATCGCCAAGATTCAGTATCTTTCACCCTTAAATAAGATCAATCCCCAGCTATCCCGTCTCTTTACCAACAAACTCACCTTTATTCTCGATAAATTCAGCGAAAACTATATTTCCTATCTCACTCCCTCATTTTGGTTCACCGAAGGCGGACGGGAGACGACCTACTCAGTCATTCCCGGCCGGGGACTGCTTTATTTTTGGATGATTATCCCCATTGCCATGGGAATCTTATTCCTGCTTACCCGGAAAAAAGAACTTCGCCTCTTCCTCCTTTGGTTGCTCTTGGGTATCATTCCAGCCGCCCTGACCAAGGAGGGTTACCGCCCCAATCGAGTCGCCTCCCTGTTGACGCTTTGGGAGATGGTCGCTGCAGTTGGCGCGGTTTCCTTCCTCACCCAACTATCGTCCGCCAGACGACGGATCGTCTTACTCATTTCAACTCTCGTCATTAGCGTCTTCTCCGTTTCCTATCTTTATGATTATATATACGCCTCCACCACAAAATCACCCGACGCCTTAGTTTTTGGTTACCGCGATTTAGTTACGAAAGTTCAATCTCGTCAAGCCGGTTTCGAAAATGTAGTCGTCGATCGTGGCAGCCAGTCCCAAGTATTCTTTGCCTTCTACGAAAAGATCGACCCTTCCTATTACCAGACGTTTTCCCAAGTCTGGTGGCCGCAGGTGTTGGAGAAGAAACTTCTTTTTTTGGACATGCTCGACGGTTACCGGCTCGACAAGTTTATTTTCAAATCCTTCAATCAGGAAACGGATCTCCTCTCCGGAAACCTAGTTATTATCCCGGCCAGAAAAATAAATGACGAGCTAAAAAAGTTTGTCATTGATTCAGTTGTCTATCCCGACCGAACTCCCGCCTTTTATTTACTCACCAATGTTCAAAAACAAAAATAAACTTCTATTAATCTCAATCGTTATTTTGGGGGTACTCCTTCGCTTTTGGCAGCTAGACAAAATCCCGGTATCACTCAATTGGGATGAAGTCAGTCAGGGGTACAACGCCCTCTCGATCCTGAAAAGTGGCAAAGATGAGTGGGGAAAGTTTCTCCCCTTGGCCAATTTTCGCGCTTACGGCGACTATCCCACCACCTTCTATATGTATGTGACGATTCCTTTCGTTTATTTCTTTGGCCTTTCGGAGCTCACCGTCCGTCTCCCGTCTGCTATTTTTGGCTCTCTTCTCGTTTTGGTCACCTACTATTTCTGTGAGTATATTTTCAGGAAGAAATCAATTTCCTTGGCCGCAGCTTTTTTTGTCGCCCTCTCTCCCTGGAGTTTGTTTCTGAGTCGGCAGGCTATTCAGGCAACCCCGGCGACGCTATTACTGTCTCTCGGAATTTTTCTTTTCATCAAAGGAACCAGACAGAACAACTACCTTAATGTCCTAGGCACCATCGTCCTTGGGCTCTCGGCTTATGCCTATCACAACACCAGAATTTTCTCCCCCCTAATTTTTTTGATTCTTCTGCTTCACTATCGGAAGCAACTACTTCCATTCCTGCAGAAGACACTTCTTCTCTTATTTATTTCCGGAATTTTCTTCATTCCCCTCTTTTTTGTCGTTCTCTCCCCAGAGGGGAGTGCCCGGTCGGCTTGGGTTGGCATCTTTGATCAGGGTGCGATCAACGACATCAATTCAGCTAGAGGGGCCTCAACTTTGCCTCCGCTTCTTGCCAAGTTGGCCCACAACAAACTCACTTACTTCGTCCCCAAAGTCTTATCCAACTACCTAGGCTATTTTAGTCCCAAATTCTTGGGCGTACAGGGCGGCACTCAATACCAGTTCAGTGTTCAGGGATTCGGTATCATCAACCCTCTGGATCTACTTCTTTTATATCTGGGGCTGGTCCTCCTGATCGCCAGATACAAAAGTCTCGATCAGGATCACCGATTTCTCCTTTATTGGCTTCTTTTGGCTCCTCTGCCCGCCGCAGTTACCCGAGATCCCTATCAAGTTGTCAGGGCGACGACCATGCTACCAGTGGTCTATCTTGTGATCGCCTACGGCCTATCGGAAGTCGCAGGATCACTCAAAAGTTGGTCCAAAAATATCAAGTCGGTACTAGGGATTATCTTCCTCATTACTTACTTTATCTGGTTTGGCCTTTATCTGAGAAATTGGTTGTTTATTTATAACAACAAATACTCTCAAGCTTGGCAGTATGGTTACAAACAGGCAATCACCTACGTCAAAGAAAATTATGGCAACTACGAACACATTGCCTTCACCAAGAAATACGGCGAGCCTCACGAATTCGTCTTGTTCTTCAATGCCTACGATCCGGCCAATTACCGGAACGATCAAAATCTAGTTCGTTATGGCAAAAGCGATTGGTTCTGGGTCGATAGTTTTGATAAGTATCTCTTTATCAACGACTGGGAAGTAAAAGCAAAATCAGCCAGTTTCAAAAATATTTTACTCATCACCAGCCCGGGGAATTACGATTCTCATGGCAAGCTTCTCAACACCATTAATTTTCTCAACGGTACGCCAGCTTTCGACATCGTCGCCTACTAATTACTCTTAGTTCATCTTCAACCAAACCCCGGGTGTCAGTGAATACGCCAAAAAAATATTGGCTCCAATCGCTACCAAAATTAACGCTAGGTATATCAACCGATTCATCCGTTCGTTTCTAACGATCAGGAACCATAGAATCACGACCGGTAGGAACAATCTCCAAAATGGGGTTAGAAATGACAACGGAGAAATCTCATTCAGTTTATGAATTGTCACCCCTAGAGGAAATAAAGTTAGAAAAACGGGCAAAAGTTTTTCTTTCGATCTATATCCCTTCGCCAGTAACGCCCCCCCCGCGAGAAATAAAAATGGCACAAATGGTATCCGGTACCAGCCATAAGAATTTCCTCCCATCAACAGGAACACAGAAAGATAAACAAAGGCCGGCAATACCACAAAGGAAAATATTTTTTTTGATTTTGTCATCATCAAAATAAATAAACTCATCCAGCCCATCAACGGCCAACCTTCGGTCAGTCTTTTTCCGATAGTTATCTTCGTCACCGTCAGCAGGTCAAAAAGGGAACCAAACCCGATGTCATACGGCCTAGTCGAGTTTGACGACCACACCTCCATAAAGGTACGCCATCCAAACGCCGCTCCATAGACGAAATAAAGAGCCAGAAACGACCCGGAGACGATCAGAAACAATGCCGCCTCCCGAAATTTTTCCGCTAGTTTCTTGTTTTCTTGAGTCAACAAAACAAACAACCCACAAATAATTACACTAACCCCGCTCACCTTAAACAGAACAGCAAGACCGGCAGACAAAGCCGCCAGCCAAAGGTAGATCAATCTATTCTTAGTTAGGTACTTATACAGAAAGATTAAGGCCAGCAAGAAGCCGATAATTACCCCGTTCTCCCCTTGAACCATCCTACTAGTAATCACCATCAGTGGAGAAGTGGCATACAGGGCCATCACTATCAACGCCGCTCCCGTTCCGAATATTTGATAACTCAAATAACCCACCAAGGCCACGGTAAATACTCCCATCACCAGCATTGGTTTTCTGATAATTCTGGCCGTAGCATCTTCAAAAACTCTCGCTCCGGAAACATAGGCGTAGCTACCAGTAATCAATGGTAAAAGTGGGGGGTGATCCAGCCAAGGTTGATTAATGCCCAGAGGGTTCCCCCCTGCCGTGGTTGAGAAAATCCCATCGACGTTAATATAACGGAAATCGGTTCCTTTATAACCCTCCAACCCGGATCTACCCACCGGCCGACCCAGCTGAATCAAAGACAGCCCTACCCAGGTATTGGAATACTCGTCAGTTGACTCACCCGGAAGTGGCACCACCGCAAAATTTCTATATCGGAGGACCGCGCTGACAGTCAGGATGACCAAAACTAAAGTGATAATAAAAAATTTGTTAATTCTTGGCATAAAAATCTCTGATTTCAGTCTCCGAATAATCATAAAAACACTCCACTCGGGAACGAACCTTAACTTTTTCTAGGAAGTTATTGATCCGGTCGTGATCGTCAAAACACTTCCAACTTCCATCCTTTGTGTTGATCATTTCTTCTGCCGAAAATCCGTTAATTCTCGCCGTTTCCCTTAACAATGCCGCATAATTATTCTCTGACAATACCGTCAGGTCCATGCTGTTGTTGGCGACCTTATTTTTTCCGCAATAGAAAGTCACTCGAGCAAAAATTCCCTCAGAGGTGACCGGGTCCCCAAATATTGAGAACTGGCAAGGGTCAGCCGCTTTTTGGCGCCAGTCCGAAACGGTGGTGATCAGATATTCGTACCTTTCTCTTGTATACAATCGGGAATTGCGCCAGCGCAGGAATATGAATAGTAACACAGCAATTATGGACCAAATTGCGGTGTACCAGAGGATTTGGCGCAGGTACTCTTCTGTCTCATTGGACATATTTGTAGTGTAGCACGCGAACCTCTAAAATAAGGCAAGGCACTCATGAAAAAAATCATTCCTTTAGTTCTAATATTCCTGCTCGCCCTTTCCCTCCGTTTGGTTGATTTGGGGAACCACCCTCCGGGACTTACCTGGGATGAGGCGGCTTTGGGCTACAACGCCTTCTCTATTCTCAAGACTGGCCGAGACGAGTTTGGAACTTTTATGCCCATCATTTTCAAGTCATTCGGGGATTACAAACCCGGCATTTATATTTACCTTACCGTCCCGTCGGTCGCTCTTTTTGGTCTGACTGAGTTTGCCGTTCGCTTCCCATCGGCCCTGTTCGGATCCTTGGCAGTGATTGGTATCTACCTCCTCACCAATCTCCTCTTCCCCTCAGTGTCATTCCGAGCGAAACGAAGTGGAGTCGAGGAATCTATTAACATTGGTCACATCGCGGCTGCGATGCTCGCTCTAATGCCCTGGCACCTTCATTTTTCCAGAGGCGGTTGGGAGGTAAACGTCTTCGTCACCATGATTCTTTTTGCCACCTACTTCCTGATCAGGTCTCTTTCGGATAAAAAGTTTTCGATCCTCATTTCTCTCTCTCTCTTTGTCTTGTCGATTTTTACCTATCAAGCCGGCAAGCTCCTAGCACCATTGATCATCATTCTGATTCTAGTATCAAACTGGGATTCCGCCAAAATCAAAGCAGTTGAACTCAAGAAAAATAAATTCTCGCTAATAATTTGTCTCTTGCTTCTCGGAGTCACCGCCTTCTACTTTGTCCAAACTGCCACTGGTCCCGCCGGGAATCGGGTCTCCCGCCTGTCTATTTTTAGTTACAAACCAAAGCCATCGGCCCAGCTAATCCAAACTGACAATAACAACTTGTTCTCTGTGGCCGTATTCCATAGTCAGTTGGATCTTCTGGTTCGTGAAATCAGCAGCCGTTATCTGTATCATTTCTCACCGGAACTGTTGTTCTTCGAAAACAGTACCCCCAGAGAGGCTTTACCAAAAATGGGATTGCTCTACCTATTTGACGCAATTTGGCTGATATTCGGGGCGATCTTTCTCCTCCGTTATGAAGGCCGGCGAAGCAGCTTGATCCTTCTGGGACTTCTGTTTTGTGCCCCGATTGGCGCCAGTCTAACCTTGAGCGAGTTCTCCGTCGTCCGGGCTCTGCTTATGACGGTCCCCTTGGCAATTATTGCCGCCTTGGGTTTCTATTATGTCTGGAAAAATCATCGGTATATTTTTCTTGTCTTGTTCTTTCTCTATCTTCACAATATCTTCCTCAATCTTGATCTTTACTTCAACCACAGCCGGAACTTTCTGGCGCCTTCGTTTAACTATGGTTACAAACAAGCCATCGAACGCATAAAGACATATCCCGCCAGCAGAGTCGTTATGACCGACGTTTATGGCCAACCCTATATTTATTATCTTTTCTACACCAAATACGACCCGGCGACATACCAAAGGGACAACAACTTTATCAGTGGCGGAGTCGACGTCGGATCAGTGCCCTCGGTAGGTAATGTCGAGTTTCATCAATTCGGCACCACCGAGATCTCTACCCAAAAGAATGTTTTATTTATCGGCAACAACGTCAACATTCCTGACTCATTCGACTATCATCAGAACAACGTCGAGTTCTTCGATCAGATCAATCTTCCTGACGATCTGACACCCGTCTTTCGAATTATCAAAACCAAATCATGAAAAACAAATTTCTCCTAGCTATCCTCATTCTAGCCTTCGTTCTCAGGGTGCCCTTCTTGGACAAGTTCCCCGCCGGACTAAATGCTGACGAGGCCGCAATTGGCTACAACGCCTACTCTCTGATCAAGACCGGTCACGACGAACATGGAGTTGCTTGGCCTCTAGTCTTCCGCTCCTTCGATGATTACAAACCGGCAGTCTATTTTTACCTCGTCCTCCCATTTGTTTATTTCATGGGTCTTTCGGTTTGGGCAGTCCGTCTCCCGGGGGCTCTCCTCAGCGTTCTCTCCATCTATTATGTCTACTTACTTACGAATAAACTTTTTCCTTCCGTGTCATTCCGAGCGAAACGAAGTGAAGTCGAGGAATCTTTTAATATCGGCCACCTCGCCGCCCTAATGATCGCCGTTTCTCCCTGGCATCTTCACTTCAGCCGCGGTGGCTGGGAGGCCAATACCGCCTCGGTTTTTATGCTCATCGGCCTCTATTTCCTGATCAAATCCCTACTAGATACTAGATACTTTCTACTAACTACTGTCTTGTTTGTCCTTGCTTTGTATACCTACCACTCTCTCCGCGTCGTAATTCCGCTCGTCTCAATCTGTTTCTTGGTTATCAACTTCCAAAAGATCAAAGACGTTCTCAGCCAGCCGACTCAGATCAAACCGATTAGCATCGCTCTTATTTTGGGAGCATTGGCTCTACTGCCCTTAGCTCTTCAATTTACTTCAGACGAAGGTAGAAGTCGCTTTACCGGGGTCTCAATCTTCGCCGACGAAGGACCTCTCTGGGAGGCGCTAGAGCTCCGGCGTGAAGATGGGGGGACTCTCCTTGCTCGAGTTCTTCACAACCGCTACTTCACCTATTCATATCGTTTTGCCAAGAATTATCTCTCTCATCTCTCACCCCGTTTTCTATTTATCACAGGAGATGAAATCGCCAGAAGCAAGGTTCCCGGTATGGGCCAGACATACCTCTTGGCCTTGCCGTTTTTTATCTGGGGGTTACTCTTGCTTCTTGGGAGAATGAAGGCTCCCGATAAATTGGTTCTGGGCTGGCTCTTCATCGCCCCCATTGCCGCCGCCCTTACTTTTCAGTCGCCGCACGCGCTTCGTTCTCAGAACATGGTCTATCCTCTGACTATTATCACCGCCATCGGCCTCTACGAATTCATTATTTTAATTTCCAAGATAAAAATAAACTTTATACTTTATACTTTCTACTTTTTACTTACTACTATTTCTGGTTACGAAGTCGCCCGCTATCTCCACCAATACTACCTTCACTATCCAAAGGAGTTAGCCTACGCCTGGCAATACGGTTTTGATCAAATCGCCGAATATGTTAACCGGCATGAAAATGAGTACGACAAGATCATCATCTCCGATCGATATGATCAGCCCTACATCCTAATGGCTTTTTTCCTCAAATACCCTCCGGAAAAAATCCAACGGGAAGCGGTTTTGGAACCACGCGATAAATTTGGTTTTTCTACCGTCAGAAAGTTTGGCAAATATGAATTCAGGCGTATTGATTACGGTCAGGACGAAAAAATTCCCCACGCTCTCGTGATCGCCGCTGACGAGGCGGTCAACGACAGCAAAATCATCAACGACATCAAAGATCCGGGTGGAAACATCATCTGGCGCTTCGTCAAAGTGAATTAGAACCAGGGGCGCTTGGTCGTCAGCATATCAGTGTTTTCACCACCGATGAACAATCTCCAAAAGAAAGGTAATCTCGTTTCCGATAATTTTGTCGTCGGTCCGAACGGGCAACTGATACTCTCACAACGTGTCTCAAAAATCGTATAGAGATACTTAGCGTTGAAGAACATACCCATCCCGATGAACAAAATCAGGATCCAGCGACTCAGACTCCTTGCCCACGACTTCTTCCAAAGGTAGTAAATTAATGACGGCACAAGAGCTACAAAATAAACCAATCTAAAAACAATCGTCGGTGTTGTCGGCCTGAAAGCATTCATCAGATAATAACGCGAAGTCATCAGCAGTCCGATCCCTAGTACCAAGGCGAAGAAGTCGGCCCGCTTGTGCAACCAGCGCAGGCCGAGCGCTCCAAAGATTGCGATTAGCGGAAAGACGGGGTAGCGGTACCAAGGCAACAGGTCTTGCTCCGTTCCTGAAAGGAGAGTCACCATCAACCAATAGAAAAAGAACAGCAACAACAACTTCATCTCCTTGGATTTCTTCTCGGATATAGAGAAGAAAAGCGCCATCAACAGACCGAAGATGTACCAACCATCAAAGAGCAGGTCGATATCATAAGCCGGTGAGTTCAGAATATAGGGGAGTCCTGTCCATCCGGCAAAACGCCCTCCCTGAATCTTCAATATTTGCAGGAATAGACTCCAATTGTAGTGGTAACCATAGGTCAAGTAGGCCAGCACCCCCAGAAGCCCCAAGACAAGTATCAATCCGGCGTGGCTCCACTTTTTCTTCGAAATGGCAAGAAACATCATCAGTGGGGCGAGGAAAAATCCGGTCGGTTTCATTAGTCCCAGAATCGCTGCCAATAGGCCGGTGACGATCGGGAAAATTAGGTTTGGTTTGTCGAGATATTTTTTCGCCAGAAATAAACTTCCGATTACTCCCAAAGCGATTATGTTTTCCGGCACCGACAACCGGCTCCCCAGAACCAAGATGGGGGACAGACCATAAAAGGCCATCGCCAAGATCCCCATCCAGTAACCAAAAAATTCAACTCCAACGGCGAACACCAAGACCATTGTAAATAGGGAGGCGATTACCGATGGTATCCGCGAGTGAGAGGGAGGAATTATTTTTGTTCGGTCATCGCCGAACAAATGTCCCGCTCCTCCCGAAAGCAAGGAGTACAAAGGCGGCTCGTCCAGCCAAGGCCGCCACAGTTTGGCTGGCATGAATAGGTTGTGTTTGTCGCCGACGATTCCGTCAAATACCAAATTCTCCTTGGGGTAGTCCAGAGTTGACCAGGAGACCGGGACGCCCGTCTCGATTAGATAGATCCCTGACCAGCTGTATAGCAGTTCCTCGCCGTGGGCTGGCGCCGGCATTCGATCGTAGCCATGGAGCTTGATAACAGCTAGGAAATAAAATACAAGCAGGAAGACCGCCAGTTTCAGATTTATGTGCATCCTATGACATAATATACCTTAAAGTGAAACTATCAGTTACGCTTGCCACCTTCAATGAAGAGGCGAATCTCGCCCGTTGCCTCACTGCCGTCAAGGATCTCGCCGACGAGATCATTGTTGTAGACGGTTCATCTACCGACAGGACAAGAGAAATAGCCAAGCGATTCGGCTCCAAAATCATCAAAACCACCAATCCGCCGGTTTTTCATATCAACAAACAGAAGGCAAACGATCTAGCTCAAGGAGATTGGATCCTCCAACTCGACGCCGACGAGACCGTCACCCGGCAACTAAAAAAAGAGATCAAGGATCTCTTGGTCGGTAAATCATTTGGCTACGATTCCTGGGTCTCACCGATCAAACGACTTTTTGGTCGCAGGATCACGCCGCTTTTGGTACCAGCCGCCGCATATTATCTTCCTCGACGCAACTATTTTCTAGGCCGGTATCTTAGGAATGCCGGCCAATACCCCGATCCCGTCATTCGTCTCTTTCAAAGAGGCAAGGCTCATCTTCCCGCCAAAGACGTTCACGAGCAGATGGCTGTCACCGGCCCCATCGGTTGGCTCACCGGCGAGCTTGATCACTTTGCTACTCCGGACTTTTCCCGTTACTTAATGCGTGAAAACCGCTATTCCTCACTTGCCGCGGTGGATCTGATGAACTCGGGAGTAGAGATTTCAATCCTTAATACGATTAATTACCTCTTTATCAAACCTTTTGGCACCTTCTTGTCGCTCTATTTCCGTTACCGCGGCTTCATGGATGGTTTTCCGGGTTTCGTTTTTTCTCTCTACTCCGGCTTTCATCACGCCTTTTCTTACATGAAATTATGGGAGCTTTACCAAAATGACCAAGTTTAGAGTTCAGTTCCCCGGCCGGGAGCACTCCAAGGGTCGCGGCATCGGCCGGTACACTGAATCCCTAATTGAGGCCTTAGAAAAAACAAACGAAGTCGAGCTCGTCGATACCAATCCCGACCTGATTCATTACGGCTTCTTTGACCTCTTTTACCATACCCTGCCAAATTCATTTTCCCAACCCACCGTCGTCACCGTCCACGACCTCACCCCCCTAGTTCTTTCGAAGCTCTACCCCCAAGGTTTTCGCGCCAAGATAAATCTGGCTCTCCAAAAATACTCCCTTTCAAAAGTTTCCGCCGTCATCACCGACTCACAAAACTCAAAAAAAGACATTGTTAGTCTCATCGGGATTCCAGAGAATATAATTCACCCGATTCACTTGGCCGTCGCCCCGGAACTGGGCAAAACAGTCACCCAAAAGAGGCTTAGGTCAACAAAAGAAAAATATCACCTACCTGAACAATTCATCTTTTATTTGGGAGGAATCAACCCCAACAAAAATTTACTCCGACTGGCCAACGCCTGCGAAAAATTAAACAGGGTACTAGTTTTGGGTGGGGGAGAGTTCACCAAAGCTCCAGTCAAAACCTTTTCCCTAAAAGAAAGGCTTGGGCTTCAATCCAATCACCCGGAGCTAGCTGAATTTTACGCGATTCAAAGACTGATTGCCTCCAACCCACTCATCATGGCCACCGGCCCGATTGCCCGGGAAGATCTTTCCGCCATCTATCGTCTGGCGACCATCTATTGCCAACCGTCCCTGTATGAAGGTTTCGGTCTGACTGTTTTGGAAGCCATGACTGCCGACTGTCTGGTGGTCTCCTCCGACACCAGTTCGCTCCCCGAGATCTATCCGACCGGTACCCCAACCTTCAATCCGGAAAAACAGGACGAAATCGAAACTGCTCTAACTGTCGCATTGTCCCTACCGTCTTCCCAAAAGAAACTCCAGCTTGCCCGCCAAAAGGAAAAAGCCGCCTCGTTCTCATGGGAGAAAACCGCCAAAGCCACGCTGACTGTTTATCAATCGGTTTTAAATATATAATGCTCAAAATACTGATCAAATATTTGGCCGTTTGGCGTCTTGCAACCCTCGCCGTGGCCTTTCTCGCCGCCTACACGCTTCCCCTCAAGGACTGCTGTCAGAGTTTCGGCAAGAATATTGACTTCAATTATCTAACCCAGATCTGGGCAAATTTTGCCGGAAGTGATTTTCTCGATCTAGCCAAGTTCAATTATGGCCCGCCTCTCGAAAAAGGTACCTATATTCTCTTTCCTTTATTTCCTTGGTTAATCGGGGAAGTTACCCGAATTACTTCCGATTATCTTGCCTCTGGTCTGCTCATTGCCCATCTTAGTTTAATTCTCGCCCTATTAATACTTTATCGGTTGGTAAAACTGGATTTCAAAGAGAACATTGCCCGTTTGACTCTAACCCTATTGATGATTTTCCCAACCTCCTTTTTTTTCGGCTCGGTCTACACCGAGTCATTTTTTCTACTCCTAGTAGTCCTAACCTTTTATCTGACAAGGAAAAATTACCTCCTCCTTGCTTGTTTGACCGCCCTCTTTGCCTCTGCCACCCGATTTGCCGGGATATTCCTCTGGCCGGCCATCATTTGGGAAGTCTGGCAGGGTCATGACCGAAAAAAAGTCATTTGGTTACTGCTTCCCCCACTCGGCCTCCTCTCGTATATGAAATATCTGTCTGAGAGAACCGGGGACGCTTTATACTTTTTGAAAGTCTCTCCCGACTTCGGCCCAAATCTAGTGATCAGCAAAGTAATCTTGCTCCATCAGGTGTTCTACCGCTACGCCAAAATGATCCTCTTTAGCAGCCACACCGACATCAGTTTTGCCGTCATCATTCTCGAGCTCGTTATCGGAGTTCTCTGCTTAGTTCTAACCATTATAGCCTTCAGGAAGTTGCGTTTCTCGTATGCCCTTTTTCTTCTCCTCTCTTATCTTATCCCCACCTTCACCGGCACCTTTGTCTCCCAACCGCGCTACCTTCTCACCGCATTTCCCGGATTTATCCTTCTGGCTTTGTGGTTTTCCAAACAGGGGCAGTTGATGAAGCGGTTCTACATAGCCCTTAACGTTATCTTTGCCATTATTATGATTGCCCTCTTCACCAGAGGTTATTTTATCGGATGAAAAAATTTTTTCGCCTCCTCTCCACCCCCACGGCTCGGTCATCTGCTTTTTACTATTTCGGAAACTTCACCATCGGTGTCGGACGGTATTTTTTCCATCTGCTCCTGCTCCGCTTGCTTCTGCCGTCTGAGTATGGGGAGTTCTTGGCCTATCTATCCCTCCTTTACATTTTGGGAATTCCGAACACCGCCGTGAGCAATCTGGTCGTCAAGTTTGTTGCCGAGTTCAAGGGCAGACGCGATCACCATTCGATCAACCAGCTGTTTTATTATCTGGTAAGGAAACTTACTCCGATCAGCCTTGCTATTGGTGCTCTCATGATATTATTTGCCAACTTCCTCTCTTCGGTCTTCAAGGCTCACCAGACCGCCTTTGTAATCCTCGGACTATCCCTCTTTATCGGGCTCCTCAGTACTATCATTAGGAGCTACCTTCTCGCTTTTCAACGGTTTGTTGCCCAAATCTTGATCGGTTTCCTAGATATCTGTGTTACTTTAATTCTTGCCTATATTTTTATCAAAATAGGTCTTTCTGCGACCGGAGCCGTTCTGGCCCAGATACTCTCCGGAATCATCAGTCTGACGATCTGCCTTTATCTAATCCGGAAAGAAATCTTCCCAATCTCTACCAAGACAAACAAGAAATTCAATCTTAGTTCTTTCACTGGTTATAGTCTGATATTCGCCATCGGCTCCCTCTCGTTAATTAGTTCCGACGTTTTACTGGTTCGTTATTATTTTAGTGAACATCTTTCCGGCATCTATTCCTCGCTTTCGGTCATCGGCCGGATCGTCTATTTTGGCCTCGGGCCATTAATCGGCTTGGTCCTGCCGATAGCTTCTCACCGCCACGCCGCCACCGGATCATCCAAGGGAGTCTTCCTCAAACTTGGGTCAGTCATCCTTGTTTTTGGGTTATTGGCCACCCTGATATTCGTAATCTTTCCGAGTTTAATCATGAGAACTTTGTCCGGAGTCAATTACCTAGAGGGAGCCTCTCTACTCCCAATCTTTGCCGGAAGCATGCTTCTTTTTTCCTTCAGTATGTTTATCCTTTCTTATCTTATGGCCATCGGAAAACCAAAATTCAATCTATATTTATTAGTCGCCACAATCGCCCAACCGCTTATAGTTTTTATCTTTCATCAAAGCCTGATTCAAGTGGTCAGTTCAAATTTGATTCTCGAGTTCGTATTGTTCCTTAGTCTTTTCTGGGCCCTATTCCGCGAACTTTCAAGGACTCTTTAGTCCGATTATCAGCCTTCTTTTTCAGAGGATTAGTTTTGTATCCGAATAGAATTGGAATGCCGTTCGGGTCGTTTATTTCAAAGACTTTGACAAGAAAGTGTTCACCGACCTGTTGACTTGAAATGGCCAACGCGTCACCGACGAGGATTTGGTCCACAAATACATCGCTAATCCAAGTCACCGGCCTTAATTCAAGGTTGGCAAAACGGTGAGTATGATCAATATCGGGGACAGAATAATAATTCGCCGAAAGCTCGGGGGGCATCAGTCTCTGATAGGCACTCGGTGGATATTTCAGGTAAAAAAGTAGGTTAACGTAAACCGTTCTGGCTCTGGTCGAGTCGACGACAAAGCGGTCGCTCGGCCTGTCCTTGATTATTCCGGCCAACTGTTCATAGCCGTAGCTCCAATAAGGCCATCTCTCCTTTGGAAAAAGGACAAAATAGGACCTCCAGAGTAATAGTAATGAAAAGGCGGACAATAATATGAATCCGCTTACGAAGAATCTCCAGCCCACCCTCGACCTAATAGACTCAAAACCGAGCGAAATCACCAGAACTATCGGCACGATCAAAGGCATCACCCTTTGAATTGAAATAAAATGCCCCGAAAGTGCGCCGGGAATCGGGGAGACAACTAACCATATAATCAGAAATTTTCCGATCAGTGTATTTTTCAGAAGATAGAGTCGATACAAACCGATTAGGAAAGGAATTATCAGCCAGGAGTATATCAGGGGTAATTCGGGAGAGGTGTGTTGCAAGTTGATATCAGAGGATATGCCAAACAATTCTTTTGGTGAAAAGTAGGTTAGCCACTGCGAAACGAAATCATTGATCATTTGGTCGATGTTCGGGTTCATCAGTGAGTTTTTTACCCAGAACGACTTCGTGGTAAGTAAGAATAAGTTAGGGACCTGAGTCACAAATAATACCATCAATCCGATGACAATTTTCTTTGTATTTTTCTTGACAATAATTTGTTTTCTGAAAAAAACAATGATTAAAAACAAAAGGATCGGAACCAAATATCTCTCAGTATGGGCAATGTAACTGGATACCGATAATACGAATAATCCAACCAGCGAGACTTTTTTTTGGGAGAGACCACCCCACAGAAAAAACATCCCGAGCGAGAAGATGATATATCCGGAGGTCACCTCATAACCAACCCGGGCGTAATAAAAAACCCAAGGAATTATGGCAAAAGTAAAAGCTCCCGCCAGCCCAACCAGTCGGGATTTAACCAGACCAAATTTCTCAACGAACAGATAGACAATTACAATCCCTAAAAGACTAGCCGCCCCCGATGGAATTCTGACTGCCGCCGCGCTCACCCCAAAAATCTTGATTGCCGGAACCGTCAGATAAACATACAAAGGTGGCGTATAGGCTCCAAAGAAACGGAAGGCGACGGGGAAAAACTTGCCAAACTCATCCTTTCCCGTCAGTAGAATCGAATAGGCGTTATACCCCACCGCCGCCTCATCATCCGAGAGACCGATCGGTAATTGGTTTATCTTATAAAAGTACAAAAAGGCAGCAAAAAGAATTATCAGGAGCAATAATCCATAGTTCAACCAGCCTTTATTTTTCATGGGATACCGGAAACTTTGACAAAACCTCAAACATTCCCCAGAGAGCTCCCCCATAAATTATCGGGTATAAACTAAACGGGCCCAAGGGATTCTCGTGGCCAATGATAGTCAGAAGGGCAATCGGCAGAGAGGTTAGAAAAAGTACCGGTTTCGGGTTATATTTTACTGCCCCAAAGAAGCCAATGACAAAGAAAGGAAAGAAGATCGGGTGAGTATAAGACGTGAACAACGAAAGCAGATCAAAATTTTTTAGAAAGTTTTTCTCCAGTTTAAAATACATTATCGCTTCTGGTCTGGCCTCAATCAAATTTGCCAACCGGTAAAAAGCCGGTGGATACTCATTCATTCGCCTAAGCTGGGCGATCTTTTCAATTTCCGTTAACTGGCTGTAATTGGTTGGTTTCGTTCCTCTATATTGGAGAAATAGAAGGCCCAACATCAACAAAACAGCCAGATAATATATTCCTCTTCCCAACCTCACCCATACGATTATATGCTTTTAGTTTATAATCCAAAGATAGTTCATGAAAAAAACTATCGTTGATCAACCTCTCCGCGCCGATCCGAATTTACTCTCGGTTATTGTCCCCGCCTATAACTGTCTGACCATCGACCGAGACCTGTTGGGGATCCAAAAATATCTCGACGAACTCAATCGTCCTTACGAGATAATCTGTGTGATCGATGGTACAAAAAACGACGATGACCCCACTTCCGAATTGGCCAAATCCGTCCGGGGGTTGAGAATAAAAGTCTATCCCTACAAAGAAAATCGCGGCAAAGGTTATGCGGTCAGATTTGGTATGGCCCGGGCCAGAGGAGGCATTATCGCCTTTATTGACGCTGGGAATGATTTGAATGCCTCTGGAATCGGCCTAGCACTAGAACACTTGAAGTGGTACAAGGCAGACATCATCGTCGGTAGCAAAAGGCACCATGCCAGCCGGGTCGATTATCCTTTCCAACGGAAGGTCCTTAGTTTTATCGTCCAACGGGCCACTCGTCTCCTGTTTGGCGTTGACGTCTCTGATACTCAAACCGGCCTAAAGGTCTTCCGTCGCGAGGTTCTCGAAAAGGTTTTACCTCGGTTGGTCGTGAAGCGCTGGGCCTTTGACCTTGAAATGCTGGCCGCCGCCCATAGGCTTGGTTTCACCCGGATTTATGAATCTCCAATTGAACTTCAATTCAACTTTGCCAGCAATATCGGTCTGGGTTCAGTCGTGAATTTCGTCAATGACTACCTAGCCATCTTCTATCGGACTCATCTGCTTCACTATTACGACGATTCCCACCACGATCTCTGGGCAGACGACCCCGATCTGAAACTAAAGTACACCTCAATAAGTGGCGTCTAACATTTGTCTGGCCGTCGAATTGGTGGGATCCAGCCTGAGCGCTTCTTTGAATGCCTCAATTGCTTTTTCTTTGTTATTCCCCGTCACGTAAATTACCCCCAAGATTCTCCAAGACTCGGTGGTGGGGTTAACTTTTATTCCCTTTAAGACGATCTCTTCCGCACTTTTTAAATCATTTTTTTTGACCGAGATAACCGCCAACTGCAAATAAGTCTGCCAAATCATTGGATTAATTTCCAATGCCTTGTTATAGTATTTGGTCGCCTCGTCCAATCTATCCGAATAAAGGTAGGCATTCCCAAGATTGTGGAAAGCATAAGAATATCTGGGATTGATGGTCACCGCTTTTTTGAACTCCTCTATGGCCTTGTCCCATTCTTTTCTTCTTGAATACAGATCTCCCAAGTTGTTGTGATTTTGATCACTTGACGGAGATATCTTCTCCATCGATAGCCAAAGAGAATCTTCACTTTTCCAATCTCGGTTCCTCACGATTGTTCTTGTTCCTAGAGCCAGCAACAAAATTACCAAAATTGTAATATTGACGCCTTTCGGAACCTTTTTTCCGATCAACCTCTCATATATCAGAATACTGGTCACGATTAGGCCGATCAGGCCAAAGTAGGTATATCGTTCCGCCACAATCCAGGTCACTCCCCAAGGGGTTAGGGTGATGGATATTCCCAAAAAAAACCACATAATCCAAAAAGTAACTCTCTTGTCACGAAACCATCCCCAGACAGCCAAAGACACTAGTAAAAGTGTGACGATGAAGAACCAAACAATCTGAGTTACCGTGAAACTCATTTCCGAGTGATACAAGGTCAGTTTGTCAGGCCAAAGGAGCAACGAAAGATAATTGGAGATAGCGACGGGGGCTTGGAGCAGTGGGCTAGGCCGGCTCAGGTCGCTCCCCTTGGTTTCAACAAAGGTGGTAATTCTAGTATTTAATCCAGCTAAGTTAACCAAGGTAAATCCAATTGCCGTCGAATAAAAAACCACCAACCTCTTCCAATTTTTTCGAAATGTTCCTTGCAGTATTTCATAGACAGTTAGGATTGGCGCGAT
>Ga0209541_10000998_pt1 | contig 56363 bp, 60 predicted proteins | sample RifCSPlowO2_01_FD_184027 | JGI IMG/M metagenome (GOLD analysis project Ga0209541, IMG submission 184027) | Groundwater microbial communities from Rifle, Colorado - Rifle CSP2_plank lowO2_0.1 (SPAdes) (version 2) | ecosystem: Environmental > Aquatic > Deep subsurface > Groundwater | place... | reverse complement strand
AGAAAATGCTGATATCATTTGTAAGATAAGATTTTGAGCGGCTGTCATGCCATCCGGTGTGTTCACCGGTGGAGCCGCTCAACTATATTTTCGTTTGACTTTTAATAGAATCTATTTTTTTAAATAATTATTAGCTTACTGTATCTTTCCTTCTCCTGATAGTTCTGTTGTCAAGAAACCAGACATTACATATTCCTCATCATAAAGAAGTTTGACAACTATCTCTTTTAAAGCATAGGCATCTTTATAACCAATTATGGCAGTTATTTCTTCTTCTGTTAAATTACAGCTCTCAAAGAATTTTAAACAATATTCTCTTTCATCTTTTTCTCGTTGTTCGAAATCAGTATAATTTTTTAGCAAATAGGCATCGTATTTTCTAATAACTCCTTGAAATAAACGTAAAGGGTGTTTCTCTTGTGGATCTGGTTTAGTCACTTCCCACAATCCGCCTTTTTCAAAAGCAAATTTGCGAAAAGCTAACTGGATGAGTAATCTTACCTTGCGGCTGCCTTTAGACTTGGCAATATCACAAAGTGTCAAGTAAGCAGCAAAGGTGGCCTTACAGCATTGAGTAAATAAGTTTTGTAGAGCCGAACTAAATCTTAAACTAAGAAAGCCACTTTTTTGTTTTTCAAAAATAAATCTCTTAACATTGTTAAGTATAAACAAATTTTTGAAACATTCATGTAGTCTTTGTTTTTCATTAAATCCTTCTATACAATTAATATTGTGGATACGATCGGCTAGCTTTACCATTATTACTCGCTCTTTTAGATCTTCATCTGAACTGTTAAATATATTGGCAATATATTGATAATATCCTTCTTTTTTCTTACGGCTCAGAAGTCTCACTCCTTCAATAATACGGGCTTTTTGAATTAATATTTTCTTTTTTTCGGTTTCATCTAATATTTTTGTGTCTAATTCTAATGCTTGGTCCAAAATATGATATGCTTGGCTTTCTTCTTGCTCATAAATTTTATTCTGCGTGTTTAGTTTTTTTTCCTCTTGCTGATTATTGTTTTTATCTAAACTCAGCTCTTTATTTAATTTAAGTCCACTGGCTATCTGTTCATCTATACAATCTTCAACATAATCATGAAGAACACCTAAACTTAAAGTCAATTCATCTTTAATATCAACTCTATTTAAGTTAAGAACGACATTAAGAGGGTGGATATAAGAAGGTTCTCCGTTTTTTCTTTTTGGCTTTTTGTCATAGAATTCAAAAGAAATGTCTTTGCTTTTTTGTAGAAGAGCTGACTTTGAAAAATTAGGAATTAAATTTTTTTCTAGAATCTCAAGCTGCCTCTCTGGCTGCCAGAGATTTATACGCTCAAAAAGCATTTGTTCTGGTGTATCCATTTCTTCAGAGAATGAGGGGGGCTTTAAAATTGTTTACTCTGTTTTTTCGAAATATTTACTTTTTTTCCAATTTTTCACTAAATCTGCGTAATATTTATAAATAAACTTTATATTTCTCTAGAATATGGAATTTAAAGTAATTGAAGAAAGCAAGCATCAACTGGTTTTCCAGTTAAAAGGTGAGACACATACTTTTTGTAATGCCCTAAAGAATGAGCTAGTGGCTGTTAAAGGAGTGGTTATTGCAACTTACCGTATCGATCACCCTTTAGTTGGTGTGCCACAATTTCTAGTAGAAACAAAAGGCATAGCGCCTAGAGATGCTCTAAAAGATGCACTTAAAGCATTAAAGAAGAAAGCTGTTGATTTCCAGAAAGAAGTTAAAGGACTTTAAGTTTAAAGATGATTGCTTTTTTTTGATAAAACTACTATTTTAATTAATTTTTAAGATTTAATCTATATTAATTATTTAGCGTGAAGTGGTTAAATTAAAATGGATCTTAGATTTTGTAAACTCTTTAACCACTTCTTAATGATAAAACTAACGCAAAGTTTAAATATAACCTAACTGTTTATAGATTATAATGGTAGAATCCACTAGTTTTACAGTACAATATGCGCAGATGGCTGTTCCTATTGATAAAAGTAGGCTTGCAATTATGGCTGAAGGTGTTCTTCGTGCATTTTATTCTGGTTTGCTAAGTCTTGAACAACAAAGCCTGAATCACGGTAGTATCTATGCTGGTACTTCCGATATTATTACTCCACCTTATATTGCTGAGGAATTATTAAAAGATTTAAAAGAAGCACCAAACTTTTCATTTTTTGAAGAGAATCCAGTTTTAGTGAAAGCATATTTTATTGTATTAGGTGAACCTGTAAATACATTCCAATGTGAAACTTTGGATAAATTGATGCATGGAATTTATATGTTGCCTGTGCCAGCACGACAACTTCCTACTCTTGAAGAAGTATTAAATATTTGATAATCTCTTAATCTATAGTAAGAGTAGTAGATATTCGAACAAATATTGCTCTTACTATATATAAAGGCAATAACTATTTTGTTAGATTATTTATTGCCTTTAGTCTAAATAAATTCTAATTTCCTACCAATAATAATTTAAACCTCTTCTGAAATCATTAAATTATGCTCAGCAAAGGAACTCTTCTAAAGTATTACAAGCGACGAGAGATACAAGAGGCTTTAGTAGAACAGGCCCAGCAGAAGGAAGTAGGTACGCGTTATGGTGATATTTTTGGGCCTCGGCCAGATACACTTATCTATCCTCGTGATGTATTGGAATTAGCTCTGCAGAATATCACTTCTTTTCATTGCAGCGAGGAAATCTGGAGTAATCCTCTATCTTTAAGCAGCAACCTCAGCCGCAAAGAATTGGATGAATTGAGAAGCGGATGGGATTTAGTTTTGGATATTGATTGTCCTGATTGGGAGTTCTCTAAAATAACAACTCATTTATTTATTAAAGCCCTAAAAGAAAGCGGCGTTAAAGATATTAGCTGTAAATTTTCAGGTAATAAAGGGTTTCATATAGGTGTTCCGTTTGAAGCTTTTCCTAATGAGGTGGGGGGGAAAAAGACCAAAGAAATGTTTCCCGATGGGCCTAAGAAAATATCTCAGTATCTGTTACACTTAATCTCTAATAATTATGTGGAAATAAAAGAAGAAAGAATAATCTTTGATAAAACTTATTCTTTTGGATTGGATGTTCTTAAAGAAAAATTTGGTGATAAAAAATTCATGTCTACCAATTGTTTAAAATGCGAGAAAGAAATTAAACTGAATCAAGAAAACACTTTTCAATTTATCTGTCCTAGATGTGATAAAACTGAAAAAAGTAATTCTTCATTTGTTCAGTGCAGTAAGTGTAAAATTTTGATGCATAAAGACGAAAATCCTAAAAAATTAGGCCGTCAATTAGGGACTGATGAAGTAGCAATTTGTAGTTGCGGGTCAACAAAATACAAATCTAAATTTGACCCCTCTTCTATTATTGAAGTGGATACTGTTTTAATTTCTTCACGTCATCTTTATCGTATGGCTTATAGTTTACATGAGAAATCAGGCCTCTCTAGTTTGCCTTTAGATCCAGAGCAAGTTATGAATTTTGATAAATCTGAAGCGGATCCGGAAAAAGTTATTCCTGGCACTATTAAATTTTTAGAGCGAAATATTATGGGAGAATCGGGGCGGCAGCTTTTAGTACATTCTTTAGATTTCGAAGCGAAAATTGAAGCTGATAAAAAGGAAAAATTAGAACGAGTTAATGAAAAGAAAGACCAGGAATTCGCAGAGCTTGTTTTAAGCAGCCCAATTACTGAAGATTTTTTTCCTCCTTGCGTGCAGCTTATTTTGAAAGGTTTAGAAGATGGCAAAAAGCGGGCTATTTTTGTCTTGATTAACTTTTTAGGTCAAGTTGGCTGGAGCAAGATGGAAATTGAACTTTTTTTAGCTAAATGGAATCGAGAGAAAAATCGTGAGCCTTTGCGTGAAGTTTATCTCAAAGGCCAGCTTCATAACTTTAAGCCGGGTGAAAGACTGCCGCCTAATTGCAATAATGAAGCTTATTGTAAGGGGATTGGTGTTTGCCATCCCGATGCTTTTTGCTATAAAATAAAAAACCCAGCTAATTATACTCTATTAAAATGGAGGATTTACGAGCAAAATAAAGAAGAAGAGGAGAAAAAGTTAAGGAAGAAAAAAGTTAAAGAAGTCAAAGAATCTAAAGATAAAGAATCTAAAGACAAAGAAGACAAAGACAAAGAAGACAAAGAAGTTAAAGAACTAAAAGTAAAAGAAACAAAAAATGTTGATGTGAAACTTAAGAGAATAAAGAAAAAACATAAATCTAATTTACCAGAACCGGTTCCTGATTTATTACCATTATCCTCTGCAGAAGCACAGCCACCTAAAGAAGAAACCGCGTCATTATCTTCATCCCAACCAAAATCTTTATAAATAAACCCTATATTTTGATAGAATCGAGTCCGAGTTCACGCGCATAGGACTACTATGTTGAGTTCTCGGTATTCATTAATATTAATTAGGGTAGTAAAATTATGGCAGAAAAACAAGTAAATCCAGAAATTAAACAAACTTCAGAAGTTAAACAAACTTCAGAAGTTAAACAAGATTATAAGCATATTGTTCGCGTAGCTAACGTAGACTTGCCTGGTGAAAAAAGCTTAATTGTAGCTTTAACTAAGATTAAAGGCGTAGGTATGAATTTAGCTCATGCAATATGTAAATCTGCTAAAGTAAATCAGGCCATCAGAGCCGGTCATCTTACTGATGAACAAATAAAATCACTAAATCAAGTCACTTCTAATTTTTCTTCTTTACCTAAATGGTTATTTAATCGTCGTAAAGATTTTGAAACTGGGGATGATATGCACCTTCTAACCGGTAATTTAACATTTTATGTTGATAATGATCTTAAGAGAATGAAGAAAATCAAGAGTTACAAAGGTTTGAGACATCAAAAAGGCTTAACTGTTAGAGGTCAAAGAACTAAATCTAACTTCAGGAAAAACAAAGGTAAAGTTGTAGGGGTTGTTAAGAAAAAAATAGCTCCAGAAGCAGGAGATAAGAAAGATAAAAAGTAGGCCTGGCTTTTTAATAAATCTGGGTCAATATAGCAAGACAAAATAAACTTAAACCAAAAATAAATAAAACTTAAAAAACTAAAACCAAAAATTAAAATAAAATTTAGAGATTAAATTCAAATGGGAGATATTAAAAAATTTAAGAAAAAGTACCAGACGCCTTCGCATCCTTGGAATAGAAAATCTATTGAGGATGAAAAAGTATTAGTAAAAGAGTTTGGCTTAGGTAAGAAAAAAGAATTACAAATAGCCACTTCATTTCTAAAAAAGTATAAAGATATTGCTAAAAAATTAATTGCTGACAGAACCTCTCAAGGTGCTGTAGAAAAAGAGCAAATGATGAATAAATTAACTCGTTTGGGGTTACTTAGTTCAGGGGCAAAGTTAGATGATGTTTTAAGTTTAGAATTAAAAGATGTTTTGGAAAGAAGAATCCAAAGTCGTTTATATCGTCGTACTTTGGCTCGTAGTATGAAACAAGCTAGGCAATTTATTGTCCATGGTCATGTGGCAATTGGCAGTAAAACCATTACCTCACCTTCTTATATGCTCTCTTTAGAAGAGGAAAGTACTCTTGCTTTTTGTCCTAATTCAAATTTGGCGGCCGAAGATCATCCTGAGCGGGCTATTGCAATTAAAGAAATTAAAGCAGAAGTGGCAAAGATTAAAAGTAAAATCGCTGAGTCTGCAAAATTAGAGTCTGGTAAAACTGAAGTAGAAACCGGTATTGCTGAAGAAACTGCTGAAAATGTTGCTGAAGAAGCTGCTGAAGGGTCAGTATCAGAAACTGCCACTTTAACATCAGAAGAAACAGGTGGGGACGAATGAAAAAAGACGAAGTAAAAACTGATGCAGCAGAAAAAAAATCTGCTACTGAAAAACCTGTTGTTGAAAAACCCGTTGTTGACAATGCTATGCGTCAAGATACTGGTGCTCGTTCTGATTCTGGTTTTAGGGGCGCAGGCGATCGGGTTCCAAGGGATTTTTCACAAAAGATGCGTTGGGGTATTGCTCATATTAATTCAACTTATAATAATACTATCATCACTATTACTGATATAACTGGTACTGAAACTTTAGCTCGTTCAAGTGGTGGGCAAATAGTTAAATCTGACCGCTTGGAAAGTTCTCCTACGGCAGCTATGGGCGCAGCTAAAAAAGTAGCAGAAATTATTCGTGAGAAAGGTATTACTGGCTTATTTATTCGTGTTAAAGCTAAAGGCGGCCCTGGTGGTCCAACTAATCCTGGCCCTGGAGCACAAGCTGCAATTAGAGCTTTATCACGTCAAGGACTGAGAATTGGTAAAATTGATGAAGTTACACCTATTCCTCATAACGGTTGTAGAGCCAAGGGAGGAAGAAGGGGGCGCAGAGTATAATGAAATTAGAAAAATTAAAAGAAGAAAAAAAGAAAAGTAAATTAGTTTTACTAATCAAAGGCGCCGATGAAGTATTTGCAAATACTATTCGTCGCTTAATTGTAGAAGAAGTTCCAACCTTAGCTGTTGAAGACTTAGAAATTAAAGATAATAACTCCGCACTTTATGACGAAATGCTAGCTTTACGTATTGGTTTAGTTCCTATCAAAACTGATTTGGGTAGTTATACATTGAAAGAAAAGTGTAAATGTGCTGGCGCTGGCTGTGCACGTTGCGAATTAAAAATAACTCTTAAAGCTTCCAAGAAAGGCTATGTTTATGCTGAAGAAGCTAAAAGTACTGATCCAAAATGTACTTTTGTACAAGAAAAAATGCCTATTGTTAAGCTGATTGCTAAACAAAAAGTAGATGTACAGATGACTGCCATTTTGGGACAAGGTAAAACTCACATTAAATGGTCACCAGGAATTGCTTTTTATAAACATGAGCCAGTGCTTAAAGTTGGTAGTATTAAAAATCCAGATTTGGTGATGGAACAATGTACTGATGGTGTTTTTGAGCAAAAAGGCAGTAAGTTAAGTGTGGTTGATGAAAAAGTATATGAAAGTAACTTACTCGAGTTTTACACTTCATTAGACAAAGGGATAACATTAGAACATACCGATAATATCTTATTTTCCGTAGAAAGCTGGGGACAATTGAGCTGTCGTGAGATGCTCTCTACTGCTGGTGAAATATTACAAGAAAAAGTAGAAGAAATGGAAAAATTAATTTAATATTAACTATTACTTTAATGTTAACCATTAAATAATTAATAACATCAACTACTCAACAAATTAATCAAATACATTAAAAATAAGCAACAAACTTAAAATTTAAAAATAAAATTAAAACGGTAAACATATGGGAACTGGTCCAACAAACTATCAACTGCAACTTTTAATTGCTGAACTAGAACAGAAAGCATCTGAAAGTAATCTTTGGCAGAGAGTAGTTCAAGAACTTAAAAAACCAACTCGTCAAAGGAGAGAAGTTAACTTATACAAAATAAGCGAGCACGCTTTAGAGGGTGAAACTGTATTAGTTCCTGGAAAAGTTCTTAGCTTGGGAGAAGTTAGTAAAAAAGTAGATGTAGCTGCTATGTCTTTTTCTGCCGAAGCTAAGAGAAAAATAACTGCCAGTAAAGGCAAAGCTTATACAATCAAAGAACTATTTGAACAAAACCCTCAAGGAAAGAAAATCAGGATTTTAGGATAAATCTATTATTAAATATTACATTTAAAATAAATCATCGAAATAATAATTAAAAACAATAATCAAAATAATAATTAAAAATAATAATCAAAAACAACAATTAAAAACAATACACGGAAATATTAACATGAAAATCTTAAACGGCGAAAATATCATTTTGGGAAGGTTAGCTGCAGAAGCTGCTAAGCAAGCGCTAATGGGAGAAGAAGTAATCATTGTTAATTGTGAAAAAGTAGTTATCAGCGGACGTAAATCCTTAATTTTGGCCAGAGAAAAAAGACGTCGTGAAAGAAAAGGTTATCCTTTAAAGAGTCATGTAATTCCACGTTTACCTGAAAGATCTGTTCGAAGATCAATTAGAGGTATGCTGCCTTGGAAATCTATTAGAGGAAAAGAAGCTTTTGCTCGAGTAAAATGCTTCCGAAGTATTCCTGCTGAGTATGCTGATAAGAAAATTATATTAATGCCTCAAAATTCATTAAGTAAATTACCTAACTTGAAGTATATCAGTTTATCTGAAATCTGTCATCATTTAGGTGGAAAGCACGATTAAATAGAATGAACTAATAAATGTCAAAAATTAAATCTAATTTAATAAATAATAAAATCCATAAATAACAATTAAATTTAAAACAAGGAAATAAAAATGAAAGATACTACAATTGTCACACAAGGTAAAAGAAAGCAAGCCATTGCCCGTGCAGCTTTAAGACCAGGAAAAGGCAAAGTAAAGATTAATGGTACATTTTTAGATTATTATGGTGAAAGATTATTACAGATGAGAATTGCTGAGCCTTTAGTTTTAGTTGGAGATTTAGCTCAGAAAATTGATATTGATGTTACAGTAAATGGTGGTGGAGTTAACGGTCAAGCTGATGCTATCCGTTTAGCCATTGCTCGTGCTTTAGTTCAACATGATAAAAAGTTCAAGAAAACTTTTGATGAATATGACCGGTTACTTTTAGTTGCTGATGTTAGACGTAAAGAAGTACGCAAACCTAACGATTCAAAAGCAAGAGCAAAAAGACAGAAATCTTACAGATGAGCCTATAATTGCTCTAATAAGCTACTTGTAAATAATTTCAAAAAATATCAAAATACTTTGGTGAAAATAAAATGATTATTCCAATTCGATGCTTTTCCTGTGGAAAACCAGTAGGTCACCTCTGGGAAGAGTTCCAACAAAGACAAGAAAAAGGTGAAGCTACAAAGAAAATCTTAGATCTTTTAGGTTTAGAACGTTATTGCTGCCGTGGTGTATTGTTAGGAAACGTTGAATTAATCGACTTAGTAGCTGAATATAAGAAAGGATAAGTTTTTTTAATTTTTTTCATCCATTAAGTTATTTACTTGTTTTTTATTTGAAATTAAAACTAATAATGCTATTTTTTTCTGTTTTTAATAATCCACTATTTATTATTGAATCTATTCCTTTTAATCTTTCTTTTACTTCTTTAATATCAAATCTTTGTTCTTTTAAACCATTTGTCTCGTATTTTTCCTGTGCTTGATGAAACATCCAAAGAAAATAATTATATGAATTTACTAATTCTACTGCTTGATCTGGAGAAATTTTTAGCAATCCTTCTGCTTCTAAATAGTGTATTTTATCTTGAGTGTTGGCAGGCAAGCGAGTAATTAAATTGTCCTCTTCTTTTGTTCTGACAGATTGTCTGTAGTATTTTACTAATTCTTTTATAATTGCAAATTGTACATAACGTAAAGGGCCAAATTTAAAAGAACTTTTTTTTAATTGTGGGTCATAAAAAGCAAAGCCTTGTTCTAAATCATATTGAACTAGCTCATAACCAAAAGTAATTGTGTCCTTACCGGTATTAGATATGTTTTGAAAATCTCTAAATTTTCTTTTAATACTTCCATTAATATTTATTCCCCTTTTTCCAATCCATTCTCTTGTTAATTTTAATTTTGCAGTTTCTTCTATTCCCTTCTTTCCAGCTAAATAAGCTAAATCTAATATTCTCTGGGGATAAGTACGATCGTATTGGTTATTGAAGCGATTCATATTATCTCTTCCTATTACTTTAACTTCCACACTTCCTTCTGTTAGTTTTGGCTTAAAAGTCCTTAATTGTTCAATAAGTGGGGCTGCTTTTCTTTTACCAGTTCTTCCTTCTATTAATAATACAAATTCTAAATTAGAAACTGGACCTTTTTCTAATCTTCCATCACTTCCAGTGGTGTATAAAGCAGAGTCTTCATATTCTAAGTCTATCGCTTCTAAATGTCGAGAAAATTCTTCTTGCAGTCTTTTATTAAATGATCTTAGTTGAGCACTATAACTCATTGGATCTCTTTGTGATGGTGGAATATATAACGGTAGGCTCATGGAGATGTTTAAACCTTGCTATTATTTAAAACTTTCTAGAAATATCACTCTTTAGTGGTCAAAATAAACTCCATTCTAGGAGTGGTACTTTCTTTATATCAAACCAATCACCACAATCTTTAAAATACTTCTTTCTTCCAAGTTAATATTATTTAAATCGTGGTTTAAACTAGTCATATCAAATTGCGGTTTAAAATAGTGATTAAAAATGGCTCTCGAAAACAATTCTACCAAAAGTGTTCTGGACTTAGAAACAGATGCTTTAACTCCTGGTATGAAACAGTATCAAGAAGTAAAAAAAGCGCATCCTGATTGTTTAGTTATGCTTAGAATGGGTGATTTCTATGAAATGTTTTATGAAGATGCTGTTACTGCTTCTAAAGAATTAGAGATTACTCTAACTGCCCGCGGTAAAGGAGATAAACGTGCCCCTTTGGCAGGCGTGCCTTTTCATGCTTTAGAGTCTTACCTCGGTCGCCTGGTAAAAAAAGGTTATAAAGTTGCTATTGTTGAACAGCTCGAGGATCCTAAGTTAGCCAAAGGTTTAGTCAAGCGTGGTTTAGTGCGTATTGTTACACCTGGAACCGTAATTGAATCTTCTATGCTCAATGAGAAAGAAAATAATTATGTGGCTTGTATCAGAAATTTTAATATTAGGGGTTCAGAAAACATAGCCAGCGATCAAGAGGAGTTTGTCGCTGCTTTTTGTGATATTTCTACAGGAGATTTCTTCTCTATTACACTAGATGGTGAGCAAGCTTTATTAAGTGAATTATCACGTTTCAATCCTAGTGAATGTGTTCTTCCAGCTAGTTTGTTGGTAAATCAGGAATTAGTGAGTAAGATTAAGATTTTAGGCTCTTTTGTCAATCCATTTGAAGATTATTTTTTTCGCTCTGAAAAAGCCTTAGAAACATTGCAGCAGCATTTTCCAAGTTTAGATGGTTTTGGTTTAAGTGAGAAAAACTTGATTGTCTGCGGCGCTTTAATGAAATATCTATTAGAAACTCAAAAAAATAATCTATCTCATTTGCAGAAGATAACTCTGCGCAGCAATCAGAGTAAAATGCTCTTGGATCAAACCACTTTAAGAAATTTAGAATTAACTAAAAATATTCGTGATGGGACAGCTAGAGGAACTTTACTTTCTGTGGTTGATAAAACTTCAACACCTCTTGGGGCTAGAAGATTGCGGCAATGGCTTAAAGAACCACTATTAAATCTGCAAGCTATTGAAGCACGTTTGCAAGCCGTAGAAGAACTAAATCAAGAGATCTTAATACGTGCAGAGATTCAAGAGTTTTTAAAGCAAGTTCAGGACTTAGAACGTTTGACTGGCCGGATTAATTATGGCAACGCTAATCCTCGTGATCTATTATCATTAAAGAATTCTCTTTTGCAAATTCCTTTATTGAAAGAAAAGATTGAATCATTTAAGAGCTCTCTTTTAGTTGATATACAAAATATGTCTAGTTTTGAAGAGTTAAATTCAATCATTGTTTCTGCAATTTGTGATGATGCTCCATTTTCTTTACGTGAAGGTGGGATGATTAAAGAAGGTTATAACTTAGAATTAGATCAATTACATTCTATCAAAAGAAACAGTCGTAAGTATTTGCAAGAATTAGAAGAAAAAGAAAAACAAAAGACAGGTATAAGCACTTTACATTTAGGTTATACCAAAGTATTTGGTTATTTTATCGAGATTACTAAAAGAAATCTACATCTAGTGCCGCAGTATTATATCCGCAAGCAGACTACGGCCAATTCTGAACGGTATATCACAGAGGAGCTTAAGGTTGAAGAAGAAAAAATCCTCGGCGCGGAGGAGAGAATTAATGCTTTAGAATACGAACTATTTCAAGATCTTGTACGTCGTATAGTGGCTAAAACTATAGAGTTACAAGACACGGCCAGCAAGATTGCTGTTCTAGACGTTCTCGTTTCTTTTTCCCAAGTGGCTTTAGAGAATAATTATTGTCGTCCAACATTTGTAGAGGATAAACTATTGCGTCTGAAAAGCAGTAGACATCCAGTTGTAGAAAAGCGAGAATCTCATTTTGTAGTTAATGATATTATTCTTGAAAAAGGAGAGATGATGATTATTACCGGACCAAATATGGCTGGTAAGTCTACAATTATGCGCCAGGCGGCTTTGATTGTTTTGTTAGCGCAGATGGGCAGTTTTGTACCGGCAGAAGAAGCAGTTCTAGGTTTAGTAGATAGAATTTTTACTCGAGTAGGTGCTTTTGATGATCTTAGTTCCGGACAAAGTACTTTTATGGTGGAGATGCAAGAAACGGCAGCTATTTTGAACAATGCAACTTCTGACAGCTTGATTATTTTAGATGAAATTGGACGAGGGACCAGTACTTTTGATGGTGTTTCCATTGCTTGGGCAGTAGCGGAGCATATTTATAACAACATTAAAGCCAAAACTTTGTTTGCTACACACTATCATGCTTTGAATAAACTAGCCGAAAAATTTCCGCGTGTGAAAAATTATAATGTTGCAGTTAAAGAAGTGAAGAATGAGATTATTTTACTGCACAAACTAGTTCCTGGAGGGACAGATCAGAGTCATGGGGTGCATGTTGCTAAACTCGCTGGACTTCCTTTGGATGTTGTTAATCGAGCTAGTGAGATACAAAATGTTCTAGAGCAAGACGATGAAATAATGCGTAAGTTGAAAGTTAAGAAACTTGAAGAGCAGAAAAGTTTGGAAGGGTTTTGATGAATTTCATATTGTTATTAACACTTAAATATTTTTTAAATTTCAGATATAAATATTTAAAAATAGACCTATTTTAAGCCTAATCATTTTAATAAGTTTAATTTAATAATATACTTATAACCATTTAATTAAGATAAATCAATTATAATCATTACATTAACCATGACTACACAAACTCAATCTTTAGTTGCAGATCTTCCGATGCTACCTTCTGGTTCGGTAGATGAAGTAATTACTCTTTCAACCAATGGTCCTTGGAAAACTAAATCCGGCGGTGATCTTAGTGTACTTTTTTCATTTGATAGTTATTTATTCTCTAACTTTTTTGATTATAGTAGAAATGAGTTGGAAAAACTACCAGAAGATATTCGAGGTTTACGTTCTTACCGTGTAAGTAACATTGAAAAAGGAAAAGTAGGCGGTTTAGAATTTCATAGAGTGAGATCTGAGATTTTATATGGTTTAGAAGGGCAAGTTAGATTAAACTGTGAAGATGTTTATGGTGGAAGAAGAACACTTCAAATTAACGAAAAAAATGGTGTATTATTGCCTCCATTTATTTTGCACACTTATACTGCTGAACAAAAAAGTGATTTGTTGGTCTTCTGCAATACTATATTTCCACCTGAAAAAGAACAGTTGCATGATACTTATAGTAAAGATGTATTTCAAGAATTACAGAAGAAGTATAGATTATTAGATTTAGTTTAATTTTTTTAACGATTAAATTTTTTCTATTTAGAACATTTTATCTTGGTTTTCTTTAGAGAACTTTGCAATATTCATTATTTTTAGTGCAAAGTTCTAAAGAGGATTTGAAATAGTCGGGATTTTTATTTAAAATGTTGCTAAATTAGCAAAAATCCCTATTTTTCAAAGTCCTCTTTAGTTAAATTAATAAAACAGACCAATCTTAACTATATTTATGACAGAAAAAAACAAAGTAGTATTAGAATCAGAAAGAAAATCCGGACAAATTAAAAAAATCTTAATCGAACTAGAAACAGGTAAAAAGTACTTTGTCAAAGATCTTAATGAAGATTTTTATACATCTACCGGTACAATCTCTAAGAAAGATTTAATCTCTAATATTAGTAAAATTAAATCTAATAAAAATAAGTCTTTTTTAGCTTTAAATCCTCTCTTTCCAGACTTATGGGAATCCTTGCAGCGTGGACCGCAAGTAATGCTGCCTAAAGACATTGGTTGGATTTTAGCTAAAACAGGTGTTAATGGAAATTTTAAAACAGTTGATGCAGGAGGCGGCTCTGGTTCTTTATGTTTATCCCTCGCTAATGTGGCTAAAGAAGTAACTGCGTATGAAATCAATCCTGAAAACGTCGATATCATTGAAAAGAATAAAAAATTATTTGGTATAACCAATCTTATAGTAAAACAAGCTGACATTTACAAAGGAATAGAAGAAACAGATCTCAACTTATTGACTTTAGATTTAGCTGAGCCTTGGCGTGTAGTTAAATTTGCCGAAAGTTCGCTTTCTGTAGGTGGTTTTTTAGTAGTTTATCTGCCAAATCTTACTCAAGTCAAGCAATTTATTGACGCTTGTTTTAAGACTTCAATTAATGTAGTTGAAACTATTGAGTTAATTGAACGGAAGTGGAAGATTGAAGATAAGATTATGCGTCCAGAGTTTCAAATGTTAGGGCATACAGGGTTTATGACTATTTGCAGGAAGATTTAGGTGATTTTTTTATCAATTTGAAATTATCAATAAATTAATGGATTTAAAAATTCTCACCAAAGAATTCTTCACTGGTCATTCCAATTTCTTCTAATATGGCTTTCAGTAATCATCGACCAATATCTTTATTGGAATGGATGGGTACTACTACCGTTCTTCCATCTGAGTGTTCATAAAAACGATGGCTGCCTTTTTGTCTAATCGGTACAAAACCTTTCTTTTCCAACATTTTACAAATTTCTTTAGAAGATAATAAAGGCAACTTCAACTAGCAACCTCTACTTGTTGTATACCTATAAATTTTAGGTTATCAAAAGATACATCTTTTTCTTTATTCACTTCCAAGCATAATTCGATGGCTTCTTTTATATTATTCACTAACTCATCAATAGTATCTCCTTGACTAATACAACCTTTTAGTTCTGGAACTTTGCCTACATAAATCCCCTCTTCATCTTGTTCAATTAGTACGGTAAATTTTTTGGTCATAATAGGTTAAAATATTTGTTTCTTTATTAATTTTTTGTCAAGAATGGGGTGTATGATTATAATCTCTAGTTTAAAAAGAATTAGAACTATTAAAAGCTCTAATCCCATATCCCAGGAATTCTATAATTATAGTTAGGATTTAATTTGAATTTCTGACTATCTAAAAGATAATCTGACAAGCCTTCTTTGAACATTCCAACTTCATTTTTAATCCAGTCTTCTATAGTAATCCAGTCTTCTGAGCTTCCTTCTTCAGATAAAAGTGATACCTCATATTCTCCAGATGATACATCAATGCGTAAACTTTCTTCTTTAGCAGCTAAAACTCTATTTATAACATATTTATCAACCTCTACTGTTCTAATTTTATCATCTGTGTAATCTTGTAAATCAAATTTTTTGAGGAATTCTTCTCCATGATATTCCTTCATTCTAGAAACTTCAGTCCCTATTTTATCAATTGAATAACCATCTAGTTTTCCAACGATGAATGCATGTTCTTGATGATATTTATTTCCACTATAAAGACTAACATAAATCCCATCTCTATCTTTACTTGCTTTTAACAAGTCTTCAACATATTTTGGATATCCTCTGTTAGTTGTTTCTTCTTCATCAAATCCCATTTTTGCTTCGTACTCTGCTGGATTAACATAAATATTTCCTTTTTCATCTTCAAACAGAAATATTCCTACTGGGTTATCTACATAAACTCCGCAACGCTCTACCAGAGTGGAAATTATTTTATTGTATCCAGTAACTAAATGTAAATGAGAATTATTCCTATCTTCAACTCCTCTAAACCTATCTATCACAAAATCTCCTTTAACTTTTCTGTCTCTAGAAATAATAAGACCTTCAGATAGAACTCCATCTAGTGGATAGACAAAATCTAGTTTATGCAGTAGTTTACCATTTTTTTTAATGGTTTTATCTTTAACATAAAGATCACCAACTTCTCCTTTAAATCCGTCACGAATACTCCAATCGTACCGATACCATTTGGCTAAATTATGCAGAAAATCTGAGTTCCAACCTTTTTCTTGAGCTGCAAATCCTTTGCCATCAATAACCATTTCAGTAAATGCTGATTTTTCATTTCCATTACATTCTTCAATATTACTTAGATTGGCCAGTAACTCAATTCCTTCAATATGAGATAAAATTATTGATGAAGTAAAACCCTCTCTAATTAAAGCTCTACGAGATAGATAATCATTTAATCTAGTCCAAATGTTTTTACGCCAATCGTTTCTATTCTCATCCATGCTCTTGAGGTGATGAGAACTGTTTTTAAACGTTGTGGTATTAACTTCTTTAAAGTAGTAACCTTGTTCTCTGGCTAATATATATTTTCTCCACAAGCACAAATTAATTAAATCCATAAATTATTTCTAAAAAGTATGGAAAAGAGACCAAAAGTCGGCGTTGGTGTAATTGTCATTAAAGATAGGAAAGTTCTTCTTGGCAAGAGAAAAAACACTCATGGCGAAGGACATTGGTCTTATCCTGGCGGACATCTTGAATTTGGTGAATCCTGGGAGGAATGCTGTCGCCGCGAGGTTATGGAAGAAACAGGAATAGAGATAAAGAATCTTCGTTTTGGAACACTGACTAATGATGTGTTTGAAGGTGAAGATAAGCATTATATTACTATTTGTATGATCTCTGATTTTGCTTCTGGTGAGGTAAAGATAATGGAACCAGAAAAATGCGAAGAATGGAATTGGTTTGAATGGCACGATTTACCGCAGCCATTATTCTTACCTACCATAAATCAATTAAAGAACAATTTTAATCCGTTTAAGATTTGAATTTAATATATAGTTAACGCAGTAAATTTTCGTATATTAAATTGCGTTAACTATGTCTAAAGGCAATAATGATTTTGTATGATTATTTATTGCCTTTACTAAAAATTCACATAACATTAATATAAGATTAAGTTAAATTAGTCTAAAATTAATTAATTAAAGTATTTCATATTAAAATGTCAACTACATTTCAACAAAAAGTTTATTCTCTATTATTAGAAATTCCACAAGGAAGAGTAACTACTTATGCTATTTTAGCTCAAAAACTTAATCTCAAAGCTTATCAAGCAATTGGTCGTGCTTTGAGGGCTAATCTTGAACCAGAAACCTATCCTTGTTATAAAGTTGTGAAAACTAATGGTGAAGTTGGCGGTTATCTTGGACTAGAAGCTGATAATATTGCTAAAAAAGTTCAAAAGCTTGAAGAAGAAGGAATTGCTATTGAACATGAGAAGGATATTAGATTCTCTAGAATAGTAAACCTTAATAATTATTTATATCATTTCTAGTTTATGACTATCAAAATTAAGAAGTTACATCCTCAAGCAATTTTGCCCAAGTATGCTTGTGCCAACGATGCGGGAATGGATTTTTATTCTTTAGAAAATGAAATAATTAATCCTGGTGAACGTAAATTAATTCCTACAGGAATTGCTATGGCTATTCCTCCTGGTTATGTCGGTTTGATTTGGGACAAATCTGGTATTGCCTCTAAGCATGGAATTAAAACCATGGGCGGAGTAATTGATTCAGGTTATAGAGGTGAGATTAAGATTATTATGCACAATTTATCGAATACTTCTTATATGATTGAAAAAAATACTAAAATTGCTCAGATGTTGATTCAGAAAGTAGAGCAGAAAGATATTGTAGAGGTTGAAGAATTGGACGAGAGTGACCGTGGTTCAGGAGGCTTTGGCAGTACGGGGATGAAATAAAATAAGATAAATAAACTTAAATAAATTCAAATAAATTGAATAAAATTAAATAAAATTAAATTAATCAGTAATTATTATTATTATTATTCGATAAAAAACACCTCTATCACATTAAAAAATAACCTTTATATAGTCATTTATTTTTATTATTAACACATGTCCTTATCTTTAAAAGAACAAAAAATTTTAAATTCTATAGTTGTTGCTTCTGAAAATGATCCTAACAAACCTGAGTTTCCAGCAGATAATCCTAGGTTTCCAGCAACTCCAACATACAAGATAAGAGTTCCTGGTTTTTCTAATGTTTGGTTAAAAGATGAAAGTTATAATCCAACTGGCACCCATAAAGACCGTATGGCTTGGGAAATAATTGTAACTTACCGTGATTTTTTGCTGGCTAAAAAAAGAGGACAAGTTAGTGGACCTCTTCCTGCAATGTCTATTATATCATCTGGTTCGGCGGCTATAGCCATTCAGATACAACTTAAAAAGTATGGTTTACCGGATCTTCGAGTTCTTGTAGATGTAAATATTGAGCAAAAAATTCTTCAATATATGAAAAAAATAGGATGTAAAATTTTTGTTACTAATCTTAGTAAAAAAGCATTTAATTGGAAAGAAATTCTAACTATGACTAATAATCCTAATGGTTTTGATATCACCTCTAGTGAAGCTTTAGACCCAACAACAAGATTTTATGATTGGCTTAGTTATGAGATAATTAATTCTTCACCTGATTATTGCTTTATTCCTTTTGGAACTGGAAATCTTTTTGAAAATGTTTTAAATATAAACAAAAGAGAAGTATCCTCTAAAAAGCATGATCCTCGATTTAAAGGAAATGTAGATACATTACGAAACTGTAATTTTTTTGGAGCAACAACTAACAGTCATGCTTCAAAAGCAGATAAACTATATTCACCTCATTTGCCTTTTGTTCATTATGATGAGCAGTGGATTAGACTTTACAAATATGCTGGTTTTTGCGGTAAATATTCTAATGTTAATTTTATCAAAGAAAAATATTTAGATGAAGCCAGATCAATTGCAAAATTACAACATATAAACTGTGAACCGTCTGGTATTGCTGGGTTAGCTTTACTTCTTCAAATGAAAAAAACTATACCTAAGCATAAAAATATATTAATTGTTAATACTGGAAAACTCAAATATCCATAACCAATATAATGGTATGATCTTAAATAATCTAACCTTAAATAATATACATTTAAATAATATCTCATTAAAGAATGTTATCCCATGGACTTAGAACTACAAAAAATAAAAGAACGAAACAAGCGTGTTGAAGCAGATAAAGCTTGGGAAACTAGTAAAACTAGGAGACTATTAATTGCTTTAATGACTTATTTAGTTATGGTTATATTTTTATGGTTTATTGAAGTAAAAAATCCCTGGTTAAATGCTCTTGTTCCAACGTTAGGGTTTGTTTTGTCAACTCTTACTTTGCCGGTTTTGAAGAAGTTATGGTTAAAGTATGTTTATGGTAAGTAGGAGATTAGATATTTTTTCTCTAATTTCTTGTTTAATTTCTCTTTATAAAATTTCAATCAAGCAAATTGAAACAATATCCACATAAATGGCATAAAAAGTACCACTGCTAAAACCATAGCAATAAAAATCATAATTACACTTAAAACAACTGTTCTCTTCCAATTTATCTTAAACAAATATTTTAATAGATAAGTGTTAGATATTAAGCTAAGGATTAAAATCAGTAAAACAAAATCAAATATAGAAGTATAGCTCGAACTTTCCATTATTCTAATCATTACTAATTGAATAGAAACTATTGAAACAATAAAAGAAAAACATAACGCCGATATTAAACTAATATACAAAATTGATTTTTTTTTGATACTACTCACTTTTTTCTTTTTGATCATGTTAAACCTCTGACAATTATTTCCAATTTAAAACTTAATGTATCTCATATCCACAATTTTCTTTAGCAAATTCTTTAGCTAGTTCTAATTTAAATGCTGTTTCTGCATAGATGGTATATAAAGGATCTTTTTTCTGTGTTAAATCATTTACTTTTTTATTAATGTAGATGCCGGCCCCTTTATCACTAGGCGCGCCGGCGATACGAGCAATCTTAGCGATTACTTCGTTATCTATTGCTGTTATTCTACCAATCTTACTGGCAGTAACTAGGTGACGATGTTTTCCCAGTGAAACTTTAGCAACAGGTCCTTGAGCTTTAATTATATCTTTCATTTTCTGCAGGGCTTTTCCACTTTCTAGAATTTCTCTGGCAGCTTTTGCTCCATCTTTATACTTGCCAGTCATTTCTAACATTAGGCCAGCCATCATCAAAGATTTCTTTTTCAAATCTTCTGGAGCTAATAAATCATTTCTCAAGACCGCCATAACATCCTCTGCTTCTAGAAGTGGGCCTATGCCATTGCCGATTGGCTGTGAGCCATCAGTGATGATTACCTTAACTTTCATATCTAATTGCCTACCTACTTGCTCAAATAATTTTCTGAGGTGTTTGGCTTTAGGCCAAGTATTGGCTTTAGTGCTTTTGCCCATAGGAATATCAATTAAGATGTGTTCAGTACTGACAGAATATTTTTTCGCCATGACTGATGCCAGCAGTTGTCCTTCAGCATCGATAGAAATTGGGCGTTCTATCTCTATGATTTTATCATCTGCAGGAGCAAGATTCATAGAACCTCCATGCACCATACAGGCGCCAGTTTTTCTAACTACATCTTTGATCTTTTGTTCTGTTAAGCTCACTTTAGCTAAACATTCCATTGTGTCAGCAGTTCCTGCAGCAGAAGTTATGGCCCTAGAACTGGTTTTAGGAACTGTAAACCCGGCAGCAGCGACGATAGGAACTATGATCATTGTAGTTCTGTTTCCAGGCACGCCACCGATACTGTGTTTATCTAAAGTAATACCTTTAAATTTCAATTTCTTTCCTGTTTCTACCATGGCGCGAGTTAAATCTACAATCTCTTGAATGTTTAATCCGTGAGCAAAACTACCTGAAACAAAGAAAGTTTTTTCTATATCTGTAAGACGGTCATTAGTGATGTCATCAGTAATTTGATATAATTCATCATAAGACAATCTTTTTCCGTAAAGTTTGTTTCTAATAAAATTTACTGAATCTGGTTTTCCTGTTGGTTTAACTTCTACTTCTTTTCCATGATCGCCAATCTTAGCAATGGTTTCTTCAAAGAGGCCAATTTTTCCTACAGGAACTACTTTTTTATCATGTGAAGTGTCTAGAATACAAGTTACTTCTTTCTTACCGCTTTTTATTAAAAGACGATCACCCAAGCGTAAATCCAGGGCTTTGGCATCAATTTCATTAAGAATAGCAATATAAATACCGCCGGTAGCAATATTCATATCTTTAACTCTAAATTTCAATTTCAACCTCTTTTTCTGCTTTTTTTTATTATAGGGTAGGAGTTAAGGTTTATATATGTTTTGGATGTGCCAAAAATTTCTTTTAATGAATTAAACAAAGCTTAATCTTTCCACTTTTCTCCCAGAAATCTACTTACTTTTGGTATATCCTCTAAACAGCCTAAATCTAACCACCATTGTGCTTTTAGAACTTTAACTTTATTCTCTTTTGCAAGAAGTGTCACAGCATCGGTAAGCTCCATCTCCCCACGAGGAGATAATTTAATTTGCTCTAAAGCCTGAAAGATTTCTGGTTTGAATTTAAATAATCCAGTATTTATTAAATTAGTGGGCGGTTGTTTAGGTTTCTCTAAAATTTTAGATAGGTATCTGTTATTATTTTTATCCTTATTATTACTATTGTTGCCATAATTATTATTTTCATCCGTCAACAAAACTCCATATTTTTCGGGGTGCTCTGCTTCAACTGCACAAATATAATTAAATTCATCTTCCTGGCTGATTAATTTTAAGTCTTCAATACTCCATAAATTATCGCCGCCGAGCATTAAGAAATCTTCTGTTCCTACAAAATGGCGGGCCTGCCATAATGCATCTCCGGTGCCTTTTTGTTCTTTTTGTTCTATTAATTGCGCTGGTAAATTATATTGGTCAACAAATTCTTGGATTTTTTCTTTAAGATATCCCACTACTATGCCAAATTCATTATATCCTGCTTTTTGTAAACTGCGTATTAAGTAATATAAAAACGGTTTTCCATTTATTTCTATCAAAACTTTAGGTACTTTTTCTGTTAGAGGCAGCATGCGTGTGCCTTTTCCAGCAGCAAGGATTATGGCTTTCATGTTAGTTTTTCGTTTTAATTTTTTGTTTTAGTTTTTTAAGTTTTATTTTTTTAGGAAGAATAGACTATTCTTTAAGTTTAACTATTTTTAAAATCTCTTTTAAATCATTGATAGTATAATCTGTTATCACTTTATTTTTATTATTTTTTGCTCTTCCCCAAATGAAATAAATAGTAGTTAATCCTAATTCTTTAGCAGGTACTAAGTCTAATTCGTATTTATCACCGCAAACTAAAACTTCTGAAGACTTATATCCATTTTCTTGAAGTAATGATGCGTAAGCAGTTTTTTTCTCTTCTGATACAATAATTATCTTTTTGAACCATTCTTTTTTAATACCGGCTTTATTAATTTTCCAATATTGTGTTTCTTTCAAACCTTTACTTACTATGGCTAAATTATATCTTTTTTGTAGTTTTTGCAGTAGCTCTAATGCTCCATCAACAGGTTTTAATTGGCAATTACCTTTAAATTCTTCATAATATTTTTTAATTCCAATACTAGAATATTTCTCAACTTCAAAAGCTGAAATTTCAGTTACAAAATTTTTGATAGTTTCTTTAACGCTAGATGATTTACTATCTATCTCTATTAATCGTTTTAGTGCTTCACTTGGAGAATCTATTTTTAACCCATAATCGATCATGGTTTGCAAAGAATCTGATAATCTTGATGGACTAAATGTACTAAAAGTATCTATTAAAGTATCATCTAAATCAAAAATGAGAAGTTTAAATGTCATCTATTTTCCTCAATTAATTATGCCTGGAAATACATTTTATATCTTATCAACTATTTTTATAATCACATCAGCTAACTTACGAGCATCATGTCTTATTAAAGCTCTAGTGTGAGCAATGACATCACTCTTGCTTAGTTCTGGTTTTTCATTATCAATTAAATCTGTCAATATTACTCGTAAATCACTATTTAGATCATTTTCTATAAACTGAGCTTCATCTGAATATTTATTTAATAATTCTGAAGGCGGTGTAGCATTATTAATTATTATGTGATCAAAGACATCTTTGCCTAAGAAGCGCTGCACTTCGTGCAAATAATTGCTGGCTTTAAATCCTGGTGTTTGATGTTTCTTATTCATTAAATTTAATATAAAAACTTTTTTAGCTTTGCTTTCTCTAAGTGCCTTAGCGACGCCCTCAACTAATAGATTTGGTATTAAGCTAGTATATAGCCCTCCTGGACCGAATATAATTAAATCAGCATTTTTAATCTCTTCTAGGGCTTGGGTGTTAGCTGTAGGAAATGGCTCTAAAAATATACTTTGAAACCCTGTCAAAGGCTTATTGTGAAGAAGTATTTCTTTTTCACCTTTGAGTAGGTTTCCATTTTCTAAAACCATATGCAGGCGAACTTGGTTAGTGGTTACGGGAATTACTTTCCCTTTTATATTTAAAATTTTACCCACTTCTTCAACTGCACGTTCAAAGCTGCCGGTAACTTTTTCTAAAGCAGACAGAAAAATATTGCCAAAATTATGTCCTTCTAGGCAGCCATTCTCAAAACGGTAATTCATTAAACTGCGCATCAAGCGCCCTGAATCAGATAAAGCAACAAGGCATTGACGCACATCACCTGGCGGAAGCACGCCTAATTCATCACGTAAAATCCCTGTACTGCCACCATCATCAGCCATGGAAACTATAGCACTTAGGTCAACAGGATAGGTTTTTAGACCTCGAAGAACGACAAAATTGCCAGTACCACCGCCAATTACCACTACTTTTTTCATTTGTATTTATATTAAATCTATTTAAAATGTTAGACTTCTTTAAATAGTGATTAAAGAGAGGCTTTTAAAAGATTGTGGAAGAAGAGATTAGATTCTGGAAAAGAGGACTTTATTGTGAACTCTTTGTTTCATTTTATTTTACCTACGGATTTACCGCCACCTTTATTAATCTCCTCTTATTATATACCTTAAAGAGGTTTAGTTATGTCTGAAGAAAGCGCTGAAGAACAAAGTAAAGAGAATTCTAAAAACAACACCAAAAAGAAATCTAAAGAAGTTGTCAGTTACAAATATAACTTTAAGATCTATTGGAGTTTTGTTAAGAATTATAAACTACTTATATTTCTCTTATTAATCTGCTTGTTCTTAATAGAAGCTAGTAATCTGGTAGATAAGTTTCTGTTCAAAGAAATAATCGATCAAGGCACTTCTTTTGTTAATCAAGAAATTTCTCGATCAAGTTTGGTTAATATTTTTGTATTGGTGGGATTAATTTTTGGCGCTCTTACTTTATCTAAGATCTTTTTGAAATGGATGACAATGCACCTCGTTAATCTTTTAGAGTCAAAATTAATATGTGATTTGAAACAGAAGTTCTTTAATCATATTTTGCGATTATCTTACAACTTTCATACAACTCATCGAACTGGCTCACTCATTTCGCGTTTAGTTAGAGGTGGAAGAGCTATGGAAGGTTTTACCGATGTTTTTATCTTTCATTTTTTTCCGCTTACTTTTCAGATTGTTGCAGTGGGCAGTTCTCTATACTATTTTTCCAAGCTCCCAGCTTTAATTGCCGTAGGTATGTCCTTTGTTTTTATAATTTATAGCTTTATAATACAGCAATTTCAGAGAAAAATAACTCTAGAAGCCAACGAAGCTGAAGATTTAGAGAAAGCTAATATTAGTGATTACTTTACTAATATTGATTCTATTAAACTATTTGGTAAAGAAACTTCTATTGAAAAAAAGTTTGCACAAATTAGTGAAAAAACCAGGAGGGCTATACTAAAACAATGGAACTATTTCCGCTGGATGGATGCTGGTCATGTTTTAATTTTAGGAATTGGCACTTTCTTTATTTTGTATTTTCCCCTGCGTGATTTTTTGAACGGAAATATGACTCTTGGAACTTTAACTTTTATCTTTACTGTTTATGGAAATTTACTCTCTCCACTGTTTAGCTTTGTATATGGTCTGCGCCACTTCTATCAAGGTATGGCTGATTTTGAAAGTTTATTCCAATATGGAAAAATAAGTAACGAAGTAAAAGATAAAGCTGGGGCGCAGAAAGCGCAGGTTAAAAAAGGTCAAATTTATTTTAAAGATGTTCACTTTAGTTATGCTCATCGCAAGATTTTAGATGGATTTGAATTAAAAATTCCTTCTGGTAAAAAGATTGCTTTAGTGGGTCCTTCTGGAAGCGGTAAGACTACTCTTATAAAGTTGCTTTATCGTCTTTATGATTTACAAAGCGGTCAGATACTTATTGATGGAAAGAATATTACTTCATTTAAACAAGAATCATTGCGTTCTGAGCTTAGTATTGTTCCACAAGAATGTGTTTTATTTGATGATACCATTTACAATAATATTGCTTTTTCAAATCCTGCAGCTAAGCGTGATGATGTTTTGAGAGCGATTAGGGCGGCTCGTTTAGATAAGACTATTTCTATTTTTCCTCAAAAAGAAAAGACTATTGTTGGTGAGAGGGGAGTAAAATTATCAGGTGGAGAAAAACAGCGTGTCTCTTTAGCTCGGGCCATTCTTGCTAATAAGAAAATTTTAGTTTTAGATGAAGCTACTTCTGCTTTAGATTCTAAGACGGAGCATGACATCCAATTAACATTGAAATCTTTGCTTCAGGGGCGTACTTCTTTGATTATTGCTCATCGTTTATCTACTATTATGTATGCAGATATGATTGTAGTTATGAATAAAGGTCAAATAGTGCAGATTGGAAAACATGAGCAATTGATAAAGCAGGAAGGAATGTATAAAAAACTCTGGAATCTGCAAAAAGGCGGATATATTAAGTAAAAAGTTAAGTAAAGTAAAATCTGTAAATATTTAGTTCATCCATTATTTGCCACTATGATTGCAATTCTTTTTTAATGACCTCATAGGCTTTATAGAAACATTCTTTAGCCAGAGAAATAGCATCTTGGACCTCCATTATATTGGGGTTATAACCATAATAATTGATATTGTGCCGCAAAATTCTAAGATTTTCAACTGCAGCAATTGGACGCGAGGAATTTAAATTAACTTTTGATATTTCTTTTATTGGTTGCAGGTGGTCTTCAGAGTTAATTCCTTTATTGAGCATTATAGCATCTCCTAACATGCGAAAACATTCATAAATATTTCTGGTTATAGTTGTAGCTGATTGTTCATTTACTTCTAATTTTAAAGTGAAATCCATGGTAATCTTAGCTGATTCTAGAATACTTAGTGCATTTTTAGTATCTGGTCTTTTGTATCTCATGGTCTAGCCTCAAAAAATCCATATAACACGATGCCATTTGCTAAATTAGAAAATAAATTTAAATCTATTTTGGTTCTGGAAAATTTAAGTATATTTACTTTAACGTTTTTTTTATAACCTAATTCTGGTATAGTTCCTAAATTAATAATCTCTATTTCTTTATTATTTAACGTTTCTACAGCTATGTCTAAATCTGATGTTTCTATATCGTCGCCTTTTCTGTAACTGCCAAATAAAATAATGGAACGTGAATTTGGAATCACCTCTAATATCTTTTTTACAATTCCAGAATCAGCAATTAATTCTAAATTATAGGGTATTTTTTTAGTGGTGTTGAATTCGTGTTCCTGATTACAGGATATGCGCCAAATCTTTCCTAGTGTCTTTATATTTAGAAATTCTTCTTTCTTTAATCGAGAAATCACCCTATTAGCGGTGGTTTTAGATATTTTTACTTGTTTTACTATCTCATTTAAACTAGCTTCTCTAGTGGGATGAGCAAAGAACCAGTGCATTACCTTTCTATAAGGGTCGTTAATATCTAATAACTGGCTTTTTTCTAGTTTTATTTGGCTTGATTTTAGTGGTTTCATTTGTAATATTTAGTTTTAGATATAGTTTATACCAGAACTATATAAACTTTTTGGAAACTATGTGGTTTTGAAATAATTCAAGTGGTTTTGTTTAGAACCATTAACTCTACATTTCAGATTTTACTAATCCCATTAATCGTCGTAATTACTGTTAAATCATACCAACTACAAAGTGGGAGGTACGAGGAGGCGAAGCCGACCAATAGTTTGTTTCTTGCTTTGGATAGAGTTGGCACTGGTCTTAATAAATTTTCTTGTGTTGTGGGACAATCTAAAATTATCCCTGCATATATTGAGTTTATTTTCTAAGAACCTGTCTTATAATATCTTTACGTATTGTTTCAGCAACTAATGGATCACCTAATACTTGGAGATTAATCTCACATTTTTCAGTAACCAATTCCGTTATATCTGTGAGGGATGCATCTTGTGGATTTTTACACTTTTGAAAGAATGCGTCTATTTTTTTGGTTAATTCTGGTGGATGTTGAGATTGGATGAGCATGTTTCCATATGTTCCCATGTTTAAACCAGAAGTAAAGTTTTTTGGTTTAGGTAATAACTTAATATGTACCCCTATTTTATTGTACATTTCCACTGTCCATTTATCTAAAGCCGTATTCCCATAGCAGATATAATAAAGCTTTATCCCTCTTTTGATCATTTCTTTTATCAATTCCGTTTCTTGTGCTAACGTAGCGATTAAAAACCAAAAGTGGACAGATTTGAATGTAATCACTTTCACTGTTTTTTGGTCATTTAATGCTTGTCGGATAAGACCGTTCCACATATAATCTAAATCGACAAGAGTGGGTAAAGTGTAAAAGGTAGTATTACCACTTACTTGAACTTTACTACCTTTATGCTCAGTTGTAAAATATTGTCTTTGGAGTGTGTTGCCAAATTTTATTACTTTGAGTATCCATTCTTTATTCACTGAGAATTCTTTACCCTCTTTTTCTAACACACCCTCTTCTACTAGTTGTAAGACTGCTTTACGTACAGCTTGAAATGAAAATGATTTGTTGTATTGCTTGTTTACAGCATTGAGTATTTTCATAAGAGAAAGTGGAAACTCATGCATAAGGACAGAGAAAGCCATATCTTTAACAGAAGATGTTTTTTCCAGTAGGGGAAGGGTGATTGATAGAGTCATGTTCTCTTAAAATAAAGGCATTATTTAAATGTTTCTATTTTTGAACCATTTGGTTTAAATATCTTTGAACCAAAAATAGATATAGTAACTATTTGTTACTATCTCCCTATGATAACAACTCAAAAAAATAAACCCGGAGGATCAGCAATGTTAACAGCAAAACCAGCATCTTTAATGACTATTATGGGGGATTTGCGTACGTTCAAACAATTTGAGCCTAGTAGTCTTCCTCATGTTGACCAGTTGATGAATGAGCGAAGAGATAATCCTGAGTTGCAAGATAGGAGTTACTACACTCCTGATGGTTTGGTCTATTTCCTAGAAAAAGGCACACCTATGCTTGCAGTAACAAGGGCGGATCATAATCCTGTTCTTAAGCATATTGATGATGCTTTTGATGTATTTCAGAGGGGGTTATTCTGTCCTGGAAATGTTTATCCGATTTCAGAGGAGGATGCTAAGGATGCCATTAATGCTGTTGATACGGAAATTTTTGATTTGACAAAATTACGTTTATCTCAGAGAAGTTTTAGAATATATCCGAGTGTTGAGAGCTGTAACACTTTTGAGGATTATGGACAGTTGCAGTGCATTAGAGATGACCTAAAATTAGATTTTGATGGTGAATTTGCCGAGCGTATTAAGAATTATAAGAGGTTGAGCAATGATACTTATCATAAGTTAAAGTTGAATGCTGAAGAGCGAAGATTGGCGGAACGTATTTATGGAAAAGGGGACGATTTTGTTGAGAATATAAAAACTTTGAATAAAAGACCTCAGCCTAAAATGGCCGATGAAAATGTGCCGCCAATAACTGTCCTTATTCCATATCATGAACTGTATGAAAGGACGGTAATATCTGTTGGCATGAGAATGAATGAAGGTGAAGGTCCGTTCGCAATGACTCCACTGCTTTACGACGATTCTAGTTTCTATAGTATGGGTCGTAGGGTTCATAAGCATCATGGTTTGCGTGGAGTACCTTTAGGTAATTTTGCCTAATACAAAGCGTAGAATTTAACTTTAAAGTATCTTGTAAAAGAAATTAAGTGAGTGGTTTTTAAATAGTTCCAGTGGTTTTGATTGGAACTATCAACCTTATTCATTAGAGGTTTGATTTTAGTGCAACGTTCAGCGAAGCCGAAAAATCTAAAGTGAGTGGGCGAGTGTCTTTAGGGCAGACTGCTCATTGTAACTGAAAAGTAGTGTTGTGGCAAAAAGTTTATAAAGATAAGCTTTATATCAAATAAAGAGAATAAAATGATATCCAGAGAATCTTTAATAGGGGATTTAATATTGGGATTTAGAAGTAAACCCTCAGATTTAACAGAAGTTTTATGGGATTTAGGGTTTAAAGTAGATCAAACATCACCTTCAGGCTTAACTAAACTTTTGTCAAAGTTAGGATTTGAAACATATCAAACCACAAAAACAAGATATTCTTGGTATGATAGATTTCACTCACGAAACGGACTTCTGATTGATTATATAGACGGAATGGATGGAGATGAGGAAGGTTTACTTGAATTAGAACCAAATTTAGTAGCTAAAGCAATTTTTAAAGGGTATGATGGAAAAAATGATTATGATACTTTAAAACAAAAAAAAGTGATGGAATTCTTAAGAGACCATTATAACGGGGTTATTTACGATCCAAAAGAAAAGACAGAAGTAAAAGAGATTAGACTTGACCCTCTTGGTTGCATACGTTCCAGACCCAAAGCGTATGGTATATATTGTAAAAATGGGGGGTATAAGTAGTCTGCCCCTATGTTATTAATTCTTATTTTTCGTAGAAAAATATTATATTTTAGCTCGCCCGCTTATTGAAACTATCTCCTAATATCATATATCCATATAATAACCTAATAGTTATCTTTTTTTAGAGCTAACCTTTAAAAAAACCGGCGTTTTCTTCTGCTTATGACACTCTATCTTATCGGATTAGGACTCTCAACTGAAAAAGATATTTCACTTAGGGGTCTGGATGCTGTAAAAAAATGTTCCAAAATCTATTTAGAAGATTACACTTCTTTGATGTCTTGCAAAGTTGCGGATTTGGAAAAGTTTTATGGAAAGAAGATAATATTGGCTGGACGGGAGAAATCAGAGCAAGGAGCAGAGCAGATTGTTTTAGAAGCGAAGAAACTGGATGTTGCTTTCTTAATCGTCGGCGATCCATTCTCAGCCACTACACATATTGAGTTATTACATTTAGCTTTTGATAATAAAGTTAAAGTAGAAGTTATCCATAATGCTTCAATTTTGAATGCTGTCGGTATTACGGGATTACAGCTTTACAAATTTGGCAAAACTGCTTCTATACCATTTTCAGAAAATGTGGCCTTGCCAGTTGGTCCATTTCAGATTCTTAAAGAAAATATTGCAGTAGGGGCGCATACTTTATTTTTATTGGACTTAAACCCAGCGAGTGGGAAGTTCTTGAAGATAAGCGAGGCTTTGGACATTTTGTTAAAAGTTCAGCAATCACAGAAAGAAAAAATAATTAATTCTAATACCCTAGTAGTAGGTTGTGCGAGATTGGGCAGCACCGATTATTGTATAAAATCAGGATCACTTGAGAAAGTTAAAATATTTGATTTTGGTTCTGCGCCTTATTGCTTGATTATCCCTGGCAAGATGCATTTTTTAGAAGAAGAAATGCTAGAGTATTGGAAGTGAGATTTTAAAATAATTTATTAAAATCCACCTGCTCCAATTGTTTTGAGGATATGTTTTATTTCATTAATTGTTTCCTGCTGATGATTTTTGTCAGACATTCTAACAAAGCGCAGCAGTAAATCAACTAATTTTTCTTCTTCCAAACATTTTATTTTAAACCCATCTGTAATAAAGTAAAAGCGAAATCCAGAATACTTCAATTCTTTAATTACTAAAGCCCCTACTGTTCCTATTATCTTTCCTTTATGAGGAGATGATTCTAGGCTTTTGAGGTGTTCTAAAACTTCAATACTTTCCTGTTTAAACTTCTTATTTATTTGTGCAAAGAGGGATTCGGTAATTTCTACCTTTGCCATTCTTTTTTAACTCTCTTTATTGCTTCATCTATAGGGATAGTTTCTGTTGAAGAAAGTAAGAATTCTCGTAATTGTTCTTTAGTTGCTAAATCATACATCCTTCTAATGATATCATCATAAGTATCTTCTTTAGTGCCAAAAGTATTAATCAACTGTTTAGTTTCAACGCTCAGTTGTATAGTTGAGTTCATTCTATAGCTGCTATAGTTACTATAGTTTATAAACTTTTTGGGAAATTTGAGCTATTTTAAATTTAATACCTATCCCATTCTTGAATAATCCACGTCTCTAGTGATTGAATTTGGTTCCATTAATCCATGGAACAAAGCTCGATTAAATTTTATCCACATATCTAATCTATTACGATCTTTAAAACTAACACTGGAATAGGCGCCTGCGGCTGCAGCGTAATTTATATCCATAAATGTTTTTTGAGCTTGTGCTGGAGAGATATTTTCTGACTCTTCTTTGGCAGAACTATGTGGGCTGTTATATTCTTCATCTGCCGTATGTTTGGGGCTATAATTATTATTGGTGGATAGAGTGTCAAAGTAGTTTAATTTAGGAGTATCGTACTGTCCGTTACGGGACGCTTCTAGTTGAAATGCGGCTAAAGTGTATCCTACAAATCCACCATCTTTAAAACCAGACGAATAAGCATCCAGAAGTTTTCCTGGCAATTTGGCTATCCTGTCTAAGATGTCTTTAGAATTATCATCTACTAATCCAGTACTTTTATCCATGTTTTTTTCTTTAATTCTCTCTGTTTTTTCTCTAGAAGAAAGTGAGTCTTTGGGAGACTTAGTATTTTGAGCTTGCACAGATTCTTTAATTAAGAGCATTTCTTCTAAAGTAATTCCTAAGTTAATTCCTAAGTTCAGGATATTAGATGTGGATGAAGGAATATCTTTAGGAACTATTTCTATCTTTGCTTCTTCTTTAGATTTTATGGTCATTGGCGTTAATGGTGTTATCTAAATTAAATGGTTTATAAAATTTGTTAATCACTAAAATATTAAAAGGAATTATATTTTTAATTGATAGCCTTCTTCCCAAGCGGCTAAGTGCAAATAAGAATGTTCATTCTTACGTACATCGTCAAACAATAAGGCACTTCTTTTATTGGGTATTTCTTGAAGGGTATAATCTATTTTTTTGTCTTTTATTTTAACTTGCACATAATATTTCTTTTTTGGGTTAAGAACTCTTGTTTTAGCATCTAAGACATATTCATCTTTCCAACTCCCTGGGTGTATTATGGCTTTTCCTTGTTCTTTTTGTTCATAAGTTTTGTGTATATGTCCTAGTACATGTACTTTTGTGGTTAATTTCTTTTTTTCTTTACGAAAAACATCAATAATATCATCTACATCAAAGTGCCTATTTTTTAAACGATAGTAAAATTCTCCAAATAATTTTTGGGGAAAGTTATAAGTAGGATCAGCATAATAGCGAAAAGGGTAGTACAATACTGATTTAAAGAAATAACCTATAGATCGTAAGCTAATTTTACGTAGAACCATATGGTGCAGAGAGAGAAGAAGTGGCCTTGGAGAAATTCTTTCAAGGAAGGGATGTTCTTCTTTTAGATCCATAAATGTGCTGATTAAACCAAAAGAAGCCCAAGGGAAGTTAAGAAGCGATTTTCCTTTATAATTTAAAAATAAACTCTCAAAATTAATGCGGTGCAGAAAGTCATATTGCTGTCCATGCTCAACGTAAAGGCCATCTTGTTTATAACTCAAACCAGGAAAATGCACTCTTTGTGGTGTTCCTATTAATCGTTTTATCTCTTCTTGCAGTTCTGGAAAGAATAAGTCATGATCATGGTTTCCAATAATAAAATATAAGTTGTGGTTCTTAATTTTGACAAATTTACTTAATGCTTGAAACACCGGTTTGTGGGCTTCATAAACTAATTTCATTTTTCCTAAAGAAATTTCTGCCGTAATGTGCCTTGGGAAAGATTTATTTCCTTTATCATCAATATAAGGGCATTTGAGAAAGTCAAAAGTATCGCCGTTGAAGATGAGATCAATATTTCCTTTCTTTTTACTTTGCTGATTAATTAGTTCTGAAAGTGCTTTATCACAGATGAAATCATCAGTTAGATTACCGCCTCCCATCTCTACATCTCCTAAAACAATCGCTTCTTTTTCCATAAAGTCCATCAATATGACAAAATTTATTAATCTTTTTGATTAAAATGTTTAAAATCAGATGAAAATCATCCAAATTATGATAAATCAGCACTTAACTATCTAATTTTAACCAAATGCAAAACTCCAAACCACTACCCTCTTTCTATTCAGATGTCTTTCTAGCACCTATGGCGGATATTACTGATTTGGCTTTTAGATTGCTTTGCCGCAAGTATGGGGCTGGTTTAAGTTCTACTGAGATGGTCTCCGCTAATGATCTGGCGCGTGAAGAGAAAGGCGCTTTACGCAAGATTGATTGTTATGATGAAGAATTACCTCGCGTAATACAGCTTTATGGTGTTAATGTAAATAATCTGGTTGCTGCGGCTAAGCTAGTTGAAGGCAGTTGTCAGATAATAGACTTAAATTTCTCTTGTCCGGATGAAAAGATTGTATCTCAAGGAGCTGGAAGCGCTATGATGCAGAGGCCTGAGAAAATACGTGAGATTGTCAAAGCGGTAAGTTCTGCTGTAAAAATTCCTGTTAGTTGTAAGTTACGTTTAGGATTTAATTCCGTTAATATCTTGGAAATTGCTAAAATCTGTGAAGAAGCTGGAGCTAGTATGCTAATAATTCACGGAAGAACGAGAGTTCAAGAATACAATGGAAAAGCCGATTGGACTTGGATTAAAAAAGTCAAAGAAACCGTTTCTATTTCTGTTTGTGGCAACGGTGATGTGCGCAGTGTAGAAGAGTACGTGCGTATAAAAAAAGAAACAGGGTGTGATTACGTCATGATTGGCCGCGGCGCAGTCGGTAATCCTTATTTATTCCAGCAGATTAAAGATTATAATGAAACTGGCAGTTATTCTCCGTCAAGTATGAAACTTAAAATAGATGCTTTGCTGGAATATTTGAAGTTAGCAAAAGAGTTCAAAGTTAGTTTTAACAGCACTAAATATCTGACGATGTTGTTTCTTGAGCGCATTAAATGGACTGGCGATATTAGCCGAGCTTTGGATAAGACTAAAAGACGGGAAGAGATTGAAGAGATAGTGAAGGGGATTGTGTGAGATTAAACTATTAATCTATAATTTCATAAGTCTTAAAAATAAATTAATTAGGAAAAAATCATGGATTTCTTTTTTGATGCTTTAATGATTATTCACCCAGAATATGGAGAGCCAATTAATCGCTATTACAAAGATAATTTAAAAAAACGTGTTAATGAATGTTACTCCTCTAATAAACCGGTGTTTCTTGTAGATTCAGACGAGAATCCGCTTCGTGATAAGGCTTTGATTAAACTATTTAAAAAATCTCACTTAATACCTAATTTTGATGAATCTGAGTTTATAGTTAAACGTCAAAAAGAAATTGATTATATTTGTGATACTGTTCATCGCTCTCCTTCTGAAACAATACTTGGTTTTGGCGGAATTCACGCTTCTTGTTGTGTTTATACTTATGCCCTAGGCTGGTGTGAAGAAGTACTAACTAATTTTAATCCAAAATTTATAGGTAATATTCCTAAAATTAATCCTATTTGTCAAGGGATAATTTTAGATGATATTGTGTAAGTTGTTTAAATTGGCTTCTTAGTGATAATGTTTAAGAAGTTTAATACTAATAAAACTAATCAATGAATAATTTATCTGTCATCGATCAAGTCAAAGTTCTAGTTCGTTATAATGGGAAATATCTTTTGTTAAAGAAAGTTAAAGATATTCATCCAGATCATATCGGCTGCTTTGAAGTTCCAGGTGGTAAAGTTAAACCTAAAGAGGATTCTATCTTCGCAGCTTTACGTGAAGTTAAAGAAGAGACCGGGCTGAATTGTAAAATAATTACTGAACTGAAGCCTTTGAATTTAGATAAAGAGGGAATTCATACGTTGACTAGAATTTTTTTAGCCGAATCTTTTACTGCTCACGTAAACTTGTCTAAAGAACATAGTGATTATATTTGGGTTGTTTTAAATGAGATTAATTATTTAGATAAAGTAATCTATAAAGAACTGCTTTTGCAGTATGTAGGATGGGCGGAGAAAGTAGTTTAAAGTATATTTTTGCCCATAACTTTAAATATATGTTATTATTACCATACTGTTATGGTCATATCTACTTAATATTGACTTATGAGATTAAACACTAACATGCAAAACAAAGATGTAATCATCATTAAATATTTAATAGAACACAAAAATGAAGAGTTAAGTATTCGTAATATCTCTTTTGCTCTTAAAATAGATTATAAGAATGTTCATTCAATGGTGAAAAGACTAGAACACAATTCATTGGTTAAATTAGAATCGTTTGGGCCTTCTAAGAGAGTTAAGTTGATTCAAAAGATTCATCCTCTCATTTTTGAGGCTGAATATCTCCGAAGAGAAGAGATCTTAAAAGATAAGAACATGTCTGTAATGTTAAACGAATTTAAAAAAGTAATTAATACAAAATATTTTATACTTCTGCTCTTTGGTTCATATGCCAAGAAAACACAAACTAAAAGTTCAGATATTGATTTGATGTTTATTGTTCCTGAAAGACAGGAAGAAATCTGTGAGAAAAGTATAATCTCTCAAGCAAGATTATTACCATTGCCTTTGCATTGTTTAGTGTTTTCAGAAAATCAATTTTTAGAGATGTTAAACTCTCAAAAACTTAATGTGGGAAAGGAAGCTTTAAAAAATAATATTGTTTTATATGGTGTAGAAAGCTACTACGAGATGTTCCAAATTGGTTGAAGAAAATAGGAAAAAAGAAGCAGAGGCCAATTTCTCTAAATACTTAGAAGATGGTTTGATTAAAAAAGAAAAGAGTGATGTGGCTCAAGAGATGTATATTAAAAATGCAGATTTATCTTTAAATCTAGCAGAAGAATGTATCAATAGTCAATTAAATCCTTATCTTTGGGTTGTAGTAATCTCTTATTATTCTATGTTTTACATCGCTAATGCTGTCCTATTAGAATTAGGCTATAAGACAGGAGATAAAGTCGCTCATAAAGTTACTAATGATGCTTTAATTGTTCTGGTGAGAGATAAAATAAAGAAAGGTCTATTGGAAGAGTATGAAACTGCCAAAGAAGATGCATTAGAAATTGCTTCTGTGAAATCAAACGAGATCATTAGTTTTTACGTTCTAGAATTAGATAAGCGTTCTCGCTTTCAATATGAAATGACGGAATCCATCCAGAAGCAAAAAGCAGAAACATCTATAAAACGAGCTAAACAGTTTATGTTCGAACTGAAAAAATTGTTGTCTTAATCTAATAATCTAGATCTTTCTAATTTTCCTCCCAAATCTTTATAAATAACCCTCTAAATAAGCACTATAAAGCCAACGTTGTGCTTAATCAAAACTAAATTACCAGTGTAGATAAGCAGGACATTGCTGCATGAGGCAATAGAAAATGCAGATCACTAATCGTGTTCTACATTTTCTAAGCATAAAATTAAGTCGTTGCTTAATTTTACACTAAAGAAAATGCAGACGAGAATAATTATTTAATTCTTGTTTGTTTTACTTTGCTCTAAAGTAAATAGATTAAAAAATAAATGGAGAAAATAAAATGGGCGACGAACAAGAAAGTTTATTGATTGATTCCAATGAGTACCTTAAATCAGGTATCCATATCGGAACGAAGTTTAAAACTAAGTATATGAGTAATTTCATTTACAAAACTAGACCTGATGGTCTTAGTGTTTTGAACTTGAAGAAGATTGATGAGCGTATTAAATTAGCTATCAATATGGTCTGCCAATATAATGCTGAAGATATTTTAATCGTCAGCCGTCGTGAAAACGGATGGAAAGCCTTGAAGAAGCTGCATCAATTGACTGGTATTAAAGTATTTACTGCACGTTATCCACCTGGAATTTTAACTAATCCTCAACTAGAAACTTTTATCGAACCTAAGTTGATTATGGTTTGTGATCCCTTTACAGATAAAAACGCTGTAGAAGATGCTAACCGTACTGGTGTTCCAGTAATCGCTCTATGTGATACTAACAACCAGCCAAATAATATTGATTTAGTTGTACCTTGTAACAACAAAGGTAAAAAATCAGTAGGTTTAGTATTCTATCTTATGGCTAGGGACTTTATGAAAAATAAAGGTCTGCTTGCTGGAAACGAAGAAATGCCAGCTAAGATGGAAGAATTCATGGAAGAATAGAGTATTTTAATTTTTTTTTGTATTTCTTTTTTACTAATTTTTGTTGTTTCTTACATTTTTTACTTATTTTTTTTAACTTCTCTAAAACAATTTTACTTTATGTATATTTCTATATAGAAGTATTTATAATCACTTATCACTAAATTTGGTTGGTGAAATAAAATGTCTTTCTTTGGATATGGGATTGAAATTTATGGGCTGCGAACAATAACGCAGGATGATTTTATTCAAGCCATGTCTGCTTTACCAACACCTGGCAATATTCGTCATTTTTTTAGAGGAATTTACGGTAAAGATTATTCTCTCATAAATCCATCTAAAGATGAAGTTCTTGATTTGTTCTTAAATAAACGTCTTTACCAATTGGTCGATTCTGTTAATTTATCTTTTAATTTTGGTGAACCATTAACTCAGCAAGTTAATCTGAGTCTTCATCCCAATTTTGGAGGTAGGCATATGGATTACAATTTAGATAGGATATTTAACCAAAATAACATGCAACATTTTCGAAATATCGCCTCAATCTCTTCTTCTGGCGCAAAAACTGGGGAAATAGATAGAACTTATTTTGATTATATAAGAATCCTAGCAGAGAATCTAATTCCTAAAAATCTAAGACTTTATTATAATATTACTTTACCAGAAGGGGATAAAAGCCATTCGATCTTAGAAGTAAATGAGTACATTGATCTTTTAGAAGTATTAGTCTTAGAAAATTGTAAAACTTAAAGAATAAAACTGTTATTATTTGATTTTATCTATTTCTTTTAAACAATATTTAACTTTAAAACATATAACCTGTAAAAATTATAATAGATTGCTTTTTAGATTGCTTTTAAATATTAGTTTATTCTCAAAATCAGTCTATTATTAAACTAATTCTAATAACTCTTGCCAAAATGGAACCATTTATTGGCTTTTTCTCCGCAAGCAAAACATTTCGTGGATTTAAGGTCGGCTTGTTCTAACGGAGAATTTAATGTTTTAATACCATATTTTGTTTTCAGTTCTTCTTCACATCCTGCAGTAGCACACCAAGCTCCAAATACGATCTTTTTATTTTCCAAGGCTTTTTCCGCTTCTTTTACACTGCTTGCTTGGGTGATAGAACTTTCTAATAACTCTTCTGCTTTGTGCAATAAATTTTCTTGAATTTGATCTAATATTAATTTAACTTCCTCATCGATTCCGTTTATCGGCAAAGCTTGTTTTTCTCCTGTATCTCTTCGTACTGTTAGAACTTGTTTTTTCTCTAAGTCTTTTGGTCCAATTTCTAGTCGTAGTGGTATACCTTTTACTTCCCATTCATTATATTTCCAGCCAGGAGTATAGCCTTCACGATCATCAATTTTGACAGCAAAGCCTTTTTCTTCCAGTTTAGTTTTTATCTCTAACGCAGCTTTCAAAACTTGCGCTTTACTATCATCAAAAATAATTGGTATAATCACAACTGGAATGGCCGCTACTTTTGGTGGTATAATTAAGCCTTTATCATCACCATGGATGGCAACCATAACTCCAATCATTCTAGTAGTAATGGCCCAAGTATTCTGCCAGACGTATTGTTTCTGACCTGTTTGATCCATAAAAGTAATATCAAAAGCTTTGGAAAATATTTGTCCATCATGATGAAAATCAGGTCCTTGGATTGCTTTTCCATTTGGTACTACAAATTCCATACTTACAGTATATTCTGCACCGGCAAACTTTTCAGTTTCAGATTTACGACCGATTAAGCTCGGCAGTGCTAAATAATCTCGACAAACATCATCGTAAATGCCGATAATTTGTGGGCCTTCACTTTCTGCTTCAGCTTTTGTAGCAAAGCAAGTATGCCCTTCATTCCATAAGAATTCACGTCCGCGCAAAAAAGGAACTGGGTGTTTAAATTCCCATCTGACTACATTATTCCATTGATTATAGCGCAGGGGCAAGTCTTGATGCGAGCGAATCCATTTTGAATATGAATCATACATGATTGTTTCAGAAGTAGGACGAATAGCTAGTTTTTCTCCTAATAGTGTATCACCGCCATGAGTTACCCAAGCAACTTCTGGAGAAAAGCCTTGTAAATGTGTGGCTTCTTTTTTTAATAAAGATTCAGGAATAAATAATGGGAAGTAAGCGTTTTGTATTCCTATTGCTTTAAATTTTTTATCAGTAACATCTCTAATTTTTTCCCAAATGGCATAAGAGTTTGGTTTATAGACTATGCATCCTGAGACCACAGAATAATCTGCCAAGTCCGCTTTTTGAATGACTTGAGTATACCATTCACTAAAGTTTTCTGATTTTTTAGCTTGCAAACCTTTAGTGTTTTGTTGGTTACTTGAAGAAATAGTTGTACTTTTACTGGTGTTGAGACTTTTAGCTTGATTTTTCGAAGATAAACCTTTGTTTTGGTGCTGTTCTTTATTATTTTGTTCTTTATTCATTTTAGGTTTTAATTAATCTCAAATTGCATCAAAATTTAACTTAAAATTGTTATAAAAACTAGGTTTATATAAATATTGCGTGAAAAGTTTAAAAGCCTATTTCAACACCAGCAAAAAGTTTATATAGGAATATCTATCTTCTGAACAACATTAATATTATATTACTTAAATCTTAAGAGTCATATTACTTAAATTTGATGGTAATATACTAAAATGCGCTATAATTAGAACATTAATTGGCGCATTTTATATATATAAAGTTCCAATAAATATTCGAAAGCTTTGGAACTTTAGTATAATTTAAAGATAAAAACAATGGTATCCTAATGGAAAGACAAATGTTTCATCATCCACGAAATGATATTGGAGGTGGTCCTTTAGATAAGCCCATTACTATCAAAGTAACTCCTCGCAAAGTTATTAAATTAATTTTGATTATTGGAATTTTATTAGCTGTGTTTTTCTTAGGTCGTATGACTGCAAATCCAGATTCTGATCCAATTAATTGGCCTAGTTTTAATTTTAGCGGTCTGTTTGCTGGCGATAACGACGATGTCGATACAGAGAAAGTATCTGCGGTTAAAACTAAAATTACTGAAGATAGTGCAACAACTGAGGGCACTTCTGATACGGACACTGGAACTGTTTCTGATGCTGATACGGCCAGTACTGATTCTTCAGCTAGTACTGCTGATTCTGATACTACGGTTGCTGCTGATACTACGGCAGATGCTGAAATAGATGAAACTGAATATATCACTAAATACAGCAAAGTTTCAATAGCTCTAACTAGTGTGAGAAAAGAATGGAAAACTACTTGGGGCAAGATTACTGATTTAGTATTAACAATTAAGAACGGGGAAGAAGGCCCTATAAAAATGAGTCATTTGATGATGGAAGTAGAGGGTTATCCTGATTTTGAGAAAAAAGTTCCCCTTCCTGTATCTTTACAAAAGATTGTTGCAGGAAAGACTCTTAGTACTAGTGTTCGTATTCCTCAAGGCTTTGCCTATAATGAAGGTTCTGTTGGCGACTTAAACAGCGTAGATATCACTTTAACTCTTTTTGATACAAATGGCAAAGAAGTTACGAAAGTTACAGCAGCAATGAGTTTGAAAGGGTAGAGCTGATTTTCTTTAATTATTAAATTAGATTTTTTTAATATAAGTATTTATTAGAGAAAAGCTTTATAATTATTCTATCTTTTTGCTGGTTATGATTCATATAAACTCAGAACTAAAAAAACAAGGATTATTAGGTAAACTTAAAGAGTTAACTTTGCCTCAAATCTATGTTGCTCCAACTATTTCTGGTTTTTTAGAGGATAGGAAAAATATAACCACTACTAGTTTTTTAGATGTTGTAGGGTATACCTTAGGTCTCAGAGCAGGTGGCTTTCATTTTTATGGCGCTGCTTTAATTTTCTTAAATGAGGTTCAATATTTTAGAGACTCTCAAAGTCTTAATCTGGTTTATCTAAAAGATTCGAACTGTACTTTGGGAATGGGAATACACGATTTTGTCACTTATTATGAATCTATTAAAGAGCAGGGAATTAATAATGGTGACAAGGTTCAATTAGCTGGATTTATTTACGATCCCACTGATAATCGTGCTGAGCTTCTAGGACTTATAAAAATATGGGATTATAAATGTCCAAATGTTGCTTCTCATTCTTTAAGTCGTTTAGTTCATGCGTTTGACTTTTCTTAAGGCTATTTTTTCTTAATACTATCTGCTAAACGTTACTGTGTGTTAAACGTTAATTTCTAAGTACATCAGCGTAAGCTATAAATACCAGAGGATAATACTTATGAGGTTACAAAAGTAAAGTTAATCAAATAAACAAAAATTTAATCAAGATCAATTCAGTCAACATAACCTTAATCAACAGAAACTTAATCAAGATTAATTTAATCAAATAAAAAATAAATGGATGGATAAATGTCAGACATATTAGAATTAATCAAATCTCGGCGTACTATAAAAGAATTTCAGCCTAAATTTGTTTCTTGGGAAAATATTTCTCGCGTCTTAGATGCAGGCAGGCATGCGCCAAGTTGCGGTAATTTACAGAACTGGAAATTTATTTTAGTTTATAATGCCGGTCAAAAACAGAGTTTAGCTGAAGTTTGTTATGGTCAATATGAAATTGCTATGGCCTGGACTCTTATTGTAGTTTGCGCTGAGCCAGAAAAAGTAGAACGTTATTATGGCTCTCGTGGTAGAAATTTATACACCATTCAAAATTGTGCTGCTGTCGTACAAAATATGCTTTTGGAAGCTCATTCTTTGGGTTTAGGAACGCGCTGGGTAGGTGCTTTCGACGAAGAAGCAGTTAAAAATCAATTAAATATCCCTGATGAGATTAGTGTCCAGGCTATTGTGGCTTTGGGTTATGCTAAAGATACACCTGAAAAACCACCTAAATATCCTTTAGAACCTATTACTTATTTTTCTAGATGGCGCAGTCGTATCAAAGATCCAGCCAGATACATGAATGATATTGCTTCTATTTTGGCGAGAAAGAAAGATGCAGCAACAGGCGCTTTCAAAGAGGTTATTTCTGAAAGCAAAGAATTATTTAGATCTGATTCTAAAGAAAAGCCTAACTCTAAAGATGGATCAAAGCCTAACGATCAAACTAAATCACCAGATGAAACTGATGATGGCTCTGAAGGGAAAAAAGACCAATCTAAGAAAAAACAAGAAAAAGAGTATATTATTAATTATTAATCAATTTATTAATTTTTAATTAATTTCTTCGACGACAATTTTCTGAATGGGTGGATTTTATTGAATTAAAAGTAGTGACTAAATTATAGTCTCAAGCACATAAAAGTTTAAATATGGGTTGGATATACCTTATTAAATATTTATTTAGAAAAAAAGATTAATTGCCTCAAAAGTCTGGTAAACTTTTTTTGGCTCTACTTGGTCGGTTTTGGTTGGTATTAAGTAAATTGTATTTGGTAAATTCTTGTTCAACTTACTTCTTAGTTTTTTGGTTTAAGCTGGTTAGCTTCTAAAAAGTAGAAAGGTTCCGCTGATATATAATCTTTTAGGTGGTAGAAAATATAGGTTGGGGTTTATATTAGGGGTGCTATAAAAAATAAAAAAACAAGGGAAAAAACTTGAGGTGGTAAAATGGAATTTATTGTGGAGAAAGCCTTAAGCGGATTATCGTCTGCTTCTGAGCCAGAATTTGATTTGAACCAAGCCAACATTAAAGTTATTGGTGTTGGCGGAGCCGGCAACAATATGGTTGGCTGGTTATATAAAAAAGGAATAAAAGGGGCAGAAATTATTGCTACTAACACAGATCAGCAGCACTTAGGAATAACTGGCGCTGATCGTAAGTTTCTTATTGGTAAAGACTGCACACGAGGACTCGGTTGTGGAGGTTTCCCAAATAAAGGAGCAGAAGCCGCACAAGAATCTTTGACTCAAATTAAAGAAGCTTTAAAAAGTGCAGATATGGTTTTTGTCTGTGCAGGTATGGGGGGAGGAACAGGTACAGGGGCCGCTCCAGTTGTCGCTCAAGTTGCTAAAGATACAGGCGCAATTGTAATTGGAACAGTAACTATGCCCTTCAACATTGAAAGAGCTCGTTGTGACAAAGCAGAATTTGGTCTGCAACAATTGAGACAAGTTTCCGATACTGTAATTGTTATTGACAACAATCGCTTAGTACAGATTGCTGGTAACTTACCTATCCAACAAGCTTTTGCTGTAGCTAACGAATTGATTGCTACTATGATTAAAGGTATTGTTGAAACCATTGCTGTCCCTTCCTTAGTTAACTTGGATTACGCAGATGTTAAAGCTATCATGTCCAACGGTGGAGTAGCTGCAATTGGTGTAGGTAGTTCAGATACAAATAATAGAGTAGAAGAAGCCGTTAAAGGTGCTTTAAGCAATCCTTTATTGGATATAAACTACGAAGGCGCAACAGGTGCTTTAATTCACATAACTGGCGGACCAGATATGACTTTGGATGAAGTATCCCGTATTGGTGAATTAGTAACAGAAAGCTTGGATGAAGATGCCAACGTTATCTGGGGAGCAAGAGTTGCTGATGATATGAAAGGCAAGTTAACTGTCATGACTATCATTACTGGAGTAAACTCACCTTGGATCTTGGGTAAGATTGACAACAAGCACACCGAGCGTAAAGCACGTGCTTTAAGCCACGAACTAGGAATAGAACTGGTTTAAGAGCATTTAGAGCAAGAGAAAAATAAAAAACTGCAGTTTAGGTAATTAGAACATGTGGGTATACTAAAGATAAACTTTCAGCGGAACTTATCTTTATTAAACTCTGATTAAAGTTCTAATTGCTAAACACCTATATCAACCTCAAGTACTGCAGTTTTTTATTTCCTTTATTTCACATTTTTTCAAAATCTTGCCTTTATATGTTCTCTACCACCCCCTTGGTAAATACCCCCAAAGGCAAGATTTTTTTTTAATTTTTTTAAGATTTCTTGTGATGATTTTTATTTTTCTAGATTTTTTTTATGAATTTTCAAATTGTATTTTACTTTAGATTTCTATAATCTATTATCGTCGTGAAGAGGAATATTTAAATATAGTTATATTCTTAACCTAATAAAAATAGGTGGGTAGTGCAAGTTTATTATTTTCAAGCAAGCTTGTTTGTCGTCTATTTTTTGTACCTGGTACATATCCATAGTGATACTAAGTAAAAAATAAAGATTAATTAAATGATGAATAACTGTATTTAATGAATAACAATATCATGAATAACAATATCTACAGTTAAAAAACAGAGGGATTAAAATGGAAAAAAGATGGATGTTATTAATATTATTCGTACTTGTGGCTTTAGGCTTAGCCGGATATGTTTCTGCGGCTGGCTGCTGGGAATATACAGGTGAGAGCACTTGTGAATCGAGCAGTGATGCTTTTACTTGTGAATGGAAGACTAGTCCTTGGGGCAGCTGGTGCGAGGAAAAAACTTGCTGGAATGCTTTTGCTCAAAGTTCCTGCACTCAGGCAGATAATTCTTCTTCTACAAATTTTATAAATAAAACTTGTCAATGGACAAGCAATTCTTATTCTTGGTGTACAGAAGTTGATTGCTGGGCTTTTGATGGAACTACAGAAGCGGCTTGTGAAAATAATGGTTTAAATATCCAATGTAACTGGAATGATAATTGGTGTATGGGACCACCGGAAAAGCAATGCTGGTCTTATAGTACAGAATCAACTTGTGAAGCGATAACTGGCTGTGGCTGGGGTTCTTGTATGAGAAAGAGCTGTTGGGATTATACTACTTCTTCTACTTGTACAGCAGGAACGGGTTATGATGGCGGTGCTTGTAAATGGAATGCTCAATATAATTATTGTCAAGAATCCGGTTGTTGGGATTTGACAGATATGACAACTTGTGATGCGAATAGTGCTTGTAAATGGAACAGCGGTTATTGTTCAAAAAAATCGTGCTGGGATAATAGTTATACTAATTCAACAGCTTGTGTAAATAATAGCGCTGGATTAAGCTGTCAGTGGAACAGTCCTTATTGTGAAGAAAAAAATTGTTGGAGTTATAATACAGAAAATACTTGTACTACCTCAAATTCTAGTTCAGGAAGATCTTGTAAATGGAATACTTATTCTGGCGGATGGTGTGAAGAGAAGGGTTGTTGGAGTTGGGATTCATGGAAGGGTGGAAATGAAGCAGATTGTCGGGGAAATGGAACGACTCTAAAATTGGGATGTACTTGGAATAATGATACCTCTACCTCGGCGAATACTACTGACGGCTGGTGTTATAAAGATATTTCTACCAAAAGTTGTGCTAATTGGAATGGGGAACAAGATTGTATGAGCTCATTTTATTGTATGTGGAACAAGACCAGTTCTTTATGTCAAGATCCAGTAGCTGGTGCAGGAGGAATTCAAACAGATTTTATACCTTGGTATCCGGGATGTTATTTATTTGATTATCAAGGACAGAGCGCTTGTCAAAATGTTACGGGATGTACATGGAGTGGTACTGATACAGTTAACCCTTGTCGGGGAAATGCTACCATTAATAATACAGATCCATTGATTGGCGGGATAAGGTGTAATTACATTAATAGTTCTAATAATTCGGATATGTGTACCTCTATGAGTCAGCTTCCTTTTTGCTGCAGTTCACAAGGCGGCACGTGTGTTGAAGATAAATTTAGTACTACTTGTTGGGATCAGAAAAAAGAAATGCCGGAAGGAGCCACTTATTGTGAGGATTATAATTCTTATACTGATCAAGCTTTATGTAATCAGATATCCAGCGATCCTTGGTATATGCCTTGTAAATGGAATAATGCTTCAGAAAGGTGTGAGTTTAAAGCAGATCAAATCTTTGAAGAAGGAAAAGAAAGTTTGATTTATTTAGACAGCAAGCAGACCTGCGAGTCTGCGGGAGGAATATGGGTTACCGATAGTTATTGCAACTCTAATAATGCTACTACGGCAGTAGCTTTGTCCATGGGCAGGTGCGAGCAAAAATTCGATGCAGAGAGAAACTGTAATAAAGAATGTTATGCTTGTAATTTTCAAACTGATGGCAGTAATTGGACTAGTTTGCAAAGCGCTAAAGATGCTTGTTTTAGCTCTAAATTAGGGATGTGTGATTTTACAACAAGTTCTACTGCAGCTAATGGTTTTGGTCTTTGTAAAGTTAAAGAAGAATTCAAGAAGGGAATAGCTAAAGATTGTGATACCGATTGCGCTTCTTGCGGTTATACCGGAAACTTTATGGCCTCAGAAGCAGATAAGAAACCTTCATATTATTGTAAGAATAGTAAAGCTAAGTGTAAATGGGTGGCAGATTTAAGCAATAAAAATGACGAATCTAAAGGCAAATGTGTTTCTAATTCTGAAAAAACATGTGAAGATCGCTGCGATGAATGTAGTGAGGAAAGTGAATGTACTAATTTCGGAGCAAAGAAAGGAAATACTAGTAAAGCTACACAATGTAGTTGGGATAGTGTTGCTAGTACATGTAGTTTAACTACCGGCGGCGCTCAGCAGGAATTATGTTGGGATGGAGTAGATAATAATAATAATGGAAAAATGGATTGCGCAGACAGTATGTGTTTCACTGATACTTTCTGTGGTGGAAGTTTTATGATGGGCTTTGGAGGAAAGGATTGTTTCGGGTATTCTGATAATGTTTCCTGTGCCAGTAATCAATGTGTCTGGGTAGATGAGAATTGGGGTGAATGGTGCGATATGCCTGGGGCAAGTTGTTGGAAGAAAGATGGAGATCAGAATGCTTGTGCTGCAGATGGAAACTGTACTTGGCACTCAGGATTTGGTGGTTTCTGTGAAGAAAACTGGACCATGAGTGTTAGTTGTATGGGTAAAACTCAAACTCAATGCTATGAAGCTAATACTACTGGTTGTGTATGGACGGTTGATCAATACTTCCAAGATTTTTCAGGCGGACAGCAAGGCTGGTGTGATCCGGATTGGAGTTATACTGGAACTTGGTTTAGTGGTTGTTCTAATTATAGTACTGGACGAACTGATTGTGAAGATGCAGGAACAGCAGATAGTACTGGGAAAAAACCTTGTAATTGGTTTAATTCTACTTCTAGCAGTGGCGCTGGTGCTTATGGTGGTGGATGGTGCGACCATATGAAATTTGCTTGTGGACAGTTTAATACTGAAGCGAATTGCACTCAGAGAATTAACGATAGTCAAAATTATAATCATAGTCAATATTGTAATTGGAAACATGATGAATGGGGAACTTTCTGTGAAGGAAAAAGTATGGGTGGAAGTTCGACTGGATGTTGGGGTAATGCTGATCAAAATAGTTGTACTGCCTCGGGATGTAATTGGAAGAGTGGTTTCTGTGATCCAGTAGGATTTGGCAGTGAGATGGGCGGCGGCGGAGTGGCTGGTGGAGCAATGATGGGTATGGGCGGCTCGGGTATGAGTTGTTTCAAATACAACGGCAACCAAACTGGATGTACTGGACAACAAGGCTGTGGCTGGATGGAAGAAGGACAACCTTTCTGTGACGTCGATAAAGGCTCTGAGTGTCCGCAATATAGTTTTAGCGCAGCAGTTTGTAATGCTAAACCGCGTTGTGTTTATAATGCGCAAATGCAGTTCTGCGACGAAAAGCCCTTTGCTTGTAACTGGAACAGTAGTTATAGCAACGGAATTGATGATGCCAATGTAGCCGGTACTACGGACCAAGCAGAATGTCAAAGTAATTCACTTTGTTATTGGTCGAATATAGGTTGTCAGCCGCAATGCTTTAATTCCAGTAAATCTACATCGGCTACGTGTGGTGGTTTTGCTCTTAATGCAACTAATGGTACGTTAAATCAAAGCGCTTGTACCTGGGTTTCAGGATGGTGTAATTCTGGTATGGAATCCAGTTATTTCCAAGGAATGGAAAAAGGAGCACCGACACCTTTAGGTTCTGATGCCAGTGGAGATGCTTCTCCAGCAGAAGTTGATATCGTGGATTTCGGAATGAAAGAAATGGGTTTTGGTGATACTTTTGGTTTTGGAATAAGGGTGTCTAATATCATTAATGCTTCCATGTGTAATGGAATTAAATTAATGAGTGGATTTACAGGGGATGGAAAGAACATGACTAGATTTTATTGGTATTTAGATACTGATGGAACTAGTACTGGTGGATGTAGTTCGTTAAACGGTAATGCCTATGCCGGATTTGAGTTTTATTTCAAAGATATTTGGAATTGGAGCACTTCTCAAGGTGAAGCCTCTGAAACCACGGAAGCTTATGTATGTAACAGCGGTAGTTGGAAGAAAGCGCCAATTTCAATATCAGGCAATAAGCAGATGGCTTGTAAAGAAACAGGTGGTGGAATGATTGCTATCAAAAAAAGCGATTTAGAGAATTATCCGGAATTGTATGATGCAGGAGGAGATATAAGAGTTTACGTCGCTACAGCAGGTGCAGTTAACAATATTAGTAATCCTTCAGATACAGCAAATGTAGGTTGGGCTACTCCGGGTACGGTTGACTTTGATATTGATAACTTAGATATCTTTAAGCATAAAGTTAATGCCTCGGAAAAATCTGGAGAGGGTGCAAATAAAGGTTATATAGAATACGCTGATGTGGATTGTTGGACTTCCACTGGATGCGCGGATTATAAATGCGCTGGGCATGAGTATTGTGTTGCAAATGGCTATGGTGTAGAAGCAGCGGGCTTTACGGATTCAAGAGTTCCTAAGATTGTGGGAGTGATGAAAGAGCTTTATCCAGATGCAGCTTTGATAACTTACTTTACGGATAAACCAACCAATGGTAGTTTAGAGTTGTTTGGATCGGGAGATACAACTTGTTCGCAGTATGATTCGGCTAACTTTTACGGTCACTTCCCTGATTCTGGCGTGGTTAGTCCTAATGTACGCGATTACAAACTTTGGCATGTGGCAGAAATTGCAGAAGGAGCAGCTTATGGATATGTGAATAATACTAATAAAACTTATCCTGCTCCATTAGCTAGCGGAGCAACGTACTACTACAAGATACGTTACTGTGACAATGCAAGTAAATGCGGAGTAACTAAATGTGCTTCATTCCAAACAGAAGCTTCGGCTAATGATTGCGCTTTCTGTAATTTCGTAACTAGATTAGATGCGCCAAGTGGTTGGAATGTTACTTACGACTTAGACCAGGATGGGACTTACGAACATATGCAAGGAGCTATCTGTGGTGCTAATGCGGGAATGAAGACTAACTACACTTCAGGAAGAAGAGCTAATATGAAAATGTTTGAAACCGATAACAGTACATGGTTAGAATTCCTCAATGTAACTTTGACCAAGAGCGCTTTAAGCAGTAGAATCAGAGATTTTAATGATGATGCTGGATCTGTTCAAGGTACAACAACTACGGGTACGAGTGCTGGTGTAACCGTTGGTTATGTAGGAATGTTAGAAGATACTCGGGATAAGATTATCTATAACTTACGTCCAGAAATTTGTAAAATTAAAATACCTAGAGGTTCGGGCAGCTGTACGGAATTATGGCACTGTGATCAAACCAATACTAAATGTGTTGATCGTTCAGATGAAGCAACTATCTTAGAAATTGGCAGTGATTATTGTATCTGGCAGATACCTTACTGTGAGTTCTCTAGTTGGGCTAGTGGAAGACCGGGCTCCGGAAGTTCTTCTAGTTCCAGTAGTTCTTCCTCTTCGTCTGGTGGTGGAGGCGGTGGTGGCGGTGGCGGTGGAGGCGGCGGATTAGCTACAGCTAAAGCCAAAGCTGAAGTGGTTGTTGAAGAGAAAGAAGTAGTGGAAGAAATTCCTGTTGAGAAAGGAGAAGAAACCGCAGCTTCAACAGCGCCTCGCGTAGAGACGAAGGAAAGCAGTGGTGCTTTAGCTGGTATGGCTTGGGGCGGATTTGGAGCAGCTTTGTCTGGTTTAGCCTGGCTATGGATCACTTTGTTTATACTAGCTTTGGCCGTAGGGGTTGGTTTTTATCTCTATAAGACAAGGTAGAACCTGAGTTCTATTTTTTATTGTTTTTTTAAATTTTTAAAACTGTTTTTTTAAAAAGATTAATAAATATTAGTTGTTTTTTTGAATAAAAATAAAACCAGCTAATCTGAAACCATCTCGCTCGCACCCTGTCTTGCTTTTGTTTTTGTTGTAACTCAAGTGATTTTCTCAGGACAGGGCAAAGCAGTTTGACAACTCGTCCAGTGCTCGCTGGCCATTTGGTGATGGTTTCATACTAACCAATAAAACCATAAACTTACTGAACAATAAAAATGAAAAAAGATAATTCCAATAAAGACTTATTAAAAAAAAATCCTCTTAAAGAAGTCCTAGAAGATCTAGAGTCCTACGATGAGGGCTGTGAGTTAGACAGTGTTATGGGTTCTGGAGAATAAATATATGGCTGATGAAAATATTATAGTCTCTAAAACTGTTGAAAAGATGGCTTGTTGTAAATCTTACCTTACTCCCAAAGGTCGATGTTATGTTTGTTTAGAGGAAACAACTAGTACTAATCCAATGATAGACTCAGATGAAGATTTAGATGATGATTCTATAGATATTGATATTGGTTTAGGTGATATGGATCTAAATGATTTGGATCTAACCGATAAAGATTTGCTTGATAATAAAGAAGATTAAGTCAAATTAGATATTTTTTCTGGAGATGGTTTATGAAAACCATGGGATAGTTTTTTTAATAGCCCTGTTTTCTCTAACTAAATGACCTTAAATGACTCTAAACATTTTGGAAATAATATGAACTCAGGGGCTAGTTACAAAGATTACAAGAAAATAGATACCTCTAAAGCTAAGAAGAAGTTTCTTTCCAAAATTAAAGTTAGTAGAAATAAAGTTTCTGTTGATAAAGAACAATGGGGGCAGCATTTTTTGTTAGTAAATTATCCAGAAGGAAGGGCTGTTTTGAAAAAAATTATTGAAGCTGCCAAGCTTAGCTCTGCAGATACTGTACTAGAAATTGGGGCGGGAAATGGCAGCTTAACTAGGGAATTGGTTAAAGTAGCGGGTAAGGTTATTGCTTTAGAAATAGATGAAAACTTTAAACCTGAATTGGAAGGAGTAAAAACAGAATCTACCGGAAAAATGGATCTATTTTTTATCAATGCTTTAGATTTCTTGAATGAATATTCTGTTGAGCACCAGATTAAGTTTAATAAGATTGTAGCTAATATTCCCTATCAAATAGGGGAGCCATTATTGAAGTATCTTTGTAGGGTGCGAGGCAGAAATGTTGAAAAAGCTGTACTAATGGTTCCTGCCGGCTTTGCTCAAAAGATGTCAGTTCATCCAGTTTTCTCGGCATTTTTAGATTTTAAGATTGTAGAAAAAGTACCTCGTGAATTATTTTCTCCTGCACCTAGAGTTGATTCTGTAGTTCTGCATTTAGAGAAAAAAAATTTAGTGAGAAAAGATTCAGAAAGAAAAAATAAACTTGAAGCCGTGGAATTTTTAGTTCAAGAGTTGTATAAACAGAGAGATAAAACTTTGAAGAATGGTCTGCGAGAAGCTCTGATAGAATTTTCTATTTTAAACAGAAAAAAAGAAAAAGAGATAAAACCATTAACTAAAAAAGAAGCACTTGTTCTTATATCAAAACTTGGATTAGACGAAGGGATATTAGATAAAAGAATAAGTCAGTTATCTGTTGAAGAATGGAAGAAGTTGTTAGAGAAAGTTAAAATAGCTATAACGAAAGAAGTTCAAATAAGTTAATAATTAATTTACAATAATTATGGTTCTCGTCAATCCTTATGATGGTTTTAGTAAAGTCTTTGACCAAGTAGTTTCTAAAGTAAAGTATGATCAATGGGAAGAATGGGTCAGATTGGTTTGGTTAAAACACAACCTTAATCCTCAATCATTACTAGACTTAGCTTGTGGCACAGGTAATAATTCTATTAGGTTTGCTAAGTCTGGTTTAGAAGTTTTTGGAGTGGACTGCTCTTCTTTGATGCTTAATGAAGCTCGTAAAAAGAATAGCGAGAGGAGATATAATCTTCTTTTTTTAGAAAGTAGTTTTCTTAATTTTAATTTGCCTAAAAAAGTAGATACAGCAATTTGTCTTGATTTTAGCACCAATTATCTTCTTTGTGCTGAAGATTTCGTACTCTTTTTATCACGTGTTTATGATTCTTTAAATCATGGTGGGATTTTTATCTTTGACTTCAAGCCTACAAAGATGTTTAAGAAGAAAGAAAAACATTTGCTCAAAGATGATTTTACTTACGATTGGGCCTGTGATATTAATAATTTTCCGTTTGTGGATATCAAAATTAAAGTTGCACTCAAGAACGGAGAAGTTTTTGAGGAAAATCATCGAGAAAGAGGTTATACTATTGAAGAGATGAACTCAATCGTAGCACAGAGTAAGTTTAAGTTGTTGGAGGTTTATGATAATTGTAAATTAATTGAGGATTATTCTTCTGGAGAACATGTTCTTATTCAATTTGTTTTAAAGAAAGAATAAACCATAAATCTTTAAAAGAGAGTAAGAACAGAGAAATAAATTTTATAATCTAATGTTGTGAAGAGAGAATTTCACAAATATCCTCTAGTCTTTTAGCTTCATCTGGTGTCAATCCTTCTGAATGTGATTTTGCTGTTAATTTATGATAAGTAAGATCTACCTGTTTTTCTGCTAGTGTCATATACCTCTCATTCAAACTTCGGGCCAATTGTAAATATTTATTTGCTTCTGCTACTTCTTTATCTATTATTGTTTGATTATCTATACCTGCACTCTGCAAAGCTGTTTCAAGCGTTTGTGGGACTGGAAATTTGTAGCTGCCATTTTCTCCTATTAAATATTGTAAAATTATTATAGTTTTACGAAACCCATATCTTTCTGCTATATTTGGCGTGTTGTCTATCAATTCCTCATCTTTAGTTTTTTGTTCCCAAAGCTCTACCTTTTGTTTGTAAGATTCAACTACCAATTTACATAGTTTAAAAGTATGGTATTCAATTATGCTTCTTTCTTTAGTTTCCAGGTCAACTTGTTCTTTACGTATCTCTTTATCCATTTTAACCATAAAATTTAGCAGTTATTTTATATCTTAAAGCTGCTGTAAAATAGTTCTCTAAAAAAGTTCTCTAAAAAAGATACTAATCAACATAAGTTAAAATGATTCTACTTTCTCTCCCAATACTGCTTTACCACTGATCTTAAACAATGCGACTTTTTTTTCACCACTCAATTGTTTTTCAATTTTTGTTCGAAACTTCCAGTATTCTTGCGGTTCTATGGGAAAGCGTAAAGTTACTTTTCCAGCATTTTTTTGTATGAGCAGTGAGATCATTTGTGGTTCATCAAAACCTGTATCACCTAAAAATAAATAGCTGTTTTTAAAGAAAGGACTTTCTATTAAATTATCTGAAGTGAAGAATGTAATTTTGCTTTTTTCTTGTTTATTCTCTTCATTCATTTCTTGGCTTATCAATTCTGTTTTAGTTTCTAAGCTTAACTCTAAATGTAATCCTGCTTTATCTATGGCTGGATCTGCTTCATAAAAATATTTTTTAATCAAAGTTGTGGTTTTAAATGTCTTAATTGCTTTTTCTTTTTCTTCTTTAGGCAATGATGTTAATTTTGCTTCTTCCGGTAGAACAATGGCACTAGTCTCACAAGTTTGCAGTGGTCCGGTATAGACAGTAAGACGATTAATACTGCCGTTTAAAGAAAGATATTCTTTTTCTCCTGCAAAGGGTATATCTTTTATTTGCGGCGGTAGTTCCATGGCAATTTTTTTAGTAATTGATTGATAAGATTTTTGCAATTCGGACAGATTTGGTTTAATTGTTTGGGCACTTCTTTCTTTTTCTTCTGGCAGACGTTCAGGGTCGCAGAAGATTATTTCGGCATCTTTAACTTTGTTAATAATCTCTGGATTTAGCGCATCTCCATGAATGAAAGTGATGTTTTTTAAGCCCATTATTTGAGCATTTTTTTGAGCGCGAGCTATTTTATCTGCATCAATTTCTATAGCATATACTTTCTCACATTCTTGAGCAAAAGCTATGGTTTGAAAGCCGATACCACAGCCGATTTCAGCGATAGTGTTGCACTTCAATCTCTTTGCGCGGTATTGGGCCACTAATTCATGTGTCGCCCAGCGCAGATCTTCTGGTGTGTGCTGTAGTACATTTAAACGACTATGTTTTTCTTCGTGTTTCATGGATATTAATTTATTTTATATTGTTTACAGTTTTTAGATATCATAGTGTTTATGCAAAAAATTTCGCATGGTGTAAAACCCCACCATTTATGGCGAAATTTTTGCATCCACAAAAACGACAACGATCGTTTTTGGGAGCAAGAAATGATATTTTTCATTTCTCCGCTCCTAAAAATGCGTTGTTTAGAAACCGTCTCTTTTCAAATCATGCCCTTTAGGACATGGTGAGACGGTTTCACGCATTTTTATGATATAATCTTGTTATGAGGATAGTTTAATAAACTTTGTTACTTTCTTTTAGCTTCAATGAAAAGTAAAGCTCAAATCATAATCGTCCATGGTGGCATGACTTTCAAAAATAAAAAAGATTATTTGCATTGTCTAAAAACTAGGCCTATTTCATTACAAAAAAAGGTCCGTTGGAGTGGGGATTATTTAGACAAAACGCTTGGTAACTCTGTTGAGATTATTAGACTATCGATGCCCAAGCCAGAAGATGCAAAATATGAGGAATGGAAAATTCATTTTGAAAGATATTTACCTCATTTTGATAAAAGAGTTATTCTAATTGGTTCTTCTTTAGGTGGGATTTTTCTAGCTAAATATCTTTCTGAGAATAAATTTCCTAAAAAAACACTTTCGACTTATTTGATTTGTCCTCCCTATGATAATACTTTAGCAGAAGAAGATCTAGTTGGTGGGTTTAAACTAAAATTAAACTTATCTTTGTTAGAGAAAAACACTAAAAACCTCTATTTAATGTTTTCAAAAGATGATGATGTTGTGCCGGTTAAACATGCTGAAAAATATGCAGATAAATTAAAAACAGCTAAAATAATAATTTTTAAAAGTAAGAATGGACATTTTAAGATATCTACTTTTCCGGAGATTGTGAAGTTCATTAAAGACGATCTTGGTCATCAGTAAATATTCTGAATATTATTATACTAATTCTGATTATTATTATTATTATTATAAAAGATTAGCTAAATTTTTAATATCTTTATTGGCTACATGCGTATATATCTGCGTAGTTTTCAAGTCTTTATGACCTAGTAATTGTTGAATCGAACGGATATCTGCTCCGGCTTCTAGTAAATGTGTGGCAAAACTATGGCGAAGAGTGTGAGGCGTCACTTTCTTTTTAATTCCAGCACGTAAAGCAGCTTGACGTACTACCATTTGTACGCTGCGGAGATTGTATTTTTTACCTAAATTAGATTGAAACAATAATCCTTCTTTTCTTAAACCAAAACGTTGAATTAAATCTTCTACATTAGAGTGGAGAAAAAGCACTCTATCTTTACTGCCTTTAGTTACTTTAAGATGGATGGTCTTTCTTTCGAAGTCAAAGTCCTCCCATTGCAAGTTAACTACTTCACTTAAACGGATTCCGCTATAATATAAAACCATTAGTAAAAAGCGGTGCTTGATATTGAGAGTAGCATCAAAAAGTGATTTAATCTCTTCTTTATTGAGAACTTGCGGAAGATGTGCGGATTTCTTTCCAAGAGGTAGTTCTTCAATAAAATCCTGTTTAAGTACGTTTTTGTAGAAGAATCGTAAAGCAAAATAGACCAAGCGAAGAGTTGAGTTACTTTTATCAACTGATTTTAAGAGAAATTCTCTTGGGCTAAGATTTGAGTTTAAGAAGTTCTGGATTTGATTAAGATAAGCTCGAATAGTTTTGGGAGAACATTTTCTTAGTTTAAGTTCTTCGGTCAGTTTTTGTAGATAGACATCAGTTCCATCCATAAGTATAGAATAAACTAGGAGTTAATAAGTATTTCGCTTTATCAGCCTAACAGCCTATTAACCGCAAGTAAACCTGCGTTTAATAGGTGTTAAGTGAAATTTTTTGTCGTCTTTACAGATACGTTCCTATCGAAAATTCCTACCATTGACACCTTCGTTTAGCGACGAGAAAAAACGATTCTAAATCCCTTCGTGACTCTGCCTAA
>Ga0209541_10000997_pt1 | contig 56372 bp, 55 predicted proteins | sample RifCSPlowO2_01_FD_184027 | JGI IMG/M metagenome (GOLD analysis project Ga0209541, IMG submission 184027) | Groundwater microbial communities from Rifle, Colorado - Rifle CSP2_plank lowO2_0.1 (SPAdes) (version 2) | ecosystem: Environmental > Aquatic > Deep subsurface > Groundwater | place... | reverse complement strand
ATACTCTCCCTCTTTTTCTTCCTGAAAGACAGCGATATATTCCATAATTTTTTGTTTTTTTACAACGTGTTTCATAATACGTATTAAGTATAATCTCCACCATTGCCATTGTCAATCTCGCCCTCTAGCAAATGCTCCATGAGCCGTGTTCGGATAGAACCGAAAGGCGAATGGTAAATTGCAGAGGGTTTAACCTGATCCGATTGTTAACGTGCGATAGATAATTATTTTTGACAGCTTTTGTCAAAAAAATATCTATCACCAAAAATCCTCATAGTCCTGCAGCTAATGCAAGGCTATTTGTTTGTCTGCGCAGTGCGCAGCAAATCTAACCTATAGTATAGCACAGCCTGTGCCTGTGTCAATAACCAAAAGAATTAAAAACAGCTAGTGTCAATTATTCCGATAGTAGTTGTTAATATACGATTATATATTATTATTTGAGCCTAAATATGCTCGAATAAAATACTCCTTGACAATCCTATAGAAATATATTATATCTAATACTATTAGTTATTAGTTATTAGTTATTAACTATTAAATATTTCTTATTGAAGAATTCCATTTCTCCTAATAAGCAATAAATAATAACCAATAAGTAATAGAAATTTATGGAAACAGGAAGATTTGTTCCACAAGAATATGCGGGCTATCAAACTCCTGCAGCCGAAGTTCCTTTAACTGAGGCGGAACACGAGAGGGGAGTAAGGCGATTGCAAAGATTATTTGCAAAAGCACATCAAATGGGACTAAGGTCAAACGAAGCTGGATTGGTGGTCTGAAAGCAGAATATCCCGGATCGCCTGCCTAATACGATCCCGGATCGTCAAGGGATCGTCAAGGGCTTGCGAAGTTTGCCCATTTCAAGCTACTCTAAAGTATGCATGTAAATAGCAGCTCAAAAAGCACCTATTTATTGATAGCCGGAATAATCTTAGTTGCAATTCTCATTGTCGCAGGAGTTTATTTTATATCCCAAACCCGCCAGCAATACAAAACTCCGGCAGAAGTACCATCGTGTCATAATGGGTCGGCCCCGCTTCCCATTATGCCGGGATGTGAACGGGGTGACGAGACTCCGGGTTGTACTGCGCCAAGTGAGGGGTACTGTAAACCCAAAGGAAGCTGTTTTGAGTGCCGATTTTCTGGTGATAACTCCTTGAGGATGATTTGCCTTTGTCAATCGCCAACTAATACTCCGCCTGTTAAGCCGACAGAAACCGTTGCTCCGGTTATTACAGTTGTTGAGGTGACACCGACCGGAAGTGCTTTGACAACTCCAACTATAAGCCCAACGGGCGCTCCAACGGCAACGCCAACAACACCACCAATCGGGGGGCCGCAGTCGTCACCGGCGCCAACAACTGCTCAATCGGGGCCAACTGCAACAACATCACCGACTAATCCAGCAATGACTTCAACGCCGGGCCCAACAAATGCACCATCATTACCAAAGGCTGGCATACCACAGGCAATGTATGCCTTAATCGGGTTTGGAGCTGTCCTGCTTCTCCTCGGACTGGCGTTATAAGAAACCTATTCGTAGAGTTGGCTGTGAGTCCCTATGGTAATAAACTTCACAGAATTAGAATCGATCTGAATATAAACAGCTCTCCAATCACCTGTCACGTTGATACTACGACATCCATCATGTTCTCCTATTAATGCGTGATTGCGTAAGAGTGGGTGGTTTTGGTCTTTTTTGAAAAGTTCAAAGCGCTTTTTAAAAGTATTCTGAATCTTAACAGGAGCCTTTGAATAAGACTTTTTAAACTTTCTACTGAACTTAGATTTGATTAATATATTTTGCATCGGGATCATCAAGCCAGGCAATGGCATCGTCAACGTTATCGAAAGTAGGGGAAACGAAACCTTTCTTTTCGTCCTCTTCGGCCTCTCTTAGTATTTTTTTTAAATAGGGGGTGGGTTTTAAAGGTTTTGCATCAACAGTAAAAGTGCGGGTTTTTACTAACTGCTTGAGCTGTGAGCTAATTATTGCGCTAAGACTAAAACCCAAATCTTCGGCAATTTTTTGTACGTCTTTTTTTAGCTCAGAATCGATTTTGAGATTGATGACTGCTGTTTTCATATAAAACCTAGTATATACAAGGTATATACCTTCTGTCAAGTATCACTCCGTTGCCTTTCGGCCGTATTTTTCTTTCGAAAGTTGGACGATTTTTTCTCTTTGGTCGTTTTTGGTTGATGGCAACGGCAGAGTTTTGGCCGGGAAAGGGGCGGAAGTTTGGTTGTCAACAGATAACTTGGTGATTACTTCATATTTTCCCACAGAAACCAAGTCATTTTCTTTATAAATTTCCCCGTATTCACGGGATAAAATATGGGCGTCATTGGCCCCAACAACAAATGAAATCAATGTGCCTACATTTCCAAAAATAGCCTTTGAAACTTCCCGGTCAATTTGGTCAACATATTGGTTGGCAAGCGTTAGAGATAATCGGTATTTGCGAGCTTCAGACAGGATTTTAATAAATGAGGCGGTGGCAAAGTTTTGAAACTCGTCAACATAGAGGAAAAAATCTTTTCTATCCTCTTCTTTGTGAAAGGATCGTTCCATGGCAGCCAGCTGAATCCGGGTAATAATCATGGCTCCAAGAAGGGCAGCATTATCTTCTCCCAGTTTTCCTTGCGACAGATTAAGAAGTAAAATTTTTCCCTCATTCATAATTTCAGCCAGATTGATTGATGATTTGGGGTGGCCAATGATATTTCTGATCATTTTGCTCGTCACAAACTGGCCGACTTTGTTCTGAATCGGCATGACAGATTCCGCCTTTAGTTTGTCAGGCATTTTGGCAAATTCGTCGTTCCAGAAAGACAGTAACACCCTGTCTTGTACGTGAGTCAAAACCTGTTTACGATAATTTGTGTCAGACAAAAGCCTAAGAGCCTCAACAAGAGTAGCGTCCGGTATCTCAAGAAGTGTCAAAATCACATTTCTTAAAATGTACTCAAGTCTGGGGCCCCAGCTGGTACCATAGATTTTGTAGAAAATCGAAACGATACCTGAGGCGACCAGATCTCGTTGCTCTTTATTTTGAAATTCTAAAATATTTAAGTGAAACGGTCTCTCCATGTCAAACGGCTCAAGGTAAACTACGTCGTTGGCACGACGACGCGGGATGTAGTCCAAAATTATGTCGCACAAATCCCCATGCGGATCGATGATGCCAATGCCCCGGTCACGCCGAATATCATCAATTGCCATGTTGGCAATAAGTGTTGATTTACCGGCGCCGGTTTTCCCGATAATGTAGATGTGTTTTCGTCGGTCTGGCGTTTTAATCCCAAAAATCTGTTCTTTATTTTTAAACTCTGTCTTGGCAAAGAAGTTGTGATCCTTTTTGTCAGTGTCCGACATCTCCTCGCTGATCGGCAAGTTTTCAGGAGGTTCGCCTGATAATGTTTTGCCCCAAGCGATATTTTTAACACCGGCCAAAAGTAGTCCCGGAGGATGCCAGATGGTAGCTAATTCGGCTGCGTTTAAAATTTGAAGACGTTTTTCAAGAAGTCCGGAGCTTCGTAAACTAAGACGTTTGTAAAATTTTTCTCTATCAAATCTTCCCGGGCGCTTAAATACAAATTGATTACCCTCACCCAATGCAAACGCCCCAAAAGTACCGGCTAAATTTGATAAATAAGCAATTGTTGACTCACGGTCTGGACCGCCGGCAATGAGGCGAACGAGAGCGTGCCCTCCCTGGAAACTGGTTTTCTTGGTGATTTGAAATTTCTCCGGGTTGGGAATATATTTAGCATGCATTTGCCCGGCTGAGGCTCGCTCGTCAGCAACTGATGTTTGGGCCATTCGGGTGGCGCTTTTTTGCCACGGAAAGGTCGAAGGACCGGCCAAAATCTGGACTGCCGCCTTAAAATTGGCTGGGGTTTTGGCCATAAATCCTAAGACTGATGATAACGGGTCAATATCTCTAAAGTCAGCATAAGTTTTGATAGGCAGATGATAATAATTAGTTAAAACAAGCTCGCCACATGACACGACCGGGGATTTTTTGACAATGTCTAGGGGATCTGTAGTTTTGACAACTCGGGCATTGGGGTAGCTTGAAAAAATGAGGCTCTCAATAAATGTTTCTTTGGATTTAGCAGCGGTGATATAAAAATAAATGGTCTGTCCAAGCAGATAAATTTCAAATGAGGTGTGGAGAGGGGGATTAAAAATGGCATTAAGTAGTTTCGTGTGTGAGGGAAGGCCAGAGGCAAAAATCTGGGTGGCCGACTCGATTGGTGTTTCATCATCTTTGGGGTTTCTGATTTGAAGATGGACAAGGGGTGACATAATAACCAAGTATAGCACTTCATTATAAAAAATAGTAAAATACCAGTAAAATACGATCCGGGATCGTATTAGGTTGACAAAACGGAAATTTAGTGTATACATAAAATATGCCACGTAGAATAACTCCATTCATAACCCAAAAGTATTATCATATTTTTAATCGCAGTCTTTTTAAACGTCCAATTTTTAGAAAAGTTAGAGACATAAACTATTTTTTAGGAGCTACCGCATACTATCGACTTCAGTCACTACCCGTTCAGTATTCAAAGTACAGTGAAAATAGGAGTAAATACACGCTTGATGAGTCTCAGCTGGCACTTAGTATTCTTGGTTTTGTTGTGATGCCGACGCATTTTCATTTTGTGGTTCAACAACGAGGTGAGGGTGGCCTTGTTAATTTTATAAAAAGGTTAACAAATAGCTTCTCACATTTTTACAACATCAAATATGCGCAAAGGGGTCCTGTTTTCGAAAGTAATTTTAAAGCAGTCCACATAGACGCTGAAGAGCAATTAATGCATGTATTAAGATATGTTGACCTGAATCCAGTGACAGCCCATATTATTAATGACCCCTTGATTTATCATTGGTCATCCTTCCCGAATCATATTGGTAGGAATCAATTTCGTTGGATCGATAATGAATTTATTTTAGAAAATTTTAGTGGGGGATCAAGTTATCACACATTCGTTAAAGATAATCAAGATTATCAGCGCAGCCTGGAGAAGATTAAGCATTTGATTCTAGAATGATTTTCCCGGATTGCCTGCCTAATACGATCCCGGATCGTCAGATTGGTTGTGATCGTCAGATTGGTTGTTTTTTGGGTGTTGGGGCGGTATAATCCCTCAAATGGGACAGATAGAGAGTTATAGAAGAATCCAAGAAAATGGACGTTTTGATGGTTCGCGGCTCCAATCTGTTCTATGGCAATTGTTCGGAGTTGACTTGAATGGCAGAAGAATATCCCCAACAATGGAGGCACTTTTGAACGATCGGGATGCGCATGGACAACATTGGTATAGAACCGACCCGAAAGGAACTTATTATGATGCGGTATTAGATGGGCGCAGTCCGTGTTATGATCTTGTGGAGCAATTTGTTTGGTTTTCCGCCTTGAGGAATGATCTGCCGGGGCCGATTGCACCGCTTCGGTGTGTTTGGCCGGGGCCTTGCCAGCCAGAGGCAATGATAACCATTAATCGAGGAATCAGGTATGTACCTGAACAAGTTGCCGGTCTGGCAATTCCTGATGTTCAGTGGTCACCTACTGGTGAAATTTACGTGGGTCATTGGGTACGGGACACTTTTGCACTTACAGCTGTAGACAACAGAAGACCGCATGGGTTGGCAGAGGGATTATGGAGAAGTCAGACATATCAAGGTATGAACATGACAAGGCTGACGCTTTGGGGTGGGAAAGAAGACCCGAATGAGTTTGACCCAATTCTTTGTCTTGTTGCATTCAGTAAGTCTCTTGCGATGATTATTGCTGACATCGAAAGAGTACGCAAGTGTGTTTTGCGCCAATAGAATTTTCCAAACATTTTTGGTACATTTTTATGTAGAGAAAGAGCAAAGATTACGGCAGGAAACCTTTGGGAATAAACCGCTCGATTGGTTGGCTATTGTTCTTTTTGCTGTTTTAGGTATTGTATCACTTCAAAGAAACAATCCTAGAGGCGCTGACGGTTTAAGGCTGGTGTCAACTTCAGACTTGGCTCCGACAGTATCGCGCGAGGGAGACTTGGCTTGGCAAACACAAAGAAATTTTGGTTTTTTTAAATCACAGAGACAGCCTTCGCAGTGGTGTTTTGTGGTATCATACATAAATTATGTACATTCCAAGCGACAAAATTCTCTATAATTATGCCCGGATTTTAATTGACTTTGCGCTTGGAGCGGGTAAGGGAATTAAAAAGGAGCAAATCGTCTATGTTCACTACGACTCACCGGCACACCCTTTGGCGCTTCAGGTTTATAGACGGATTTTAGAAAAAGGCGGATACCCGATAACAAAAGTCTCTCATGAGGATTTTTCTAAAGTATTTTATACGGTTGCAAGTGAAGCGCAGCTGAAATTTTTTCCGGCAAAATACATGAAATCGCTTGTTGACACAATTGATCACCGAATTTACCTGCTCTCTCATGACGATCCGTTATACCTAAAGCAAGTTGACCCGAAAAAAATTGTGATGGGTCAGACCCAACTGCAGCGTCTTCGAAAATGGATCTGGGAAAAAGAGGAAAAGGGAAAGTTAACATGGACACTATGCTTGTATGGAACGGCCGGGATGGCTCGTCAGGCGGGGCTAACCGAGGCAGAGTATTGGGAACAAATCGAAAAGGCATGTTTTTTAAAAGAGGCCGACCCACTTGAATCATGGAGGGCAGTTTTTGGCCAAATAAACAAAACATTAAAGAAATTGAATGCGCTTTCAATTGATAAATTGCATTTAACAGCCAAAGACACTGATTTATGGATTAAATTAGGGGCGGATAGGCAATTTATCGGCGGGCGGGGCGCCAATATTCCCAGTTTTGAAATTTTCACCTCTCCTGACTGGCGGGGAACCGAGGGGCATATTTATTTTGATCTGCCACTTTATCGTTACGGGACAATAGCCAGCAGCATTCATTTAACTTTTAAAAAAGGGAAAATAATTAAAGTAAAAGCTTCCAAAAACGAAAAGTTAATTAAAGAATTGGTCTCTCAGCCAAACGCTGATAAGGTGGGGGAGTATTCGCTTACTGACAAAAGATTTTCAAAAATTGATAAATTTATGGCCAACACTTTATTTGACGAGAATTTTGGCGGAGATTTTGGCAACACTCACTTGGCAGTGGGGTCTTCTTATCATGACGCTTATCGGGGTGATGTTAAGAAAATGAAGAGCAAAGATTGGGGAAAATTAGGGTTTAATGAATCAGTTGAACACACCGACATGATGGCAACTCACAACAGAACGGTTGAGGTAACGCTAATTAACGGAGTGAAAAAAATAATTTACAAAGACGGAGAGTTTGTGGTTTAATATCCTGAGGTGTCAACCTGAGTTCACCCCCGGGGTGTCCGCTCAAGTTTAGGGATCATTTTCTATCGTCATCCATCCGACATCTCCGCTTGGAAATTCAACGCATTTGACAGGAGTGTCATTAAGCATTGCTGTGTCGTGAACATTTCTGGTAACGCCGCCGGCTTGGCATTGTTTCGGTTTACTTGGCGCTAAAATATCAAGAAGGGGAACGTCGGTTGGAGCCGATGATGGCGGTCGGGGAGGTGCGAGTGTTTCTCCTGTTGATGAGGGGGAATTTCCTGAGCAGCGGCCTAAAAATAAGGCTAAAGCTACAAGAATTGCCGATACTCCGCACCCCACTCCTAGTCCCACCTTAAATTCTCTCTCTCCGCTCATTCGAGGATTATATCACAGGTCTATTTAAGAATTCTTCCCGAATCTTCGGAGTTTGGTGCCTATAAATCCAATCGCTCCAGATAGTGAAAGCATCAAAGGTAATTCAGCGCCAGTTTTTGGAATTTCTTTTGGTGGGGTAGTTGTCCCTATAACTTGTTTTTCAATACAAAGTTGGGCATTGTCAGAGTCGGCTACATTTCCGCTCCAGGCCTTAACGGTGTTGACAATACAAAATAGTCCTTTATCAGCCGGAAGTTGATTTTGTGGCAACACTCGGGCCTTCAAGGTGACTTCTTTAGTTTCGCCGGCTTTAAGTGTTCCTAAATTAAGGGTCAATTTTCGAGTTTGAGCGTCATAGATGTAACCATTTGGGAACACTTCCAAGTATTGTGGGAATGTGTCCTCAAGAGTAACATTTTCTAAAGTTTTATTACTGGTATTTTGGACTTTAATTTTAAACCAGATATAATTTCCTGATTTAAATTTGTAGTCGTTCCTTGATAGGTTATCAACATAAGTATAAGTGATGCCACCTTTATTATCAGTTGGCACGGCAACAAGTTTATCAACCATTATGTTGGCACTTTGCTCACCTCCGCCGTATGGGCCGTACTGGCCGGCAGCGTCAGCAGTTGAAACAATAGCCATAATTGCTGTAAATAACAAAGCGGCGATAACGATCTGTTTTTTCATACGGAGATAATTGTACACGATAGTATATTATTTGTCAATACTATAAGATATAGATGGTAAATACTATAGGTTCTACCTGCAAATAGCCTCTTTGATTTGTTCCTGCTGCCTCTCGGGGAGATTTTGAATTTGGGTAATAACTGGAATAACTGCAGCGTCAAATATAGTCTCAACGGCAGTTTCTCTGGCATTTTCTGATGTCTCTTCAATAACTGCTCCTCCCTGCTGTTGGACGCTGCCTAAAATATCTTCAAGTTTATTTTGAATATTTTTCAGCTCTTTTTGCAAGCTTGCTACCAATTCTTCTTGGGTTTGGGCGCCAAGAATGCTTGGGATATTTTTGGCAATGAGGTTATCTTTTTTTGTAGCCTGCCTGTCGTTAGGCATGGGTGGTGGGGAAAGCGGACGATTGGTAAGATAAAAGTTCATAAAAAGAGTTAAAAGAATAACCAGACCCAAAAAAAATATCTTGACAATAAAAACTTGTCTTTTGTAAGCCTCTGATTCTATTGGTCTAACTTTGGGCATAGAAAATATTAACATATTAGTGTGCGTTTTTTGTATAATAGCGGGCACAGGTTATTGCCCAAGTGGCTCCCTCCTTCACTAAGATTGCTGAAGGCAAACAGAGTCAGAATGCCTAGATAGTTCAGTGGCAGAACATTCCCTTGGTAAGGGAAAGGTCGAGGGTCCGATTCCCTCTCTAGGCTCACATCTTGACTTGCCCGTTCTAAGAGTAAGCGTTGGATGATCTTCGCCTTGGTCTCGCTTCGACTACACTCAGCGTAAGCACATTATTATAGTAACTTTAGCTGGTTATAGGCATGATACATTACAACTCCTGCCGAGATGATAACATTTAACGACAAATTTATTCCATGCATGGGGATTTCAACTATTGCATCACACGCGTCTATTGCTTCCTGTCTGCAGCCGGTTGTTTCGTTACCAACAACGAAAGCAGCGGGTAAGGAATATCTAAAATCTTGGTAGGGAGTGGAGTGTTTAGTTTGCTCAATACCAATAATTTTAGGGGTTATATTGGTCTTCGCTTGAAGCAAACTATTTTTCACCTCTCCAATTGCCTCGATCGCTGTTTCTTTATACTCCCACGGCACCACTTTATATGTTCCAATTGAAGCACGTTTTATTTTAGTATTTGGCGGAATTTCACTCTCCCCGCAGATGTAAAGTTTTTCAATGGCTAAAGCATCAGCAAGACGAAACAACCCACCAATGTTATATGTGTCATAGACATTATCAAGAACCAGATACACCGGAAATCTTTTTTTTAAAATAACATCATTTTCATGCTCCAGATCTCGAAGTTGTTTAGCGTTTAATTTCATAAACCCCTATGATACAGTGTAACTATGGCAAAGGTCAAACTTCACTTAGCATGCGGGCCTGTGTATTTAAAAGGATACATAAACATTGATGCTAAGGGAATGCTGGCTGCTGATAATCCTGTTCTTACCTCTCAAAATGCTACAAATCTAGTCAACTATTACAAAAAACCCTATGTTAAGCGAATCTTAGGCCATGATAAGAGGGGAAAAATTGTCGTTGATATTCAAGCAAATGTTTTATCGTTACCAATGTTTAAGGATGATTCGGTCGACGAGATAATACATGTTAATCTTATCGATCATCTTCGTTTTCAAGACCTTCCTAAGGCGCTCTCTGAATGGCGCCGAATATTAAAACTAGGTGGAAAGTTGATAGTTGATGTTGGCGATGTTCGTTCAAGCGCTCGTTTATTATTAATGGCCAAGACAAGAGAGGAGATAGAGTGGGCACTACGACTCATATATTGTCATAGTAGAGATAGATATGACAGCCATCATTGGGGGTATTTTCCTCGATACCTAACAATGATTATGAAAGAATATGATTTCTTACATGTCTGGACGAAGCATAACTACATAAAACATATCTACCCTAACTTCCAGTGTTGCTTCGTCAAGAAAGGCTAGTTTTTGAGAATTTTAAAAAAACGTGAGTACTCACAAGCCCAATAATAGCACCTCCTAGAACGTCTGAAACATAATGATACCCAAGATAGATGCGTGAAAAGGCAACAATGAAAGCTAAGAACACATACAGCGATGATCGTTTGCGATCTTTCATACTAAGAAATGCTGTGACAACAAAGGCAAGTGTGGCGTGTCCTGAGGGGAATGAATAATCTTGAGGGTACGGAACAGATTGTGGCGGGCGGTTATTCTCAATGTTTGGTATCTGAAGCAAGCGTTCTATAAAAGGTTTTTGAATGTAAGGTTGGTTGATTTTAGTCGCAAACGGTCTTGGTTTCTTAAAAAGAGGTTTGATAGCAACATTTAGTAACGCGTTTACAACAAGTAATAAAACAAGAAGTTCGAAAATAATTGTATGTTTATGTTTGATGACACAGCATTTTTTGTAGATATAGGCACATATAGCAAACCAAATAAGTGCAAATATTCCTTCAAATGAAAAGAACCGCATCAAAATTACGACAAAAGTGTTCGCGGGGAGAGAGGAGATAAGTAAAGTAATAGTTTTATCGAAGTCAACGACAATAGAAATTAAATCCATTTTCTTAAAGTATACACCGCGCTCTTATGTCACTTACTAAAACAGACAGGTTTCATTGTAAATGTAATTTCCGGAAAGGATTCCGTTTCCTTTATTTTGGCAAGTAGAGCTTCCATGCCTAGATCATAACCCGCAATAAAACTGTCTACAATGCTAAGCAAATCTCCAAGAAGAAGAGTTCTTATCCGCTGGGAAACCCTTTCGCCAATATCTTGATTTTGAGTTTGAATTAAACGGTTAAGTTCATTATCAGCAAGAAGGCGCTGCCAGAAACTGACCGACTCTAGTTCATCCGGCAGACTAAATCTGTCAGTGCTGGTAACCGGAATTTCATGAGTTTCCCCCATAAACTCTCTTGGAAAAATTGCGCTGCCAGACAATGCATAGAGAGCCGGTATCATCATGTAATGCCCGGTGCCACGCATGGAGACCACTTGTTTATTTCTTTCACAAAGATTAAGTATTTGTCGCGCAGATAGAAGGTCGCGACTCAGAAATAATGCTATTTCATGGGCTGCAAGACGTCTTCTTGTGTTCCGGTCCAAATCCTGCCGGGACAGGCGCCCGCTGCCAATTCCTCCCTTGGGCTGATAACCTTCATATACAACTCGTACTGCTTCATAAGGTTTTCCCATATTCCCGTTTAATCGTATATTTAAGATATTACCCAGTTGAACATAATGGTACGCTTGATTTCCTATCTCACGATTGAGTCCTGCTTGCTCCACAAGGAAAGGTGTTGTCACTAGACGGGAAACTTCTTTTTGGCGTGCGGGAGAACTCGGAGAAAAGGGGCGACCGTTTAAGATGTCAATTTGCGCCCTAAGCTCAGCTCGAGAACCATCATCCTTAGCCAACTCAAGGAAAAAGGCAACATTTTGTCCTGCCCGAATTGTACCTTGCACATTTCTTGAGATTACATTGGCTGAATCTTGATCGAATCCGCTTATTGGGTCAATGGAATGCGACTGAAAAACTAAAGTAAGACCGGGAAATTCACAGGTAAATGATGGCATTGGTTGGATGTCTTTAGCATGTTTGCGCAGTGATTGTGGCAGTGCATAGTGCCAGCCGTCTTTGCAGTCACCAAAGTCGTCTCTTAATAATTCTGCAATACGAGAATAGGTGAAGGCGCCCTCTGGACGACGATGGCCTGGAGTTGGCGAAGCTGGCATTCTGACCATCCTAACTTTCTTTGCATTAGTATATTGATCAATCTCCAATTTACTCATAAACGAGTATTATATCAGACCCATAGAAAGCATATTATTACTGTTTAGAATAGTTGAACAATAACGATCTATTCTCACCCTGCATGAGGTTATTTAATCTTGGGTAATCTGTTAATTATCGCTTTTCTCTTTGACAGTTCTGCCCGTATCTGTTATTCTGTTCCCACACATGGATATCAAATATCTTGGCCACTCCAGTTTTAAACTACAGGGAAGTAAAGCCAAAGTAGTTACTGATCCTTTTGACTCTTCAATAGTCGGCATAAAATTTCCTAAAACTGATGCTGATATTGTGACCATTTCTCACCAACATGCCGATCACAACAGTGTTGATTTGATTGAGGGAAATCCTTTGGTTATTAATATTCCCGGGGAATATGAAAAAAAAGGAGTAAGAGTAACTGGGTTTGATTCATTTCATGATAACGAACAAGGCAAAGAGCGAGGGAAAAATACAATTTTTAAGATCGAAATTGATGACATTTCAGTGCTGCATTGCGGTGATTTAGGACACACTCTGACTAATGAAATGATTGAGGAGATTGGGGAAGTTGATGTGCTTTTAATCCCAACCGGTGGCGTCTTTACCATATCGGCAGATGAAGCAGTAGTGATAGCGCGGGCAATTGAGCCTCATATTGTTGTGCCGATGCACTACAACGGTGATGGATTAAATCAGCAAACATTTGCGCAACTCTCGTCTGTTTCAGTATTCCTGTCAGCTATGGGTGGTCAAACTGTTGAGCCAAGCCCTAAACTAACTATAAAGAAGACGGATCTAACCGAAGAGAATTTAAGGGTAGTTGTTTTAGAGTTTTAATATGGCCGGAAAAGTTCCCCCTCATGACCAAAATGCCGAACAATCGGTACTGGGTGCTATTTTGATTGATCCCTCGGCCATGTCAATGGTGATTGAGATATTAAATGCCGACTCATTCTATTTTGACTCACACAAAAAATTATTTACGGCAATGTTGTCTCTTTTTGAAAAACATCAGCCGATAGACCTAGTGACAATTTCCTCCGAACTTAAAGATTTGGGGCATTTGAAGGCGATCGGTGGCACTGATTTTATTGCCGAACTTATTGATAAAGTCCCTACCAGCGCCCATATTGAACAGTATGCAAGAATTGTCAAAAGTGACGCGATAAAAAGAACACTAATCACAACAGCATCTCGTTTAGTTGAAAAAGCGTTTGACGAGGGAGCCGAGATTAAAAGTTTGCTTAATTTGGCCGAAAGTGAGATTTTTGCTCTTTCTCAGGCGTATTTACATCGAGATTTTATCGAACTTCGCTCAATATTAGCCGAAAGTTTTGACCGGCTGGAGAAATTAGTTAAAGAAGGGGCGGGGATCAGGGGACTGTCAACAGGATTTGAAGACTTGGACAGGAAACTGGCCGGTATGCATGACTCAAATTTGTTGATTTTAGCAGCCCGACCGGGAGTCGGGAAGACGACAATGGCGCTAAATATTGCCCTTCATGTTGCTATGCATGACCGGGCGCCAGTTGGAATTTTTTCTCTTGAAATGTCTCAGGAAGAGTTGGTTGACCGACTTCTTGTCGGGCAGGCAGATATTGACGCTTGGAGGCTTAAAACTGGTAAATTAACCGATGATGACTACACCCGGATTACTGAGGCGATGGGGGACTTGTCTGAAGCTCCAATCTATATTGACGACACCCCCGGAGCGTCGGTTTTAGATATGCACACAAAAGCTAGAAAACTAAAACTTGAAAAAGGCCTAAAATTTTTAATAGTTGATTATTTGCAACTTGTTGATCCGGGAAAAAGAATTGAGGGGCGAGTCCAGGAAGTCTCATTTATCTCCCAACAGCTTAAAAATATTGCCAGAGAGCTTAAAATTCCGGTTATGGCCTTGTCTCAATTATCTCGGGCAGTTGAGCACAGAGGAGAGAAGAAACCGCAACTTGCAGATTTGAGAGACAGCGGCAGCATAGAGCAAGATAGTGATGTAGTCATGTTTATCTACAGCGAAAAAGCTCATGAGGAATTACTTGACGAGACAATGCGACCGGTGAAATTATATATTGCCAAACACAGAAACGGGCCAACGGGGGAGATTGATTTGATGTTTAGGGGGGATAGGGTAAAATTTTATGGAGTAGAGCAAAGGTAAAGAATAACACTTTCACTTGGCGCATTACTTTGTCAAAACCTCCGGTGCTCAACAACGTACATATTTAAGTACGTCTTATTCCGTTCCTCGGTTTTTCCTCGTACTGCACCCAATTGAAAGCGTTATATTATTTTGTCGCGAGAACTCCCGTTCCACATATTTTACAAGAGGCCATAAGATATCCCTGTCCGTCATTCAGATAGACTCTTCCTTTTTTGCCGGATCCGTCACACTTTTTTCCCGTAACTGGACTAATATGATCTGAAACTGTGGCCTCAAATCCTGTTGAAGCTTCTCTTCCCCAACGCGATCTTTCAGATGATCCCATAGCTTATAGTATACCAAAAATTTTTAAATTTGTTTTAATATTCTTCAACCAGCTCCTCCTGAGGCAGCTGACTCTCAACAGTGTCCCATGTTGGTGGTCTTTGGTCAAATAAATCACCCCCAACAACCTCTACTTTTTGTCTTTGAGCTGGTGTTGGTTTTCTTGCAATCCTTGTTTTGTAGGATATACATGACGCTTCTGGGATGTTTCTGGCTACTCTAGCTGCGACAAGCCGTTCATGTGCCAGAGTGATTGCCCAAACTAACTGTTGCCTGTTTAGCGAGTATCCCTCTGAGTTAGGATCAGCAACTCCCTGAATGTCATCAATAAACCTGCCACTGGCGAATCTGTTTAACATCTCCGTGGAATTAAAGTTAGGTGGCACGCCGTATGTGTCGCGCCATTGTCTATTATCAATAAATGGACAATAAATTCGCTGCAGATGGACCCCATCAAGAAGAAGCCCCATTACCCTTTGAGCTCTGATCATAGCTCTTCTTCTGACTCTTTTATCAGGATGGTAAATCTCGGTAAGTCTCTGAGCGTGGTATCCCTCTGCCCCATCCATAAGTCTGACCATAAGTTGAAGAGCTGACGTCAGGGAGTGGGCGACGTCAACATAGTAATAATCTGGGACCTCGGGTTCAAAATTTATAGGAACCAATTGGTCATTATCAGTTCGTCTGCCGTTTAATGCTGTTTGAACCTTAAGCTCAACCATTCTTGCTCTAATCTTGCCGGAAAATAAGGCATCCATAAATTGTTTTGCTTGATGTGGGTCAAAACGGGCAGGGTCAAACAAGTAGTTTTTTGAACCTTTTGATGAGTAGATTTCATCGCGATACCAAGCAACAAGGTCGTGGTTTTCAGATGTCTCCTCAACAACCTCAAATCCGTGAGCATCCCACCGGGAGCCACTGCTGATAACGTGGGGATTTTCACTCTCCTGATTAACATACCCGTGAAAACTCCAAGATGAAAGAGCTCTCATTACCCCGATTAATTGCTCATAACTTGCAAGTTCTTTGCCTGCTTGGCCAATAAAATACAAAAATTGGTTCATATTAGCAAGACGCCAATTATCTCCTGGATAGGGGATCTGGTGTATGTGAGAAAAGTGCGCAAATTGTGCGCCGATCTCGTTTTTCTTTAGTTTAAGTCGATAATCTGGGTCATAAAGAAGTCTGTTTAAGACTTCCTCAAGTGAGCTGGCTGATCCGATATTAAAATATCGTCTGGTATGAAACCAAAGTAGACCTGGGTCCTCTCCGACAATTGCGTCACGAAGACGAACCTGTTCGGCTCTAACACTATCTGGGTAACCAAACAAAACTTCAGGCATCCAAACAGTACTCTTCCCAACCCTATCCAGAAGATCGGCTCGAACGATTCGGGCAGTATACTTTAAGAAATCATCAACCTCATCTCCTAGTCCTGGCGTTTGTCTATTTAGCGCAACAACAAGACCAATCTGATCACGATGTCGAACTCGACCTTGGTGCAATAAATCTCCCCAATGGGTGTGAACTCTGGTACCGAGAGCCGCCGCGTTTGGTTGGGTAGCTTCCGGGTCACGAAGTTGAGGAGTATAGCCCTTTTTACCTACGGTTCCTAAAACATAAACGGTTTTTATTTCAAGATTTGGCACGGGGTAGTATAGCAGATATACTATAAGTTATCAAGAATATGGATATAGTTAAGTGAACATACATATAAATATTAGTCAAACTCTTATTTAATAAGAGTGTATATGCTATACTATAGGAAATATGCAAGGAGCAGAAACAAGGAAACCCAGCTTTGACAACGAACTTTTTCATGCAGTTGAAAGAGGAATAAAAACCGTTGATTTTCCTGAAGATCCTCTTATTGAAAACAAAATTGCAAAACGTGCTCACCAAGATGTTAAGGCAGCTCTTGAAGGCAGGGTTGGCCGGTTGGCAGGAATTCCATTTTCAAGAAGAAGACTTGTTTCAGAGACCATTGCAGCTGCTCGTCAAGCTCACGCAAGAGACCTAGCCGGCATTTGCTATGAAATTTTTACTGAAATCTCAGGAGACACAAAGGAGCCACTTACCGTTTACGTCACCCCTTTTCAACTACCGGGAACAGTAGACGTAAGAGACGCCAGAGTTGCTGTTTTGCCTTATCGGGGTGACTCGCTTGATTTGCTTTTTCAAGTGGCACAAAGCACGGTTTCTCAATCAGGAGTGCGAAGATATGCAGTTGACAAGAAAGGAAAATTTTATTGCGCTGCTTCCGGTTTTAGATTTGTCGAGTCGCATGGAGAGGTTGTTGGGGGAAAGCTGGATAAAAGTATTGTCGCTTGTCAGGCGGTTGTGCTTTCAAAAAGAGCAGTGGCAAAAAAAAGTTTAATACAACCTGAAATTGCTGACGCTCACAACAAACGGGTGAAGGAATTTGAAAAATCATGGGAGCAAATGACAACCGGCATGCCCTCACAGCTTTTACGGGCTTTAGAGGGGTTTAGAATTGCCTATCCGGGAGATCTGGGGCAAGACATGGTCTTCTTGATGCGTAAAGGTAGTGATGGATCGTTTTACCTTGAAAAAAGTGTTGCCATGCAATTTATTTTCGGATCGATGTTGGAACGCGTTCTGGCTTATCCCGACGCCTCATTTGGCCAACATGAAGTTTTTAATTATTTCAGCCGTGCCTATTTAACGGCTCACGCCGGCAAGACGGGACATGATAAATTAATGCGCTATCGCCGGCAAAATGATTTAAGAGGCATATTAGATAATCTTGATCTTATTGCTGAAAAAATTCCCAATGTGTATTTTGGCTTCCTGTCGGATGATTTTGATTGCCAAAAGGCAAAGGATGAGACAGTTGCCAATATGCTTGAGGCTTTGCTTGTAATAGAGAAATATTATCTTTCTAGGAGAGAAGAGCAAGGTTTGGCGCTTTTAACGGACGGACAAGGATTAGCCGATGCTGAACGGGCTGCCCTTGAGCATGCCCAGTATGGGGATGCCGGATCCCATTTGTTAGAATCTTTTATTAAATTAGTGTCCGATCCCGTGCTTCCTCCTGAATATGCCCGGCAGTTTCGCGACAGTCTTCTCGTTGTTGTCGAAAACTTAAAACTCGAGCAAAACCAAGGTGACAACTGGAGAGAATCATACATTCAGGCTTTAAACGAGATGACAAGTCTTATTAATAGGAGGGTTGTTCAACTTTCTGCCCAACATTCCATGAACCCTAATCCAATGACGAGAAGACAACTAGAGACGGCATCGTTAGTCGTGGAAGTGTTGACGGCGATAAAAGATAACGGGATTGCCGGGGCACGAAAAATGATTAGTGATCTTATTTTCCAAGATGATAAAGAATTTAATTTTGATGTTTCATCAATTGTTGAGAGGTGTTTTCTGCAAACAGTTGAGGCAGTAGCTGCAGCCAGAAACCCGAGCGCATTTCTTGAAGAGCGTCGTTATCCTCCTGAGAAAATTGGGCTACTGCGAGTTGAAATTGACAGAATGAGGCAGAGATTGAGAATAAATGGCAGGGTATCAAGATACTGGAACCAAATAACAAACTCTTTAGTCGAATATGCAATGTCAGTTTACTCTTCCCCAACAGGCAACTATGCAGGCAGGTCCATGAGGGCAATAGAGGTGCTTTCCCACAGCATGAACACTGAGGCCGGTATTAACAAATCAATATTAGAACTTTTCATTCGTCTTGCCCGGCGATTCGGCGAACAAGAGTAAGTTTTTAACTAACAAATGACAAAAGAAAACGAAAGAGAAGCCTCAAGAGGAAAAAGAAGTATTGTTTTGTCAAATTTAAGAAGACGGCCCGAATCCTATTTACCTTTACAATTAAGACAGAAACTGATTAATGATAGAGTAATTAGTTTTGCCAGTGATTTTATTCCAGTTGGCGCCACAATGTATGATCCATTTGCCGGTTTGGGGGCTGGCCTACAAATATGTTAAGATAGAGGATTTTCTGTGATAGGATCTGATGTTGCAGAGAACTATTTAGCATATTTAAGAATGGAGGGAAAACGCAATGTCATGATGGCTGAGGCCGACCATTTTCCTATTGGAGACAGATCGACTGACGCGGTTCTTGCCGTTTTTGGAATCGATAACTTGTCAAATACAAGAAAATTTTTTAATGAAACCTATCGTGTTCTAAAACCGGGAGGAGTGATTGTGGTTGCTGATCCGGGAATGTCATGGTGGGAAACCGATGTGATGTTATATGATATTTTGGTGCATGCAACCGACCCTTACGTAATTCAATGGAGAGAATCGCTCATTCGAGGAAACAGATTTAACGTCCTAATTCCCAAGTTCCTTACTTTATATGACATTAATTCATATTTTGATGAAGTCGCGCAGTCTAAAGTTGGATTTTCAAGAAGAAGCGCCGAACTTTATATTGAGCTACTCGCGAAACATGTTGCGTCTAGCTCTGAACAGAGACTGTCCCACAAGGAGGCAAGGAGCTTAGGAGAAATGTGGAACACCTATGTGAATAGTAACTATTTTCAAACAGCTGACCACTTTGCGTATTTATCAGGGTTAATAACTGAAAGATCGGGGAAACTCTGTGCCTGGGTTGAAGACGGTCAGTGGAAAGTTAGTGCTATATATCGAAATTCCAGAGGTGTTACATGGACCAATCACGCCGGATTTGATTTTGCTAAAGATGAAAATTTTCCTGAAGCAAAACCTGCTTGAGTTCACCCAATCGGATAAGTGTTCCGGTCGTTGTGTATTTGAAATAGAATCTCCGTTCCGGGAACGGAATTGTAGCTGCGTTCCGGTACATTGAGAGTATTTATTTGTACGCCACCACGTTCATGTAGTCGTGCATTTTAGGATCAAATTTTTTGTCGAAAAGAGCCTGATTATGGTTACTGCCAAAAAATTCGATTTTTGAAAATCCTATTCTTTTTAGAAGCGACTCAATATTTCTCTGGTTGAAATAAATAATCGACGTGCTGTTTATTGCTTTTTGGTGCCATCTTTTAAGCCGATAAAATAAAATTGACATGGTAAGAGTTGCGAATTTGCTTCCCAGCCGGGGCGGATCGTAAAATTGAAGGAATGCGTACTCTGATGTTTTGGCAACCCTTGAGGGGACAATGACAAAGTCTTGTAATCTCTTTTTTACATTAATAATTTTGTCGATATTGGTAAGTTGAAGCACTAGAAGTCCCGTTTTATTTGGTATTTTGGTAAAAGCTGATTTAAGAACTTGCTGGCAGTCGTCAGTCAAATGACCTAAAGCGTTTCCTAAAAACACTACCGCGTCAGCAGGAGAATCATTTTTATCAATGAGTTTTTTGTAATTGCCATATCTGAATTTAATATTCTTTTGGACGTCAATGGGCTGTTGGATAAATTTCTCGACAGCGTGTCGGTACATCAGAGTGCCTCGATTCAAACCAAGGACATGATATCCTTTTTTAGCCAAAGCTATGTCATGTTCACCGGTTCCACAAAATACATCAATGACATTGGTGATTTTATATTGTTTAAACAGACGATGGAGTGAGGGGATTTCAAAATCAAGTCGTCTCTCCCATGGCACAACTAAGTCCCAATGACTGGCAAGCCATTGATGATATTCTTCACTACTATCCTGTGGGATCTCACTTTCGACTAATGCCTTGAAAATATCACCTTGGGCAATGATGCCTATTAACTTTTTATCCTTCTCAACTACCGGAATGTGGGCAAAACCATGAAGAAGCATTAATGACTGTGCCTTCATAATTGGCGTGTCAGGCGTTGCGGTAATAACATCTTTTGTCATAATGTCACTTACCGGAGTATTCATAAGATGACGCATGTTAATCTCCATTGCCTCAAAGTTTCTACCTGCGACCATGTCAGCCATAAATTCAGACATTGAGGGAAATAGTTTTTTTAGAATATCGTCATCAGTTATAATCCCAACAATCTTCTTTTTTTCAACAACAGGAACAGAATTAAACCCTAAGTTAAATATAGTCTTAATCGCCTTAACAGCAGGATCTGTCGGGGAGATGGTGACGACTGTTCTTTGCATGAAATCTCGTACCTTCATATGTTTAAGATTTTCGCATTCGGCGCATTACTTTGTCATGATCTGTGGTGCTCAACAACGTACATAACTAAGTACGCCTTATTCTGCTTCTCGATCATTCCTTATACTGCATCCAAATACAAAAATCTTCAGTCACTAGTATAGCACGAGTTCAAGCACTTTTATAGTAAATTTGTAACATTTTTTTGTATACCTCAATTAGATTGTTGACTGACGAGATGCTTACCCATTCTTGGGCTTTATGGATATTATCCTCAATAGGACCGGCGACAATGACAGGAATCTTTAAATGATTGGCAAAGATATTCTCGTCAGCTACTGACTGAGCATAAGCAGGGGTAATGTTGTCCTTATTAAAAATTTCTTTCTCAATCTTTTTAATAAAAGAAATCTTCCTGTCAAGTTGGTAACATGGACCATAAGGAGTAGGACGGGGAGAAAGAGTAATCGTGCCCTTGATTTTTAATTTATTCATGAGTTTTTTCACAAGGTTGATGAATTTGTGACTGGCCATTTTTGAGTTTGTGAGCAGAGAGTATTGTAATAAACAACTATCCGGGACGGAGTAAGCCTCAACTTTAGCTTCAATTGATTGCAGCAAAAGCCTTGCTGGGCCTAAATTATTTTCACTTGGAAGTTTTTCATTTTCAAGATATTGAACCAATTCTAGAGCATAATGAATAGCATTTTGACCTTTATGAGGTTCGGCAGCGTGAGCTGATTCTCCAATTACCTTTATGTCAAACATTTCTCGACCAAGTCTTCCATAAACAACGCTATATGGTTTCTTAAGGTCTCTAACTTGCCCGGATTCAGCCGACACAATGCAACCAATATTTTTTAATGCGCGTGTCCTTATTAAATCGTGTGCCCCGGCAGATATATTTTCCTCATCAACTCCAATTACTATTTGGACGGGAATATTATTTTTAACGGCAAATTCTCCGGCTTTTAAAATTGCTACCATGCCTCCCTTCATATCTCCCGTTCCAAGTCCGTAGGCCTTGTCATTTTTAATGGTCAATTTGAACGGATCAGTGATCCACCCCCTATAAACCGGAACGGTATCTGAGTGACTGTAAAAGGCAAGATATGATTTGGATTTTCCGTACGTTGCGACAATGTTAAGACGCTCAACCTCAGTTTCGACCGTTGTAACTTCAAAACCAAGCTCTTTAAGATAGTCTATAAGATAAGTAACTATCTTTTGCTCATTGGGGAAGATTGAGTTGATACTTACCAGTTTAGCAAGCAGCTTTAGCGTGTCCATTGATGTAGGCTATGAGCAACATATAGTTTTGGGGCCTCAGTATATACCCGTTTAATATCAGTTGCAATAGGGATCGTTCGAAGGGCTAAAAGTAATAAATACAAAGACAATTGTTTTATCAAGAATTGGCTAAAAAACCAATTGATCATTTCGTATATCCATAATATAGAAGAAGGTGCTGCTTTTCAAGTAAGAAATTATTATAAGACTGTTTGTGCTGGGGAGAGTTGTGGCGCGGGTGGGAGTCGAACCCACATGAAGTTGCCCTCATAGGTTTTTGAGACCTACGCGTCTACCATTTCGCCACCGCGCCATTACCTGCTAACCCTCCATAGTTTTAACGTCGGAGTGTCTACCATTTCAGCACTCCAACAAACAGAATAATTATATCATCTAGATGTTCTTTGAAAATGCTTGACTTGAAAGCACACAAAAGAGTAAAATGTTCCCATGACTGTTGGTGATATCTATAAAACTTCAGGTATTATCAAGGTCTCTCCAAATGACACAATTTCAGGAGTCCTAAGCAAATTAACTTCATCACACGACACAGCGTTTGTGTTTGATCCTTCGACAGGCTCAGGACAAGTCCTACGACCTCGCTCAGGACAAGGTAAATTCTTAGGAATTATCGTGCCTTTTTTTTCAACAATTAAAAAAACACACGATCCTGCAACAAAAGTTGACAAAATGCTTGTTCACCCGCCAAGGGTAGGCTTGAATGACTCTCTGGAGCATGTTGCCAAGCTTATGACTGAGTCAAAAATGCACTACCTGCCGGTATTTGAACACAATGAATTTAAAGGAATAATAAATGCTAGGAGAATTCTATCAGCAATTCTTGACAAAGTTGATAACTTTAAGCAAGTTGTTAGTCTGACTCATGGAAAACACTCAAGATTGGTATCAATTACTGTGGAGGACTCAATTATGAGCGCCCTGCATTTGTTTAAAGAGCACAATATATCTAAATTGGTGGTTGTGTCACCGGATATGAAATTGAAAGGGATTTTAGCTCAATATGATTTAATGGGCTATTTCACTGTACCTAAGGATCGTCAAACCTTTGGCGCCTTCGAAGGGGAGAAAGTCAAGCAACACAATGCTCTTGTGAAGAATCTTTATAAAACAAACGTTTTAACGATGACAATCCACAACACATATGAGCGGGCATTTCAGCTTATGAATGATAAGAATCTCGGCAGCGTTGTAGTTATTGATCACGATAATCATCCGATTAAGATTGTAACAACCGGGGATTTGTTGAGGATGTTAATTGAAAAGAAAAAGGAATTACCAATTGATCTCTCCGTTCGCCGGATTCAAGAGAGTGATAAAAAGAAGACAGATTACTTTGTTAACCAATTGTCTCGTCGCTTAAAACATCTTGATAATTTGTCTAAAGTAACAGTTTCAATTGATGAACATAAAAATGGAAAAGCAATTGAGGTTACTTTGAGATTGAGTTATTTAAGAAATAAGGATACGATTATTAAAAAAACTGGCAAGAACATTCAAAACGTGCTTGCCAAAGTTATAACTACAATTGACTCCTACATTAGCAAGCTCTAACTAAAGAGCAAAGGCGATCAAAAGAATAAACAGTCCCAAAAATGACACAACAAGCAAGGGCAGAGATGCTCCGGCTCTTGGCAATTCCGGTTGATTAACAATGGTTGTTGGGCTTACGCTGAGCGGAGTCGTTGGGATTAAGGTTGGGGAAAGGTCGCTGCCCACCTCTTTAGTTGGTATTGGGCTTAAAATTGCTGATTCACTTCCTTCTGCCTCAACAATAATTGGCGTAACTTCCTCAATCAATCTTACCTCACTTGTCGGGGAGGGGACTATTTCGGAAACTGGAGCAGATGTTTTTTGACGTTTAATTATCGAAAATCCCAAAACTCCTATTGCAACCATTAAAACAACCACAATTCCCACTAAAAGAGCTTTATTGTTGCCTCCGCCACCGACACTTGCCTCGCCAAATGTAGAGGATGCATACATTGGGGCTTCTTGATGTTCTTGAGGAGTGTCATTCGTAACAGACTTGGGCAGGCTCCATTCTGCCAAGGCTTCAGGGGGTAAAGGAGTATAATTCATACAATGATTCTACGAGAAAATCATTACAAAAGTCAAGCTGGTATTTACCCACTAACAGAGGGCATTTTCCCTGTTGTCAAGCCAAAAGGTATAACTTCGTACGATGTTATCAGAAACATAAAAAAAATGCACCCGGGCAAAAAAATTGGTCATGGAGGAACACTCGACCCTCTGGCATCAGGAGTTTTGATTATTGCAATTGGGTCAAAATACACAAAACAACTTCATAATGTTTTAAATAACACAATCAAAACCTATAAGGTAGATATACGACTTGGAGCAATATCAGTTACAAATGATTCTGAGGGTCCCATTCACGAAGTTAAACATGCTAGGGTTCCAACAACTGCTGATATAAAAAATGTTCTCAAAGAATTTGAAGGAGTTATTTATCAAATTCCGCCAATATATAGCGCTGTAAAGATAAATGGCACTGCAGCATATAAACTGGCAAGAAGAGGAGAACGCATTGTTATTAAATCAAAAAAAGTAGCAATCGATTCTATAAAAATTGAGTCCTATTTTTATCCTAATCTGTCGTTAACTGTTAATTGCCACTCAGGAGTTTACATTCGAGCTCTGGTGCGAGACATTGGCAAGCGTTTAGGTTGCGGAGGTTATGTTGTTGAGCTTATAAGAACTAGGGTAGGGGAATACACACTTCAATAACCAATAACCAACAACCAATGATCAATGAACGGTTAATTTTGAAAATTGGTAATTAAGAAGGTGTTATACTTCTTGTTGTATGTTGCCCGTGTTGCTTAATCTTGGTTTTTTCAAAATATACACATTTGGTGTGTTTGCTGCAATAGCTTTAGTTTGGGGATTATTTGTTCTTTGGAAACATATCAAACTAACTTCATATAAAGAGGAGGATATTTTTGACTGTGCTTTCATAAGCATTGCAATTGGACTGATCGTTAGTCGTCTTGTTTTTGTCGCTTTAAGCTTTAACACTTTTGGATTTAACGTGTTGAAGATTATTTTAGTTAACGGTTATCCCGGAATGTCTCTTTTAGGCTTTTTAATAGGCCTTTTTGTTAGTTTATATTTTTGTTTTAGAAAACTTGGTATAGAAACTAAACAAGCGATCGATTACATTGTGACACCGCTATTAATAGCTTTATCATTTGGTAAATTGGGCAGTTTTTTATCGGGCGCCGACGTTGGTACAAAAACAACCTTTCCTCTCTCTGTGCATTTCGTCGGCTATGGGAGCATACGTCATGTAGTCTCATTTTATGAGGCAGTCCTATTCCTAATTGGTGCAGTAATTGCTCGGCGCGTTTTATTTGCGATAAGACAAGGAAGACTCCCAAATAGCGCCAATTTTTTCTGGTTTTTATTCGTATTTGGGGGGGTTAGTGCCTTGCTTGACAAAATAAAACAAAATCGACTATACTTGGGAAGTTTTTCACTTAATTTGGTTGTGGGAATGATTTTCTGTATTGTTGGAGTTGCCTATTTCATTATCATCAACAGACAACAAATCATTAATAAAATGGGCCTGTTATTTGTTAAAGTGAGAACAATAAACAATGAGCGATCAAACACGAAAAGGAATAGTAGAAATTCAAAAAAAACTAAATAACAAACAGGAAAAACTTGAGCATCAGATAAAAGAACTCAAAAAGGATGACCCGTTTAATGATATTGACCATGTTAATGACAACGCTGCTGTTGATACTGATGTTAGAGAGCAAATAGGTCACGATACGATTGAAGCAACAATTGCCGGTTTGAAAAAGCAATTAACTCAAGTTGAAGAAGCGCTTAAAAGGACATTTGACGGGATTTATGGTCTTTGTGTAAATTGTGGAAAACCAATTGGCAAGCAACGTCTTGAACTTATTCCCGAGGCTGAACACTGCATCGAATGTCATGGTAGATTGACCACATCACTCTGATAAAACTCTAAATCCTAAATTCGAAATTATAAACTTTTAATTTTTGATATTTTCTGATTTGAAATTTGTCTAGTACTTAGTGTTTAGGATTTATGGTTTATGTTAACTGTGGTAACATGATTGTATGGGAGAATTGTCTTTGCCAATACTAATCTATGTAATAATCTTTCTGGCCTTGCCATTTATTTTTGGCTACGTTGCCCGGCACTTTAAGCTACCTCTAATATTAGGATATATGGCCTCTGGCATCGCCCTAAGTTTATTCTTTAGGCAAGAGTCACAGGCAATGCTGTCTTTGTTTGCAAATATTGGTTTGCTTCTTTTGCTGTTTACCGTTGGGCTTGAAATTCATCTTGACACATTCAGAAAACTATCACGTTTTGTCATTATTGGTGGCCTGCTTCAAGTTGGGTTTACGGCGCTTGTTCTTTTAGTTCTGAGTGTTGTTTTTGGTTTTGGAGCTTTGCAGTCAATTATATTAAGTATAGCATTTTCTTTCTCATCAACTGCGGTAGTGTCAAAAATCATGACTGAACGTGACGAGGAACAAACTTTATTTGGACAACTTGCAATGGGAGTTTTGTTATTTCAGGACCTATTGGTTATTCCTTTGATTGTAATTCTTTCAAGTCTGGAAACAGGACAGACGGGCTTTGCGCTAATTGCTACAGTTGCCGTGTCTCTTATTAAGTCGGCGCTTATTCTGGGGTTGGTATATCTACTGGGAGAAAAGATTGTGCCTCGTGTTTTTGAGAAGGTGGGTAGGTTTTCCTCAGAACTTCTTAATGTATTTGCAGTGTTATTTATTTTCCTCACAGTTTTTCTTTTTTCCCTGCTTGGACTATCAGGAACACTGGCAGCATTTATCGCAGGCCTGCTTGTTGGCCAAACCTTAGAACATCAACAAATTTTTTCCCAAATCAGGCCAATGAGAGATATTTTTGTAATTTTATTTTTTGTGTTTTTAGGGGCGACGCTTGATGTTTCAACCCACATTAACCTTCTCCCAATAATCATCATATTTGGCTTACTTTTGGTAGTTATTAAGGTTGTCGTGACAACGCTTATCTTTATGTATCTGCGTTTCCACTCGAAAGTTTCATTTGCAATTGGAATAATGCTTTCACAAGTTGGGGAATTTGCCTTCATTATTCTTCATCAGGCGAAATTAATTCATTTCATTGACGAGAGACTTTATTTTGTTTCAGTTGGAGTAACAATGTTTTCAATAATTTTAACTCCAATTGCAATTAACAATAGGGTTAAATTGTACAAAGATATAACTGATTTCTTGTCTAAATACTTACCCGTGGTTAACCACTTTATTTCTTATGGGGTTGACCGCGATTTGGGGCATACAGCCCCCTCCGATTTAAAAGACCATGTAGTTATATGCGGTTATGGCAGTATGGGAAAATACATAGGACGGGCGCTGAAACTGGCCGATGTCAAGTATGTTGCAATTGATTATGATTATTATCTGGTTAAAAGTGCCAGAAGTGAGGATGCACCAATAATTTATGGTGATCCAACCCAAATTGACTTGCTTGAATATGCTCACGTAGGCTCTGCGTCGTGCTTAGTCTCTGTTGTGCCAGATATGATCTCTCAAGAGGCAATTTTGCTAAATGCTCGCAGTCTCAATTCTAAGTTGGTAATATTTTCCCGGGTAAACAGGGATGTTGACCAGAAGAGAATGAAGGATCTGGGAGCTGAGGTCGTGGTGCAGCCCGAGTTTGAAGGAGCGGTTTCAATTATTAAAAAAATTCTAGCGGGCCAAAGTATTTCAAAAGATGATATCGTCGGTAAGATAAAGAGACTTAGGCTTGAGCATGGCATGGCATGAAACAACAAAGGCTTCTTATTGCATCGGTCGTTATATTTATAATCTTTTACGTTCTGGTACTTTTTTGGCGAGGAGTTGAAAACGCCCTTCTGTTTCAATCAAGTGAAAGAATCAATATTTTGCTTTATGGAGTTGAACCAACACTCATCTCAATGGGTATGGCCGATCATGTAAATTACATTATTAGGTTTGACAATAACATCAAAACCTATGCTCCCGGGGGATATGGAATTTATGGAATTGGCGGTTTGGGGAAGTTAAGCTCACTTGAGAAGGATCCCGATTTGCTAAGACGGGCCTTTTCACTGATGACAGGAGCTCACGTCGATTATCACTTATACCCCAAGAATATATCGGTTTATTACGAAACCGACTTCACGAAGGGATTTTCCCCAACAAAATCAGCGCTCATCTTTGCCCTTTTTTCAAGCTCGGTGAAATCAAACGCGCGGTTTCTTGATAAGATGTTTTTGTTTACTAAGATACTTGGCCAGCGAAAGATTGATTATGTAAGACTTAAAACAAGTGTCGTTGAAAACGATTCCAAAGAGAATTTATTTGATACCGACGGGTTTTTTAAAAGTTATCAGGGTTTTTTTTACAAAAAAAAATTAAGAGACGATGATGCGTCTGTTCAGATTCAGTATAAAGAGAATTACAGGGCTGCCAAAAATATTGCAAGAGTCCTTGACGGGGAGGGGATTAGAGTCTCTGACATTGACTCAAGTCAAGAATACGAAGATGTTTCAGACTGTGTACTTAGATATAAAACCAGCTCTGAAAGAATACAACATAGTGATACAGATGTCGCTATTCGCAACGTTCTGAATCAACACTGTATTTCAAACGACGGAAAAATGTTTAAAATTGAACCTTCCGACAGTTTTGATATTGTGGTTGTGTTAAGCTCTAGAATTGAAGAAATGTGGAGATAGGAAGAAATCCTAAGCCCAAATTGACCTATAACTCCCGCAATACAAAATATCATATTTGTCATCCCGAATCCTCACTTTGTCATCCCGAACTTGTTTCGGGATCCCTTGAGATGCTGAAACCCTCCTTCGTACAAGACTACGGAAGGGCGCAGCGAGTTCAGCATGACATATTTGGACATGTTATAATTACTATCCATGGATATTCTAATTATTGCGATTCTGTTTGTCGTATCATTTTTACTGGCGCTGCGGTCTACAGCTGACCTTGGTTTTGGGCATGTAGTTGAGGGATTGATTGAAAGGAAGAAAGTAACAGGGTCAATTCTTTTCCTTAAAGATAAAATTATTCATTATTCCGCTTCCTCATCGTCCCCTTCGTTATAAGCTGATAAATCAGTTATAAATGTGTCGTGCGGTTCCTCATCCAAGTCTGCTGCCAGAGCCTCAAGGTCAGTAATGCCCTCATCAGCGTCCTCATCATCGGCTGCAGCGGTGCCCTTATCATCATCAAAATCTGACCCATCCCCTTCTTTTTCGTGTTTTTCTTCTCCATCCTCATCTTTATGAAGCTGTTGCATCATAACTTTAAGATCGTCCTGAATATTTTTGGGGAAGGAAATGAAATTTTTTACCTTTGCTCCTTTCTTGTCTTCAGACACGAATATTTCAACCTGATTTTTCAAAGCTGATTTTATATATACTTTGTATATCGAGCCAGCCTCGATGAAAAAAAGTAACCGCTTTGAAATATCGTCAGGTAAGGCTCCAATATAATCGCCATTAAGCGTTCTAACTTCAATGCGTCTTTTTTTTGCCTTAAGTTCAACGTGTTGTCCGACTTTAAGATTAGCAAGTACTTCAGCCTGGCCAATATTAACAAGCTCGACAATTTTAGTTTTGCCAATAACATTTATAAATTCCTTCAGGTGAGAAGATGATGAAAAATTGTCCAAAGACTGATTTTTACCGACCTTTTTTTTCCTTAGAACCGTCAGCTTATCTAAATTGTTTCTAGCAATGTGATTGCCCGGTTCAATGAGAATAGCTTTTCGATAATAACGAGCTGCCAAATCAAGCTGATTGGTTTGCATATTGGCAAATCCAAGCCCCAAGTGGGCGTCTAAATTGTTTGGGGAAAGCTTGAGAATCTGCTTGCTAAGCTCAATGGCGCTACTCCAATCGCCGGCTACTGCTGCCTCAATTGCCCGATCTTGTAATCTCTGTATAGTTGACTCCATATTAGTTTAAATCAGAGAGAAGTATATAAAGGTTAAAAATTAAATGCAACCACATTTTCAGGTATAATTAGCAAGTTACAAGTTATAAGGTTAATTTTTAATTTAATAATATGTCGGGTCATTCTAAATGGTCTACTATCAAAAGAAAAAAAGAAACTACTGATCAAGCTCGTGCTACAGTATTTTCAAAACTTTCAAGAGTAATTTCAATTGCAATAACTGACGGCGGGGGAGTAGCCGATCCCGCCGGCAACATAAAACTTAAGATAGCAATTGAGCGAGCGCGCTCCGCTAACATGCCCAAAAGTAATATTGATAGGGCCATTGAGGAGGCAAAAGGGAAGAAGGAGAACCTAAAAGAAGTTGTTTATGAAGGGTTTGGCCCATTTGGGGCGTCTCTTATAATTATCGTGACAACCGATAATCCAAACCGGGCGATCTCAACTGTTAAAACCACTTTAGAGAAATCTGGGGGAAAGTTAGGATCGGAACACTCAGCTATGTACCAGTTTACAAAATGCGCGGTAGTTGATTTGAAAAAAAAAGTGAATGAAAATGACGTTTATGCATTTGCTGATAGGGCTGGAGGTATAGATATTGAAAGCAATGAAGACTCTTACTATGTTTATATTCCTTTTGAAAAAATGGGATATGTGTCAGACTACTTAAACGGATTAGAGTATAAAAGCGTTGACGTGTTTTATCTTCCTAAGGTTCATATTTCATTAAATAGCGGAGAATCTGACAAAATAGATACAATTGTCGAAAAGTTAGAAGAACTGCCGGAAGTCGACAGCGTTTATACCAATCATATGCTTGTTTATGACAAATAGCTCATTGAACGTGTCAATCTATCAAATTCTTGTTGACAAACTTTCAGTTATCCGGAAAAGACGTCGGTTTATTATCTCCTCAGCAAGTCTTACTTTAATAATTACTTTTGCTACTTTCTTGGGCTTTCAAAATCTGCCAGTTTCTCTCCCCATTTTAATCATTGCCGTCTATCTAGCGACATTTTTTGCCATTCTTGAAGGTATTACCGATAAAGAATGGTTGATGCTTTTTATTCACCCTGTTGGATTTACAATAGCATTTTATTTGTTCTATTTTTTTCTTCCCGGCAGGTGGTTGACTCGACTTCCTTTTGCCGTACTTTATTCAATCTCAATTTATGCCATTCTACTTTCACAAAACATCTTTAATGTCGGAGTTGAAAAAAGCTTACAGCTGTTTCGCGCTGCCTCGTCAGTAAATTTCTTATACCTAACAATTACGCTGTTCATGTCTCTTAGCCTGCTTTTTTCATTTCATCTTAATTTTATTACTAACGGTTTTGTGACATTTCTTGTCTGCCTGCCTGCAATACTTCATTTCTTATGGAGCGTTGACCCATGCGAATATGTAAGCAGAGAGATTATTAAAAATGCTTTTTTTGTTGCCACAATTTTAGGGGAGACAGCAGTAATATTTTCGTTTGTGCCCCTTAACCCGGCAATGTTTGCCCTTCTTGTAACGGCTTTGTTTTATTGCTTGTCTGGGCTTTTACAAGCTTATATGCAAGGTAGATTGTTCAAAACAGTTATGCGGGAATATGTGTTCGTCTTTTTATTTATAGTAACAATACTTCTTTTATCTTTGCAATGGTAGTGGTAAAATACTGTTTACTATGAGTCTAGGAGAAACTAAAGTAGTTACCTTGCCAACATCAGCCAGCGATCATGATCTGCAGAGACTCTATTTTGATGATTTATCAAAAAGGAGAGGACGGCGATTGCTTACACGCGTTGAGGAAGTGAGCTTTGCAAAGCTTATCGAAGGAGGACGCAAAGCAGAGAAATCGCTATGGCAAGCGGATCTTGGTAAGCGTCCTTTGGATGAGTCAGCAATGACAGAGTTTGAGAGGGCTGTTGTTCAGGGAAGAGAAGCCCGGGGTGAAATGATAGAAGCCAGTCTTGGCTTGGTAGTATCAATGGCAAATAGAAGAAGAAATCAGAATGGAGTGTCATTTCTAGATCTTATCAATGAGGGCAACGTGGGTTTGATGATTGCGCTTGACAAGTTTGACTGGAGGCGGGGTCATAAATTTTCAACTTATGCAACATGGTGGATAAGGAAGTTCATCAACCGTGTAATTGCCAATCAGGGGTGTGGAGTGAGTATCCAAGTTGATATGTTTGAAAACGCAAGAAAAATTGGAAGATATATCAGTTGGTACGAAACTAACACAGGTTATCAACCCGATGTTGAAACAATCGCCGGCGCGCTGAAACTAAAGCCTTCTCGGGTAGCGTTAGCGCTAAAACATGCAGTGACAGTATTCTCTTTAAATAATCCTGTTGGGGAATATGATGATGCCGAACTTCAGGAGATTGCTTTTGCCGATAAAACTGCCGACCCGGAACAGGAAGCCATTCAGCAGTTGCTGCGGGGGGATTTGGAAAAGATCTTTGAAGCGTTGACAGCTCGTGAGGAGAGAATTTTAATGCTTCGCTATGGCATATTTGATGGGTATTGTTGGTCGCTTGTCGAGATTGGAAAACGTTGGGGATTATCCAAACAGCGGATAAGTCAAATAGAAAACGAGGCTTTCGCAAAACTTCGCGCGTCTGCCCGTAAAGAACTTCTTGCCGGTTATCTTGATAGATAATATGTCAGGTTTGACAAAGCTCATCAAAACATTCCACTGTTCATTGTTCTAATTTTATACTAATCAAATCATCAGGATTACCAACAATTGCATTGTGGGGAGTAAGCCTTTCAAGCTTACTTGGCTGTTTGCTAGCTTCAATTTTAATGACATGTCCTTTTCTCTCAATATATTGAGGGTTTCCTGTTTTAATAACCCCATCAAGGATTTTATAGATATTCTCTCTGAGTGCTGTAGGTTTAATTAGTTGCATAATACAAGTTAAACGTACGTATTAACCTTTGTCAAGTGTACGTTTTTATTCAAACCCCCTCTTCTGAAGAGAGAAGAATTTGTTATAAAGCCCACCTTGTTTGATTAAATCAGCGTGCGATCCAATTGCTTCAACCTGACTTTTATGAAGAACAATAATATTGTCCGCATGGCGGACTGTTGAGAAGCGATGGGAGATAAAAAGTAATGATTTGTTTTTATACTGCTTGATTAAGTTGTCAAAGATTTTAGCCTCCGCTGAGGCATCAATATTGGCCGTTGGCTCATCAAGTATGAGGTAGGGTGCAGAGCGATACAAGGCGCGGGCAATTGCAACCTTTTGCCATTGACCGGTTGACAAGTCTTGTCCTTCCTCAAACCGCTTCCCTAAAACATTTTTTAAACCTTTAGGTAATTCTTTTGTAATGCTTGCAGCATCAGCTTGTAAGAGTGCAGCGCTAATCTTAGACTTGTCTTTGGGATATAGGACGTTACCAAGCGCAACATTCTCTTCAAGCGTGAAGTAATATCTTCCAAAATGCTGGAACAACATGCCAATATGCCGATACCAGTTTCCAATATCAAGTTCTTTTAAGTTGACCCCATCAATATATATTGCCCCCTCATCAGGATCATAAAATCTAAGCAGTAACTTAATAAGAGTTGTTTTGCCGGCTCCATTCTCACCAACAATTGCCACGTTCTCTCCCTTTTCAATTATGAATGATACGTCTTTTACTGCCGGTTTTTTACTGCCCGGATAAGTAAAGGTAACATTGTCAAAGACGATTTTGCGAGGTGTAATAGTTTTAAAAATGACCGGTTTTTTAGGCATTGTCAGGGCACTTTTAATTGAGAGTAAAGAGATGAAATCATTTAAATATAAATTGTTTTTATAAAGATTGCCGACATTAACAAGCATATTTGAAAGTTGGGTTGAGAAGCTGAATAAAACGTTTAAAAGAAGGGTAAAGTCGCCAATTGTGTGTCCTGATTGAGCTGGGTTAATGTATGACTTTAACGGAATAAAAAGGGCAATTGGGATTAAAATAGATAAGACAACACTGTGGAGTGTGTATTTGGCAATGGGGGATACGTAGGCGTTTAATATCTCTGTCTGGAGCCGGGACATCCTACTTAGAATATAGTTTGAGAATCCATAGAGTTTCATCTCGGTTAAAATGTTGTTCTCGTAAAAAAGACCTCTGAGGTACCATAGTTGATTAGCGCGGGGCGACTTGACTCCGTACATTGACCACTCGGCGTCTCCATATTTAGCCCGCAGATAAAAAAGTGGCGCCACGGCAACAGCTACAAGCAAAAATTGTGAAGGGTTAAAGCGTGTTGCAATCAAAAGAGACAATAAAATTGATGCAGTATTATATACAATATAATTGAGTGTGTTGATTATCTCAGGCAAAGTCCAATTATAGGTGTCAAATACTTTGGTGATAAGATTTCTAATTTTGCCGTCCTCAATTTGGGCCAGATCAAGATTGGATACCTTTTTCATCACCTCAATAGTTAGCGTGTTCTGCATCTTTGACCTGAAGACATAAGAAATGTAGTAATTATTTACTGTGTAGTAAACAAAACGAGACAGATACTCAAATAATAAGTAAGTTGTTAAGATGACAATGGCTGGGAAGAGGGGAGAGGGGGAAGTTGGTGCAATAGCGTCAATAAGTAATTTAAACCCAAAAAATACTGCGAACATGAAAATTACTCCTAAAATTGTGGTAGCAAAATAAAGCCACAACAAAACTGGGTCTTGTTTGTAAGCAAGAGAGAGAAGAAACTTAAGATTAGAGATAAGTTTTTTGTTTTTTTGCATTGTCAGTCAAATTTTACATCATTGACAGTGTTTATTTATCCAAGAAGCTATTAATCTTATTGTTGGTTTTTTTTGTTCAATATTGAGAAAATAACTGACTATTTCTCTCTGGTTTGCCATAAATTTAACTTTGTTTATGTATAAAAAACGAGCAAGAGACACAAATGCCGTTCGTTTGTTGCCATCAACAAAAGGGTGATTGAGAATTAAAGAATGAATCAAAGCTGCTGCTTTATCAAAAATTGTTTCATATAAATCATCTCCACCAAATGTGGCTTTGGGCCTTTCGATCGCAGAGTAGAGAAGATCGAAACTATGAATTCCGGGCAGTCCGCCAAATTGTTTTATTACACCACTGTGCATTGCCACAACTTCATCAACAGTTAAATACTTCATAGCTACATTTTTGCCATTTCCTCCAATGTTTCTTTGTTCTCCTTCATGAATGTTTCAAACCAATTCCTAAACTCGGGCGTGAGTGACATGACATCGCGAGCTTGTTTTGGTTTAACAATCATTACTTTTAAGTCGCTGTCTTCTTCAACATAAACCTCGTCACCGATTTTAAGGTTGGTGTTTTTTAAAAATTTTGATGGAATGGTGATAGCAGCTGAGTTTCCTACACGCACAATTTTTTGAGTCATATATTATATAAATAGTAATGTACGAACATGATATAACATTATCATCAAATTTGTCAAGTAAAGGTAAATACCTGATGGACCCCGTCATTGCATTAGCTGTGATAACGATACTAATTAGCACTACAATAAACTGTTTTTATGTAAGGATAAAACCGTAGGAATGCAAGCCCAAGGAAGTCTATTTATGTAGACCGTTACAATGATATAATCATACTATAGTAACCGCAAAACAAAATGTCGGTTTTTTATACTGTCATGCTGAACTCGCTGCGTCCTTCCGTAGTCTTGTACGAAGGAGGGTTTCAGCATCTCAACAATGAGATCCTGAAATAAAACTTGTCCCGAACTTGATTCGGGATTCAGGATGACAAATTAGACAGTTTGAATTGCGCTAGCTATAGAAGAGGATGGGAATTAGAGGGGCTTAGCGATTACTCTCATTTAGATAAAGTTGTGAGTGGATTTAGACAGTATTTACTCTACCCAGCAAGGTTAATCGTATAGTCATTACTAACCAAATAATTAAACCTCAGGTATTCCCGAACTTGCTGAGAAATTTGCAAAAAAAACAAAAAATAATCTAGATTTTTTTTGGGGTGCATCACCAAAGTAGAGGAGAGGGGAGTAAAAGTAACGGACGTGAACAATATGACCTATAGTAAATATCCCATAGTATTTATAACCTATAGTAATTAGCCTATAATATTATACGTCCGTGAATGTTACGCATGACTTAGGCATACACTCCTCTTGGAGTAGAAGTGTTAGCACTTGAAGGTTTGATGTGCTTGTCACTTCTTTTTGTGGATAAGTACCCACAAGTTTCGTATTAAAAATTCAGGTCGTCATTCTGGAGTCCCGACTCAGTCGGGGCGATAGAATCTAGATCCTATCGTCACTTCGTTCCTCCAGGATAACAGGCACGAAGTTTGTGATATCTAAATAACCGGCATGACAAATATTGATTGGACTGCTATAGTGCTCTAGAATGAAACATAACACTACATAACCTTAAGAATAGTTTAGCCTTGAAAATGTTAGTTTGGAATATTATGATGCTCTAAATCGAGAGAAGCGAGTGAGTTAAACAACTAATAATTTAGCCTCAAAAATAACAGTTCGGACAGTTATGACGCTCTAAATTTAATTAATGTAAGAATTGCTTGTTTGGCGAAAGTTTAAAATTTTCTTTCTTTTTCGGAGAAGTGTACCGAAAGACAAAAATTAGTAGAAGAAAGAGTGATCAATATTATTGAAGTGTAACCTTTTATGGAGCAGTAATCCCTCTATACTCTTAGAGTCCATATATCGAAGATTTATCATGTGATATATATTTAGGTCGGCAAACACTTGGAGTAGAAGCAATTGATGACGTCGTAAATTGTATCTTTTACGACGTTGTGAAATAAGACGTGCGGAGAAGCGCCTTTATAACCATATGGTTTTAAATTAAAAATAAACATTTAATTCTGTGTCATGACGAAATATTCAAAAAATATGTTCCCTCTCTATTCTCTTATTGAGTGTCTTATGGGTAAATGTCATTTTTAGGCATAAATTACTATTTTCTGCTTGTCAGCATAAGCAAGTACATGCCGATATAACAACCCAAACTCCCCCACCCGCCTGCCAGCAGGCAGGCTTCCCTACTCAACTAACAAAAGGCGAGTGCAAAAAAATGTTAATAACGTTTGTTGACAGAGAACATAAAGTCATATACTATTGTTTATATACATTAATACATGAATATCCTTGCTTCGTTACTGGTTCAGTCAAAAAATCTCAAAAAGGGAGAAGTTGCTGCCATGATAACTGTAATTGCTGCAGTTTTTATGGTTGCAGGAAGCGTGATTGGACTCTCAACAAAATTAAATAACTCCCAAACTACAAAATCTCTGGCTGCATGCGTGTTTAACCCAACTGCATTCGTAAAAATTGATATTGGGGCACAAGTTCTTCCTTTAACAACGACCCTTGATCCCAAGATTTTTGACAACGGTGTTTGGCAAACTCAAAATGACAGGTCGGTGACATCGTTTCTTGGACTTGACGGGGCAACAGGGTTAATCGCAAAAAAGCCTGTTGTTGATTCGATGTATTGCTGCGGAGACGCCGGATTTAACAATGAGGCTGGCTGGAGAGCTAAAAGATCATATAAGGTTGGCCAGGGCGAGCTGGCCTCAGTAAGGCTGATAATCAAAGATCCGAGATATAAAGTGGTCAAACAATGTCCGTATGATCAAAATAATCCTGATAACCCGAAGTGCCAACCTGTTTCGTCTAACCCAAGTAGATTGTGGTCAAATGAAATTGACCAGCTGCCCGTTGACTGTCTAAAATATAGTTATGGCTGGATTGTCAAGTGTGAAGGTGAAGGGTGTCCCCAAACTGCCATAACACCGATGCCAACAATAGCAACGCAACCGTCTCCAACAATAGTATCCGGCCCGACTCCAACTCCTCATTTGTTTAAAGCTTGCAAAGCGCATTTTATAATTGATAACTCCGGCAGTGTCAGGCTGTTTTCTGATGAAACACGAGCTGCCATTGTGCGGGAAATTCAGAAATATCGTCAAATCCCCGGACACCAGAATGACAGCGTTAAAATTAATTACCAGTTTTTTAATAAACAGGTCTACCCGGAAAGCCCATATGTTGCTCCTGAAGAGTTTAAGTTTCCCGAGCCTTTTATCAAAGGTGACTGGACAAATATTGACGCTGCCTTAAATGAGGCGATAGCACCATCTGATGCGGACACTAAGATAGTAAATTTATTTATCAGCGATGGCAAGCCCACAATTAGAGATGCTGAAGTGTCGGGCCGACAAGAAAAATGTGTTGCTGGGTACGAAGCAAGAGAAATTCAAGGATGTCGGCCGTGTTTGAGTGCAGAAGGGCCGTCTACTTGCCCGGCTCCTCACATGATGGTGATGGATAAATGCCCGTCTGACGTGCAGACGGTGTGCAAAAAACTTAACTACCAGAGAGATTATATAGACCCAATTATTGCAAAGACTTGGGTTGATTATGCAATTTCCATGGGCACAACACCAAACATAGAGCTTCTCAATGCGATCTCCAGAAACGGTATCATCGAGGACAATAAACTGGCTGAGGAAATTGCTGATATTTTCGAAAAAGAATGCGGTATCCCTGCCCCAACACCAGGAAAGGAAAGAAGCAGAGACCTCTTCCCTACCCTCCGAGTCGGCGAGCCTACTTTGTCTATAAAGATTGATAAAAATAAGGCTGATATTAATCGTGACAGGTCAATAACAGCCCTTGATGTTGCCTCATGTTTAACTCAGAATTATTCGTTAATTTGCGACATTGTCGTTGACGGCAAGGTTAACGCTCAAGATAGATCAGCCCATATTAGTTTACTGGGCACAAAATTGTGATCCCAGGCCATTGTTGACAAATAAATATTCTGGTATCATCATAGTTATGAATGTTTTTGACAGAATTAAGTCTTCCCGTGGTGAACTTACAATAACTCTTGCAATAGCTTCTCTTATTATCATGGTTCTAGGGTCTGTAATCGGCACAAGGGTATCAGACCGGAGAGTCTTAACCAACCAAACAAGCGCAGCCGGGACGATCGCTTGTGGTGGGTTTGGATGTAGTAAAAACAGCGATTGTGCTCAAAATTTGGGTTTTACAGTTCTTTGCCACAAGGCCTCCGGCCAATGCCGGCCAATGTCAGCCCAGCAATCATGCCCGGGTGGTGGGTCTCCTCGAATTGATAAGGTAAGGAAAAATGAGGGTGAATCTTGCTCAACAACACTTGATTGCAAAACCGGATTGATTTGTACCGGTTTCCCGCGAGTTTGCACCGGCCAAAATCCTCCAACTCCAACCAACAGGGCAGGAATAATTCCAACGTTTAGCGCCCCAACGCCAACCGGCGGAGGTGGTGGTGGAGGCGGTGGCGGGTCTTGCATATTTGCCCCGACCGCTTTTGTCAATATAAGATCAGTTGGAGCCTCCGGCCAAGGTGAACGGTTGACAGTTGCACTTGACTCCGGTGTGACAAGCTGGCGGACTCAGAATGACAAACAAAAATCATCCCCCGGCTCCCCGTCAACCAGTTTTGGACCGAGTGGTGAAATAAAAGCCAGCGAAAATATTGCCGGCAAGACCACCTGTTGTGGCGGTTACCCGGTAACCACTCCCCCGTCAACAGCAACAGTTGAGCTTGTTAATTTTGACACTACTAAATATAAAATTGTTGAGACTTGCGGACCAGACGGTTGTGCCCCGGCACCCGGCACAGGGCGAGTTATAGGCGGTCTGCCTATTGCCTGCTCTACTTATTCTTACGGTTGGGTTTTGGAATGCAACAGTGTCAGAAATTGCCCCTTGACGCAGGAGATTGACGTGACGAGATTTCAAACATCTGTTGGCAAGTGCGAAGCAACGTTTACTCAAGTTGCCGACCCGACAATTACTAAAATCACAATTGGCCGCCCCGGCGGGCCCGATTTGTTTGCTGCGACAAGCTCAACGCCCAAAACCGGCGGTAACGGGCAAATACCATTTACAATCACATTCAGAAACCAATCGGTACACGTTAACTATGATCCCGGTCCCAACCCAAACAATCCCAACGATGTTGCTGTCAACTACAACAACTCAAACGGGGCGTTTAATATGACCTACGGCCGTCAGGGACTCATTCCCGGCACGGGAGCTGACCCGATGGTTGTTACACTTGATTATTACATTGAAAGGCGCCAAGATCCACGTGACCCAAGAAGTCCACTTGTTCGGCATAATTTTAGACAGTCGATAACTACTCGGGGCGGTTGTGAGAGTCCAAGAGAGACACCGACTCCAACAACAACGCAAACCCCGACCCCAACGACAACCCAAACTCCCACTCCAACGCCGTTAATTTGTAACAGCGTTTGTGACCCTAACAACGATAGGTGTCCGGCTGGTACGAAATGTTTGAAACCTGAGGGTGAGACCGAATATCGGTGTCGTCTCGAATCTAATCCAACAAACCCCCGTTGTGAAGAAGAAACAGTTTGTCGGGAGCTTAAAGTTAACTTCATTATTGACATTTCAAGCTCAGTCAGAAGCTATATTAACACTATCCAAGGGACAATTCCTCAAGCATTGCAGACTTATATTGATACCCATCCGCAAACAAACTTAACGTTTTATTGGAGCTTTTTTGACTACAAATGGCGTCCCGGCGGAAGTCACGTCTTCAGACCCAACGAAAGGGTGGGTCAATTATTTTCTATCCCCAACGATCACCATTGGACCAATATTCTTGAGGGATTAGACACTGGGCTAAGGCCTAATGCGATCGACTTTTTATTCACCGACGGCTATCCGACGGTCACGAACTGGCAGGGAGGATTTAAATGTGTCAGCCGGGATAACACTATTTGTTGGGCAGACCCATGTTTGCCGGTTGACGGTGGGAGTTGCCCGTCTGACGTGCTATGTAAGTTATATAAGAATGCCCCCGGCAGACCAAATACCTGTCCGGATGCTGGTGGCAGATGTACGTCATGTGATGGAGCAACGAGAGACACTGTAGAGCGTGCTCTGGCAAATAAATATGGTCGGCAAGTTGACTATGTGGTGAAAATGGCAGGAGAACCCGCCGGGGAGCGAATGCTACAGACTTTAGTCAGCACTCCCGACAATCTAATAAATGTAGAAAATTTGTCAGGGCGTCTTAGTAATCTTTTAACACAAGAGTGCAGTCAGCAAGGCAATAGAGAGGGTCGGGCGCAGGCTACTAACGCTGGCTACTCAATGCGTATTGACAATCAGTCAACAAACAGGACAATTGAGTCGGTATCAATTGGTTTATGTGATGAAAATGCGCAGTGTGAAAATAAAACTATCAACAGACCCATATTATCAGGAGAAAAAGATACAGAAAGCGCTCTTTTTTCCGGTATTAACGGCATGCCATTAGACAAGAACAGCCAGTATCAAATGAAGTGCGCCGTTACTTATGACGATGGGGAGTCGGAAAGCTGTGGGGAAACTGACATTGCTGGGGATGATGGTGTGCAGTACCGATTAATTGTTGACGATGATGGATTGTCAGGACAACCTGTGACATATCTTGAGGCGTCTGATATTGACGGCAACGGTTCCGTTAACACGCTTGATTACGCCCGTTGTCTGAAACAATCTGACGCAGACTATAATGGCGAAATAACCGCATGTGATATTGTGATTGATGATAAAGTTAACGCGCAGGATCGGTCGGTTATTATCAATAATGTCGGTAAAAATTAACTTACATATTTTCAAACAATATGTTATAGTTTGAAAATATGCCTAGAAAAAAGACAGTAATTGATGAAGAGGCCTCCCCTGCTTCACCAGCCACGCCTCGTAAAAATCTAAAACCCTTAATTGTTGGAATTATTATTGTAACAGCTGCTATTCTCATAGTAAAAAATTATCTTCTTGCAGCCACAGTCAACGGACAACCAATCACCCGCTTTGCCGTAATTTCCGAGCTTGAAAAACAATCGGGCAAACAAACACTCGAGTCGCTTGTAACCGAAACATTAATTTTGCAGGAGGGTAAAAAAAGAAAAATAACAATTACCCAAGGCGAAATCAGCGATCAAATTAAAGATATTGAAAAATCACTTGTTGCAACAGGCCAAAATCTTAATGATGCATTAAAGTCTCAGGGGCTAACAAAAGAAAAATTGGAGAAACAAATTAAACTTCAGAAAATTCTTGAAAAAATTGTTGGCGACAAGGTCAATGTGACTGAAAAAGAGATTGACACATTTGTCAAAAACAATAAAGATTCAATTCCTGCAAAATCAGACATGAAAAAAATCAGGGGACAAATCAGAGGCGAACTCAAACGTGATAAAATGAGTTCTAAAATCCAAAAATGGGTCAGCGACGCCCAAAAGAAGGCTAAGATAATTTACTTCTATAAATATCTTTAAGAGAAAGCAACCTAAATAAAATTAGTTTGTAGTGTTGAAGTCAATGTCGTTTTGACCAACATTAGTGTTATCATCTGAGGCAATGGCGATGGCTTTCCAAATTGTTGAGAAATTGGCAAGAGGAACTGATACTTCAGCTCTCCCATTTCCGTCAGTTTTAAGATCAGGGTTCCAATATAGTGTATCAACAAGTTTATGAAGTCCTCCCCCACCCTCTCCACCGCCGCCTCCTCCGCCTCCCCATTCAAAAAGCGCAACGGGAGTTAATGAAGATGAAGCGTTAGTTGACCGACTACGAAAGTAATAGAAACTTGAGTGAATTGGCGTCATGGCATCTTTCCTAAGCGCATAAATTGCCTTATCAACAACACCCAAAGAAACATTGGCCGAAACGGGGTTACCTCGGGCATCCTTTGTGGTAATCACAAGAATTGCGTTTTGATCATATTTTGAATAGGTTTGCTTGTCCGACTCGATCTTTACCTGAAGTAATTTATGCATTGCCGGAATATTAAGTGATAATCCCTCGGAATAATATTTCCCCTTATCAAAAAAACTAAAAACGACTGTTATTGACGGGCTTAAGTTGGCAGTCACTGGAATCGCGACAGTGTTGTCCCCCTTTTTAAGATGAATTGTTTTTGTGTCATAGACTCGCCCCCGCTCTAAAGACATGAGCACGTATAAATCGGATGGCGAGTTAACTGATAAGTTCATTGTTTCCCCAACCTGATAAGTATTTTGTGGACTAACAACCTTGAGGTGAGTTGTTGACTCGTCCCACCGGTATGACTTATTAATTGTTTCTTTGTTGGTTATGTAAATATATCTTTCTGATTTTGCGGTATTCCCGTGTGCGTCTTTATAGGAAACAACAAGGTATGCGCTGCTGTCTGCCAGGCTACCGGCTGCTTTGACTGAAATCATTCCTCGGCCATTTCCATCAGTTTCTGCAGTTCCTTTTGACAATATCGTATTTGTTGACGGAGAGTCTGAATTGTGAATTCTGTTAACCATCTTATAAGAAATATTTTTCTGTGCTAATTTTTCACCAGTTAATGACTCAAGCACAAATGGCACCTTAATTGTTTGTCCTGCGGTGAACGATGTTGATGATGGCGGGAAGAAAATGTTGGTATCAGTTGCATGAATAGTAACTGTTTTAGCAGCAGTGATCTTGTTACCGTTTGAATCGTTTTTTTCAACAACGAGTGTTATTTGTTTGCTCGAGTCAAATTTTTCATTTAATTTCGAAAAATCAACAATCCCCTCTCCCCTATCATTAAAAGTAAGTGCCTGCTTCTCTGATCCGATGATCTCTCCCAGATAATCGTCAAACCCGCCCGCCCCGCACATTCCAAGAGATGTTATATTAAAATTCTTGTTGTAGGCAGCCCTCTCTACTTCGTAATAGTCCCTTTTGTAGAGTGTGTAGGTCGCCTCAGTATTAGCCAGTGGTTTTTTATTTTCAAAATAGTTGCCATGGACTGTAAAGAGTAATTTCTCATTCTGGATAATATCATCATCGTTTGCATCAACAGAAAGTTCAAATTCTGGTTTTTCATATTTCGCAACATCAAACATCGCCGTTGCTATCCAGTCGTAAAATGTTTCGTTATTCGATTCTAAAGAGGCATAGAGATATTGGGTATGGTTATCGTCTCCTGATCCGCTCACCGACGTGCTTGGTACCTTTAATTCTCCCTTAAACACTCCGTTTGCATCCGGGAAAACCTTAGTTTCCCAATCCGGTTTTTGATTATTATTCAAAACAATTCGGATTCCATCAGGAGAGGTGGGTAATTTATACAGCGCATCATTGTCAACCCTAACTAAACCTCTAAAGTGAACGGTATCACCAGGCTTATAAATTGGGCGGTCCGTATACAAAAATACTCGTTGCTTATTAGACAGATCATACTCAACTCTAATATCTGCCTGAGTTTGAGGAATGTTAAGGGGCACAAATATCTCCTCTCCCTGGTAATCTCCCAATATAAAATCAATCTTCTCGTCAAAAGCTACCGGGATGTTTGATATTGAATTGACAAGAGTTGCTGTTTTAACTATTTGTGGCGCCTCATTACTCCTAAACAGTTCAAGAGTGATGTTTCCGGTAACCGGTTGAGATGAGTTGATGTCGTAACTTGCAGCAATCAATTTTTGGTCGTCTTGCCTGACAAGAAGGCCTGTTTTATTCACAAAAAATAATAGCGCCTTCAATTTTTTACCGTCGCTGTCTTTTGCTACCGCAAAATATGCGCCAATTGGCAAATTTGTCTCGACCCGATATCCCTGATTGGAATTTATAGAAATTCTTTTAATTACAGAACTTTTTTCGTAAGTTGGGACATAATCAGTGGGTTGCCGCTCGGGATATCTGGGATTATCTGGGCGGGTTATCTCTTTGTAGTTTAAGAAATTGAGAATTTCATCCCTTTTGGCACTTATTATTTCAACGTCAACATCCTCTCCATTTGTGAAAGTGGCAAAACTTACTGATTTTTCGCTGCTAAACATGATGACTTTAGGTTTGTAATCATCCACTCTAAATTCAACACGGCCACTTATGTCGTTAGGTAGATAGATATAATTCTTTACAAAATCCGAAAGAAGTGTCTTGCCATTAACACTTTTAAGACCCTTGGTGATTTTGACAGTATATTTGTTTCCCCATTTAAATGGGGAAGACGGTACGAAAATGTAAGACGCGCTATAGCTGTCTCTGGGAGCATTAATCTTGCCGGCCGTTTTAGGAATTATTTCAAGGTGTTTTTTAAGATCCTCCGCCTTAACGTTGTCGCTTAAATTGATAGTCAACGCATGGGTTAATTTAACAGAATACACCTCAAGCTGCCTCTCTTTGATCTTTAGCTTCATTGTGTAATAGAGCTCAGGCAATTTGGCCAGATTAAATCCTAAAAAAAGGCCAGTTAGCGCAAGAAGAAGAATGACAATAAGCTTTTTACCTTGATTTGTTGGAGCCGGAGACTGTGGTAAAGGTTGCTCGTTGTCATCTGACATATTTACATTATCAATCTATTGGCTTGTGAAGTCAAGAATGGATTTTTTTCTTTTTGTTTCCTTGCCTAGCGGAGCATGTGGGTCTGGAACCCAACTGGCCTTATAACGACTGTCTCATTATACAACCTTTTTAAGGCTAAATCCTCCTTCGTTTTTCAAACTTCGGAAGGACAAGTGAGACAGTATAAAAAAGGGTGTCTCAAATTGATGATGTATTTTGATACCTTAGCTACTTCTATTTGAAGTAATCTCAATAAGCGGTTCTTCCCAACCAAAACAAGTTTCTTGGTTTTTCAGTTTTTCAAAAGCTTTTATACAGTCAGGATCTATTTTATAATACTCGCTTAGTATTAAAACAACCTCGCTAATAAAATTACCAACTGTTCCATCAGAATCATCAACACCTCCCGAGCTTAATCTTTCGTCAAGTCGCAATAGAAGATCGATCACTAAATCAGCCGTTTGATAACTTACTGGTAATTCTGAAACAATAGCTGATAGTCTTCTACAACCTTCGGATAAAGAATTTTGATATGCAAACCATGTTCGTGAAGGACCGACGTAAGACTTTATATACTTAATTGCAGAACTAATTGCTTGTTTCACGTTTAAAAGGTCCGTTTTTAACAACTCTCCTCGTCTGCCGCTACATGTCGGGGTTGTGTTTAATTCTTTATCTTTAACGCTTAATGGCTTACCATCCTGCACAGCGTAAATAGATACAGCAATAATATGTTTGCACAAGTAATCCTTCTGACCCTGATAACAATTACAATAACCTAAACCAAACTGGCGAGATTCAATTGAAACTCGATAGTGTTTTGTCCCCTCAACAATTGCTGTATAACTGCCGATCCCTTCTTTAAATTGCGTGATTTTTCTATCTTTATAAAGTTTAACAGCACGATTAAATGTTCCTTCATCTGTTGCGAACTTTATTTTATTAAGATCAAATTTTATCGGCATAGTTTATATTTTACTCCAAGCGAGTTTACTCGACTATCCTAATAGCATTCTGCGCTTGACTTACCAAACCATTTCGATATAGTTGTGTTGTATGAAAAAGGCTGATACAACAGGACAGATGCAATACTGCCTATATGCCAGAAAATCATCAGAATCTGACGAACGACAAGCCTTGTTAATAAAGTAGCTAACCAAGGTTTCTCAGGACGAATGGTAAAAAAGTGGCTAGATGATATTGAATTCACCACCAAAGGTGGGTGTAGAATGCACCTGAGCAAGGTGTATGTTGCACTTCAAAACTCTTTTTATTATGGCGAGTTTCGATATGGAGACACGTGGTATAAAGGAATCCATGAAACACTTGTCACGAAAACTATCTTTGAAAAAGTACAAATACAATTGCAAGTGGCTCCAAAACAATGGAATAAACAACTCTTTCCGTTCAAAAAGATATGTATCTGCGGATCATGCGGTGGAAATGTGACAGCCGAGATTAAATACCGACGAACAAAAGCAAATATCGTCAATTCACATATTTATTATCACTGCAATAGAATAAAGAAATATGATTGTCCTGAACCATATATTACCGAACAGGAACTGATAAAACAGCTTATTGGGCATCTACCGAAAATAAAGCTCAATACCTCGTACTTAATGCAAGAGTTTGAAGTGGAAGTAAAACGATTACAACATCTAAAATTCACTGTGTTACACGACGAGTTACCTAAAATTGAAATAACACCACATAATAAACTTGATGAAATAATAAATCACTCTGGGAAAATCGATATGCTTCGGGATTATCTTCTGCATGTATTACAGTTCGGAACACCCGTGGAGAGATTAAATATATTGAAAGGAATTACATCGAAATTTAGGCTTATGGAAAGGCAAATAAGTTTTGTATAAAGAACTTTTCTAAAAAGTATTACAAATAGAACAAGCCTGTGTCCTCATGTTTTAAAATTGTAATCCATTTTCATCGATTCTCTTACACGATTCAATGTTTTTTGAGCTTCAAGGCGAGTGATCCTTGTCCCTTCCGCTAGAATCTCCATTACAAGATTCTTATTGTTTTCGTAGTATGCTCGCTTTTCTCGAATAGGTTCAAGGAACGCATCAATCGCTTTGAAAAGTTTTTCTTTTACTTCAATATCTCCGACTTTCCCTAGTTTATATCGCTTCTTCAAATCCTCAACTTCTTCTTTGTTTTGATTAAATAAGTCGTGATATATAAAGACAGGGTTTCCCTCGACCTTTCCGGGATCAGTAGCATGAATTCTGTTAGGATCAGTGTACATATTCATTACAATTTGCTTGACTTCTTCCGTCGACGCTGAAAGCATAATGGTATTGTTCAAGCTTTTACCCATTTTGGGATTACCATCTGTTCCGACTAGTTTTCCCACCTTGCCAATCAGTCCTTCAGGCTTTACAAGTACTTCCCCATAGAGTGAGTTGAATTTATCAACGATTTCTCTAGTTTGTTCAATATGAGCAAGTTGATCTTTTCCTACAGGTACTAAATTTGCACCAACACAGGTAATATCAGCTGCTTGAAAAATAGGGTAATTAACGAAACCTAAGGAAAAGGAGTCACCTTGTTTTTTCATGACTATCTCATCCTTTATAGTAGGATTTCGCAAAGCACGTGCATGTGAAACTAACATACTATAAATAGCTGATAGTTCGTAAATTTATGGTATTTGTGACTCAACGAAGATATGGACTTTTTCTGGGTCTAAACCAACGGCTAAATTATCAATTGCAACATCCATTGTTGACTCCCTTACTTTATCAGGATAAGCAGATAGCGTAGTAAAGGCGTGTAGATCAGCAAGAATAATAAAAGTTTCATACTCATTTTGCAGTTTTACACGATTCTCAAGAGTTCCAACATAATGGTCGATGTGCAGCTTTCCAGTAGGAGTATCCCCTGTCAAGATACGTTTTTTCCTATTATCAGTAGCTCCTTCTTCTAAATCCGTGAAGTCGCCTAATATAGCATCATTTATAATGAGTAAATCTTTAGATAGCATTTTCAAACCATAGTTTTTATCACCGCTACCTCCATATATCGTATCTGCTTCTAATACTTTTTGATCGACATAGTGAGGTAAGTTCAATCCAACGAGTGGTACAATTCCAATTTCTGCTTTTAATTCTTTAAGATCATCAGGACTAGCAAAATTTAATTTTTTGACTCCAACTAGTTTCTTCAGTCTACCTGAATTAATTCGACAATCTGCTCTCTTAACAACAGCAATAAATCCATTCTCAGATTTGAAAAGTAGAGTAGCCATCGCTTGTTTCATCGGAATGCCATGAAATTTCACATGAGATGCAATATCCAGTGGAAGATCTTCAGGTAGAGGAATAAATTCATGTCTAATGTTAGCCCTTTTACATGTCTCTAGCGTAATTTGCATTAATTCTGATATATTTCTCATAGATTGTGTACTAATTTTTTGAATAATAATAATAATCAACAAGTCCCTCAGCTAAAACTTCGTCAGAATTGATCGTCCGATTGCCTAATGCTTCATAATTCAAAGCTAAGGGCAGCTCTGTACATGCTAGAATTATTGTTTCTGCTCCCTTGCCAAACATCTCATTGAGACAAGCTATATATGCCTGTTTATCTTCTTCATTTTGTTCCCCTGCGATAACCCCTCTAATAATGCGATCGGCTATTTCTAATTGCTTTTCAGTTGGCAATATTGTTTCAATTCCGTACTTTTCTAGTTCTTTGACATACATACCAGACTCAATGAGTACCGGCGTGCCAAGTAATCCAACTTTCTTTAGATTTCGACTCTGACAGAGTTTGCCAACCAAGGTAATCATTGAAATGAATTCAATATCTGTCTCTTTAGATAAATCTTCAAGTAGGATGTGAACGGTATTACTACCAATGCAGAGCTTTGTAGCTCCTGCTGCTGTTAATGCTTTTGTAGCTTCTATAAGCATTGTTTTAGCTTCTTCTATCTGACTTTTATCGGTTATAAAATCTGGAATCGGCACTGACTCTATAATGAGGTTAGGAAAATCATCATTATTTTCTGCCAAATACTTGGTTTGAGCCAATTCAATTATTTTTTGATAGATAAACGCAGTTGCTTGTGGACCAACACCACCAATAATGCCAATTTTTTTATGGTTATTTATTTGTTTTGTCATAAAAGAAAAGATTATTTAATGTTTTTGAAGTGTCCTAGTTTTATTTCTCGAGTACCCCTAGTTATTGTTGCAATACCAACCTGAAGTTGCTCTGCTATTTCTCGTTGGGAAACTCCCGACTTTAGCATCCTAACAATTTCCAAACGAGTAGCAATCGTATTAAATTCAGCAGCAGTTAAAAGACCTTTTAATAAATCTCTTAGCTCATCTTCTGATTCACACTTGCTAATTGTTAGGACTAATTGTTTGATTAGTTTGTCTTTCATATGTACCAGTGTACTATTACACTGATACATAGTATACCATATATTTTAGTTCCTTCAAGAGAAGGGTATATCAGTGCGAATACGAGTATGAATAGGTATAAGCTGTTTAGATCACTTTATAGATAGCAAGCCCCAACAACCCCTTTCGATCAAAAGCTTAGAACCAAGCGCAAATACCTTTGAGGCTTTTTCGGGCTTTTTCACGTCTCCAGGCCTCTTTCACGATATCGAACCTTTTCTTCGATTTTCTAGCAAGTCACAACAGCCCAAAGTGAGAGGGTAGATGGGACTTGGAGCAACCGAAGGCTCTATGCGGAGAGAGTGGGATTCGAACCCACGGTAACCTTGCGGTTACACAGTCTTTCCAGGACTGCCGGTTAAACCACTCCCGCATCTCTCCAAAACCCATCGATAATCTCCGTAAGTTTTAGAAAATCACTCTTGCAAGAATATCTAATTTTAAATGTTCCATACGGACTTGGTTTAAATTTATTCATCTTAGCCTTTAAACAAATACTCTTTTGAAACTGACGGTGAGGAATATTCGCTGTCTTTGACCAAAACTTTTTAAGTTTAGTCTCATCTAAATCGGGATAAGTGAATAATTGACCTCGAACTCTAGTCCAATCTGCCTCAATAATTTCTTTTAGAAATTTTGAAAAAAATTTAATAATTTTTGGATCTGAGTTTGTCAACTCTATAGAATAAATATATCTTTTTTTTGATCGGTAGTCTCTACGTGCTTTTGTTCCTTCACAGGAATACAAAGCTGCCCCAATATATTGAAGTGTTTTAGTATTCATTTACGCTATTATAGCGTACTTTTAGTTATGATACAACTATTTTAGGCCACTATGAGACCCTTCCAGCAAATATAAATTATACTTGAAGGAGGTTCAAATATGCTCAAGAATCATTCGGGCAAGAGTTTCGGGAGTTTCAATTGGCGGTAAATGGCCGGCGTTTGGGATAAGTTCAAAAACAATATCTCCGTGTAGTTTTTCTATCAGTTGCTCTATTTTTTTGGGCATGATGACTAAGTCTCTCTCTCCGTGAAAAACATAAATTGGTTGATTTAAATATTTAAGTACGTTCCAGTTAAAATGATAAATGCTTAAGGTGTTATCAATAACAACATCCTCAACTTCGTTAGACCTGTCAAGTGTTTTAAGTGAATAATATGCCCTTTTTCTAAATGATTTGAAACGCAACAGGAACATTGCTGCTGCAAACCCTACAAATCTATTTCTCCATAAAAAAAATAACGATTGCACGGCGCGAGGCATATGCTGACTTAACTCCCCCATATGTTTCAAAACGCCAAAAATCATTGATCCATCCTCATACGGCGGTGTTATTAAAAAAAGTTTATTTACTCTAGTTGGAAATAACTTTGCAAAAGTAATAGCAAGCAAGCTTCCTAAACAGTGGCCAACAATAACAGTTTTATCAATTTCAGCATCATCAAGAACTTTCTTTAGAAAGTGAGAATATTCAGTTAAATTGTGTTTTTTGTCTAGTTGTTGTGACTCTCCCCAACCGGGAAGATCAGGAATAATAATAAAATTATTCTTTTCAAGATGATGAATAAATTGGGCAAGATCTTTGTATTGTCCTGTTAGCCCAGGAAGAATTAATAAGGATTGTTTTTTATTGTTTCCTAAAGTCCAGTAAGTAAAAGTTTTACCATCGTCTTTTAATGTGTGTCTTTTAAACTCCATCAATTCATTTTATCAAAGAAGATTTGTTATAATAACAATATGGATTTATCACGTGGCCGGCAGCTTCATAAACAGGCTCTTGATGCACAAGAATCAGGAAATTTTGAAGAGGCACTAAAGCTTATTGACAGCGCAATGATTGCCTATGCTAACGACAATGATGATTCTTCTTTTGCTGAGGCACATGCAATGCGTTACTTAACATTAAATCATCTCTATCAACAATTAGGTTTTAAAGGTTGGCAAGTGTCTGCTAAGTTTACAGTTGAAGCTGGAGTTGAACTTGCTCGCCAATCGGGTGATAAAAAAACTTTGGGTATAACACTTTTCCATCTTGCTAAAACTTTAGAAGACTTGAGTGAGCTAGATGAGGCTTCAAAATTGTATAAAGAAAGTTTGAACAATCTTAGTGGAGATGAAGCTAATATCGAGAATATTAAAAATCATATGGAAGTTTGTGCCTATAAGGCTGGAGATATACAGGCTATTGATCGAGCTGAGGCAGATTTGAACAAACTTCTTGAAGTTGGAGATGATTTAGAATACAACCATCAGGTCTGGATCTCCGGAGGATATTTAAGAATCGCAAATGCTCTAAGAGAAAGAGATAGAGTAAAAGCAAAAGAATTTCTTGATAAAGCAAGAGTTTATATTGATGCTCATCCGGATCTAAAACTTAGAAAAGAACAGTTGGTAAAACTGGAATCATTATTTAGTTAATAAATCTCGTACTTTTCAAGTAACTTCCTATTTCCCTCAACTTGATACCGTAATAGATCTCGATAAATTCCTTTTCTTTCTGCCAAATCTTTTGGATTTCCCTTATCAACTATCTTGCCATCGTCAAGTACTAATATCTGATCAACGTTTTGAATGGTTGAGAAACGGTGTGCGATAACAACAACGAGTCTCCCTTTCATCAAATTTTCCAGTCCTTTTTGGACTTCAACTTCAGATCTTGAATCCAGACTTGACGTTGCCTCATCAAGTATTAAAATTGGAGCATCTCTTAAAATTGCTCGTGCAATCTGAATTCGTTGCTTCTGTCCGCCCGATAGTCTCACTCCCCTCTCCCCTATTTTAGAATCAAGCCCTTTAAGAAGTCGTTTTACAAAACCATATGCATTAGCTCTCTTAAGAGCATCAATAATTTGTTTGGTTGAGGCCTTCGTGCCGTAGGCCACGTTCTTTCGAATTGTTGACGAGAATAGTTCATTTTCTTGAAATACGAGTCCCACATGTCGTCTGACAAAGTCATGCGAAATATCTTTGTACATATGATTGTTAAGTGTGATTATTCCACCTGTAGGATCATAGAATTTGCATATCAAGTTTACAATTGTGCTCTTCCCTGCACCAGAATGTCCGACGAGCGCCACAGTTTGACGTGGTTTAATCGAAAACGTCACATCAGACAACACCTCACGTGAAGTGTCATATTGAAATGATACATGCTCAAATGAGACTGAAGGATCATTAACAAAAACGACTCTCTTTTGTGCTGTATCAAAAAATTCACTAGACGGAAGATTAATAATTTCAAAAAATTCTTTGGAACCTGCCTCTGCATATTGAATTTGAGTTAAGATAAATGACATTGCAAATAGTGGTCGTCGTGCTTGATCTACTAATTGTAAAATCAACACCATCTCCCCGATAGTGAGATTTCCTCTAAATGTCTGGGAAAAAACAACGATATTAATAAGGAGCAAAATAATATTTAGGCTTAGGTTACGGAAGAAATCTAAAATATGAAATATTCTGCTCTGTCGAGCATAGATTGTATTTGAGTCTGATAATCCCTTCTCAACAAACGTATATTCTTCCCTTTCTGAGGTATATGCTTTAACTAATTTTATATTTCCTATTGACTCTTGGATTCTACCCCTAAGTGAATCTTCTATAGTATTTTTTTTAACCTCTTCTCTCCCCCACCTGACACTTGAGTAAAAACTAATTGTCAAATAAATGGGGAATAAAATGGCTGTAAATATGGCAATTGAGGGACTAAAAATCCACATAACACCAATAGTAAAAATACTTTGTAAAAAAGTCGGCACAATGAAATTAGTTGCCGTGTTCATGAAGTTATTAATTGAAAGAATTCCTCGCGTAAGTTGATTAACGATTTTTCCTGACAGTTCACCATCAAAATAACTTTGAGGGAGAGTAAGTACCTTGTGGTAAAACTTCTCAGTTAAAAATTTTCTGAGCCTTCCTGCAAAGTGGTCACCAAGGCGTTCAGAAAAAGCAGTGATAGTGATACTCAACAGATTAATAACAAATGCAAGTCCAATAAAAAAACCTAATCTTTGCACATTTCCTGAACTGTGCTGAATTTGGGCAACAATATCATCAACGATGAATTTTGAAAGGATTGGGGCAACGAGCGCCAAAGCTGCGTTAATAAGAATAAGAATCACCAGTGCGATCATCAAGTGATACAGTGGCTTGGCAATCCTTAAAATACTGCTTATGTTTCTCATAAACGCCATTATAGCTTCTTTTGACTTGAAAAAAAATTGTAAATGTCGTTTAATGTTAATATGAACCTCAAAGAAGCGATTGCTAGATTTTTAGAATACTGTGAACTTGATCGTAATCTCTCTCAAAAAACAGTAAGAATGTATGCGTATTATATGCATTTTTTTCAGGACTGGGTTGAGAAAAAATATCAAAAATCTCCTTCAGAATATGAAGTTCAAAATATAGACGAAAATACTGTTCGTGACTTTAGACTCTATCTTTCCCGTGATTACTTTAATCAATACAAAGGTGAATTAAAACGCCAAACCCAAAACTATTTTCTGGTAGCACTTCGTTCTTTCTTTCGATTTCTCATAAAAAAAGGTAATAAAACGTTATCTCCCGAGCAAATTGATTTAGGAAAAGTAACTGATAGGCAAATAAAATTCTTAGAGCCTGCCGAAATGCAACGATTGTTTGATGCAGTTGAAACATCAACTCCAATCGGTCTTCGAGATCGAGCTATTATGGAAACAATTTTCTCAACAGGTTTACGCCTTTCTGAGGCGGTTTCCCTAAATCGAGACCAAGTTAATTTCGACTCAGGCGAATTTAGTGTTATTGGAAAGGGTGGAAAAGCCCGCGTGGTATTTTTAACAGATGGAGCTAAAGAATGGTTAAGACGATATTTTGAAACAAGGAAGGATCCGTACAAACCACTATTCATCAGGTACTCTGGGCCCAAGCCAGACAGTCTTGATGATAAGAACTTTCGTCTGTCTGCCCGCTCGATTGAACGAATGATTGAAAAATATAGAAAAGTAGCAGGAATTACTAAACGCATTAGCGTTCACACCTTAAGGCACAGCTTTGCAACAGATCTACTCACTGCTGGCGCTGATATTCGGTCGGTTCAGGAGATGTTGGGACACAAAAATATTGCCACTACTCAGATTTATACCCATGTAACTAATGTAAGATTAAAAGAAGTCCATAAAAAGTTTCACTCAGGGAATCAATAATCTTTAATAAGATGAAAAAAATTTCATTTTGGGAAGCTGTGGCAACAATAGTTGGCTCAACAGTAGGAGCGGGAATTCTTGCTATCCCCTACTCTATTGCAAAAGTCGGATTTGCTCCGGGGCTTATTCTAATGATATCTCTTGCTGTTGCATCAACACTGCTAAATTTAATGATGGCTGAGGTTTCATTGAAAACAGATAAACTTCATCAACTTCCCGGATTTGCAGGAATCTATATGGGCGGGGCAATAAAAAACATTGCGTTTATTAATTCAATTCTGGCAAGCTTTGGGGCGCTTTTGGCTTATATTATCGGTGAGGGCCAAGTGTTATCCGGAATATTTGGAGGGGAATCTTTTTTGTGGAGTCTGATATTTGTTGCATTTGGCGCTGTTGCAATTTTGCTTGGCGTCAATATAATAAAAAAGCTTGTCGTTTTTATGGTTTTGTGTGTTATTGGGATTTTAATTTTGCTTGGGAGTCATGCTTTTGAATTCGTGCGAATCCATAATCTCAACACAATAAATATACAAAATTGGATTATCCCATATGGTGTTTTGTTATTCGCATTTCATGGAACTTTGGGAGTTTTGGAAGCTCGAAAAGAACTTATTGGCCAAGAAAAAATCTTAAAAAAGGTTATTTTAACAGCTGGAGCAGTAATTTTTACAATCTACGTTGTTTTTACTTTTTTAACTCTTGGGGTAACTGGAGTCGCAACGACGCAAGTCGCAACAATTGGACTGGGGATTCATTTAGGACCAATTTTAGGACTTATTGGGAACGCTCTGGCAGCGTTCACCATGGGGACATGTTTTATAACTATCGGATATGGCGTAAGACTAATGTTTCAATATGATTACGGTAAGTCAAAACTGCTTTCTTGGATGATAGTGATTTGCATTCCCCTTTTGATGTTTTTATCAGGTATCAGAAGTTTTATTGAAGTAGTGAAAACTATTGGAGGAATTGTAATTGGGATAAACAGTATTATTTTGGTGGTAACGTATTGGAATGCTCGTGTATTTGGGCGCCGTCATGCCGAGTTTTCAATGGGACCACTTCATATTGCAGGATATTTGCTTATGGTGTTATTTCTACTCGGGGCGCTTGTTACACTTGCCTCAATCTGAGGATTATCACCAACCCTAACACTCCCTGAGTGAATATATACCTATACTTCGGGAGTGTTAAGGGCTTTAACCCTACATATGTTACAATTTAGCATGTTATATATGATTTTTCACGGGGCATTTGGTTCTCCTGAGGGAAACTGGTTTCCCGATTTAAAGGAACGCCTAACAAGTCTAGGACAGAAAGT
>Ga0209541_10000995_pt1 | contig 56416 bp, 57 predicted proteins | sample RifCSPlowO2_01_FD_184027 | JGI IMG/M metagenome (GOLD analysis project Ga0209541, IMG submission 184027) | Groundwater microbial communities from Rifle, Colorado - Rifle CSP2_plank lowO2_0.1 (SPAdes) (version 2) | ecosystem: Environmental > Aquatic > Deep subsurface > Groundwater | place... | reverse complement strand
CCTTTCCGCGCTTCGCGCGGCCGAATCAGTTGGGCAAAAATCGGAAAGTTTGATATTGGTGGAATTATACAACTCTGCTCGAACATTTTTTGAACGAAACTGACCGCCTCCGCTTCGCTCCGGCTGGACGCTCGGGCGCGGCGGAATTCCCCCCACACCCCCCTTCCGCCGCGCCCTCGCTTGGGCTTCGCAAATTTTTTGTCGGGCAATCATAAATTAAGGATAACATATTATTCTAACTTTGAATATTGCCTTTATGAATATATCATGCTAGTATATGGGTAGGTCAATAAGAACAAAGGAATACCAAGATTTTGCGGAAAAACTAAGGAAAGCCCGCCTTGAGGCAGGTTTGACACAAGTTGAGGCCGCAAAGAAACTGAAGCGTCCGCAGTCGTATATCTCAAAATCAGAGGCGGGCGAGCAAAGATTAGATGTTGTGGAGATTAAGAAGTTTGCTACGCTTTATAAAAAAGATGTTGGTTATTTCGTAAAATAATTATGTATAAAAAACTAATAACTCTGCTTATTTTCAGCGTCGCGGTCGGTTTTGGTTTTGGAAATTCCGCATTTGCACAGTCGCAATATTCGGACTCCGTAGATCATTACTCATTCACCTTGCCAAGCGGTTGGGAAGAAATCCCAAAATCCGTCATAGACCAATATATTGATGAGGTTGTTAGACAGACGCAAGGACAGCGAATAGAGTACGCGGCCGGATTCCAGTTGGCAGAGAAAGATTATTTTCAATATCCTTACATTCTTGTTCAAGAACACGATGTAAATACGCCTTCCTACTCTGAAATAGAGCGAGCGTTTAGCGATAGCGACTACCAAAGTTTGGTACAACAAAAAACGGCAGAATATTCGGAGTTACTAACCAGTGCGACGCTTGAAAAGCCATTTGTTGATAAGGAGCGAGGCATTATCTTTATGAACATACAGCTTGATGTTGCAAATGTTGGTAAAGTGAATGGACTAATAGCGATGTTCTTGGGCAAACAAGGCATAACACAGCTTAACTTCTACGCTGTTTCTAGCGAATATTCCAGGTGGTTACCTATTTTCAACTCGATGATTGATTCTTTCAAATTTGATCCGGCGTATGCTTACGATCCGGTTGAGGCGGTAAAAAATGACTCGCCAAGTCTTTTTGAGGGTGTCGCTGAAAAAGGGTTAAGTGGTGCAATTATCGGAGGAATTATTGGGTTACTGGCCGCGTTGATTGGTTGGGGTTTGAGGAAGAAAAAAAGTAAGGATACACTGTAATAAAATCTTCATTGAATCCGTCTATTATATTTGCTATATTATAAGCACTATGACTAAGAAAATTCCTCAAAAATTGATAACCAAGGTGGCCTCAAAAAAGGTTCTGAAGCAGAACGAAGAAGCCATAAAATCATACGACCGCTACAAAGAAACGACCGATCTTATTGATCGTGCGGATATTGCGCTAGGCAGAAAACTGGCTTATAAGTCGGCTACTGGTTCAACGCTTAATTTTGACATAGAAGCTCATGGAATCTACTCAACAACCGCGCACAAAATTTAAGACGGCACAGGATTGGTACAATTTTCTTCAATCCAAACAAGGAAGAATTAGCGGACCTGAACTTTTTGAACTACGCAAAGCGTGTTATGCAGAAATTGAAACTTTGCGTGGTCGTCCGCTTTTAATATACGCCACTAAATTTTTGGAGGGCATGCCACCTGGCACGCCTAATTTTATTGATTTATCTGACGTTGATGGTTTTACCGATCTTATCAACTCCGTTAAGGGCAATGGCTCGGTAGATGTCTTACTGCATAGTCCGGGCGGACGACCAGACGCAACAGAGCGATTGGTTGGTTTGTTACGAGGTAAATTTAAAGAGGTTAATTTTCTTATTCCACACTCCGCATATTCAGCGGCCACCATGCTTGCTTTATCTGGCAATTCTATTGTTTTACATTCAAGCGCAATTTTGGGACCGATAGACCCTCAAATAAACGGAGTGCCTACTCGCTCTATCAAAAGAGGTTTCGAGAAGGCAAAAGAACGAATTGCCAAAGAAGGGCCAGAGGCATTGCCAGCATATATTCCGTTGATAGAAAAATACTCCCTTGAACTTTTGGAACTATGCGACGATTCTGAAAAGTTGTCTAAAGAGCTTGTTTCAACATGGCTCAAGAAGTACATGTTTAACGGAGAGAAGGGAGCCGATAAAAAAATAAAGAAAGCGGTAAGTTATTTTTCTGACTACGACACACACTTAATGCATTCGCGTCCCTTACCGATGGAGAAACTTACTGCTTTTGGCCTGAAGATTGAACTTGCGGACGAAACACTCCAAGATTTGTTGTGGGAAGCATATATTTTGCTTAACGGATTTTTCAATGTAAGCCCTTTTGTTAAACTCTACGAAAGTGCTTATGGCGTGTCGTGGGGTAAACAGTTTCAACAAGTCGTCATCGGCCCACAGCCACAGCAGAAATTGAAGCCCCAGCAATAGATTGCCCGACAAAAAATTTGCGAAGCCCAAGCGAGGGTGCGGCGGAAGGGGGGTGTGGGGGGGGGGAATTCCGCCGCGCCCGAGCGTCCAGCCGGAGCGGAGCGAAGCGGAGGCGGTCAGTTTCGTTCAAAAAATGTTCGAGCAGAGTTGTATAATTCCACTTAGTTCATTAAAATTAGTATCTGCCGCGGTAGCTCAGTGGTAGAGCGCAGCCCTGAAATCTTTGGGGCCATTCGTCGCAAGATGAATTGAGAAAAACTGGGTGAATTCGGGGAACATCGGTCATTTTACAAAGTTCAGAGTAAATGCCCGCCAATCCCGAACCAAGCCTCGCAGGGTTCCGCCAATCGACGGAAGTTGCAAGGAAGGCGTAGAGACTAACAGGTGAGTCCCAACAATAATCCTGTAAAAGCGCCCAGCCCCTAAATCGGGTTTCCCGATCGGGTGATGAGATAGTCCAAATAGCCTCGGAAGAGGCTGGCGTCGTCAGTTCGATTCTGACCCGCGGCACAATCCAACCTGAAGCCCGCAATTGAGCGGGTTTTAGGTTGCCCAAAATACTTATCCACAAAGTTATCTACAAAAACCGAACCCTTGTGCTATACTGAAGCTACGTATTGGACTACTGCCACAAACTGATATCCACAACATGCGAAAAGATAAAATTGAGGCCTTTGCATTACGCCGTCAGGGAAAAAGCTATTCGGAGATAAGTCGTACCCTTAATGTACCTAAAAGCACCCTAGCCGACTGGTTTAGCAGAGAAAACTGGTCCAAAGTCATTAGAGACAGACTCGGCGCGTTAGAATCTCTCGCTTTCCCTCAAAAACTCGCGGCTATACAAAAAGCTAATAAAGAACGCTGGGGAGCCAAGTACGAAGAATATAGGGCCATGGCGATAAGGGAATTCGCCTCGCTCAAAAATGATCCCCTATTTCTAGCTGGCATCATGCTTTACTGGGGCGAAGGAGAAAAGCAACCAAGGTCTAGTGTTGTTCGTATGAGAAATAGCGAACCCGAAATGATTAGACTCTTTTACCTATTTCTCACAAAAATATTAGGAATAAATGCAAGTCGGATATCGGCTTGGCTATTGCTTTACCCAGATCTTATAGATCCGGTGCAAAAGAATTTTTGGAGTAAGGCCACTGGCATATCACTAGAACAATTCAAAAAATCAACTTATATAAAGGGTGGGCATCCCACGAAAAGACTCTCCTATGGTGTCTGCACTATTGTCATTAACAGTCGCGCGCTAAAAGAACGCGTGTTAAAGTGGCTTGAACTCTATCAAGATTTCTTGAGATCGCATGCCTTGAAAATGACGACCGAATAAATTAGGATGTAGATGAAAGTGCGGGTATCGTATAACGGCATTACGTCTGGTTGCCAATCAGACGATAGGGGTTCGACTCCCCTTACCCGCTCCAAATGATTTTCTCCATTTTCTCCAAAATGAGGCGCCATATCCACGCCAAGATTTCCAGCGGCGAAGGCGGACTTTATCTTGTTTTGATGTTTCCCGTTACAGTAGCTTTCCTGCTAACATTCACACTGTCACGGGTTGTCAGTTATTTTGTCCCTTGGTTATACCTATTGGATGTAGGCGGCCAACGAGTCCACCATTTCGCTTATGGAATCTTAGTTTTAGCCGCCGCCGGTTATCTGGCTCTTACATTTAGCGGACCACGGGCAAAGTATCTCATCTCTTTATTTTATGGCTTCGGCTTGGGACTCGCGTTTGATGAATTCGGCATGTGGCTTCGCCTGCGAGACGACGACCCGATACGGTGGAGTTATGATGGATTTCTAACCGTCATAGGCACATTCTTTTTTGTAATTTCAGCCAAAACAGGCATAAAATTGTTTAAAAAACTATGGCCTTTTGGGCCAAAAAGTGGGCCCCCGACCTCCTTGACTTTTTAGATAAAATCTGCTATTATTATAGCACAGTGGTATAGCGGCAAAAGATGGCTCAATAAGCCGTTTTTTGTTACAAATATATGAAAAAAATCACCCTTTTTGCGCTTATGTTGGTGACTATAATAATCGGCCTGTCTCATTCCGCCAATGCCGGAATTCTTGATTGGGCCAAGTCCGAAGACAACAAAATAATCCCTGATGAAATTGTCGGTTCTTTTGACAAGCTTTATCAGGACATCAAGGATCCAACCTTGGCCATCAGTAATACCGCAGATGTTGCCGACGGGTTTGTTTCGGCGGCAAACAACCTGACAGCAACCAAGAACGAAACTAGGGTTCTTACCAAAGCATATAAGGTCAGTGTTTCGGCTTATTCGTCAACGGTTGACCAAACTGACAGTTCACCGTTTATCACGGCCGCCGGAACTTTTGTCCACGACGGCATCGTGGCGGCCAACTTCCTGCCTATCGGCACGGCCATCAAAATCCCTGCAGTTTTCGGTGACAAGATATTCGTCGTTGAAGACCGCATGAACAGCCGCTACTGGCACAATGTTGATATCTGGTTCCCCGATCGGGAATCGGCCATTAACTTCGGAAGAAAAAATCTTCAAATTGAAGTACTGCTCTAATATCAAACTCCCCGCCATGGCGGGGAGTTTGATATTGGTGCGCCCGGTAGGATTCGAACCTACGACAATCTCCTTAAGAGGGAGCTGCTCTACCAACTGAGCTACGGGCGCATTTACTTTTCGTGTACAGTGTCCCCGGAGGGAATCGAACCCCCATCAACAGCTTCGAAGGCTGCTGCTTTATCCGTTAAGCTACGGGGACAGATAGTAGAATCTTTTCAAGCACCCCGAGAACATATTCTACTTCGTTTTTTGTGGTCTGTCTACCCAGACTAAACCGCAAAGCGTGAAGATATTTCTTTTCGTTGCCGATAGTGACTAATACGTGAGACGGTTCCACCGCTCGAGAAGTACAGGCAGAGCCGGAGCCGGCGCGGATGCCGTATTTATCCAATTCTAAAAGCAGGCGCTCCACATCAGCATCGGGAAATGAGACGCTGACATTGTTTGACAAACGATGTTCACCAATCGGTCCGTTGATTTTCGCTTCCGGAAAACGCTTCTGCAGTTGGCTGATGAAATAATCGCACAAGCCAGATATTTTGGCGGTTTCTTTTAAGTCAATCCGCTTTATCGCTTCGGCCAAACCGACAATTGCCGGTAAATTTTCCGTACCCGCCCTTAACCCGAACTCCTGTTCCCCGCCAAGTACCAGCGGCCTTAACGTCACCCCGCGGCGCGCATACAATACGCCGACCCCGCGCGGACCGTATATTTTGGAACCGTTGAATGTAAGCAAATCAACCCCCAGATGATTGACATTCATGTCTAGAAATCCAGCCGCTTGGCAGGCATCTACATGGAACAAAACGGGTTTTGTTCCATCAATTTTCAATCTACAATTTTCAATTTCCAATTTCTTTTTGAATTCTTTGATTAGTTTTCCGATTTTAATTATTGGCTGGATTGTGCCAATCTCGTTGTTGGCATACATCACAGATATGAGTTTGATTTTTTCGCTCATTGCTTTTCGCAATTCGTCTAACTTTACAAATCCGGCGCTGTCAACGCCCACAACTACCGCTCTGATTCTTTCGGCCGGTTTGAGCACCGATTTATGTTCAATGGCGGTTGTAATCATTTCCCCCTTTTTAAGTCCCAGTCCTAAAATAGCCAGGGAGTTGGCTTCGGAACCGGAACTGGTAAAAATAATCTCTTCGGCGCGCGCGCCTAAAAAACACGCTATCTTAAAACGTGCGCTGTCAACTTCTTCTCGAGCTGACCTTCCCCGGATATTGAAAGATGATGGGTTGCCATATTGTTTTAGCGCCCTAGCCATCTCGTTCGCAACCCGACGGTCAACCGGAGTAGCCGCGGCGTTATCCAGATATATCTCCCCCATATTTCAAAATTAAGCTTCGGTGACGCACCGCTTCTCAAGTAACGCAAGAGTTTTTTCATTGACTATCCGCTTACCGATCTGCTCTTTTAAACCGGCAATGTCAATTTTTGATTCTTCCGGTTGTCCGCGGGCAGATAAAGAATCAATAAAGCTGCCGGTTTCCTTATCAATCTCTTCCGAAGTGGCCAGAATATCATTTTCTTTGGCTATTTTATGCAAAATCAAGCTCATATCAACCTGCTTTTCCGCTTCAGCCTGCCAGTCTTTGCGCAACTCGTCCTGTGTTTTTTTGACATGAGCCAAATATAATCCCAGTTCCATGCCTTGGCCATGAAGATGCTCGTCAAAATCAGCCACCATGTTATCCAACTGCCTTTCTACTAAAAATTTTGAGGGTTTTATTTTGCTTTCTTTGGTAAGCCGCTCCAGTATCTCTACGCGTATGCGCTGTTTTTGTTTAGCTTCTTTCTCTTGCTTTAAACCATTCTCCACGCTTTCACGAAGCGCCTGCACGGTTTTAAAATTACCCAAGCTTTTGGCAAAGTTGTCATCAAGTTCAGGCAGTTTAACCTTTTGAACCAGATTAATTTTTACTTTAAAATCCAGTTTCTTGCCCGCAACCGATTTTTCGTAATAATCGGCGGGGACCGCCAAAGAAAAGGTCTTTTCCTCGCCTTTGCCCATGCCTATCAACTGCTCTTCAAAACCGGGGATAAAATTACCTTTGCCAAGAACAAGAGGATGATTTTTGCTCACGCCCCCCTCAATAACTTTTCCTTCTGAAGTAACCTCAAAATCAATCTCCACCCTGTCGCCCAACTCGGTTGTTCCATCTTTTTGAGATGCCTGGGCACGGGAAGCTCTTAATGTTCCGAGGGCCGTTTCCAGCTCCTCTCCGCTTACTGATATAGACGTTTTTTTGACTTTTGCCGAAGAAAGGTCGGGGAGATTGATTTCCGGATATACGGCCAGCCGTAGCGAATACCTCAACTTGCCGGGCGAATTTTCTTCAACTTTAAGGTCTGATGTGTTGATAATATCCAGATTTTTTTCTTCCGAAATACTGGAAAAACTTCCACGCAAAGCATCCTCTATGGCGATCTCGCTGATTTTTACCTGATCCGCATACTTTTGGACCAGCTCCTTGGGAGCTTTGCCTGTTCTAAATCCATCTATTTTTAAACTCTGGCTGACCTCCCTCCCGGCTTTGTCCAGATATTTTTTTAAATCATCCTCATCCAGTTCAACCGAAAGTTGATACTGGATATCTTCTATTTTTTTCAGAGAATAATGCATATTATTGGCTTGAGGAGTTGTCGCCGGCCGTATCCGCTTCTTTTGCCGTATCGCCCGCGGTTGTTTCAACAACCGTAGTGCTTCCCTCTTCTGTTTTTGTTTCCTTGGCCGCTTCCGGTTCCGCTTCCGTAAAACTAAGATTTTCACGCGGAGAACGGACATCAATTTTCCAGCCGGTCAGTTTGGCGGCTAGTCGGACATTCTGTCCTTTTTTACCGATAGCCAAAGAAAATTGGTCATCTGAAACCTCAACCAGCGCATGCTTTCTATTCTCATCTATTAATTCAACATTCAACACCTTGGACGGAGAAAGGGCATTGGCGATGAACTCTTTTTCTTTTTCACTCCATAGAATAATATCAATTTTTTCGCCCGACAATTCGTTAATGACGGTCTGGACCCTGACTCCTTTTTGACCGACAAGAGAACCGATAGGATCAACCCCATCTTCTGTTGATGCCACCGCAATTTTCGTCCTTGAACCGGCCTCCCGCGCAATCGTTTTTATTTCCACGGCGCCGCTATCTATCTCTGGTACTTCCATTTTAAATAATCCTAAAACCAACTTGGGGGATGCGCGCGAAAGAACAATCATCGGCCCGCGAGAAGAATCATCAACACGCAAAATCATGAATCTTAATCTTTGGCCGATGCGGTAATTATCAGAAAAAATTTGTTCGGTTGGAGGTAATATCGCATTAGTTTTGCCCACATCAACAAATACTAATGGCCCTTCCCGTCTTTGAACAGCTCCGCTTACAATTTCGTTCTCACGGCCTTTAAATTCCGAAAATATTGCTTCTCTTTCCGCCTCGCGCAATTCTTGGATAATAACTTGTTTGGCGGTTTGAGCGGCAATGCGGCCAAAGTCGGTTTTAGATTCCAGCGACTCCATTATCTCATCGCCGATTTTAGCGTTTTTCTTTATTTTGAGCGCATCTTCCAGCAATATGTGCTTTTCAGGATTAAACTTTATCTTAATTTCTCTGTCCTCTTCGTCTTCGCCCGGAATCATGTTAATCCTCTCCCGCATCACCTCTCCCGCCTCTGCATGCTCTTCCAACGCTTTGTGCGGCAAAGAACCGACAATATATCCTTCCTCATCCACGCCTTCAACCACATAGTGGCTTTGGGTGACCATCAGTTGATTATTTTCAATATCCAGCTTAACCCTGATTATCTGGCCCTTTTTTCCGTAATCGCGTTTATAAGCGGCGGCCAGCGCGGCTTCAATCGCTTCCATTATTGTTTTCTCGGGAATGCCCCTCTCTTCGGCTATTTGCTTTATCGCTGACGAAAATTGTTTTGTGTCAAACATGACGATTTTATCTGCGAGGAAGTGAGAAGCAGACGAGCGGTTATAAAAGTCGTTACCATGCACTTTCCATAAATTCCCTGAGAGTGCATGGTAAGCAACTGTTTCTGTGCTCTTTCGCTTCGCTCACTGCGCGCAGACATTTGCTTATAAAAATGGCGCGCTATCAAGCGAGCCAGTAAACTACAGTATAACAAAATCACCACGGTTGTGTCAAATTGAAATTTTCCTTTACAAAAGGTATTGTTAGAATATGAAATTGGCGCCAAAATTTACTATTCCAGAACTTTTTGACCGCTATGTGAAAAACTCCTTTCCCTCTAAAGAAAAGGCTTTTGAAATACTTGCGCAACCGGGACGCACTTTGTATTGGGGTACTGACCCGACGGGACCCAATCTGCACCTTGGTCATTCAACAAACCTTCTTTTACTTAAAAATCTCATCGCCCACGGCCATCATATTATTTTGCTAATCGGCGACTTCACGGCACAGATTGGTGACCCCACAGATAGGGATGCCACTCGCCGCCCTTTGTCCGAAAAGGAAATAAAAGAAAATATGCGCGACTATTTGGACCAAGTATATAAAATAATTCCCAAGAAGTTTTTTAAGATTGAGTACAATAGTAAATGGTACAAAAAATTCTCATTTAGCGAAGTTATCAAATTAGCTAGCCATGTTAGCGTACAGCAAATGTTGGCCCGAGATATGTTTCAAGAACGAATTAAAAAAGAGCGCACCATTGGACTACACGAATTTTTATATCCTTTAGTCCAAGGATATGACTCGGTAATGCTTAAAGTAGACGGCGAAATTGGCGGAAACGACCAAACTTTCAACATGCTTGTCGGCCGCGACCTTGAGAAAGAACTAGTACGGAAGGATAAGATGGTGATTGCAACTCTGCTACTAGAAGATCCGACTACGGGCAAAAAAATGATGAATAAAAGCGAAGGCCAGTATATCTCTTTGCGCGATTCAGCCAGCGATATGTACGGCAAGATTATGGCTATGCCCGACAGTGCTATTCTGCCACTATGGAAATTATGCACCGAGGAATCACTACCAAGCCAAGAAAATATATCCGCTCAACCTAAAACAACCAAAGAGCAGCTCGCCCTGATAATCACACGGATGTATCATGGCGAAAAAGACGCGCAAAGAGTGCGAAAACAATTCCGGTCAATATTTTCCGAGGGGCAGTTGCCAACCGACATTCCCGAGATAGAAGCCAAAGAGACACTGCTTCAAACTGTAGTGGCGGCTGGGCTGGTGCCTTCAATTTCTGAAGGCAAGCGGTTAATAAATCAAGGCGCAATCGCAATAAACGACATTGTGGTAAAAAGATGGGATCAGCCCAACGCCCCCCGCTCGGGCGACATCATAAAAATAGGGCCTCATACCTTCAGAAAGATCCGCTAGCAACACTATCGCCATCGCGAGTCGTTAGATTGCCCCGCATCAAAACCCCCGCCTTGGCGGGGGTTTTGATTTTATGTGGTCTCTTCCTCGGTTTCCTCATCGTCTTCCCACTCTTCATCCTCTTCATCGTCATTCTCTTCATCTTCATCGCCCTCTTCCTCATCATCCTCCTTTACCTCTTCGTCGTACTTGTAGAAATCATCTTTGTCCTCTTCAAACACGAATCTCCCGTCAAATAACATGTCCATGGGCCTTTTACTTGTCGCCCCCAAGGGATCGGCCTAGCGGAACCCATGGCAGTCGGACAAGTAAACAAGTTGATAATATGGATATTGTATTATCGGCAAAATTAAAGTCAAGTGCCTACATGGGTCGCGGCGCCGTGCCACAAATCGCCAAAGCCAGCGCGTCGGCGACATCATCCGGTTTTATTTCGTTTTTGATGCCCAGAATCAGACGAGCCATTTTTTGAACCTGGTCTTTGTCGGCGCGGCCATAGCCGGTTATGGCCATCTTCACCTCAAGGGGGGTATATTCCGCCAGTTCAATCCCCCGCTCAAGAATCATCGCGTTTATCATCCCCCTCATCTCGCTTACCGCCATCACGGTTTTCTGGTTTTTAAAGAAAAAAAGTTTCTCCACCACAAAACGGGAGGGTTGATGCCGACTGATCAAACCCTCAATTTTTTTCTTGGTATTTCTGAATTGCTCCGCGCTGTCCTTACTTTTATTCTCAATAAGACCATAAGACAAGCAGGTAATATTCCGACCGTCAAAACTGACTACGCCATAGCCGATCCGCGTCGTGCCGGGGTCTATGCCGATTATCACCTGATTTTTATTCTTTTGATTCATCGGCGAAATTGGAGTATATCTCCTGGACATCTTCATTGTCGTCCAGCGCGTCAATAAGAATCCGTGCTTGAGCCAAAATCTCGGCATCCGGCGTCAGTCGGTATTCAACCGGCACGCTCCAGATAATCCCCTCGGAGGCAATCTCCCGCCTGAACATCCAGCTAAAAGACCCCTCGGCTACCATCTTCCCGCCGTGGCGCGCCGCGATGGTTTTAATTTCGCCGATGGTCCGATTAGTGTTGTCGGTAATTCCAACGACTATCAGTGACACATTCCCCGGCCCCATAACCTCCACCTTAAATTCATGGAGCTGGGCGGCGTCTTTCTCCCCGGCCTTTTTAATCGCCCGCTCAATCGTGTTGTTAGGCATATTTAAAGAGCGGGCCGTTTCAATTAATCCTTTTAATTTAATATTCGCCTTCGGATCCGGCCCGCCTTCTTTGGCCGCCACGGCAATCGCTTTGCCGAGTTTGCTAAAAAGCTGGCCTTTCTTTTGGTCGCTGATGCCTTTCTTGTGTTTTATCTGGCTCCACTTTGAATGCCCTGACATAGAATTAGCTGAAGAGAGTTTCGTTTTTTGGTTCAATGCCTAAGTGCCGGCATCCGGCGGTGGTAATTATCCGCCCCTTGGAGGTTCGCGCCAGAAATCCGATTCTCATTAAATACGGCTCATAAACTTCCTCAATAGTGCCCTCCTCTTCAGCTATCGCCGCCGCTACGGATTTCAGCCCCACAGGCCCTCCGTCAAAGTTGACAGCAATAGCTTTTAATATCTTACGGTCCGTATTTTCCAAACCGCAACTATCAATTTCCAACATGCCAAGGGCTTCCTTGGCAACAATGGCAGTAACACTTTGCATATCCTTTATCTGGGCATAATCTCTCACTCGTTTTAAAAGCCGATTAGCCACGCGAGGAGTGAACCGCGAAGCGGAAGCGATAACTCCAACGGCTTTTTTGTCTATCTCAACGCCCAACAACATCGCCGAACGGGAAATAATTTTTTCAACATCATTCTCGTCGTAAAAATCCAGACGAAAATCAATGCCGAACCTTGACCGGAAAGGAGCCGAAAGAAGGGAGATTTTGGTAGTGGCGGCGACTAAAGTAAATCGCGGAAGATCTATCTGCAAAGTTTTGGCGGCGATTCCTTTGCCGATAATAATGTCCAATTTAAAATTCTCCATTGCCGGATAGATAACCTCTTCAACGGCTCTGTTGAGCCGATGAACCTCATCAATGAACAAAACATCCCCATCGCCCAAACTGGTTAGAATGGACCCGACATCGCCAGCTTTTTCCAAAGCCGTTCCGGATGTGATTTTTAAACTTGTTCCCAGCTCTTTGGCAATAAGATACGCTAAAGTCGTTTTACCAAGACCGGAAGGGCCGTGCAATAAAAGATGCTCGGCTGGTTCTTTTCTTTTGCGGGCCGCTCCTAATATTATTCTGATATTTTCTTTTATCTTTTCCTGCCCCACATAATCATCAAAGCTCCGAGGGCGCAAGGTTTGATCTAATATCTGGTCATCAGAACGGCTGACAGGGGTTAATTGTGGCATCTTGACATTCATAGCTTTTTTGATTAAAATATAGGCAAGGAACGGTTAAATGGGCCTCTTTAATCTGTAGGCAATTGGGCAATGTATTCACGTACAGGCCCAATAGGGATACTATCTTAGCCGGGTAGACCGGTGTTCGCTGGGCTATTCCTCGGAATTATCCTACCTCGGTTTTTTTAATAAAATTGGGGGTCTTGCCTACAGGTTAAAAAGGTTCATGCTAGACGACTCCCAGCACCCGATAAATCTCGTCCAAAGCCGTCGTCCCCGCTATTAATTTCAAAAAAGCATCCTGCATAAAAGTAACCATGCCTTCTTCGATTGCGCGGTCTCTTATTTCACTGACTGGGGCGTTTTTTAGTATTAAAAACTCCATTTCTCTTGAAATCGTAAAAGCCTCGTACACGCCTATTCGCCCTTTAAATCCTAGGTTGTTGCACTCTTTGCAACCCTGCGGAGCATAAACCACTAGCTTATCGTCTACCATTGGAAGTTTAAAACGCTCCACCAAAGGGGTCATGTGTTTTTTTATCCTTTCCAAATCCTCCCCATGCAACTCAGTTGCTTTTTTACATGCTGGACACAGTTTTCTTAATAATCTTTGCGCCATGGCCATATTAAGAGCCGGGGCAATCGTTTGCGACTTAACCCCCAGATCAACAAGCCGCGGAATGGTGCCGGCCGCATCATTGGTATGAAGCGTTGAAAGGACGATGTGTCCGGTCAAGGCGGCCTGCATTGCTATTTCGGCTGTTTCAAGGTCTCTTATTTCTCCGACCAGAACAACATCCGGATCTTGGCGAACAATAGCCCGCAACCCGTTAACAAAAGTGTATCCCTTCTCCGGTTCAACCTGAGTCTGGGAAATCCCCGTGATGTGGTATTCTATCGGATCTTCTATCGTGATTATTTTGGTATCAGGGGTGTTGAGATAATTTACAAAAGAATACAGGGTGGTAGTTTTGCCTGAACCGGTCGGACCGGTGGTTAATATCACCCCTACGGCTTTATCAAGCTGTTTTTTAACCAAAGCGAGAATGTCGTCTCTCATTCCCAACTCTTCTATTTTCCCCATAACCCGCCTCGGGTCCAACAATCGCATAACAATCGTTTCTCCGTATTCGCTTGGCAAGACAGAAACCCTAACTTCAACATCCGTATCTTTTTGTCTTATTGTAAAGCGTCCGTCTTGAGGCGTGTCATGAATATTCAATTTCAGCTGTGCAAGAACTTTGACACGATTTACGACTTTTTTGTAGTCTTTCGTTTCAACAAAAACTGCATCCTGCAAATAACCGTCCAAACGGTAGCGAACCCGGGTGTTTTTTGCCTCCGGTTCAAAGTGAACATCTGAAGCCCCTATCTTTAAAGCGCCGCCAATAAAAATCTCTAGGAGCTTGGTCACTGATATTTTCGTAATTTGATTTTTTAGATCTTGGAGACTCTGGATGCTGGCCTGTATCTGATTTAATTCCTCTTCTTTAATTGTGATCGCCCCTATTTCAAAAACATCGGGGGAAACTATCGCTTTATATTTTTTCCAGGCGTTTTCCAAACCAGCTGGCATTGTTAAAACAAGCTTTATGGCAAACCCTTGTTTTTCGAGCTCTTCCAGAAGTTTCTTCGTTTCAGTGTCTTCGGGATCGGTGACCGCAACCAATATTTTTGCACCGACCTTGTAAATAACCGCCAACTTGGCCGACCGCGCTTTTTCTTCTTTAACCAACCCCAGCGCTTCTAAGCCACCAGGGGTCGTTTTTAAATCAGAAAAAGGAAGCTCGAATTTTTCGGCCACACTTTTGTATTCCCTTTCTTTTGCATCAGTCCGTATTTCCTCTATCTTCTTCTCCAACTCCTCTTCAAGTTCAGCCCCTTTTTTCCCTAATGTTTGTTGCGCCATATATCCTTATAGTTTAACACAATATCGGTTATCGTATTTCCACACCGCCATATGGCTTACCTTAACGAACCCTGCCCGTTTGTAAAGAGAATGTTTGTGGATATCTCGTATTTTTTCTGTGGGCTTTAAAAAAATCCGATTTGTGTTATAATAAATTCTCCATGCATTCATTTTCTGCTCATAAATTGGGCCTCTCATTGCCGCGCTATGTTTCAAAGGCGCTTTTTACCATTTTTATCTGGGCTTTCTTGTCCGGCTTTATCGCAACGGCCATATTTATTATTTATCTTAAAAATACCCTGCCTGATCCAGAATCTATTTCTACCAGAAAATTAAGCGAGTCCGCCAAAATATACGACCGGACTGGCGAGGTTTTGCTTTACGATATCTACGACGAAGAAAAACGAACGATCATCCCTTGGGAAAAGATTCCGAACAACCTTAAAAAGGCAACTTTGGCCGCAGAAGACAGCGATTTTTACTCGCACAAAGGGCTCGAAATTAAAAGCATTCTCCGCGCCATATTAAAAAATCTGGAGAGCGGCCAGCTTTCTCAAGGAGGTTCAACAATAACTCAGCAGCTGGTTAAAAACTCTTTGCTGGGACAAGAGAAAACCTTTTCCCGCAAACTCCGCGAATTGATGCTCTCGGTTGAAGTTGAAAGAAAATTTTCCAAGGACCAGATATTTTGGATGTATCTCAATCAAATACCATACGGTTCCAACGCTTATGGAATTTATGCGGCAAGCCGCACTTTTTTCGGCAAAGATCCGGACACCCTGACCATAAGCGAAGCCGCGATATTGGCCGCGTTGCCCCAAGCGCCTTCGTATTATTCGCCCTTCGGCAGCCATGTCGGCGAAACCATCGAACGCCGCAATTGGATCCTCGAAAAAATGCGCGATTTAAAGTTCATCTCTCCTGAAGAATATTCAGCGGCAATAAAAGACAGGCCTTCTTTTAGCGCCACAAAATCCGTCTTTTCGGCTCCTCATTTTGTTGTAATGATAAAAGAATACCTGATAAAAAAGTATGGGGAAGAAAGGGTGGCGAATAGCGGCTTTAAGATCATCTCCACGCTTGATGCGGATTTACAAGAAGCGGCGGAAGGTTCGGTCAAAAAATATGCCGAGATAAATAAGAAAAAATATAAAGCAGGCAACGCCGCCTTGGTGGCTATTGACCCTAAAACCGGCGACGTTCTTTCCTTGGTCGGTTCAAGCGATTACTTTAATACCGAGAATCAGGGCAACTTTAATGTGATAACCGCCAAACGCCAGCCGGGTTCGGCTTTTAAGCCTTTCGCTTATGCAGAGGCGTTTAAAAAGGGCTACGCCGATTACAGCGCCTTATTTGACGTACCAACCGAATTTAATCCAAACTGCCCCTCATCCGCAACTCAACAAAAGGATTCCTTGGGCGTGGATTGTTATCATCCTCAAAATTATGACGGGCGTTTCCGTGGACCGGTTACTTTCAGACAGGGCCTCGCTCAATCTCTCAATGTTCCTTCGGTTAAGGTTTTATACTTGGCAGGGATTAGCGATACTATAAATTTGGCTGAAAAAATGGGTATAACAACACTGGGAGAGCGGGACCGTTTTGGCCTTTCTTTGGTGCTGGGCGGCGCAGAGGTCCGTCCGATAGATATCGTTTCGGCCTACGGAATATTCGCAAATGACGGCATAAGAAATCCTTGGAGCCTAATCAAAAAAATTGAACTTAATGACGGCACATTGCTTGAAGAAGAGAATGTTTCCCCGACAAGAGTTCTTGACTCTCAAATTGCCCGGCTTATCAGCGACATCCTGTCGGACAATAACGCCCGCACGCCGGTTTTTGGAGCAATCAGTTCTTTGTATTTCCCCGATTATAACGTTGCCGCAAAAACTGGAACTACCCAAAATAACCGAGATGCTTGGGTTATCGGTTATACCCCTTCTTTAGTGGCCGGGGTTTGGACCGGCAACAACGATAATGCCTCCCTGACGAAAGAAGGGGCCGGTATTAGCGCTTCCGGCCCAATGTGGCACGAATTTATGGTTAACGCCCTAAAGAATTTCCCTCAAGCACCTTTCCTTTCACCTGACCCTGTTCCCAGCAATGAAAAACCTATGCTGAACGGTATTTACAAAATATCTGACGACCCGTCCGTTCCCGCAGAAATACATAGTATTCTTTATTTTGTAGACCCTAAAAATCCGTTGGGTGCATCCCCTCAAAATCCCGCTGGCGATTCTCAGTTTGCCAATTGGGAAGAAGCGATACAGCAAAACCGCCAATTAGTTCCCTAGAGAATTCTTATTTTAATTTGTTTGCGTAACCGCTCCGCTAATATTTCCTTATGAAACAGTAGTTCGCTGGCCGCTATTTTATTTTTTGTTTTTATTACAACAACTCCACTTTTGCTTAAATACTTAATTTCACCTATCATCCCCGTTAATTTTATCTTATTTATCGCTTGCCCTATATCTTCTATAATACGCCGCCCTGTTTCTTCTGTTTCGACGGATTCTTCTTTTTTCTTTTGCAAAGACCTTTTTATGTTCTTAAGCATTTTAGCTTCGTAATGGCATCACGAGATATAATATTCCTTCATCTTCTTTTTCCGATTGTAATATTATAGGATTTCCTTGTCCCGTAAATTTAATCGCTATTTTATTGTTTTTCAAAATTTTAAGGCCATCCAGAAGATATCTATAATTAACCGACATATCAAAAGGAGAATTTGTAAGGGACACCGTGGCTTTTGCTTTTATTTCACCTTTGCCGCTATTTTTACTTAAAAATTCCGCTTCTTTTTCGGTAAAAATTACCTTAATATCCGCTATGTTGGAGGAAAAAAGACCAGCTAATCTTATAACCCTTTCCATTATTTCTTTTTCCATAACGGCCTTGGAAATTATTTTTTCAGGAATAACTTTTTTATAATCAGGATAGTTGCCTTCCACTAACCGGGACACCAGCTCAAAATCTTCAGTTGAGAAAGAAATTTGATTTTCATTTATTTTTATCAAAATATTCCCTTCAAATTCAGAACAAATCCTTATCATCTCCGCCGCGGCGTTGCGCGGAAGTATAAATGACATATTTTTCTCACTTTTGTGGCTGACTATTTTCTCTGCCAGCCGAAAACTGTCAGTTGCCACAAAACTTATTTTTTGATTGTTAGTTGATATATATATACCCGACAGTTCTGGTCTGGTTTCAGAAATAGCTACAGAATCAATTACCGATTCAAAAGCGTTCTTTAGTATTTCTGATTGGATGGTCATTAAAATTCCTTCTTTTATTTTGGGTATGATTGGAAAATCTTCCCCCGACAAACCATAAATCTGGGTTTTGTATTTTTCAGAATTAACGGTAAGAATATTATTTTTAGAAACAAGTGATACTTTTTCATCAGAAATTCCATTTATAAAATCCGAAAATATTCTTGCAGGAACGGTTAATTCTCCTATTTCTTCAATTTTAGCACCAATATAACAATTAATCCCCATTTCTAAATTTGTAGCGGATATCTTAAGGCGGCCGTTTTCTGTTTTTATTAAAATATTATTTAAAATTGGCAATGACCCATTTTTGCCTACAATTTTTTCAGCTAGATTCAATGCTTTATTTAAATTTTTCTGACTTATAATTACTTTCATAATTTAATTTTAATAATAATTATTTAATTAAAATTATTATTGTTATTATTATATAAGATATTTTTGTGGATATTGATTAAAAAGTATTAAATAAAAAGGAAAATATTCAATTTTTTAGGTTATAATTTTTTAATAAGTTGTTAATAACAAGAATATAATAATGGATAAAAATATTAAATATTAAATAAAGCGGAAATAATGACTATGTTATCTACAAATTATACACTTATTTATCAGAAGAGTTATAAACGCGCTCGCGAATCAGTACTAACTCGTTTTTTAAGGAGTCATCAAAACTTTCTTCTTTTTTAATCTTTTCACAAGCGTGAATAACTGTGGAATGGTCGCGCCCGCCCAATTTTTGTCCAATTTCAGGAAAGGAAAGTTTAACCTCTTCCCGTAAAAGGAACATAGCAACCTGACGAGGTTTAACAATTTCTTTTTTTCGGCTTCTACGCGCCAAATCAGCGGGTGTTATATTATAAAAATCAGCTACTGCTTTCAAAATAGCCGGGGGAGATGTTTTTCTGTAAGGGGTGCTTAAATAAGCGGTAAGAATATTCCGCGCCTCCTTAATGTCCGGAACTTTGTTGCAGATTTGGCTAAAAGCGATAATTCTGTTTAGCGCTCCCTCAAGCTCCCGGACATTTTTTTGGATATGGGTTGCTATGTATGAAAGAATATCAAAAGACAAAATCGCATTTTTTTCAGCTGCTTTTTGACTCAAAATTGCTAACCGAGTTTCATAATCGGGAGAACTGACGTCGGCTATCATTCCTCCCTCAAAACGGGAACGTAACCGCTCTTCCAGCGCCGGAATGGCTTTGGGCGGGCGGTCAGAAGACAAAACAACTTGTTTGTTTTTACCATGGAGCTCGTTGAAAATAGAAAAAACGATATCTTGAGTTTTTTCTTTTCCGGCAATGAACTGGACATCGTCCAAGATCAGCAGATCTAATTTGGAGTAATAAGACTTGAGGTCTTCAATGGTCTTGTTTCTGATGGACTCAACAATGGCGGCGGTCATTCTTTCCGCGGGTATATAGAGAATTTTTTTACTGCCGGAAAGAACGCTGTTCCCAATTGCTTGCAAAAGGTGGGTTTTCCCGAGTCCGACGCCTCCATAAAGGAAAAGAGGATTATAGAGTTTTCCCAGAGTTTTCGTAACTGCCAGAGAAGCGGCGTGAGCCAATTCATTGTTAGAGCCGACAATAAAGGACTCAAAAGAATATTTTTTGTTTAGATTGGTGGATTTATCAATGTCTAAATCTGAAGAAACGTTGTTTTTATCTTCAATCTCTTTTTCAATAATGCGGGAAAGGTCTTGTTTGACTAAAATTACTTTTGGCTGGCCGATAATATATTTTACCTCGCGTATTTCAGTCGCCAGAACTCTTAGCGACTGAAGTATTTTTCGGTTAAATTTATTTTCCAGCCATTCTTTGATGAAACCATTGGGGACGCTGATGGTGACAAAATTGCTTTCCCTCGCCACGATAGATGTGTTTTTAAACCAAGTTGTAAAATTTGCCTTGGATAAGGATAATTCCATTTCTCCCAATACTGCTTTCCAGAGTTCTTCGTTGCTCATCCGTTAGAAGTAGCCCCGCCGAGGTCCTTTAGATTTGCGCTTTTGGCGTGGCAGAGGACTTTTAACGGGATTTATGCGTAAAAATTAAATCAAACAATTTATTTATCAGTGAACATATTATAACGCGATAAACAAACAAGAATAAACAGTGTTAAAGTTGATAGGGTGTTCATAACAGGTGGAAACAAAACCGAGAGAAGGTTTAATGTAATCTTTTTACAACTGTAGGTAAATATTGACCCAGCTTCAAAAAAAATATATAATCTGATTATGAAAATTACCACATGGAGACCCAAAAAAATAAGAAGAAAAAGAAAACACGGCTTTTTAAGGCGGTCGCGTTCAAAGTCGGGGCGGAACGTTATCAAGAGAAGAATTCAAAAAGGCAGACGCCGAATTACGGTTTAGATTTGAAACGATGGCCCTCCCGCTTAAAAACAGGTTAAAAACAGAAAGGGATTTTAAAAATGTATTCCGCAAAGGAAAAACCGTCAGTAGCGGGCTGTTGTTCTGTAAAATATTACAAAAAGAGTTAGCGGCAAGCCGGTTCGGCTTTATTGTTCCGGCGCGGAAATTTCCGTTAGCTGTTGGCAGGAACAAAATCAAACGGATTCTGTCCGAAGCGGTATTGGCGGAACTGCCGAATATCCGGGAGGGATGGGATATTATCGTTGGCTTACAAGATAAACACAAAAACAGAGAAGAACTGATCGCCGACCTTGTAAAAGTATTAAGGAAGGCGGGATTAATAAAATGAAAATGGAAGGCCGAATCTTGGGGACATATAAGAAATTAGCAGTAATTTGGAGGCTGACGCCGCCATTTTTATTCTATTCCCAATGCAGATTTATACCGACCTGTTCCGAATACTGCGAGTCTGCCGTTAAAAAGTATGGGATGATAAAAGGTTTGGGTAAGGGGTTTTGGAGGATCGTTAGATGCAATCCGTTCAGTAGGGTTTCGTTGGATGAAGTATAACGCCAACCGTCATCAAAATGAGCTTACTATTTAATGAAATTTTATATCGGCCGCTGTTGAATCTTTTAATAGCGATTTACAACAACCTGCCCGGTCAGGATTTCGGGCTGGCCATTGTTCTGCTGACCTTCCTTATAAAAATTGTATTTTTCCCTCTGACTCTCAAGACGGCCCGGTCGCAGAAAGCGTTAGCCGAACTTAATCCGGAGATCAGCGCCATAAAAGAAAAATACAAAAATGACAAAAGCTCCCAATCGGCGGCCATTATGGCGCTTTATAAAGACAAAAAAATCAATCCCCTAGCCGGATGCTTGCCGCTTCTTATCCAGCTACCCATTCTTGTGGCGCTGTACAGAGTATTTTTAGATGGAGTTAAGCCGGAAAATTTGAATATGCTTTATGCTTTTGTGCATAATCCCGGAGAGTTGAACAAAATATTCTTAGGATTGGTAGAAATAACCGCCAAAAGCCCATGGTTGGCTTTTTTGGCCGGTGGCCTACAGATGATCCAAGCCAAAGTCAGCGCCAAGAATATGCCAGTCGGCGGCAACAAAGAGCTTTCTGCCCTGAGTAGCCAAATGTTGTATTTCTTCCCCGTAATGATTATTATAATTGGATGGAATCTGCCTGCCGGAGTCATGCTTTACTGGGTGGCTTCAACGTTGTTTTCCATCGGGGAACAATGGTTTGTAAAACGAAACGGCCCCAAATAATATGGAAGAAGCAAAACAAACAAAACTAAATAGCCAAATCACCGGAACGATTAAAGGCCTGGTTTCTTTTATGGGCGCTTGTGGAGAAATAAGAGTTGACCACAACATCGGCGGGATACTTGTTTCGGTTTACACTGAAGAAGACGCCCGGATATTAATAGGAAAGAATGGCCAAAACCTGAACGCCCTGGAACATATTCTGAGATTGATAATGAATAAGCAAAACGTGGATTTCTCTACCCCAATATCTTTAGACATCAATGACTATAAGAAATCCAGGGCCTTATTGGTGCTGGATATTGCTAAAGAAGCGGTAGAACGAGTGAGAAATACACGAAAGGCCGAAGCGTTAACGCCCATGTCGGCCTATGAAAGAAAACTGGTTCACACCGAATTAGCTTCTTGTCCGGACATAATTACAGAAAGCATCGGCGAGGGACCGCAACGGAGGATTGTTATAAAACCATACCTGCCGATTTAAAGGCAATCCTTAATTCCTAATTTCTAACTACCAATTTCTAATTATATTGAGCCCAGGTCGGGAAGCGGCAGTTTATATAGTAAGCTGTCGTTTTTGTTTATAAACAAGAGATAACTTTCATCGGCGGATAAAAAAATCTCGCTTATTCGGATGACCGGATTACCGGAAAGGTAGATAAGCTTTTTAGCCTTGGTTAAAGTGTTAAGAACATAAATATCTTCGGCCGAATTTGAGAGTTGGGTTGCGGGGACAGAACAAGCCAGATGAATCTCATCGGCACTCCAAGCGCAGTTGGATGAGGAAGTATTCAATGGCAGACGATAATTAAAGCTGTTGGCGGCATTATAATAGAAAAGGTTATACCGGTTTGGGTTTGGCGACTCGGAGAAAAGCGCCTTGTTTCCTTTTGGCGACCATGCAACCGAAAGATTTGCCCGTTTCTCTAAGATTTTAGATAGCTGGCCGTTTGTAGTCAAAGACAAAAGGTCGTATAAGTCCGCGCTTTCTACGCGGACTTTTAGAGTTAGAAAGCCGGATGCGGGCCAAGACAGATTAACAGAATCAAAGCGGGTGGAAAAAATCTTTTTTGAAACGCTGCCGTCCGGCTGCGCAAGGTAAACTCCATTGCCGTCTTCAGTTTCGGCAAAGTAAGCTATTTGGGAACTGTCGGGAGAAAAAACGGCCGAGCGGGCGGAAGAATTAAGCGGGAATGATTGTCGTGCGGCCCGGTCATAATAGGTTAATTTGGGCTGAAAATTATTGGAAGAGTAAATAAAACCGTCTTTGCTTGGCGCCCAAACTGCAGTATAAAAACTGGCAGGCGCGAGAGTTAAAACGGGGGTTTCTTTGCCTGTTCTGGTGTCAGCTTCAAATAAATTGCCTTTTCCGGCCTCAAAATAAAACACCGAACCGGAAGATTGTCCCGATGCGGCGGCGACTGCTTTGCGGGCGCTTAACGCTACGGGTTTGTTGAGCGCGGGGTTGTCATCCGCTTCATAATCGGAGTTGGATGTCTGGGCGTTGCTGGAGCCGAATTGTTTTGTGATAGTTCCCTGCTGAAGGTTGGCATCATTGGGAGCGTCAATGCCCATGAACAAATAGCTTGTCAAAAAAGCGGCAACGCCGGCAAATATAAAAATAAAGAAAATTACGATATTATGTTTGCGCATAAAATCAAGTGGCCAAAGACGGCATGAGTCCTGCGTAATTTTCAGACAGCTCCTCGCGCGACAAGGCCGGTTCTGCCGGCATGGTTTCGGCTTCGGGTTCATTCTCCAACTGGTTAAGGGCTTCAAGTATGGGGAGTTGCTGCAATTCCAACTCGAAATCTTCCAGCTGTTTAATGGAACGAGTTAACGAACGGCATTCCATTAGAACGGGAAAGGCCCTCATCCGTTCTTTCCGGTGGTCCAAGAAAACCTTGGCTACTTGACCGAAATATCCCGGCACAATGGCATCAACAACCGGAATCAATTCTATGCCTTGAAATATTGCGAGGTCTTTTATAAAACGGTTGGTGTAAGATTGAAAGGACTGACTCGCCTGCTTGTTGAAATCATCCCTGCTTTTTTGCGTAACACCGCCAAGAAGGCGGCTTCTGCCGGATTGAATTGCGGCTTGACTAAGTTTTTGCCGTAACATAACGAATTCGCTCTCCAGCTTGGTTTTCAGCGCCGACAAACTATTCGCATTGCGCATTACAGTATCAATCTTCATTTTTACAAACCACAAAATTATTGCCAGAATCCAAGATGTTACCCACCCGGCGTCAAAGATGCTCAAGATTTCGCTGATACCGGCGAAAAAAAGTGCCATCAGAAAAAGACTTAACGGAAATCCCTGCGTTTTCTTTTGGAGTTTGTCCAGCGTAGCTTGGCGGTCCCGCTGCTTGCGTTCAATCGGAACAGCCAGTTTTATTAACTGGTTTTGCAGTTCGGTTATGACTAAAAAGTTATCAGATTGCGTCGCCATATTATTGTTGGCTTATTTTAGACCACTCTTCTTTGGCTTTTTCTGTTTCCAAAATCTGGCGCGGGTCCGAGGTTATTATCTGGTCTTCGGCATAAGAAGCGAGAACGCGGATGCCGATATGGCTTTGGCCGAGGAAGAAAAGACCAAAGCCAACGCGGGCTTCCAGCAGGTAATATTTCTCGGCATCGGTTAGGTTGAAAGTTTTCTGGACGACATCTATGGCGGCGGGAGACTGTTTCATCAAAATTTGGATTGAAGAGTTGGTTAAAATCGTCTTGCCCTGCGGACTGGCCAGAAAATCCGGAATATCCTGCGAAATGGTGGTCAGGCCGGTATAATATTTGCGGGCGCGTTTGGCGATGTTGGAGAGGAAATTGGCTCCGGTCTCATATTTCATCAGCCACCAGGCCTCGTCAACAATAAGAATCCTTTTTTTCAATTCTTTGCGGATCTTGACCCAGATGTGATTCAATATCAGGTACATTGCGATTGGACGGAGCTCCTCTTCCATATCGCGAATACTGAAAACAATAAGCTCATTTTCCAGATTGACATTGGTTTCTTTGTTCAGGAAACCGGAGAATGTTCCATCGGTATATTTCTTCAGCCGGGTAGCCATTGATTCGGCTCCGGTCATTCCGGCCATGATATTTTGCAGATCCGACAGAACCGGTGGCGGAGCTTTGGAAAAATCCGAATCAGGCGTGATATCTTTAACGGCATAAACCTGAATCAACGCCTCATCTAATAGGGAATCTTCTTCCGGCGTCAGCGCGCCCAAAAGAAGTTTCATCAAACCGGACAAGTCCAAAATATGCGTCTTGAAAACATCGGAAAAAGATTCCCCTTCCCGTGGCGCGGGCAGGTCAAAGGGGTTAATATGCTGTTCCGAAGTGACGGAGATTTTAATATGCGAACCGCCCACGGATTCACAGAGGTATTTATACTCGTCTTCCGGATCAACAATGACAACTTGAGTGCCAAAAATCATACTGCGAAGTATCTCAAGTTTGATAGTGTAACTTTTGCCTCCGCCTGATTTGCCGAACACAACCGAATTGGCGTTTTCCAAACCAAACCGGTCAAACAGGACCATGGAGTTGTTGTGAGTATTTATCCCGTAAAGAATACCGGTGTCCGACGTCAAGTCAAAAGATACGAAGGGAAAAAGCGATGACACCGGCGCAGTATTAAGGGTGGTATAAACCATCAGGCGGTCTGTGTTGACTGGCAAGGTGGAATTAAAACCATCAAGCATGCGGAAAATCGCCTGTTTGGGATATACCAGCTGATATTCCAAAAACCCTTTTATTTTACTCTCGGTTTCGTCCAGCTCTTTAAGACTGTTCTCGTAGAGAGTTATATAGATTCCCAAGTCAAAGAGTTTCTCGGTTCCCTGCTGGAGCATGTCGCGCAGCATTTCAATGTCCTGCATGGCTGTTTCCAGCATTGGGTTTCGGACCTTGCCCTTGGATGCTTCTTCCATTGCTTGCGATTCCAAACGGGCCAGTTGGTCGCGGAGTTTGCGCAACATCTCGGCTGTATTTTTGGGCAGGACGAAAATGGAAACGTCAAAAACGCGGTCTAGGTTTATAATCGGCGAAAACCAGCTGGTGTTAAGATAGCGGGGGTAAGTAGCTAGGAAAATAGTGCGGGCGTATTTGGTTCCGATCTGGATATAATTGGGCGTAACGCTAAGAGCGGACGGCGCCAACATCTCGGGCGTGGTTTTCTTTTCTTGCGACGGTTGTGGATTTGTTTCGGGCATGATTATGTTGCAGTTTGGTTCTCCGCGGCAACGGCAGAACTTTCAGGCGGCGGATTATAAAGATTACAGAATAATTTAATCAGTTCTTCCGATTCCATGATTTGCGATTTAAGCCCCATTCCGGTCAGACCATCAAGGATCAACTCCACCCTTTGCAGAAGCTGGATACGGTAGGAACCGAATTTTTGCGGGTCAATCTGGATTTGGGTTGGGGATTTTTTAAAAAGACCGGAGAGCCTCCCGAAAAGTCCGCCTTTTTCTTGGGTGGCCACGGCGTAAAACGGCACCACGACATAAAATTGCTTATCCATGATATTGGCCAGCGAAGATATTTCTTTTACAAAATTACCGTATTCAGCCGCTTGTATTTTGAGAAGTTCGTTGGTTAAGCTTGCTCTGGAGGACTCTACCAGTTTAAGATAATTTTCAATATCAAGATGGCGGGACGTGATAACGATTTGCAAAGGAAAATCAAGGGAATTGAGGAAATTCTGGAAATTTTGGATGATGGCGGTCTGCTCGTCTTCCGAACGCAGTTCAAAATTGATCGCCCCCACGTCAACAACTGCCCTTAAAGAGCCATCCTTAAGAATTGCCACGCCGTCGCGGATGTCGGATATTTCAACCAAATTAATTGTGGACTTGTCTGGCATTGGAATTGGCAGTTATTTTTTCTGCGTTATCCCCGCAGTTAGGTTTTGCTCGCCTTCCCTGAAGACATACTTCTTCTGGCCTAATAAATAAGAAAATCCGCGAGCAATATAATCAGCCATGGGCTGGTCGTCTATTTTTACCAAGGCAAGCGTCAGCGCAATCGCCGCGACAGGCAAAGCCAGTGTGAAAAAAAGCGTACCCTTGACAGCCGTTGAAAGAAGAAAAATAATCGTTCCCCCAGTGGCAACCCACAGGAATTGTTTAAGCGTAAAGGGGCCGACAATTTTAATTTCCGTCTGAATAAATTGTGGAAGCTGGAATCTCAACCGTGAAACAATTGACAATTGACAATTGACAATTGACAATGTAGTCAAATGTCACAGCTAAAATGTCACGGGTTATTTTTGCGTCGTAAGTCTATTATATTCCCTTTCGGGGCATTTGGCTTGGGGATAGCTGACTTGTAGGCGGGAACATATCCTTGCGGAGCCGGCCGTCCGGCAGGAACGGGACGCAGCGGCGCCAGCCGTTCCCTTATCGGCGGACGGATTGTCGGTCTGACGGGTTCTTTAGTCTGATTGGCCAAAGACGACATAGAGGACCTGCCAGCGATTCGTTCGGGGCCAACAAACGCTTGATTGATCGGGCGGCCGAGTGGTTGGGTGGTTTGAGCGCCGTGCGGGGTTACTCGGTTACTTGGCAACTCTGCCGCTGGGTTACTGGATGGCATCACCGGTTTTTCTGTTCGTTGGGCTTCAAGGCGCGAGATGGTGGCGGCAAACTTCTCCCGCTGTATTTTTTTAATTTCTCCTAACGCCACCGCGGGGACGGCTTTGATAGCCTCGTTGCTTAGTTGCGCGGATTTTTCCGGCGCAAGTCCGGTTCTTGCGGAAACCTGCAACGGCATGTCGCGGATGAAAAGGTCGCCCATAGTTATGTCGCGGATAATTTTGGCAACCGGCTCGCAAGAAAATTCGTCCAATCCATATTTGGCTCCAATCTCAAGTATTGAATCAGAAGTTTGGGTGTTAATCAGGTAATCTTTTAATATTTCAGGCAGAGTGTCGTAGCGGCTCAAAAAACCATTTCTTGATGCCTCCTCCTCGTCTAGGGATTCGGCAAAGTAAGGGCTGGAAACGTAGTATTGTAATTCAGCGTTGAGCATTTAGGTTTAGGACGCGGATTTTAATTTTTTTTCTGCCTCTTGAACGGCTGTTTGGGCTTTAGAGACTTTGTTTTCCAGCCTTTTTATGTCTCTTTCGGCGGACAACTTCACATTTTTTACCCGGTTTGCCCGTCTTTGTATTTCTGCCGTCTTTTCGGTAATTTGACTGTCTCTCCTGCCGACCCTGTTATTTATTTCGCTGGCCAATTTCTGGAAACCCGCCGCTTGTTCATCAATTTTGTTGATATCCACACCCATATTCGTGATCTCTTTTTCTATGTTTTTTAATTCTGCCGGGTCCGTGGTTACTGCATAGTTATCTTGCAGTGTTTGTAATCTGGCCGCAGAAGTCGTTAATTTTTTATATTCATTTTTGTCGGCAGTATTTTGGGCTGTTAGTTTTTGTATCTCGTCTCTTATTTTGGTTCCCGTTTCCGCAAACTCTTTGGCGGCTTCTCTGACGGATTCAATCTCCCCGCCTTTAGATGCTTTGCGCGCGGCAGACAATTCTTTGTCAAGAAGGAACGCTTGCTTTTTAGCGTGAACGACACCATGAGTCGCCTCAAAGACCGCCTTCTTTTCCGCCGGAGCTTTGCTAGCCAACCGGACAAGAGCTTCCGGACTTTTGTTTTCTACCAAAAACTCCTGCACCGCATTTGACGCCAGTTCATTTTTGGAAAGTTTCAAAAGGTCGTCGGTGGGCAACAAAGCAAGTTCGCCTTTAAATAGCGGAGCAATAATCTTTTGCTTGTCTTCGGGGGTCATTGTTTTGGCTTGTTCGGCGGTTATTTCTGTGCCATCGGGGCGCTTTAACTGGCCCATGTCTAGCTGCGCGTTAAGCGTCGCGGTAAGCGCCGTTTGTTTTGCTTTTTTGACTGCCCTGTCCCGGTCTGCTCTTTCGGCATCTTTGAACAACTCAAGAGCCTGTCTGATGCCAAGCTCGTCTTTTATGTTTCCTTTTCCTAGTTGATCCATGACATAGTCCTGCGTGCGTCCGGTGAAGGCTTTACTGCCGGCTTTTGAAAAATCAGCATACTTTGGCAAGAAATCGCTGATTTCTTGCGGAGTGAGCCGTTTTTTCTTAAGCAGCAGTTCTGCCGCGGCGCTGGCTTTGGTCATGTTGCCTTGGTCTCTCATCGCCTTTCTCAAATCTTCAATGCTTGTATCCGATTCCTCATATTTTTTCATCTGTTCCCTTGTGTCTCGGGCGTGAAGTTTGTCGGCCTCAAATCCTTTAACGCCGAAGGCGCCCTTTAGCCGCTCTATCCTCTTTCTTTCCGCTTCGGTGCCGCCAATTCCAAAGATGCCCTCTTTCTTTGCTTGTTCTACCCGCGCTTTGAATGCTTCGGGTGCCTGCTTCACATAGGGAAGTTTAAGTGGAGCCCGCATTATTCCACCAGCCGTGTTTCCGGCCCAGCCGACGGCTTTTCCGGCCCAGGTTCCGCCGACACCGGAGACGGAACGGGCCATTAGAGGCCCGCCAATCAAGAACAAACACACCAAGGCGTAGAAAAAAATTGTTTGCAGGGTTATGCTGTTTAATTTTATTGAGGTGGCGGTCACAGTGGCCGACAGATTGGTCGCTTCTTTGATGAAGTCTCCTTGCTTGCCCAAGAAATAAAGGGCAAAGTAGAGTGAAAAAAGAAAAATTGGCAAGAAGAGATTCCAGGCGATGAACTCTTTCCACCACTTGTCAAAATAGGCTTTGGTTGCGGGGAAAATAGTGGCGGTTACGGCCAGAGGCGACAATATGAGCAATATCCAGATAAAGGGAATTCTGATAAGCGCAAAGACAAAAGCGGTTAAAAGACTGATTGCAAAAGAAGTCAAAAGGATTAAGGAAAATATTATGGAAATAACAAGTTGTCCGGTTATGTCCTTGCCCAGCTCAACCGTAAACCCGCTGTCGCTTGGTTTAATACCCCCGATAAGGTTCGCCGGATTTAATCCGTTGGCCAGCTTGTCGCCGATAGAACCCATGGCGTGCAACATGATATTATTGAAAACTTGGGTTCCGTTTATGACTAAATTGCCGAGAACCAAACTGAAATTTATCAAAAGCGCCGCAATCAGAAAACCTATTATCATGGAATTAAAATTATAACCTTTCAAAAAACCAACCTGGAAAATAGTGCCAAAGGCCATGACAATCAGGCCGACGATGAAAAACATATTGGCGAAATTGCGCATTATGGTCCAGCCGGCTTGCACGATGGCGAGGTTGTTCACCGGAAATTTCAAAACAACTCCCAGCCACTCGGTCATTTTTATAATGGCAGTGCCGACAAACTGAAAAATTACCGATAAAAGGTCTAAAAGAGCTTCATCTACGCTGGTGGGGATAGCCTGTGCCGTCGCCGGATAAACTAGAAAAAGTATCAAAACTATCAAAATTACCCACCTTGCATTATTTTTTTTGCGGAGAGAGAACATTTATAAAAATTGCGAGACCATTATTGGGAGGTTAGGTAATTGGTCAGTTTGTTGGTGAAATATGATGTGGCGGCGATAAGCAGTTCGGCAATCTCGTCGGAAGACACAAACCAACTTAACTCGCTGTCTATGAAATTGGCCGTGGTTGCGCCCAAAAGGTCGGCTGGAGTGGTAACTTGCCCCAAGAAAGTACATCGGGCTTGGGCAGGACCAGTTTTGCAGAATTGCTGGGCTTGTCGGTGGCATTCGTCTAAGCAAGATTGTTCGTCTGGATCGGGATGGGGGCCCTCAACAGCGGAATCAATACAGGTTTTGTCACATTCGGCGTTTTCTTTTTCTAGACATGCGTTGGTTTTCGGTGCGCTTTGGCAACCCTCTCTGGCGCCGGTATATCCTCTTCCCGCGAGAGCTTCGTTTTTATCGGCTTCGCTTTCCAGTTTGCGCTGACTATCTAATTCACGCAGGGAGGCGAGGTACAGTCCGGTGAAATTATTTTGCGGTTGTAGCATCCTTTCAAAAGCTTGAAGGCCGCCGTTTTGAGAAGGGTTTTTAAGATAAGCGTTTAAATTCCATCCTCGGGGCATGGTACAGCTTCCGCTTAAAGTAAAAGGGTCAAGCGAGCCGGTGCGGATATTGTTTCCGGCAAAGGGGTTTGACTGGGGCGCGGGTGTGGCGGTTGTTGATTTTCCGCAAAGCCCGCTGTCTATCTCTTGGCAGGGTTCAACCAAATTTCCACTGCAGAGGTCAACTGGAATGGAGGAACAACCTTCTGCGGGGGGCTTGATATAGTCGGGCGGACCTTCAATGGCGAAAGGGCATTCATAGTCTGTGGTGCAGACAGTTGAAAGATCGCCCTCGCAAGAACCAAGCACGATGTTGCATTTGCCGACTTCTTCAACACACTCGTAAGTATCAGACGGACTTACATACGCGCAGGTCGGACTACCGGTTGTAGTTTGCCGTTGGGCTTGAAACGCCCCGTCTATTCCTTGTTGCAGATAACCGCAGACATTTGTTTTTCCGAGTATCTGGCGAAAAATATCCTCGCCCCGATATTCACCCTCGGTCATGAAGTTGCGATAATTTTGAATGAAAGCCGGTCCGCCGTTTCTGCCGGATTTTTTAATTGTTTTGGTAACCTCCCTTGAAGCCAAACTAAAGAAACCCCTAGCGGTGCAATGAACCAGCGGATCTTGGAAATATTCCTTGATATTATCGGTCAGACTGCACTTTATGCCGCTGCCGCTTCCAAGAGCAGTAGCACCGCTAAATGCGCAGGCGATGATAATCCTCGCTCCGTAAACCATTGCTGGAGCGGCGCAAACCAACGCCTCTTTCATTATGGATGAAACGACATCGTCATCCTCGTCTGGCGGCGGTGATGGCGTAATCGTCTGGCCGTATGCCAAGACCGGATTAAATGCAATTAGAATAATGATTAAGGTTGTCAATGTTTTTGAGATTGTGCGTTGCGGGGTCATTGCTTCAGGTTTTGGATTATCGGAATTAGCCGGGTGAGATATAAGGTTTCCAAGGTTGTCAGAGCGGTCAGCGACTGAATCATGTCGTTGAAATTTGTCAGCAGACCGTAGGATTGGGACATATTCTTGAGCATCGCAATAATTTCTCTGTGCGTGTCAGCATGATTCAGCGGAGCGGAAATATTTTGAATTTCCTGCGCCAAATTCAATGTTCGCGTGGCGGCAGAGTCCGCCGCCGCTATAAATTTGTCTTCCCCCGTTTTTGTGGTGATGCCCTGCATTAATTTCAATAAATTGGCGAAGTTGCCATACTCTTCTTCCAGTGTTTTAGACACGGATTTCATTTTTTCATCATAGGTCTTTTCATTGTCGGGAGAGGTGTCAACCATGGTTATTCCGATTGTTGCGGCAAGGTTGGGGGCGCTGTTGGCGGAGGATTGCAGCAGCATTTGGTCCATAAGTTGGGAGATTGATTTGTCAAAATCGGGATTTGACGGTTTCAACGAACCCTCAAACAGGCCGGCCGCCAAAAGACTGGTCGTTTTCTTTGTTAGATTTTTTTCTTGCGGCAAATATCCGAGTAGCCAATCATCCGGTCCGGCGATGCGGGGGTCGTGGCCGGTCAGAACTTCTTCGCCGTCCTTGAAGCCGTCGCCGTCGGTGTCGGGATTTTGGAAATCGGTATTCCAGTATGACTCCTCGCGATTCTTCAAACCGTCGTGATCCGCATCATCGGCAGGCGTTGGCAGGGGGGTGGTTTTTTTCACCGAAACCCCCAAAATGGCGCTTGACAATTCCCCGCCCTTTAGAGTTTTGATGAAACGAAAGGCCGAAACTGCCGCAATCAATGCTAGGATTATAATAGCGATTTTTATTTTGCCGGACATTGATAAAAGTTATAACTTAAAACAAAAGAGAAACTGCCAATTTAATTATATCATTTATAATGACTTGGCGAGGGCTTAAAATGTTCATATCTCAACATAAAATATCCCCGCGGTCGCGGGGATATTTTATGTATGTTTACTAATCTTTATCCAATCTTCCAATGATAAATTTTCAGCCCGGACATCTTCTTTTATTCCGAGCTTTCTGAATATTTCGGCCATTTTTGGTTTATCGGTTTTCAGGTATCTGGCCAAATTGCCCGCCAGCTGTTTTCTCTTTCCCGAAAACCCAACCCGCATAATTTTGAACAAATCCGCCTCGCCAACTTTTAATTTTTCATTTTTCATTTTTAATTTTATGATTGCCGAATCAACTTTAGGTATCGGACGGAAACTCCCCCGTGAAACATGACCGATAATTTCTGGTTTGGAATAATATTGAACCGAAAGCGCGAGTAAATTCATGCGGGGTGGTTTTGCCACGATACGTTGTGCGACTTCTTTTTGCACCGTTAAGACAATCAGTTTCGGTTGGAGCCACTTTTCAAAAATAGTTTTGAGAAGATGCGAGGTAATGTAGTAAGGAATGTTGCCCACTACCCTGTATCCGCCAATTTCTAATTTCAAATTTCTAATTTCTAATTTTAAAATGTCGGCTTCTATAATCTCTACATTGTTGTACTCGGTAAACTTTTCTTTAAGCGGCGCGATAAGGCGGCGGTCTTTTTCAATGGCGATAATCCGGCCGGCTTTTTCGGCCAGCTTTTCAGTCAGATTCCCCGTGCCGGGGCCGATTTCCAGAACAGTATCATTTGCATTCAGTTCCGCCACGCGAACGATTTTATCCAAAACCCCCTGATTTATCAGGAAATTTTGTCCCAGAGATTTTTTAGTTTTCAGCCCGTATCCTCTTTGGATATTGGACATTGATTATAAATTAGATATTAGAAATTGTTAGAATATTTGAAGATTGTCTAGTACTCCACAACATCCTCATCTTCGTAATCTTTCCCGGCCTCCCATCTGACCAAATGCGTCGGAATTTCGCCGATGAATCGTGAGGGCAGATTGGCTTCCATGGTACCGAAGATGCGGCGATATTTGGAGTAGGTTACTATCAGTTGTTCCTTGGCGCGGGTAACGGCAACATAGCAAAGGCGGCGCTCCTCCTCCAGCTCCTTTGGTTCAAACAGTGTTCGGTTGTGAGGGAAAAGCCCCTCCTCCATGCCAGCGATAAATACTACTGGAAACTCAAGCCCCTTGGAAGAGTGTACGGTCATTAGGGTTATGCGCTCGTTGCCATCCCTTAATTTTTCTATATTTTGTAATAACGTGATTTCTTCAAGAAAAGAAGCCAACCCGTCTTCTTTGGTTGCGTCATATTTTTTAGCGACCGTCAGAAGTTCTTTCAGATTTTCAATGCGCTCATCGGCGGTTTCAAATTCATCGCGCGAGGGAGCGTAAATTGTTTTTAGATAATCTTCATAATTAGTTTGGTCAATTACGGACTTGATTAACGCGGTTAATTTTTCTTTTTTTGCTTTTTCCGACAGAGCGGCTATTAATTTGGAAAATGCCGCCAGCCCCCTTTTTTGCTTGGTATCGGAACTCAAAGTTTCGGTCAAACTATCGGCTGTTTCAATAAGACTATGCCCGGGCTTGTTTGCGAATGATATTTTCTCAACCGTTTTGTCTCCAATACCGCGGGTGGGGATATTCACGGCCCGGCTGAAACTGATGATGTCGCTGGGATTATTTATAAGTCGGAGATAAGACAAGATGTCTTTTATTTCTCTGCGCTCGTAGAATTTAATGCCGCCGATAATCTGGTATGGGAACCCCCGTTTTATGAGCGCCTCTTCAATTGCGCGGGATTGGGCATGCGTTCGGTATAGGACGACAAAGTCGGCGATTTTGCGGCCCTTGGCCGCGAGCTCTTCAATGGTGTAAACAATAAAATTAGCTTCGTCGCGTTCGTTTAGCGTTTCTTTAACGATGATTTTCTCGCCGGTGTTATTTTCCGTCCATAGTTCTTTTGGCATCTGCATTTTGTTGTTGGCGATTATTTCATCGGCGGCGGCGAGAATAGTTTTGGTGGAGCGGTAGTTCTGCTCCAGCATGACGATTTTGGCGTCGGGATAATCTTTCTCAAAATTCAGAATATTGCGGATGTCGGCCTCGCGGAACATATATATTGATTGGGCATCATCCCCGATGCAAAACAGGTTTTTGGTTTTTTGAGCCAGCAGAGACACCAAAACATACTGGTCGTGGCTCGTGTCCTGATATTCGTCTACGAGGATGTAATGCCAAAGGTTGTGATATTTTGCCAGAGTTTCGGGATTGCTCTTGAAAATCCTGACTGTCAGGCCAATAAGGTCGTCAAAATCCAATGCATTCATTTTTTTGAGATTCTCCTGATAAGTGCGGTAAACCTGTGCCACCAGCTTGGAATAAAAGTCGCTGCCGGTATAACTTTCGGCCGGAACGAGTTCGGTTTTGAGTTTGGAAATCCTAGAACGGATAGAACGCGGATTATAGCGTTTAGTGTCAACTTCAAACGAAGCCATTATTTTTTTAATTAAACTGGCTTGGTCACCTTCATCCAAAATTGTGAAATTCCTAGAGTAACCGATTCTCTCTATCTCGCGGCGCAGGATTCGGGCGCATACCGAGTGGAAGGTGCCGATTTGCGGCGTAGCCGCAAATCGTCCCGAGGAGCGGTGCGACGAGGGGCTATTTTCAAGGAGAGCGGCAATCCGTTCTTTTATTTCTCCCGCCGCTTTGTTGGTAAAGGTAACGGCTAAAATATTCTCTGGCCTCACTCCCGAAGAGATTAAATAGGCAATGCGGTGAGTAAGACATCTTGTTTTTCCCGAGCCGGGTCCGGAGATGACCAAAACAGGGCCGTCAATCGTTTTGACGGCCTCTATTTGTTTTCCATTCAAACCGGCGAGGATTTGGGTTTCGGGATTCATTTTTGGCTTTTAATTTTTTGGCCCATTTCTTTAATTTTTTCCAGAAAACGCGGCAGAACCAGTTTTTTATCATCGGTAAGCTCACGATAGGTTATAAGATAACCCTGATAAGCCCAGACGGGGTCCATTCTTAGCGGGTAGGTGTCTACGAATACCAACTCCGGATCGTCTTTGCCGGGACGGGTGCCTATCATGATATTTCCTGGATGGGGGTCGGCCGAAATATCTTCGGCCAGAGCCATATCCATCATACGGACATACAGGTCGTCTATGGACGACTCAAACCGTTTGAGAACATCCGGCGGCTGATTTTTGAGCGTCCCGCCCGATATTTTTTCCTGGACGAAAAACACTGTGTTTTGTTCCTTCTGGTTTGCCCCCGCCACAAAATGTGTTTCGGCGACATTCGGGCCGAGATATTTTTTTAGGATTAGATAAATATTCTTGGCCTGATTGGCAAGGGCAATCAGTTGGTTCGGCTCTAACTTTTGTAGGCCGCTTTTGTCTATAAGGATGTTCTCCATGTGGTCGTAAAGACGGTAAAGTTCCTTGACCACATAGCGGGGGTTGCTCTCAAAGTCCTTAATTCTGGCGAACTCGCCCGTCTGAAACCGGTCAATAAATTTTTCCTTGAAAGGCGGTTTGGGTTTTGATTCGCCGAATCCGAACATATGGAGTTAATTTTAACAGATTTTATCAGTTAAAACAAATTAAAAACGGACAGTCACATACGAAGACTATCCGAAATAATTCGCTGACCCGTCAGGTGTTTGTAAATATCTTGAACGGTATGTTTCCGAAGAATTAAAACCGCAAGGACTAATATAATAAGGTTGTAAGCGGCATGGATTAAAATTGGAAGCCAAAGGGACTGATACACTACGCCGACAAATGATGCGATAGGTCCCCAGAGGAGAGTAAGACAGAACTGAAGCGGATTTTTGTATAGAAACCAGTGGCACAAGCTGAATAGCAAATTTAAGATTACTGCTACTCCCCAAAATCCCAAAGACGGACGGACAAATAGTATAACAAGCGGAGCTCTGAAAATCATTTCTTCCAAAAGCGAAGCATAGAAACAGCACCAAGGTACGCAAAGTAGCCAAAATACACGGGACTTATTTGAGACAGTCCATTCCGTAATGTTTCGTCTCGGAATGCAAAAAGCTAAAAACAGGGCTATATAAGTAGACAACAAGACCCAAATTCCTGTGATAATCGATATTGTGGGCAGAAAAAAATAAATTCTTTGCAACAATTACAAGCTCCTTTGTAAAGGTTCCTTACTGCGGTGGTCATTATATCAAAAAGTTCGGACTTACTTCCAGCAGAATCCTGACTGACATTCCACGCGCTCCGCGTGTGCCTCATTCGGGATTCTGCTGGAATTGTGGACTTAACGGGACGATGTTTGACTACATAAAGCATTGGGGAAATGCAGGAATCTCGTTAAAAAGCTACCAACTACTTTCACAAGCTTATAGTCAAATATACGCCCAGTAAGTATCAAGGATTGCTATTTGAAAGACAACTTAATATCAGTTACAAGAACCAATTCTCCTCAAAAAATCGGGGGTCATAGGTATAATTTTCGTCAACTGCCACCATATTTACTAAAAAGTGAAGTCCAACACGATTCTCGCCGTGATAGTAAATCAAATCTTTCCAATAATAAGTATCCAAAGAAGCGTTCTTAAGTTTTCTAAAAACATCACTATACTTACTAAACGTCGGCTCAAAAACCAACTCTGGGGAAATTCTATTTGGGAGTAAAAAGTGTCTATAATAATAAACTAGCGCCCGGAATGGTTGTTCAAAGTTTTCAAATACATCTAAAACTATTTGCGTGTTCACATTTAAAAAGTTCCTAAATCTTAACTCTTTTTCACTATTTCCGTCGTTATATTCTTCTAATGGTTTATTTGTATCAGCATTCTCACGTTTAAATAATACAATTTTTTCAGAATTCTCATTCGCATAATTATCAATGGCTTTAATGGTTTCTGTTGCATTAGCGGTATAGTAGTTTAAACGAAGACCCCCATTGGGAACATCTGCATCTTTTATGTAGTTAATATAAAAACCTGGAGTTATATCTCTAAAATCAGATACTTTGAATAATGGCTTAAGTAATTTTATACAATCAAGATATTTTTCCGGGGTTAAAAGTTGTAAATCTGGTATGCTAAAAAATACTCTGCCATTCAAATGTTTTTTCGGAAGATTATACACCCCGTCCACATTGCTTCCTTCAATTTTTTGTATTATATCCATTCTAAATTACTTTATGAAACCACGCTTAACTGCTTTTTTAATAATTACCATTAAATCATTTTTGGGAATAAGTGGAGCAAATTGACCAAATACCCATCTACCTTTAACAGATGGTTTTTTGCCTATAATGTAGTAACAGAAGCGATATTCTATTATCCCAGTTTCAAACTTAATTTTTTGTAAATAAAAATACTTTTTTGAGTAAGTTGATTGTCTGTGTTTCAATTCGTCAATTATCGTAAATCTTAAAACCTTTCCGTCAGGGAACCTTGCCACACCTTTTTTGCCAATGTTGTTTGGGGGATTGTTCATAAAATCTTTACTGGTTTGTGTCTTAAAAATTCGTATTCGCTTTTTGAGAATAAACTACTTGGTAAATCACCTAATCTTTTTTGGGCAACTTTGATTGCTGGTTCTGATTGGTCAATACCAATCCAATTGCGGTTAAGTAATTGTGCCGCAACAAGCGTTGTGCCCGAACCGCAAAAACAATCCAAAACTAAGCCACCTTCGTTTGATGATGTTTCCACAATTAGTTTTAACATATCCAGGTTTTTCTCTGTTGGATATTGAGGATATTGGGGGTCTTTAAACTCCCAGATATCTTGCATTTTCTTGCCTTCTTTTTCGTCAAGAAAGATTTTTTTACGTGGCACTCCGTTTGTTGACCACTCTATTAGTTCTTGTTGGTCCCATTGGTCTAAAATTGCTGGGTCGGTTCTCCAGTGGCGACCTTTGGGTGGTTTCATTCCTTTCCACTCTTTGCTTGTGTTTCCGTTGGAAGTTTCGCCAGGTGCGTGAAGTGGAATTGTGGTATATCGTCGCCCATTTTTGTCAAACTTTTTAAATAAGCGCTCTTCATCTTCTTCAGAAAAAGGAATACGTGGGTTATTCCAAATCGGGTTCTCTGATTTTGAATAGAATAATATCAAATCCTTGATATTACCATAAGCTTTGCGATGAAAGTTCTTGGGATTACACTTGATACGAGTAATATCATTTCTAAACATATCTCGCCCAAAAACCTCGTCCATAATAAGTTTTACGTAATGCCCAATCTTATAGTCAATGTGAAGGTAAATAGAACCACGCTCTGACAAAAGTTCACGTAAAAAAAATAAGCGTTCTCGTAAAAATTCCAAAAAATCAGCTCCAATCAAAATGTCGCTATACGCAATTGCATCGTTGCTACTACTGCTGATTGTATTTGCACGGTCATCGCTAATTTTAAAATGTCCGCTTGTGGCAAATGGGGGGTCAATATAAACCAAGTCAATCTTGCCCGAATAATTATCAAGTAGTGTTTTGAGAGCAGGAAGGTTATCGGCATAAATTAGTTTGTTTTTTGCTCCTCTGCCAGAGATTACTCTTAATTCTGCTTTTACTGTTTTTTCAAGAATATCTTTCTCGTGTTTCTTGTTTTCATAAGTAATAAACATAGTAATTAGATTTGGTATAGAAACTCACGCAAAACAAGTGCGCTCATAATGTTCTCTTTCTTCAATTTACCCGCAATGCTTTTATACATTTTATTGTTACCTTTGATATAAAGCACCCCATCAAGTATTGCGACAGTTATCGCCTCTATACCTTTCGCCTTTACTGTTGCGATAGCATCGTTAAATTGTGCATTTTGGTGTCCACCGAAATCAGTCAGAAACTTTGCTTCGCCCATAACGTATTTTCCATTGAAGCGACCAATAAAGTCCAGTCCTTTGTTGTGTTTGTAGTTCAGATGTTCTTTTGCAAACCTCATCATCTCTGCATCACTTGCATCTAAAATGGTATTTCCTTTTGCTTTTACAAATTCGTCAAGTTTCACTGGTTCAATTCCTAATGACTTCTTTTTAAGCCAGCGCTTGAAAAGTGGTCCAATCTGTCGGTTTGTTTCTTTTGGTTCAGAACAACGGGCGTAAATCGTATTAAGTCCCATTTCATATAAGCGACCAGAAAGCCGTGCTACTGTCGCAGGATTTCGCTCTAACGCAGTTTCATCGCGTTTTAAATAGGCAACATAGGAATCTTTAATTGGGAATAATTCAAACTTTAAAAGATTTTTTAAGAGAGTTATGTTATCACGTTTTCTAAACGCTTTTTCTACGTCTTTCCAAAGTTCCTCATTAAGCTCGCGGATTCCTTCGGGAATTGTTGGATATACTTGAAATAAGTCGTCTAGGTAACTTCTTTGGTTCGCGTAGTCAATACTCAATTGTGTCCAGTAGTTCATGGTTTTAATAAAATAAAAAGTTAACTTGTATACTAACAAGTTAACACATAGCGATATTTTTTCAATTGTGTCTTTTGAGAACTACCTTTTAGGAATGTAACCTAAATGACCTACCTTTTTTCTTGTCATCTTTGTCGTCTTTCGCCCCAACTTCTTCTCGCATTTCTTTTGCCGTTCGTTTTGCCCAGAACACATTTACAAAATGCCAAACAAACATAGAAAGAACCGCCATAGCACCTAATGGGGGGTATATCGCTCCTAATACAAAAGTCAGAATCAGCAAAAGAAAGGTGCCACCAATATAATCAAAGAAGCGGCGTGTTTGGTTTAGGTAAAGCCACCCGAAAGCTCCAAAGAATAACACTAAAATAGCGGCAGTATTAGGATTTTTATTCTTTGCCTTGATGCTTGCTCTATATAGTTCTTCCTCTTTAATTTTTTGTTTTTCTGCTTCGGTTAAAGCCATTGTTTTTTGAAGCTTTTAGCTTGCCCGCTAATAAGCTCCGTTATTTTTTTATTCCACCGAAACCTATAATTTTTCCTGTTTTTGTAGATGTGCCTTTTCACAAACTGCCTCGGTATTTTAGTTATGAAAAATGGTTCCAGTGTTTCCTCGCCAAGCAAGACGACAATTAAATAATCAAATTCTCCAAGGTCGTTTCTAAAGTCAAAAGAGGTTGCGCTGTTTTTGCTTTTAATCACGCGGGTTTTTATTTGATAAGTTCTGCCTTGCAAGTCGGTGGCATCGTAATCTTTGTTAACTAAACTTTTAGCCAAGTTCAATTTGAATTTTTTAGCCGCAAGCCATTCTCCATAATCGCCGACAATCTCGCCTTGCGTTCTAACAACCCCCAGTTTCTCCAACTGATTTACTGCGGTTAAATACTCTTTTATTGCTTCGTGAATTTTTGTCATAATTCATTGCAGAACTACAAAACCCATCCGCGTGGTAGTGGCTTTCGCCACACATATCGGTTTCCCGATATGACCGGTTAGGTCCCAACACGAATGGGTTTAGTATACCTAACCGGATTTAATGTCGTGCCCGTTAGTTTACTTGCTAACGAGTTTAGACACCTAACTTACCTATTTTTTATACTGCCTTTATATTACCAAATTGAGCATTAAAAACCAATAAAGAGTTGCGAATTAGTGCTAAATCGGGTATAAAGTGGTCATTATGAAAATGAAAAATGAAAACTTAAACTTGCAAGAAAAAATTGACAAATTGAAAAAGGATACCCCCAAAATGGTTAAACGATTTTTCTTTAAGGAATTAAGGACCCGATATGGTTATAAACCAGGCACAACTTTGGTGGTAAAAGACCGTGTCAAGTTATCCAAAAATGCCAAGGCATCGTTTGATGATGAACAAGCAAAAATTAGTGTTGGCAAATACGAAATAGAATTGCCCCCAACAAAAAATGAACATTTTTTATGTAAGGCAATGTTTCTTTATGGAGTCGGTGAAGCAGTTGATTGGTCAATTGTTTACGAACATATAACCGGATATTACCGAGACCTTTTTGGTAAACCACTCCCAAGCCGCCAAAATTGGCGGATTGTTTATGATACTACGGGTGCTGTAAATAAACGGTTTCAAGAAAGATTTGGCGAGGACTTATTCGTCTGGCAAGAGAAAACAATAAAACGCCTCCGATAAGATTGCCTCAACGGTGAGTCGTAATTGACTCACCCCATTACGAAGTAACCTTGAAATATAGGTTATTTTTATTTTTCAAAAATTAAATGTTTATGAACCAAGAAGTATTAAATGTGAATGACTATTTTAGGAGCAGTGACCTTTGTTTGGTAACTGTCCTGTCTTTGTTTTTCCCAATAGAGTCCATTGACAAACAACCGTCTGGAAAGGCGTTTCTTTTGTTTAGAAAAAACAACGAAGGATTTGAAGATATTTTGAAAAAATACTGGGCAAGACAATTATCCATAGAGCCACAACAATTTTTCAGTCAATTGAAGATTATAAAAGCAAGGATTTACTCGGAAGAATAATTATGAAAAAGGAACAGGATAATAATCAAGAACAGGACGAGAAACTATTAGATTGTTTAGCGAGAGCTTTGATTTTAATTGCCAAAGAACTGTTTCAAGAAAAACAAGAGGATGACAACACTAAACACTAACTATGGACATAGAAAAAATTGAAATAAAAGTCAAAATTATTGAGGAAAAGAAATTAAAAGCGATTATTACCATCAACTTTGGGGATTTTGTGATTAAAGGATTTCGGGTAGCCGAGTCAGAGTATCCCAACGAGCGAGGAGACAAATTATGGATTACTCCGCCGTCTTATCGGGACGGTAGTGGTCGTTATCATCCCATATTCTTTATGCCTGATAAGGAATTATGGGAACAGCTAAAAAAGAAGATGTGGGACGAATACTACCGTCAACTCAACGAATACCATAAAAAGCGATTTGACCTTACAGATGACAATATTCCCATAATTAACTAATAATAATTAACAATAGTAGTTAACAATATAGAATAACATAGTGATAATTAACTATTATTTAACCATATAGTTTTCCTATAAGGTGTAACAGTTAACTATTACTAAATTCCGATGTATTAAAACAGTCAATAGCAGACAGGATTAAAAAGCGAACGAAAAAGTTAAAAAATTGAGGTATAATTAAAATGATGCCAGCGTTTTCCAAAGAAAAAGAAAAAGAATTTTTGGCGGTTATCCGCTTGCTTTTAGTTCGCCGCCCAGATATCTCAATTTTGGGGTTGCAGGAGGCGTTAAATCAGAACGGTTACCGTTTCCATCGCGAATACGTGACCAAACTTCAAAAAAAGGTTTTAACGGAAAGAATCCACCGAATTGAAGACCGCCAGCTTTTGTCCAAAGAAATAGCGGAGTTTGAAGACCTTATCGGAGTAACGGCAAATGAGCTATGGCGGATAATCTTGGCAAAAAATTCATCTAATCACGAAAAAATCAGAGCAATCGGGACCTTGGTAAATAACCGCTCCGTTCTTCTTGAAAAAAAATTCAATGCCGGTGTTTTTGAGAAACAGCTTGGCAAGGTTAAGGCAGAGCCAGTTCTTACCCCAGAGCAAAGACAGATGGTTAGCAACGCGCTGGATTATGTCCATTCGTTATCGTTACAAAATCAAGGTAGTTAGAGTATAATAAAAATCACGCGTAGAACGCGTAAAATCGCGCTATAACGAGCGTTTTACCTGAAACAATGGAAATCTAAAAGACCCGCCGTGAAAGCATAGGTCTTTTAGTAAATCGCTGAACTAATGGTTTGACCCATTAGAACCGCTTTTTCAATTGTAGCAAGCGCAAACCGCTAAAGTCAAAAAATGAAAGCGTTAATTTACCTTCGGGTATCAACCGACAAACAAGCAGGCAAAGGATTATCAATTCCCGCCCAAAGAGAAAAATGTCTTCAATATGCCAAAGATAACGGTTATGAAGTAAATGAAGAAACTGACATTTACGCCGACGAAGGTGAGAGCGCAAGAACCGCTAACCGCCCACAGTTCCAAATACTGTGGGAACGATGTCGTAACGACAGAAGCGTAAAGGCGGTAATTTTTTATGACATCAGCCGATTAGCTCGCAACCGCATTGATTTTGCTTTGGTTAAAGAAGACCTAACTAAAAGAGGTGTTAAGATATGTTCTGCCACAGAAGGAATTGACAGTTCGCCATCGGGTCAAATGTTAGAAGGCGTCCTTTCTACGGTTGCTGAATTTTTTTCACTTCAAAGCGGAGAAAAAATTAGCTTAACTATGCTTGGAAAAGTAGAAAAAGGTGGCTGGTCTGGCAAAGCTCCTTTTGGCTATAAGAATGTCCAGGAGCAAGTAAGCTCAAACAAATCAAAAAGGTGGATTGAGGTTGACGAAAAAGAAGCACCTTGGGTTCCAAAAACTTTCCAAATGTTTGCTACTGACAATTATTCCTTGCGAAGATTAGCCAAAATTCTATTCAAAGACGGTTTTCCTACAAGAAACAAAAAACCTCTAACGCAGAGTTATTTGCATCGTATGCTCCACAATTGCGCCTACATCGGAAAGATTCCTTACAAAGGCAAAGAATATAATGGTATCCACCCATCTTTGGTTGAGCCATCTTTATTCTTTACCGTAAGAGATATCCTATATCGGAGAAATGGCGGGGCGGATAAGTCACAAAAGCATCGGTTTGCTTTGCGAGGCATTTCTTTCTGCGGCGAATGCACGAGTAGATTAACGGGAGAAGAACATAAGAAAAAAACAACTGTCATAAGATACCTTCGCTGTCTTAAATCAATTAAAGGCGAGCGAGTTGAATGCAAACAAAAGTATTTTCAGGAATATGTTTTTAACGACCAGTTCGGAGAACTTATGAAAACGATTCAACTCCCCGATTCATTTACTGAAAAGTTGAGAGAGCGGGTTAAAAAAGTGTTTAGCGACGAGCAGGTCGTATACGATAGAATGAAAAGGTCGCTTGCGTCCCAAATTGAAAAGATTCAAAAGCAAAAAGAAGATATGTTTTTGCATTTTATAGACAAAGGACGGTCTTTAATTGACGAGGAAACTTACGAAAGATTAAAAGCGAAGTTAGAGGCAGACGAAATAAACCTTAAATCCCAGCTGGGTTCTACCGAGTCAAAGCTATCGCAAATAGTTAAAACATTAGAGATTGCCTTATATCTCGCAAATAACTGCTATCGTGCCTATACGAAAGCAAGCCCCGATTTACGAGGTTTGCTTGCCCGAGCTTTCTTTGAAAAGCTCGTAATTCTTAACGGCAAAATTGTTGAAGCTAAGCTGAACCCCCCGTTAGATTATTTGTGCAAAAACCGCACTAAAAACAACCCTTTGTTCAAGCTTGACCCAAATTGTGGACCCGGCGAGAATCGAACTCGCGCCTCGGCAATGCGAATGCCGTGTAATACCACTTTACTACGGGCCCATGAGTGGCGTTATCTTACCTTGAAAATCCGGTTTTTACAAGAAAGCGGCTATTGTGCATTGAACTGGTATTTGATACTTTAAGACAGTCGAGCAAACTCGGCTTTTTTATATCACGCTTTTGGTGGAGAGTTCTTGTTTAACTTTTTTGGAGGCGCGGGCGAGGGCGTATGAGGCGACTTCACACATCCATTGGTTGTAGGTCATGCCGGCCACATGTGCGGCGCGGTCAAGTCCCGCCTCGGGGGATATATCGGGGTTGGTATTTATCTCAAGAATGAAAAACTTGCCGTCTTCACGCAATCGCCCGTCAACGCGGGCGTAATCGCGGCAACCGATTTCTTGATACGCGCGCAGGGCAACTTTTTCAATTTTAGCCTTGATTTCCGGATCAAGTGTGGCGGGGTAGCGCGGTTCGGTGGCTTCATACAACGGACTTTTGGGATCCCATTTTGCTTGGTAAGAAACGATGTTCGGTTCTTCTTTGGGCATTTTGGAAAAGTCAACCTCCCCTACCGCCAAAACCTTGGGTTCAATATGCGCGTTCTCCGCGGATTTATCGTAGGAGGGTCCCATTATTGAAACATTTATCTCTCTTCCGGCGATGAATTCTTCTATCAGCGCCGGTTGGTGGTAGGTTTCGTGGATAAATTTTACCCGTTCTACGGCCTCCTCTTTGGTGTTTATCACTGATTTTCCGGAGATGCCGGTAGAGGCGTCTTCACGCACCGGCTTAACAATATAGGGCGCATCAAGATTGGAAAGCGAAAATGATTCGCCTTGTATGACTACGATGGAGGCCGCCGTGGGCAGACCGGCGGCGCGGAGGATTTGTTTTGTTTTTCTCTTATTCAACGCGAGGCCAAGCGCGAATGGCGGTGAGCCGGTATAGGGAATTTTCAGCAACTCGTAGAGTCCGGCGACATACATTTCTTGTTTGGCGTTGTCGTAGAGCGATTCGCACAAATTAAAAATGGCATCGGGGTCTATCTCCTCAATTTTGGCGATGACTTTGGAGTTTATCCGTTTGAGGCCGAGCATTTTAACATTGTACCCCCCCTCTTTTAGGGCGTCGTGCACGGCGGTGATCTCACTGCGCGAATCCGCCAGCGTGTATTCGGCGTTCGGATCGTCCGGCGCGGGTTTGTCGGATAAAATATCGTAGATGATTAAAATTGTTTTTGGAATTCCATTCATCCCGTACAAAGTAGCCCGCCCAAGGTCTTTGACCGCGAAGCGCGGGCGAGACTTTGTACGGGATTCATAAAATATAAATAATTAAAAATTATTTATATTTTAATTTTGCGCCAAAAGTTTTTTAATGTAAAGAAAAATTCCCCGCCGGCAATTGCACAGCTTTAGGCGGGAAATTTTTCTTTAATGGTCGGGCTGCCGAGAATCGCACTCGGTCTTCACGCACCCGAAGCGTGCGTACTACTGGCATACTCCAGCCCGGCGTAGTTTTATATGTAATATTTTTTCATTCTTTCCTCCTCTTCTTTTTGCTGGGCTTCTTCAATTACTTCCAACGCCCGCTTCATCTCGTCCGGGGTCTTTTGGATTAGTTCCTTAGCGCGTTGGGCGAGGTATTCCTTGGTATTGCGAGAAGGGTCGTCAAGGCAATCGGCCAGAAGCGAGCTTAATATTAACCCAACCATGGGGCCGGGCGCAATACCGATCGTTTCCATCAGTTCGGTGCCGTTGAGTTTGAGCATCTTGACCGAAATAGGGTCGTTCATAACTTTATCTATCATGTATTTCAAATGGCGCAGTTTGTAAGGCACGGCTTTGGGTACGCCCGAACCGATGCGGTCGGCTTCGCGCACTTTTAGCAGGTCCTCAATATTCTCCGGGCCGACATTGGCCAGGAGCCGCCTCACCGACGAAGCGGTAACCTCGCCGACGTTATAGTAAAAAAGATGATAGCGCACAAGCTTTGAGACCTTTTCAATAAAATCTTTAGGAAATTTTAACCGTTCTAAAATCTGGGCGGTAATACGCGCCCCGACGACATCGTGGCCGTAAAAAGTGCACTGGCGGCCCTCGCCTCTTTTGGTCTTGGGTTTGCCGATATCGTGAAGCAGTGAGGCCATGCGGATATCAAGGGAGTATTTTTTATCAGCGGCGTATTTTAGCGCCAGCAAGTTATGCTCCCAGACGGAATATATATGATGAAGATTCTGGGCTATGCCGATTCCCTCACGCAACTCGGGGACGATATGTTTTAGTAAACCGAGTTCTTCCAATAGCAACACGCCCTCGTAGGCCTTGTCGGATTCAATGATTTTGACGAGTTCGTCGCGAATCCGTTCTTTGGATATGGCTTCCAACCAGCCGGCATTTTTTTTGATGGCTATAAAAGTGTCGTCGACGATGTCAAAATCTAATGTTGCGGCAAACCGCACCGCGCGTAGGAGACGCAAGGCGTCTTCGCCGAATCTTTCTTCGGGGTTGCCGACGGTGCGGATGGCTTTGTTTTTTATGTCGCTTTGTCCGTCAAACAGATCGGTTAACTCGCCTTCAGAAGACAACGCCAGCGCGTTGACCGTAAAGTCGCGCCGCGACAAGTCGTCCTCCAGCTTGTCGGCAAATTTTATTTCGTCGGGATGGCGCTTGTCGCTATAGCGACCCTCAATCCGGTATGGCGTGACCTGCACTTCTTTGAGGGTGGGGTCGTCACTGTCTATTTTGACAGTTACGGTGCCGAAGTTGTTTTCATAAAAACTTTCCGAAAAAAGTTCCTGAAGCTTTTCCGGCGCGGCGTTGGTCGTGACATCCCAGTCACTGGGCTTTCTGTCCATGAGCAAATCGCGGACACAACCGCCGACGGCATAGCCGTCATAACCGCCGTTTCGGAGCTTTTCTAAGATTGTTTTTATTTCTTGAGGAGTGTCCATCATTTTACTTTTTTAATCAAAGTGTTGAATTGTTCCCCGCGGTCGTATTCGCTTTTGAATTTCTCAAAACTTTTGGCTCCGGGTGAAAAAAGAATAACCGTCGGCAGTGATTTTCGGGCCATCTTCAGGGCGTTATCAAGACATTCTTCCAATGTTTCCAGCGTTATTGCTCTTTCCCATCCTAATTCTTTTTTTAACTTCTGGGTAGCACTGCCGTTGAGGAAAATTACTTGTTTTGGGTTCAGTTTACTTTTCATGGTTTCGGCCAATTTCTTGAACTCCAAATTCCTGTCTGTGCCGCCGGTGATGAGAATGAGATTTTTGGCGGGCTTGGCAAACCGTTCCAGCGCGGCAATGGTTGCTTCGGGTGATGTCGCGGCCGTATCGTTGTAAATTTCCAGACCACCCCTTGAATAAACAAGCTCTTCGCGGAATTTTATTTGGGGCAATGTTTTTGTGGCCGGGATTATTTTATTCAACGGCAGGCCGAAGACTCTTGCCGCCAACACAGTCGCGAGCAGGTTTTTCAGGTTATGCGCTCCCCAACTTGTCACAAATATTCCCGAATCACAGACCACGGACTCCTTACCTTTAAAACGGATAACTATCCGGCGATTTTTGCTGACAAAACAACCTTCTTCGCCAACCGGAAGTTGTTTGGTTGAGAAGAACAAAACCTTGCTTTTAGGTTTTTGTTTGAGAAAAGTTTTTGTCCAGTTGTCCTCGCAACCTAAAATCAAGTAATCATTGGCTGTTTGTTTTTTGAAGATGTTGGCTTTGGTAAGGGCGTAATGGCTGAGGTTGCGGTAGCGGTTTAAATGGTCGGGAGAGATATTGGTTATTACTGCCACCTTGGGAGCAAAACCGCTGTTTAGAGAATGTTCCAGCAAAAATGACGGCACCTCCAAAACAAAAGGTGTTTTGGGTTTGCTCTTTGAGATTGCGTCAAGCAATGGATTTTGCGGAGAGTTTCCGGCGACCTGGGTGTCTTTGCGAGCTGATTTTACAAAATGGCCGATCCAGTTGGTGGTGGTGGTTTTACCGCGGGTTCCGGTAACGGCAATAATATTTTTGCTTTGAGAAAATTTCCAGAATAGCGTCAGCTCATTTTCTATTTGTTTTTTGTGCTTAACGGCCAACTTAAGAAAAGGGCTGGACAAGGGTACATCCGGATTGACGACAACAATTTCATTGTCCAGAAAATCTTTTTCACGATGTTCGCCCAAAACAAATTTAATCCGTGATTTATTTTTTAGTTGCCCCAAAGACGGAGCCAACTGCTCATTAGTTTTCAAGTCGGTGATGGTCAGTTTTGCGCCTTGCTCTATCAGCCAATTGGCCGCGTTAATTCCTCCGCCCAAAAGGCCAAGCCCTATAAGCAAAACTTTCTTGCCCTGTAGCGAGTTTTCGAGTTGCTGATTTTTGGTAAAATCAGCATTTGCAAAATTGCTCGAAAATCTACTGCGGGGCCCATTCTTTAGAAATTTGTTTTTCATTGTTGTCTTGTGCCCCCGCCAAGAATTGAACTTGGATTACCTCGTTAGGAGTGAGGTGTTCTATCCGTTAAACTACGAGGGCGTTACATGTAATAAAAGTATTGATATTTTACCATTTTTGTGTTATTTTTTCAATTGTCTTTTGACCCGGGGCCTATAGTAAAATGGTATTACGGATCCATGGCATGGATCAGGTTGGGGTTCGATTCCCCATAGGTCCACCAAACAAAAAACCAAGACAAGCTTGGTGTTTTATGTGGAGAACGAGGTGCCGTAGCCGCAGGTTTTTTTGGTGTTGGGGCTTTCAAATTGGAAATAAGGCCATTATTCACTTCCCCTTCTTTGATTCTGGCGCGGGCGGCGTATCATCTTGTTTGGCCGCATTGCCGCTATCGGAGGTGTTCGGCGGCGACCTGCTCGCTTGTTTTCTTTTCCAATTGTCAAGCGCCGCTTTTATTGCATCTTCGGCAAGAACGGAACAGTGAATCTTAATCGGCGGCAGAGCAAGTTCCTGCACGATATCGGTATTTTTTATTTTAGCCGCCTCGTCAATGGTGCGGCCCTTCAGCCATTCGGTTGCCAAACTGGAGCTGGCGATGGCCGAACCGCAACCGAAGGTTTTGAATTTTGCCTCTTCAATCACTTCCCCGAAGATGTTTTCAATAATGCGATTATGGCCGTTGCAGGCGGGGCAGGTTGAACAATTCAAACATTTTCCGCCTACCAGTTTTTCGGTCCAGCTGTGCGGGCAATCCATGCACATGTGGCGGTGGGCCACGATAACTTCCGAGACCTTTATCTGCAGTTTCATGACATCGCCGCATTCGGGCGCGCCGACTACGCCGGTGCCGACATTGGGGTCGTTCTTGTCCAGCGAGCCGACATTGCGTGGATTTTTGTAGTGATCTAATACTTTGTTGTCGTAGGCCACATTTTATCCTTTTACTTGTTAAATAAGCTGGATTTAGAGTAGAATAAATAAGCGGTTTTGGCAAAACAAAAAAGGCGCGGTGCGCGCCTAACTCTACGGGAATAATAAACTATTTTTCAGAAAAGATATTATCATGTTTGCCAGTGTTGATACTCTGATTTCCTCGGCGAAGACCTTGTGGCCGCCCGGCAGAAAAGCAATTTCTGACTTATCAAGATGAACTGTTCTTATGTAACGGTCGGTTATATCCGGAGGAATAACTTCATCATCCTGACAATAAATAAACAGCGTGGGGGTGACGACTCTGTCAAGAAGAGGAAAAGCATCGGAATCTTTCCAGCTCTCGTTTCTCCTGATGATTTCGCTGAATTGAGGGCCAAAAGTTGCGTATTTGGCTTGCCAATGATAAGCCGCCGGAGCCAGCAATACTATGGCCGACTCTCTTCCAATATAGGGTAATGAGGCGATGGTGGTATAGCCGCCCATGCTATTGCCTCCAAGGACAAGACGGCTGTTGGGATAATGCGACCTAATCAACCAGTATACTCCCATCAAGTCATTAATCCTTGTTTCCAAACTGGTTGAACAAAAATCTCTATCGCCGCACATGCCGCGATAATCGTAAGTGGCCATCATAACGCCGGCTTCCGCAACCTGTCTCTTGAATTTAACAAAAGACGGATGACGTTGGGAGAATCCGGGGCTTCCTCCGTAGGACCAAATTAAAATGGGGGAATCCCAGATAGGCCGCAAAACCGAGATTTTGCATTTGCTGGTCGGGTCAGCGGGCAGGTTAAATAGGAGTTCTGTAAATGTCATTCAGTCCCCCGGGCCATTCTTGTTGGTTTTTGTTTCCTCGATTTTATTTTCTTCGGAATTGTTAAGATTGTTGGCGATGACTGTTATTGAGTTGCAGTTGGGGCAAAGGCCCTCTCGTTTTTTCGCGTCCCATTCATATTGGCAGTTATAGCAAACGTGTTTCCAAGCCATAAAATCTCCTTGTTAAACAACAGGTTTTATGGTAAAATATTTTAGGTAAAAAATCAAGAGGGAGGGTTCGCCTAATTGGTATGGCACCGGTTTCGAAAACCGGCGGGAGCAATCCCTTAGAGGTTCGAGTCCTCTACCCTCCGCAAAAACAATAAATTGTTTTTGCGGTGGACGAGAACGCCGGAGCGATGTATCGCCAGCAGGCGATACCGCGAGGCGGTGGCTAGCCCGAGGTCTAACGACGGTTAGGCCGAGAGGTGAAGCCGAGTCCTCTACCCTCCGCCAATAGAGGAAGCCGAGGTCTTATAACTTTCTGATGATACTGTAATATTTTTCTAGTTTGTTTCTTAAATACTGCTCATCTGAATGCAATGACCTATGATTGGCAATCTTGTTCAAAAGCTCCAGTTCTTTTTTAATGTCTTTTTCCAAAATTTTAAGCTCTAGTTTTGTTTTAGAATTCAGTTTCTTTAGTTTCTTGGAAGCTCGGTATTCGGAAGCGATAAATTTAAGTTTTTTAATTTCTTCGGCGAAATACGGAATGCCCTTAGTGATAAGCTGGCCAAGACTAGTGGTTAATTCTCTTTTATTTAATCTCTGCGTTATAAATTATTGGTAATTGGCGTAGTGCCCGACATTTTTGAGAAATGCGCGGATTTTGCTTTAGGTATCTTTGTGTGGTGGTGTTTGTGGATTTAATGTAACGAGCCGCCGTGGCTCGTTTTTCTTGAAAGAAGACGGATTTTGGGGTAAAATTAGCAAATTGCCGCGGTGACGGAACTGGCAGACGTACACGACTCAAAATCGTGCGGGGGCAACCCCATGGGAGTTCGACTCTCCCCCGCGGCACCAATGCGTTTTATATATCGCCACCCTAAAATTTACGGATTTCTGATTTCTTTCATCCATTCTCGTGCATTGCTGGAACAGTTTAAAAAAGAAGTCGGCAGGAATCATTCTATTTTTGACGTTGCTGCCGGTTATGGAGGAATGGCCGAATTTATTGATTCGCCTAACTCCTACTGCGGCATTGATGCCAACGAAAAGTTTGTGGAGCACGGCTGCCGGCAGGGCTTGAATCTGAAAATTAAAAATATTTTTGATGAAACGGCTTACCAAAAAAGCGACATTTTTTTAGCCGTTGATATAATTCACCATCTTCCGGAGGAAAAATTAAGCGAACTTTTTGACTTAATATTCAAGCATGCCGGACAAAAAGTGATTGTTCTGGAACCGGCTTTTGTGAGCGTTACCTATCGCTACTGGATCTTCGGACGGTTCCTCGGATGGTTTTTCAGAAAGTTTGACGCTGATGGAGTGAATGATATTCAGCGATGGTTCTCGGAGAACGAATACGAGGATTTATTTAAACGGCGCATCGGCAGTGATTTGGGCAAAGCATTTTCCGTGCGCTACCGGCGCCTTGGCTGTTACTGGTTGGCTGTTTTTGAAAATCTTGCGGTCAGATAAGCCGTCGCTATTCCCAGACCCGCTCCCGCCAGTATGTCCATCGGCCAATGAATGCCGGCGAAGACGCGGGCGATGCTTATAACAGTAGCAAGTAGCAAGTAGCAAGCGCCAAGTTTTTTGTTGTAGAAGTAGATGCCGGTTGCAAGGGCGAAAAAAAACGAGGCGTGGCCGGAAGGAAAAGAATACGAGGACTCATCTAATAGTTTATGCGTATCGGCGAGGACTACAAAGGGGCGGGGATGGTGATAAAAAAAGCGGATAATTTCCACAACAACCCGTGCGGCAACGGCTGAACCGAATGGAATGACAAGCAATTGTTTAGGCCAGCGATGGCGCCAAGCGATTACCAGAAGCGAGAGGATGACTAAATAAGCGAACCAATCGGCAAAAAATATACCCAGCTTATCAAGCCATGAATATCGGCCGGCAAAAGAATTGATCAGTTGAAAAAGATACAGGTTCATAATCGGTAATAAGGCATTAGGTGTTTAACTCCACAAGATTCTTCAGCATTGCCGCAATAACTATCGGCCCCATTCCGCCGGGAACAGGTGTAAACAGGCCGGCTTTGGCGGAAACTCTAGGGTCAACATCTCCCGTCAGTCTATTATTTTCATTACCATAACCGTAGTCAATAACTATTGCTCCGGTTTTAATCATAGAACTGGTGATGAAATTGGGTTTGCCGACCCCCGCGATTACAATATCTGCTCCCGGCGACAGTTGTTCCGGATTTTGAGTAAATTCGTCAATGCGGTGAACTCTGGCGCCGTTAGTTTCCAGCCAGTGGGCAATCGGCTTTCCAACCAATATGCCCTGTCCGAATATGGCGGCGGTCTTGCCGCGCGGATTAACACGATAATTACCAAAAATTATTTTTAGAGCTTCTACGGCAGGCGGAAGAACGGGCGGCATATTATGATAAAAAAGTTCCTGCATTTTCCCCGAAAGAACATCCACATCTTTTTTTGCCGGAATTAATTCCAAAACCTTCTGAGTATTAATTCGGGCTGGCAAGGGAAGCTCTATGACCAGTCCGTTATTATCCGGCGATTTGGCAATAGCCAAGACCTCTTTGGTCAATTCCTCACTGTTGATATCATCGGGGAATTCATACAGAACAAAAGCCGCGCCCATCTCCTGAGCGGCTCTTTTTTTAACTTCAACGAATTTTCTAAGCGCGGGGTCATCGCCTACCAAAATTCCCGCAAGACAAAGGTTGAGCTGGTTGCGTTCAACTTCATTTTTGAGGTCGCGGAGCAACTCCTCGGCAATTTTACGCCCGTCAATAAAAATAGTCATTAGGAATTAGTCATTTAGTCATTAGGAGTTAAGGGAATTTTGAATCTATGCGTAAGCCGTTCAACTTCTTTTCTGATTTTTAACGGATTGAGGCGGTCTATGAGTATCATTCTAATACATTCCGCGATTTGGCGCATTTCTTTTTCTTTCATCCCGCGCGTGGTGACAGCCGGCGTACCGAGGCGGATGCCCGACGGATCCCATGGTTTGCGGGTGTCATAGGGAATAATGTTTTTGTTTACGATAATTCCCGCTTTTTCAAGCAACTCCCCCGCTTCTTTGCCCGGAAGACCCAGAGGTGTTACATCAACAAGCAGAAGATGGTTATCCGTCCCGCCGGAGATGACCTTAAATCCGTATTTTTTCAGTTCGGCCGCAAGGGCTTGGGTGTTTTTAATTATTTGCCGCGCGTACTTTTTAAAGTTCGGTTTCAACGCTTCTTCAAATGCCACTGCCATAGCGGCGATATTGTTCAAGTGAGGGCCACCCTGAAGTCCGGGGAAAACGGCTTTGTCAATTTTGTCAGACAATTCTGCCCGCGAAACAATAAAAGCGCCGCGCGGACCGCGTAAGGTTTTGTGAGTCGTGGATGTGACAACGTCAGCGTGGGAAAACGGCGAAGGGTGCGCCCCGCCGACGACAAGCCCTGCGACATGGGAAATATCCGCCAGAAGCAAAGCGTTGATTTTTTTGGCTATTTTGCCGAACTTCGCGAAATCTATTTGTCTTGAATAGGCGGTAGCGCCGCAGATTATTAGTTTGGGTTTTTCTTTTTGCGCGATTGTTTCCACTTCCGCATAGTCAATAAAACCGTCTTTGCCCACGCCGTAATGGGCGAAGTTCCATGTTTGGCCGGTCACGCTGACTTTGTGGCCGTGAGTTAAGTGGCCTCCATGTTCAAGGTTCATTGAAAGGATTTTTTCTCCTCTGCCGACCAACGCGGTATAGACGGCTATATTGGCGGGACTGCCCGAATAGGGTTGAACATTGACCGACCATTTTTCTGGTGAAAGTTTAAAAATTTTCAGCGCCAGTCCTTTGGTATAATCTTCCAGTTTGTCTGAAACCTCATTGCCATGATAATAGCGGCGATGCGGATAACCCTCGGCGTACTTATTGGTAAAAGGAGTTGCCAGCGCTTCCAACACGGCTTGGGATACAAAATTTTCCGAGGGTACCAGATTGATAACCCGTTTTTGTCTTTTCAATTCTTGCTCTATTAATCGGTATATGCGGGAGTGCCCTTTTTTTAAATTGGGATAGTTCATGTGTTTTATGATTTTCCGGATACAAAATAAGGGCCCAGCGGCCCCTATTTGAAGTTAAATATTGGCGGTTACCGCCTCTGCGGAGGGTGCCTCCGATTGACTTTCGGTGGCGGGTGTTTCACTTCGTGCTTCTGCGTTCAGTATTTCCCCGCTTTCGCTCGTTAACTTTTTTGCCGGAGCAGGTTTTATTCCCCCGGCCTCTTTTGTTTTGGATTTGGACTTGGGTTTCCAGCTGGCCATTTTGGGCTTGTCCCAATATTTGTAATTTACCAGAAGGTTATTAACCGTGGGCGATATCTGCGCTCCTTTAGATATCCAGTATTCAATTCTTTCTTTTTGGGCTTGCAACGCTTTTTTGTGGGGATCATAGGAACCCAAAAGTTCAAGGAATTCACCTTTTGTCTTTTTGGTGTGCTCAAGGACGACAACCCTAAAATAGGCCTGCCCTCTTTTCCCCGTTCTTTGTAGCCTGATTTTAAGCATTGCGTTAGGATACCAGAGTTTACTACTAAAATCAAGAGAAGATAGTTTAACCCCACCCCCTGTTTTTTAAGGCATTTTCAGCGGCCAGCTGCTGGGCTTCCTGCTTGGAAGGCCCTTCGCCTGCGCCTGCCATTTCTTTTTCCAGAAAAGCGCCCACTTTAAAATTTCTGGCGTGATCCGGTCCCCATTCTTCCAGCACCTCATAAGTCGGGGTGATGCCGACTCGTTCCTGCGCCTGTTCCTGAAAAAGGCTCTTGGCATCGCGGTACAACTTTTTTTCAATTATCTGGGGCAGTTTTCCCAGAACGAAGCGTTCAATGAATTCGCCTGACTTTTTATAACCCTGGTCTAGGTATATTGCTCCGATGAGCGCCTCTACGGCATTGGCTGAGATATATTGCCGGGCGCGGCCGGTATCTTTGGCTTCTCCTCGGGACAATAAGACATATTTATCAAGAGAAAATTCATTCGTAATCTGCGAGAGCATATTGGCATTGACCAATGCGGCACGCCAGTTGGTCATCTCGCCCTCCGGATTAGGATAATTTTTAAAAAGGAATTCGGTAACGACGAGTTCCAAGACAGCATCGCCCAAAAACTCCATCCGTTCGTTGTGGTTTACGCGCCAATCCTTGTTCTCATTGAGATAA